>Ga0182021_10005225_pt1 | contig 15341 bp, 9 predicted proteins | sample 612E3MmetaG_FD_120493 | JGI IMG/M metagenome (GOLD analysis project Ga0182021, IMG submission 120493) | Permafrost microbial communities from Stordalen Mire, Sweden - 612E3M metaG (Illumina Assembly) | ecosystem: Environmental > Terrestrial > Soil > Wetlands > Permafrost | place: Sweden... | reverse complement strand
TTCACGCTTGGATTTTGGAATAGCGCACGAAAAGATCAGAGTTGGGGAAAGCTTGGACTCTTTTCGATTGCAGTGTTCGCTGTTACGCTGATTTCAGGAATAGTTGTAAATTCCGATTATCGAGGTTTGCTTGAGCGTATTTCTATCGGGTCAACATTAGTCTTGGATTGAAATAGTCGCAGAAAAACTCTATTTTATCACGAAAAGAAAACTCACTTCGCTTTCTTAGCTAACGATTTAGTGATGTTTTGTAAAATGTCACTTTTAAATCTGCAAAATGGCTAACAAAAATTCTTAAGTGTATATAATGTAGAAAAACACGGGGCAACATGGTTGAAGAGGATCCAAGTAATCATCGTAATTATCCTAGTTCTTCTCTTACCTTGCCAAATAAACTTTCAATCGGTTGCATCTACTTCTATTCCACCTATCACTTTAGTAACCAATTGCCCAGAAAATGTGTCAATCTATTTCTTGGATGTGGGACAAGGCGATTCAATTCTAATTAAAACCTCCAGCAGAAATGTGTTAATAGATGGAGGACCAGGCGAAGCAGGTTCAACTTTGCTAAATTATTTGAATACCTATCAGGTATCAAAAATAGATTTGTTATTTGCAACTCACCCACATGAAGACCACATAGGCGGATTAATCCCTGTTCTTCAATCTTCAATCCCTATTCAGGATATTGTCTACAACGGTTACAAATATACAACACAAATCTTCAATATTTGGAAAACTTTGGCATTAACTCATAATTTGACAATAGCATACAGAAACCAAGTTTACTCTCTAACGCCAACAATAAACTTCACAGTCATAAGCCCTACTAACTCCCACCAGTTTAGCGACTTAAACGCAAATAGCATAGTTCTAAGATTTCAAGTCAGCAACACAAGCATCATGTTAACTGGAGATGCAACAACTGATACTGAACAGAGCATGTTGGCTTCCGGTTTAACTTTGCAAAGTCAAGTCTTAAGGGTAGGGCATCACGGAAGCAGTTACAGTACCTCACAAGCATTTCTAAATGCTGTAAATCCAATTTACGGCGTTATTAGCGCTGGCATAAACAATTCTTATGGGCATCCTGCTCAGCAAACTCTTGATAGACTATCAAACGATAATGTAATTACTTATGGAACTTACAAAGATGGAACTATTGTTTTTCAATTGAACTCTCCCGCTCAAACTCCCGTGGTTATTCCATATCCAACTCCTACAGTTACTCCAAATCCAACAAATGCAAAAACGCTTAGTCCAACTGTCACTCCTTTACCAACACCAGCAGTGCCAGAGCTCTCACCCTTGCTTGTTCTGGTGACAGTTGGGTTAATTTCTTTAACCATAGTAATATTAAGAAAAAGAAGTAAATTTATTTCAAAAAACCTAAATGACTATACAGGTCTTACGGAGAATTGTCTAATACTGAAAGTGCTCACATTATTCAGATAAATAAATTGGCTCGGATGGAGCAAGAATTTGATTAGAAATAAAATAAACGCCATTATCAAACAATATATTTAACCTATGTTTGTTAACAAAATCAGTTATAGCCTCAAGTGAATTCTCGCTCATCATGTTTTCCAAAATTCTTAAAACAAACCCATCTTTCAAAGTCTCAAGAATTTTTACGTCAATTTTGCAGCTTGTCCCTATTTCTCTTTTCAACACCATCGCATCATACATTTTCAAAGTTACATCACCTACCATAAATCTATATTACAAAAGAAGCGTAAAACCAGATATTTATGCTATGTAAAACTTAACTATAATATATATTGCAATAGTTGCTTAAGTTTATTTTGCATAATTATTATTTAATGCCTAAAACTGAGAGTCTAGAGATATGTACTGTATTAAAGCGAAAAATCCGCTGTTTTTCCTCTTGCAAAAGTTAACTATCTCCGAGTCAGTGATAGAGCGGATCAGCACCAGTTTATGCGCAGTCACAATCTTAAAATAGATTCCAAGGTAAAACTAATATGAGGATTTTGAAACATCATTACGGCGCGATTATGCGGGAATATTGCGGTTTTGAGGTTCGAACAAATCCTTAAGAAAGGCGCGTTGTTAGATGTCAGAAAAATTTTCATTAAGGGAAATAATGGGTTCAATTCTAAAAGAGATAAAAGCCATCCTAAAAGAATATATGAATGAAGCGGAAACAGCAGTTAAAAAACGCCTCAAAAGACTAATTGTGATAGGAATAGTTGGAAGTGTTTTGTTGGCGCTTGGTATTTCGTTAATCGGTTCAGCTTCGCTCTTCATACTTATTGGGTCGCTAAAGTACCTTAGCACTTTTATGCCTTCTTGGGAGGCTTGGTACATTATTGGTATTACTTCAGGCATCGCTGCTGCTGTGGTGTTTTTAGCGCTTTTCATCATAATAAGAAAACAACTAAAGTCTCCTGAAACGCCTGCAAAGCAAAATTAGCCACATTTTCTATTCCAACTCAAATGTTGGATTCTCTTTTTGGAAAAATGTTTCAATTGAAGAACAACAAAAGTTGTGTTATCAAAAACTGCTGAGCTTGTTTTTGATTGCTGTTGTTGTTTGGGTTTTGAATTTCGTTTAGGTTATTTCTGGAAATGACTTAGGATGTCGCATAATGCCGGAGTGATAGTTGCTTAGTTTTGGAGGAGGCGGTCTATAAGAATAACATATCTTTTTGCTTCTTAGTGTATATGTCTAAGTTATTTCATATGATTATCCATTTTGTTTGTCTGATAGAAGAAGAAAATTGATTTTCAATATTGAAACGCTTGTTTTGGGTTGCTTTCTTGTTTTAGGGCTTGTGATGTCTGCAGGTTGAGTCTATTATAGTCTGTAATAGTCAATTAAAGTCAATAAAAGGCAGTTTATTCTAGTCGTATCCAAGTTTTTGTCTGGAAACACGGTAATTTTTTTCCTCCGCATCTTGTTTTTTGGGAAATGAATTTCGTAAAGATTGTTTAGAAAGTTTGTCTGTTAGAAGAAAAACAATTGAATTTACAAGAAAATGATCCAATCGTTTTGGTTTTCTTTCTTGAACCTGAGTCTGCAGTGTCGTCAGTTTGAAGTTTAATTAGGTTATAAAAGGTTCAAAAAGGTTGGAAAAAGTTTGGTGTTCTATTAACCTACAACAAAACTTACATTGGCGATTAACTTAACCAGTGTTGCGGACTGTTGAGTAACCTTGCTTAAATCTTGGTTTTCGACACTTCATGTTTTTATACTTAGAGAATAAGTTAACCGCGATTCTCTTGACTGTTAACCTCCGAGCAAAATGTCGCGGGTATGGCGGCAATATTTCAGAAAAGGGGAATTCAAATGGCAATTGACGAGCCCAAATCTAATGGCGAGAAATCGGAGAAAAAAATCGTCAAAAAGCAGTCGCTCCATGCAAAGAAGACACCTTCAAAGAGTAATTCGCTTGAAAAAAATTTGTCCTGTGAATCTGAAGAGCAAACAGTGGCAGGTAAAAAAGACAAACAAGGGTATTCAATTACTTTTTCAGATCCCTATAATATAAAAAAGCTAATTCAAACAAAAAAATTTTCTGAATTCGAGAAATTTCAGCTGAATTTAACCGCTATTCAAATTAATCATTCTGGTAAAATCGACAAACTAATCTCTTTAGATGAGATAAGAACAAAACTAATCCCTTACAATTTTCAGATGCAGCTTGCGCTTCAAGTAATTAACGAAATGAATGGAAATGCGATTCTTGCTGATGAGGTGGGGCTTGGCAAAACAATCGAGGCTGGCCTCATAATGAAAGAATTACTATTAAGGGATGAAATCAACTCAATTTTGATTGCATCGCCCAAGAGTCTTTTGTCACAATGGAAAAGTGAAATGTCTGAGAAATTCGGAGAGACTTTCTCGATTGCTAATTGCAAACGGGTGAATCTTAAGACCGCAGACAGAATAATATGTTCCCATAATCTTTTGTACAGAAAATATGATGAGCTTGCAAGCCGAACATGGGACCTTATTGTAGTGGATGAGGCGCATGCATTTAGAAACACCCATAGCAAGGGTAGAGCGTCCTTAGCAAACATAAGAAAAAATCATTTATTGCTACTAACAGCTACCCCTTTATGCAATAAGCTAACTGACCTATACAGTATTGTAGATTTAATTCAACCAGGACTTCTCGATAGTGAACGTGCGTTTATTTCCAGGTTTGCTGAAGACCCTAAAAGCCGAGTTGTAAGATCAGAAGAAGTAGATTACCTAAAACAATACCTTCGAGACGTTATGTGCAGGACTCGAAGAGAACAAACCGGAATTCCATTTACAAAGCGATGTGTTGACTCAAGAACTCTTGAAGCAAATGCGGGCGAACGCGAATTTATTGATCAAGCAACCGAATACCTCAGGGACATGAGCAAAAACCATTTCAAGACAATAGAGACCCTCATAGCAGAGAACCCAGATAGAAAAATAAGCGAATCCCAAAGTAACGCGATTTTAGTCTTTCAAGCGATTACACTTCAACAGTCATTCTCAAGCTCCCCGTTTGCCGCTATTGAATCGTTAAAGAAGAGACAACAACGTTTTCCAATGGAGTCTGAAGCTACAATCAGATTAATTGAGATGGCCGAAAAAGTCAAGGGCGCAAAAATGGAATTGCTAAGAAACGTTCTAAAGGAAATCCCGAATGAACAAGCATTGATATTTTGCTTGCGAAAAATCACGGCTCATAAACTCAAAGAAATGCTTGATCAAGAGTTTGGCATTGCCGCGGTCTTCTTAGGAGATATGAATCAGGCTGAAAGAGACAAGGTTATTGAAAGTTTCAAGTGTGGCGAAACAAAATATCTCGTAGCTACAGATGCTGCAGCTGAAGGCTTAAACTTGCAGAATTGCTGTGTCATGTTCAACTATGATTTACATTGGAATCCTATGAAAATTGAGCAGCGAATCGGTCGAATCCACAGATACAAACAAGACCGCGACGTCACAATCTTCAACTTAAGCGTCAAAGACACAATCGACGACTACGTGCTACACATCTTATACCAAAAAATAGACTTATTCACCATGACCGTCGGCAAAATGGAAACTGTTCTTGCGGAGTTAAAAGAAGGATCCCAGGACATAGAAAAAACCATTGCAGAAATTTTACTTAGAAGCAACTCTCATATGGATATCAAAAAAGAACTAGAAAGATTAGCAGAGGACCTTAATGTTTCGAGGAAAAATCAGGAATTAGCCGAAAAATTCACTCAAGGTGTTCTTGATTGAGTAAAAAGTACCCTGAAACCGAAATTCACCAGTTTATTAAAGCATATGTTAAATCCAAAAATGGCATAATAACCGACCTGTCTGATGAAGTATTTTCCATAAAATATCCACGCGAGACAAACCCCAAGGAATACACTTACCTACCGAATCTTGCACGAGAGAAGAAAATACCTCTTATAACCCCTGGAAGTTTAGTGTTTCAACAAATACTCAAAGAATGCTTAGAAACTGGTATTCTATGTCAAATTTCACTTAAACCAAAAGAAGGAATTGACACATTCCTCAAAGGATACGTTAAGGATTCACCTGTTTCTTGCGCAGACTGCGACAAGGTAACTATTGAAGGTGAAGTATTCAGCTCCTGCGTAAAATCTCCACCATGTTATCATCAAATAAATAATGGAAAAATAGTTTCAGCAAAAGTTCTCAAAAATGAGCCTGTTAAGTATTTCCAATTTTATTTTTCTACAATTTTCCAAAATAAACTTCGACAAAAAAGCGAAAAAACAATTACAGTACTTATTGATGAGAATGGAAATATTGTTAGAGCGGGAGAGTTTATTGAAGACAATATCTTAAGTGACAAAGCGATTGAGATTCAAAATTGTAAGTCAAAGGTTGAAGCTTCGGTCTTTGAAAAGCTGAAAGTATTTGTGGACGAAAAATTGGAAACTATCGTTAAGGAAAAGTTGGTTCTTTTTGACTTAGCTCTTAGCAAGGAGAAAAAGTCTAAACTAAGAAGCTTCGATAAGAGGCTTAGACGGGAACGCCGCGAAAAAGTAATTTCTAGAAAACATGATTTTGACCTACCGCAATGGCGAACCAACTACGAGTTGCTTCTAAAAAGTGAAGAAGAATCTTTCATAACCAATATTGCAGTAAAATTCATCAACTTAATTGTTATTAACACAACCAAAATCAAGTTCGAATTAAACCTTGACAATAATTCAACTATTCGGTCCTCTATAGTCTTAGGCATAAATCATAATTCAGAAGTTAGCTGCCCTGTATGCAAAAGAACTTTCTCTGAAGGATACGCGACACAAGATTCACTCTACGTTTGCAAAAACTGCATCAGACAATCCGTAGACACTGCCAAAATTTATTCAAAAAAAGCAGCCCTATCTTTAGATGAAACATTAAATGAGCACTTTGAACACGATTCAGGTTTCATCTGCTCAGTCTGCGGAAAAAGACACAGTCGATTACTGGAATTCAAATGCAGTCATGACAATTCAAGCATATGCATTCACCATTATGGATTTTGCGATGTGTGTGGAAAAGTTTTCTCAAAACTCAACTTAACATACACAGACGAGTTCAAGCGACAATTATGCCCAAAACATGCATCCAAAAACAAAGCGAAGGAGCATTAAGATGAGTTATTTGAAATTAAACGGGGTTGTAGAAGAAATAATTAAACGGTACCCAAATATCAATATCGCAAATTTTTTGCAAGAGAAACTGCAGATTCCGGACTATAAGGCAGAGGAATTGGCTGCCAGAATAGAAAAGGAATACTGTCAAAAAGTAAGCAGATCTATACAAAATTGTGCAGGACAATTTTTGGAAAAATCATATGAATCTGAGCTGCCAAAAACAAGTGTTTACTCTGTTGATAGTCTTTCGGAGGGGGAATTTGAAAGGTTTGCTAAGTGGCTGCTTGAAGAATTAGGCTACCAAATTCACCCAGAGAAGTATTCAGTTAATTCAGGCGTTTACTTGGTGGCTACAAAGGATTACAAGAAACTTGCCATTCTAATTAATAACACCCAGAGAAATAGCAAGGTGTCGAATTCAGTCATTTTAAAGTCTCAAGAAGCAACCAGTACCTACGAGTGCACTGGATCAATTGTCTTAACTACTTCGTATTTTTCCCAACAAGCTAAAATTGATGCTCAAAAGTTCGGCATCGACCTTTGGGATAGAGATACAATCGATGTTAAGATTACTGAGGTAATGAAAAAGGCTGAACTGGAAGAGCAAACTTTTTTTCCACCGTACAAAGGATCACTCCTTCAAAGTCTTCTCAGGCTTGAAGAAACTAAGGATTTCATTATTGAATCCAAAATAGACAGAAAATATGATTTACATTTGCCAGGGGTGAAGTATCCTCTGCTGACTTTTCAGTCAGATGGTGTCGATATTGCCAGATGTGTTTTTAGAATTAAATACAACGAGCCTGTCGGAGAATTTAATGGTGAAGCAATAATCAGCACTGACAGCAACAACAATAGGTTCGGGCCTGATAGCGAAGAAGCCTATACATTAATAATCAAATATCTTGAACAATTTGTGGAGTAAATTCAATTTTACTTAAAACTTGTTCTCAGACCTAATGTAGACTTCAACTTTTACTGAAGCCGACGCTTTTCCAAGAAGCTCTGATAGCTTACCCGTCCATTGCGCTTTCGAGTCAGCAGTAAACCCAACCGTCTGGGCAATCCCACGCCACAACAGTGCCTTGTCATAGTCTTTGGCATCCTGCGGCATGAACTCAAAAATTGACCTGCTTGCAATGATGACAAGTTTTTTCTTCATTCTGGAAATCGCAACGTTGATTCGGTTGAGATTAAGTAGAAAGTCGCTTTCACTGCGAACGTAGTCGGGGTCGCTAACAGTGGAAGAAATTATTATGAAGTCTGCTTCACCGCCTTGATACCGTTCAACCGTGTCAACTCTGGTGTTTTCGCAGCCCTCAGAGAGCATGTTTTTTAACAAACCTTTCTGGGCGTTATGCGGAGTAATCACGCCGATGCCTTCGGATTTCACGTTACGAACCAAAGCCTCAACGATCGAAGCTTCCACTGTGTTTGACTGGAAACTCTCAGCTTCATCATGAACAATCAGCACGAAAACGTTCTCAGGCTCCAAAACAACTCCCAACCCATCAGTTTTGGGCTCCGAAGCTGCCAATGTTTGTTTTTGGTCTGAGCGAAAATCAATCTTGTCCTTTTCATAAACCCATTCTCTCAAGAACTCTGCTACGATCGAGTGGCATCTGTGGCTTTCACATAATCGTTCCGCTGGGATATCTGCTGGATGTTTGCAACTTATTCGTTCAATGCCGAGGTCTTCTTGGCGTAGTAAACGAAGGAAATCCATGGCAGATAAGAAGGATGCCATTTCTTCGAGTGTTCGTCGGTCTTCTTTTTCCCAGTTATGTGCTTGAATTGGAGGAAGCTGTCGATGGTCTCCTGCAACGAGGATTTGGCTGCTTTTAGAGAGGAATGATCCTGAAAGAATTAGCTCTGGAAGACGCATCATGCTTGCTTCGTCAACCACAAGTAAGTCAAAGAATGCTTCACCCCAGGGCGGCTCTGAGTCTCCGATCTTCTTCATTAAACCGTACAAGCCAGGAGGTGTTAAACATAGAATCAAGGGGTCAGAACCAGAAGCAGGTGGCGTTAGCGATTCCTGGTTCATTAAGCAATCTGTGAGTTCCTTAACGGTTTCTTCATCTTCGTTATAGTTAACGTATTTAACTCCATCAATGGGCTTGGCTGAAGAAATTGAGCTGCTTAGAACCCGGTAAATATTTAGGTCTTTTAAGTCGTTACCGCCTTCTCGGCAATATTCTTTCCAGCAACGCGCGAGTTTACTAACGAACTCTTGAATTGCTTTGTGGGTTGGGGCAACCATCAATACTCGGCATCTTGATTTGGCTCTATGGGCGGCGACATGAGCTAAAACTGCTAATTGTAATGTCTCGGTTTTTCCTGTTCCAGGCGGCCCCTGAAGCATAACAATTTGTTCTTTAGCAAAAACGCGTTCAATGAAACGTTGCTGCTCAATTTTAGGAGAAAAGGGCCTGCGCTCAACCCACCTCAAAAATTGCAAAGCCCCTTCCCTTGACAAAGGAATGTGTGAAGAGACTTCAGATTTGCCTGCTAAGAAATTAGCCAACAAACAATACAACACGTTGTTTTCCTTGTAATCAAGGCATTTAGCGGCCCGATCAGAAATAATATCGTCAGCTAATTCATCCAAAATATAGATTCTTCCAACTTCGAAGAGCTGCATATACTTGCTTTTTGCTTTTTCAGGGTCAGTTGTTGGAAGATTGTGCCATGAGCTGTATTTTCTGCCTTTACCACTTGGCCAACTGACTACATTAATAATTATCTCGGATTTTCGAACATCTACTTTATCTACGATTGCTCGAGCTGATTTTTCAACTTCAGATGGGGAACGTCTTTGGGCTTCCTCAAACTGACCCTGTCCATTGCGCTTCAGCTCAGTTACAACCATCCAGTCGCCTGAACTTGATCCGTCTGCGCCTTTAACTCTGCAAGCGTTAGCAATGCAATCAGCTTTTGGCAAACCTATGCCTTCGTAAACAAGTTTTCCTTTTACCACAAAATCTTTTCCAGATTCTGTGATATTCGTGACCTCAAAAATTAGTGACCTACCCGAAGCTACTCGCTGATAGGGAAGCAAAGCGTAATGCTGATACATTTCTTGGCGCTTAGAAAAATATTCTAAGTCAAGAAACTCTCTACAGCTACGTTCCAATGTTGCCAATCCCAATGTAAATTCTGAAATTTTTGGAATAGTAATAGGCTTCTTGCCTAATCGTCTGTTGCGAATTGACAATGACCGTTCGATGTGTTCAAGTGCCATACAAATTTTTGAACCCATCAAAGAGAGCTCTTCATCAGAAATCCGCCGGGTTCTTTGCGTGTAATCGCACCACTTACGCTTTTCCAGCATAACCTTCGCGGTGCCCTTTTCTTCATAATTGTCCAAACGACCTTTAGCAGCCCACAAGTACTCAATGGGTATTTGATTACTGAATCGAGCCCGCGCGGGATAGTATCCGTCTTTATGTTCGTGTTCTTTTCTAAGAAACTCAATTGTTCCATTTGTGTTTCTGTGATAAGGCAGAGAATAATTAAACATTCCATCGCGGAAAACCAGTCGCAAATCAACTAAAGAGCTATCTTGGCGTTTTGCCATCCAGTTTTTATTGTCAAAAAACCCTGATTGCTCAAGAATGGGCAGGAGTCCAGAACTGGCAAACTTTAGGGCTTTTCTGTGCACGACTTCGTCTTGGAGAATTGAGAACATGGGTTGGTCGATGGCTTGTCTTAGTCCCAAAAGGTCCCTGATTGCTCGAGCGCTCATCAATGTGGGTTGGCGTCGAACCGCTTCCATAAGGACGTCTCTTTCTCCTCTGCTGAAGAAATATAGGTGAATTGGAGCTTCGTCGGGGCTGCCTACTTCGTTAGCTATTTTTGTTATTGCTCGAGTGAGGGTTTGGAAGAAATCTTCTAGCAGCTTCTTTTCTTCATCTAAACATAATTTGCGGTCGTCAGGAAGACTGCCAATCACACGCGAAACACTCAACGGCTCTCCCCTATAACGGGTGCAATTCACTCTCGCACTAATCATCGAAATAACATCTAGCATGTAGTCTCTTTCGACAAAAAGGTAAATTCGAATCATTCCGTCTGGTCTAAACAGAAGTGCTGAATCCATTCCATCTGAAGGGCTATCCTCTGGAAGGCCACCGTAACCAGTTCCAGTTAACCAGGGCATCCATCTGCTTTTGTTGGCAAAAGGGCTGCTGGGTCGAATTCCACCCAACATGTATTGGGCGCGCTGGACAAGCCAATCCAATTTGGCGCCAACAACACGATCAGTAGCTATTAGACGAACCTTCTCCTCATCTTTGTCTTGAGGGCTCGTGAAATCGTATGGACGTAAATCGCTATTATCCTTAACGACCTTTAGTTTTGCCAAATCCTCCAGCCGTTCAACCCCATAATGACCAAAAGCCCTCTGCTCGCCCCTACTCAAATTAAGCAACGCTATACTTTCATTTTCGACAGCGCAAACAATGCAGCATTCATTAAACCCGCAATTGTCACATCTTACACCTAGCTGGTATTCAACCTCTGGTAAAGGAGTCTCGCGAATCCGATTCAACTCGCCATTTTTAGCAAGTAGACGCTCGACATCCTGAATTAAGGGGCTAAGCTTAAATTTTGGAAGACAAGCGGGATCAAGACTTTCCAAACTTGTCTCTCTATTAATCACTCCACCTTCCAGATCAATTTTTGAAGAGAGGCTACCTAATTCTTTGGAGAGGAGCAAAACGTAGATGGCTACTTGTATTCTATGAGCAGTCTGCTCCATCCAAGATGATTTGAGTTCAAAAATCCTAACCTTAACTTTTCCGTTTCTAATAGGCCAAATAGCAATCAAATCAGCGATACCCTTAATTTTCCAGATACCGATTTGACCTGTCATAGGGACTTGATATAGCAAAATTGGCTTGTATTCTTCTTTTTCTTCGCAAGAAATCTGAGCCTCAATTAACTCTCGCAAATTATTGAAAGATGAATTTTCATTTTCTACATACTTGTTAAAGTCGTGGTATTGGGCTGCTTTTTCTTTGAGTTCTGCAACTTTTTTAGCTTCGAGCTCCTTGCCTGCACCATAGAGCAGGGGGCTGATAGGTTTGAATGCTTCAGGCCATTTGCGGCTATCTACCTCTTCATCGTCATCTAACTTTAGTTTAAAGAAGCGTGGGCAGCAGTTGAACCGGATGTATTCTGCGATTCCGGAGGCAGTTAAGGAATCTTTGTTTCGCTTCTTTTTGTGCGAATGTTCTAAATTTAAGTCATCTTCACTGCTCAACTATTTGCCGCCTCTTTCTGGAATGTTCCCGAATTAACTGATCACGAATTATTGTATGTACCTCTACTATTGCTTAAAGACGTTATCCAAAAAACGAATGCCAGAAGGCTAAAACTTTTTCTGGACGTTTCTGAGGTAATAAAATTTCTGGGTTAAGGCTGGATAATTTAAGAAGGTTTATTTAGAAATATTGTCTTTTTTAATAGATATCAAGAGAAAAGATGAATCTTGATAAAATAGGAGAAGAAAAAATGCATATTCTAAAAAATAAAACTATGGCTATTTTGATTATTTCAATCCTTATGATTTCAATGAGTGCATCAATGATACTTACACCAACCGCTAACGCTCATACACCAGCGTGGACCATTGTTTCATATGCGTATCTTGTTGCATCTCCTAACCCTGTGGGTGTCGGTCAGGCAACAGCGATTGTCATGTGGATAGATACGCCCATGGTTGGAGCAACCGTAACAAATGACATTAGACGGCACGATTACACGTTGACAATTACAAAGCCAGATGGAAAAATCGAAACAAAACATTATGACATCGTTAGTGACCCAACAAGCGTACAGTATCTTCAATATACGCCTGATCAAGTCGGCAACTACACCCTAAAGTTCGACTATCCAGACCAAAACTACACTTGGACCTCAAGCACCCCTGGAGCAAACACGGCCTACACAGGTGATGTTATCAAAGGCGCAAGCAGAACAATAACTATGAATGTTCAGCAAGACCCAATTCCAGCAGCATTAAACAGTTATCCGCTTCCGACAGAATACTGGACACGCCCAATTGAAGGACAAAACACTTACTGGTATACAGTCTCATCAAACTGGCTTGGCACACCTTACAACATTGGATCTAACGCAGGCAACCATGGTCCAGGCGGACACCAAAATGACGGAATAGCCCCCAACAGTGCACACATAATGTGGACTAAACCCATTCAATACGGCGGACTTGTTGGAGGAAACGGCACAGCAGTCCCTGGAGAAATGTTTTACTCTGGACTCTCTTACAACGGCAGATTCGCCAACCCATTGATTATGTACGGAACACTATTCTACCAAGAACCTTGGGGTAATGCAGCTACCGGCGGCGACTACGTTGCAGTAAACCTACAAACAGGACAGGAACAATGGCGTATCAATGCATCAGCTACAGGTGTTTCACTTGTACCATCCTTTGGCTACCTGTACTCGCTTGAAACTCCCAACCAACATGGAATATTACCAAACGGATTACTCATAGCACCCACCACTGCATACACTGGCTTAGGAACAGTTTGGCGAGCATATGACCCACGTTCAGGCGTACTAACAACTATGAACATCACAAACGTTCCAGGCGGAACAAACTTTGCAGGACCATCAGGCGAATACCTAAAATACGTTCTAACAAACCTTGGAACAACCGCAAACCCCAACTGGTATTTAGCGCAGTGGAATTCATCAAAAGTCTTCGGTTTAGAAATTGGAACATCTGCTGGCAACTGGTATTCTGGAACAGTAAATGCAAGTTTGCCTTCTGCTTATGACTGGAACGTATCGATACCAACGCTTAAAGGAGCAAGCTGGACTATCGGTGGAGCTGATAACAACGTCATTCCTCTAATCATACAAGGCGACAAAATGATCTTGGTTCAGGGAACATTCGGCGATCATGCAGGCTTTGGCGGAACTATAACCGCAGCCATGACAACTGACCCAGCAAACGTCACAGCCATCAGTCTAAACCCACAAACACGCGGAAACGCACTTTGGGCAAAAAGCTTCGACCAAGCCCCTGGCAACGTAACACGAACAATCGCTGACTGGGATCCAACCAACAACGTTTTCATATTCGAAGACAAAGAAACTTTTGTTCACTACGGCTACAGCCTCACAACCGGAGAACGCGTATGGGGTCCAACAACAGTTCCACAAGACGAAACAACTGACTGGAACTACTTCAGCCTAGACACTGATACGGTCGGTTACGGCAAACTGTTCTACACTGGCTACAGTGGCATCGTCTACGCCTATGACACCAGCAACGGCAACCTGCTTTGGACCTATGGAAACGGCGGCGCAGGCAACAGCACGAACAGCGGCTTCGAAACAGCATACGGCAGATATCCCATGACAGTTAGCGCAATTGCGGATGGAAAAATCTTCTTACGAACTACCGAACACTCACCTAACTCACCTCTATTCAAAGGCGCAATGATGCGTGCCATTAACGCCACCGACGGAACAGAAGTTTGGACAATCTCAGATTGGGGCAACATCATGTATGGTGGTGTAACACCCATCGCTGACGGCATCTTAACGGCGCTCAACACTTATGACAGCCAAATCTACGCTTATGGCAAAGGACCAAGTGCACTATCAGTGGAAGCACCAAAGGCATCCGTTGAGCTTGGCAGATCACTGGTTATCAGCGGCATGGTAACTGACATAGCAGCAGGCACAAAACAAATTGAGCAAGCAGCAAGGTTCCCCCATGGTGTTCCAGCTGTTTCCGACACAAGCCAAAGTGCATGGATGGAATACGTCTACATGCAAAAACCAAAACCAACTGACACCACAGGAGTCGATATATTAATTAACGTCGTAGATTCAAACGGCAACAACCGCAACATTGGCACAACCACAAGCGATTCAAGCGGAGCATTCAGTTTCCAATGGACTCCAGACATCACAGGCAAATACATCGTCGTAGCAACCTTCGCAGGATCTGAATCATACTATCCATCTTCCTCAGAAACTAGCTTCGCAGTTGACCCAACAGCACCTATAGCCGCACCAACAGCAACCCCAGTACAATCTACTATGGTTGATCAATACTTTGTTCCTGCAGTCGCAGGAATCATTGCAGCAATCGCAATTGGCTTTGCCATAACAATCCTAGTGCTTAGAAAAAGACCGTAAATAGCCACCAATCAATAACCAACTTTTTCCCTTTTTTTAATATACATTTTATTAAGAATTATTCCAAAGAATTAGTCAAGCTTCTATCAATAGAGGAAGCACCAGTTGTAATGGTTCTTTCACATATCCTATTTTATTTTCGAATTCTATTCGAAGATGACAACTTTCTTTCACAATACAATATCCACAGCTTAATGTTTCTTTTTTGGTTTGGCAATCAATTACTATTTGGGCAAACATACTCTTAACCTCGGGAAGCCACACATAGAGCACAGCCCGCTTATAGGCAATGTCAACTGCGCAAAAGCATTTTCGGCAGGGGTCTTTTAGGTTTTTCTTGGTTGTTTTGCACATAAAAATGTTCAAAAAAATCTATTTAGACGCAAAAAATCGATAATTAACTCAATAGTTTTTGAATTCTGTGATTGTTGCAACCCATGGGTGGCGTGCAGTTGCAACAACAATTGCAACAACAACTTCTCCGGAAAACGCCTGAGCTCATCCGGCTCATCTTCAATTGTGGATCTGTTAATGATGTT
>Ga0182021_10005224_pt1 | contig 15341 bp, 8 predicted proteins | sample 612E3MmetaG_FD_120493 | JGI IMG/M metagenome (GOLD analysis project Ga0182021, IMG submission 120493) | Permafrost microbial communities from Stordalen Mire, Sweden - 612E3M metaG (Illumina Assembly) | ecosystem: Environmental > Terrestrial > Soil > Wetlands > Permafrost | place: Sweden... | reverse complement strand
CGACTTTCGATTGAATCGCGAGCACCCGCCGCTGATGAAGGTGCTGTGCGCTTTGCCGCTGCTGGCACTTCATCCCAAGATTGACTTCAATAATCCTGAATGGGCGGAGGCATCGCCCCGTTCGTCCGCGCAATTCGGGTTCAATTTCCTGTACTCCAATAATGCGGATCGATTGCTGTTCTGGGGCAGGGTGCCTGTGGTTCTGATCGCAATGCTTCTGGGCTTCTTTGTCTTTCGATGGGCTCAGCAGCTCTATGGTTACCCCGCTGGTTTATTTGCCCTCGGGTTATTCGCATTCTCCCCCAACCTGATCGCCCATTCGCACCTTGTGACTACGGATTTGGGCTTTTCGGCGTTCTCAACCATCTCGTTTTACTTTTTGTGGCGATACTTGAGCGACAGAAAACCCGGATCATTTCTTTGGTCCGCAGTCGCCATGGGAGCGGCCCTGGCATCAAAATTTTCCGCCATATTCGTCTTTCCGGTTGCCCTGCTATTGTTGTGGATGTTTTATGAGACGGCACGAATCAAATCGGGTCCGGCGGCCCCGGCCAACTGGCGATCTGGAGCCGCCGGCTCCAAATCCGCGCCGGAGAGTGAGGATCCGCGGCGCTCTCTGAATGCGGCAGCCTGGTCGCGGCAGTTGCAGCTGGATCGAAAAAAAATCCTGGCGGTCCTGGCTTATGTCGGAATTGCCGTGGTCGTGGTGCAATTGTCCTACCTCGGTTCGCCGGACGTGACTCTTTATCTCAAGGGATTGCTTCAAGTCGACAAAAACTTTGATCCGCAAAATCCGGCCTATCTGCACGGCAGCCTCAGCATCGGCGGGTGGTGGTACTACTACGTTGTGGCGTTTCTGGTCAAAGCCACAGCGCCTTTCCTGATCCTCATTCTCGTCAGACTGATTCAACTTATAAGAGAAAGGGCGGCAGATTGGTGGCCGAGCTTGTTCATCATTTTGCCAAGCCTCGTCCTATTTATCGCGGTTTCCATGTTTGCGGCCCCTATCGGGATCCGCTATGTGCTGCCTGTCTTCCCGCTGCTGATGGTGTATGTGAGCGGGGCGGTCAGGTCGTTCAAAACGAGCAAGGCAGCGCTTGCGGTTTGCGGCGCTCTTCTGTGCTGGCATATCGCTTCCTCGCTTACGGCATTTCCTTATTCTCTGTCGTACTTTAACGAACTGGCCGGCGGTCCTTCCCATGGCATTTACTGGCTGGATGATTCCAATCTGGATTGGGGACAGGATCTCAAGGGCGTAAACCAGGTAATGAACAGGTTGGGAATAGAGTCCGTGACTTTGTATCCCTTTAATTCCTACGACAATCCGAAATATTATGGCATCCCGATGCACCGTCCATCAGATCAGGAATGGGCGCAGATGGTCACGAGTCCGCATCCGCCGCCCGGTGTTTACGTGGTGAGCGGGCACTGGGTCGCCATCATGCACGGCCTTGGTATCGATTGGATCAAGAAATACCCGGTCATAGCCCATCTCGGATACTCGATCTACTTTTTCAGGATCTCTTAGCGCGAATTATTAAGGCGAAGCCAAATTAAAAATTCGAGATTCGAAATTCGAGATTCTAGATACTCTCAATCTCGAATCTCGAATTTCGAATCTCGAATTTCGAATGAGGAGTTCACGCTTGAGCGGCAAGAAACGGAAAGGCGGCGCAACGCAGGATCAAGATCTTCGTCCCATCCGGCGGATGCAGCGCGGGCAGATCGTGATCGCGATCGTTGCCATCTTGATCGCCTATGTGGCTCTGCGCCTTCCCGGACTGAGTGTGCCGCTGGATAGGGACGAGGGCGCTTTCGGATATATGGGGCAGCTCATAAACAACGGCGAGCTGCCGTATCGCGATGGTGTCGATCACAAGCCGCCCGTGGCGTTTTACATAAATGCGCTGGCGCTCCGCTTTGTGCCAGCCACGGCAGCCGGCATACACCTTTTTCTCCTGTTCTATAATCTGCTCACTCTTATCTGCATCTTTTATATTGGAAAGACCTATTTTCAATCCCCGTCGGCCGGACTTTGGTGCGCCTTTGCGTATGCTGTTTTCAGTGCGAGCCCGGCGATCCAGGGATTCACCGCATCCACCGAAATGTGGATGCTCCTTCCACTCACGCTCAGCCTGATGCTGGCCATTCTTGGAGCGGGAAAGAGCAGTTCATTTTTGATGTTGCTCAGCGGCATCACCGGAGCCGCGGCCTGCTGGACTAAGCAAACCGCCTTCACCAGCGTTCTCTTCGTCTTTCTTTTCATCTGCATTGCCGCTTATCGCCGTGGCCTGGACCCGACTCGATCTCGCATCGCGGCGTCTTTTCGCGCATTCGCATCCTGGATCGTTGGAGCAACGTTGTTCTCAGGGTTTGTGCTGTTTTATTACTATTTTCATGGAATCCTGCGCGAGTTCATCTATTGGAGCTTCCTGCACAGCGTATCCTATGCGGGTCACTCTACATTCGGAGACAGTCTGGATGCTGTCCTCCCTCAGCTCGCGGAAATCGTACGGGGCGATTTTCTCATTTTGGGAGTGGGCGTGGCCATCGCCGCCTGGCAGTTTACCCAAAAGAAGGCGGGCTCTTATTTCGTCCTTGGTTTCTTATTCCTCTCCTTTCTCGGCACGATTCCTGGATTCGGCTACCGCCATTATTTTGCCCAACTGGCTCCTGCCGTGGCCCTTGCAGGCGGTTATGGCTTGCACACGCTTCTGAATTATCTCCCCGTTGCCCATAGAAAGTCGGCGGCGATCGCTTGCTGTGCGCTGATTCTGCTTGTTCCCGTCATCATCAACAAACAATACTTTCTCGAGTTGGACCCCGATGCGATCAGCGGGCGCTATTTCGGACCAGATCCATTCCCTGAATCCAGGCCCGTGGCAGCCTACGTCGCGGGAATAACGGCACCGGCGGATCCGATTCTCATCATCGGATCGGAACCGCAAATACTGTTTTATGCTAAACGCCGGAGTTCCTCGTCCTTTCTGATGGATTACCCGTTGACGGCCAGTTACCCTCGCTACAAGGAGTTCCAGAAGACCGTGTGGAGCGAGGTCGAGAAGACCCCGCCCAAAGTCATCATCAAGGTGGTCAACATTCATTATTCGTTCCGATGGGACGGAATTGCGGATCTCGACATCATGCGCCGCCTGGATCAATTGATCGCAGAAGACTATGTGGCCGATCGGGTGATGATGGTCGGGGGATCCGAGGGCGAGTGGATTGAGCCTGGCGACAGCCGGTTTCGGCCAGAAACACCCTGCATCTATGTCTACAGGAAAAAGAAGTGACTCGCCCCGAGATGCTTTTGATTTCTCCATGCACTTTTTGTTAGCCTATTCCCTGCCGCCAATCGCGTTCTGCTTCGCACTTAGGGAGCAGGGAGTATGTTGTAATGCTCTAAAGGGGCAAAGAGTGAGTGTCCTGCATTTTTGGCGGAAAACGTAGTCATGATGCTCTGCCCCGAAGGGGCAGCGAGACAGTAGCTCCGGGCAAGCGTAGCGCAGCCCGGAGTCAAGGGATGCAGTCAGCACGAGCCCTCCTAAGGGGCGACAGATAATGCGTGCGAAAAGATCCTGTCGCCCTTGCCGGGGCTCGGGCGGAGCTCATCCAAACCGGGGGCCGCGCGCTTCGCGCTAGCCCCCGGCTATTTTCTTTCCGCCCCTCCGGGGCTCGGGCAACGGATCTTTGGGGCGCGAGCCGCCTAACTTCGGGGCTCGGACAGGCTACCTTCGGGGCACAGTAAGGTAATCGCCGGAACGCGGTCACCGATGAGGGGTCGAGTTTCACAACGGAAATTTGCCCGGATAGAAACATGGATAAGTTAGATCAAAAAAATGAAGCCCGCGCACCCGACACCCCGCGGGCAACGGTCGATATTCGCGATTTTGTCATTTACCTGCTGCTGGTCATCAGCACGCTGGCAGCGTACAGCCAGGTTCGGAGCTATGATTTCGTCGCCTATGACGATCCCGAATATGTCACCGCGAATCCCATCGTGCGGTCCGGGCTCACGCTCCACGGCCTGACATGGGCGTTCACAACCGATCGGGATGGCAACTGGTTTCCGCTCACATGGCTGTCTCACATGGCGGATTCGCAGTTCTTCGGGCAGCGCAGTGGACTGCATCACATGACAAACGTGCTGCTCCACACGCTCAGCGTTTTGCTTTTGTTCGCCCTTCTCAAGAAGATGACAGGTTCGCGCTGGCGTAGCGCTGTGGTCGCCGCCTTGTTTGCTCTCCACCCCTTGCATGTCGAATCTGTGGCATGGGTGGCTGAAAGGAAGGACGTCCTCAGCGGGCTGTTCTGGATGCTTACCCTTCTGGGATACGCGCGCTACGTCGAACGGCCCAGGCCCGTACGTTACTTGCTTGTGGCCATCCCGTTTTGTCTCGGTCTGATGTCGAAACCGATGATTATCACGCTGCCGTTTGTGCTTCTACTGCTGGACGTTTGGCCGCTGCGCCGATTGTCCCTCAAGAAAGTAAGACCAGCCACTAGAACAAAGAAAAAGGGGCAGTCAGGGACGGAGCCGAAGGCAAAGACAGCAGCCATTCTATGGGAAAAAGCGCCGCTTTTCGCGCTCTCCGCCTGTTCCTCCGTTGTAACGTACCTCTTTCAACAACGTGGCGGAGCCATCGTTCCCGCCAACTGGATTCCCCTGGGAGCGCGCATTGAAAATGCCCTGGTTTCCTACGTAGCCTACATCTGGCAGGTGTTCTGGCCCTCACGGCTAGTTGTGTTTTATCCGCATCCGACGTCTTTGCCGGCATGGGAAACCTTGGGCGCAGGACTGGTTCTGGCGAGTGTCTCCATTCTCGTTCTCCGCTCACTTCCCCGTCTGCCATATCTTGCCGTGGGGTGGTTCTGGTATCTGGGCACGCTTGTCCCGGTGATCGGCCTGGTGCAAGTCGGGATGCAATCCAGAGCGGATCGATACACGTACCTGCCGCTGGTCGGTATCTTCCTGTTATTGACCTGGGGAGTATCGGATCTCTTTCAACAGTGGAAGATTGCAGGACCTGCCTTGGGCGGCATGGCAGTCGCCGCGTGCTGCGCTTGTCTGGTTCTTACGTGGCATCAGTTGCAGAATTGGAGAAACAGCGAGGCACTCTTCACGCATGCCGCAGTGGCTTCAGCTAACAACTATATGGGGTACTACGGCCTGGGAGGCGTTCTCCGGGATCAGGGCCATTACGCCGAAGCCGTCACGTTTTATGGCGAAGCCGCGCGCCTGTTTCCGAGCTTCGCGGGTGCTCACAGCGGCCTTGCCGGCGTTTATATAAAGCAGGGACGGATCAACGAAGCAATCACGGAGCTGAACGAAGCGATACGCCTTTCCCCCAACACAGTCGAAGACAGGATCAGCTTGGGAATTGCACTGAATAAGCTGGGCAAGGGCGCCGATGCGGCGGCCGAGCTGCTCGAGGCAATCCGGCTGGATCCCGATTCCGCGGATGCGCACTACAATCTGGGGATTGTGTATGCCGGGATGGGGCAAACGGACGATTCAATGACACAATTCGATCTAGCCGTTCGGTTGGAGCCCGATCGTCCCGAGGCACATTACAACCTCGGCAACGCGCTTGCCGTCCAGGGAAAGATGAACGAAGCAATCGCTGAGTTTACGAAGGCGATTCAGTTGAGACCAAATTATGGAAACGCCCACAATAATCTGGGCAGCGCACTAGCCGGCATGGGACGAATTGACGAGGCGATCACGCACTTCTCCGAGGCCGTCCGGCTCATGCCCGAATCCGAAGAGGCGCGGCGCAATCTCGAATACGCCAAGTCACTGAGAAAACGGTGACAGGCAACTATTTCACCAATTTCCAGGCCATAACCGAAAAAGCGGGTTGTCCCCGAAATTGGTGAAATAGTTGCCTGTCACCGTTTTCTTCGCAGTGTTGACTTCACCGGAGACTGTCCTTATGATGGGTCTGGCTTTGCATCGATGAGGCTGAGGAGCATTCTTGCTCCCCCCTTCTCTTGATTTGGGCTGTGTGGCACTCTACATTGCCGAGATAGGTTCTCGACTCTTTGCATACCTTATAGTTTCAAGTTCGTCTTGTTTCCGGCGGAGCAGCATAGCCTGAAAGTGAGTGGTGGATTTGGGGTCGTCCTTCGAGAGAGAAAAGCTGGCGATTTCGCTCCCCGCGAAAAGCAGGATCGGCTTGAAAATCGACGCTCTGCGCCAGAAAATCGCTGATCTGGAAAGCCTCGAATTCGAGCTGACAAGGGCTGAGCTGGCTCTGAATGCTGCCGGCGCCGACCCGGAGCCTGCAACCGCCGAACAGCTCAGGAGCGAAATCAAGGAGCGCCTCGGCTACTTCCCTCTTTCCTTTGCGCCCGCTGCGGATATTCCGGAAGTGCTCCGGATCCTTTGGCAACAGGCCCTGGCTGAGTATTACGACAATCCGCTCCCGGCGCTGATCAAGGAAAAACTGTTCGTTCAGCTCGCGCGCTATTGTGCCGGTTCCTATTCTATCGTCACCCACAGCTGCATCCTCCACGGTCTGGGGATGCCGGCCTCGGAGGTGTTCCGGCTCCTTCAACAATCTACGCCTTCCCCCGAAGATGATCTGGATGGCATTATCACCACTTTGTCTGTGAGCTCCCACCCGATGACCGCTTGGCCCGAACGTGATTCGGAGCTCGAAGATGCTTTCCTGCGCGGCTGTATTTTGTTTTTTCTCAGGCCTGCCGATGCCGAAGCGTGCCACGTGCAGATCCGGCGGCTGCTCACCGCGAGGCACTATGAACATCTGATCGGCTTTTTGTCTTATGTGAAAGCGTTTCACATGTGGCTGGAGGCCCATCCCGAAATCTCCTATCATTCCGACCCCCAGGTCCGGGCAAACTTCATCGATCTGCTTCGCGAGGAACCGCGCCTGGCTGCGCTTTTCTGTAATTACTATCGGGAGTTCGGGACGGACCACCGCCGGCTGGCGGCCGAACAAGCGCTGCGTGCAAGCGAGGAGCGCTATCGTGAGCTGTTTGAAAACGCCAACGATATGGTCTACACCATGGATTTCGAAGGCAACCTGACTTCGCTCAACAAAGCCGCCGAGAGGATCACAGGGTACTCGCGCGCGGAAGCCCTGCGCATGAAGCTCGGGCAGTTCGTCGCGCCCGGTCACCAGGGAGTCGTGCACAAGATGATGGAGCGGCAGGAGAGCGCCGCGCCCTACGAGCTTGAGATTGTCACCAAGACAGGGAACCTGGTGGCGCTTGAAATAAGCACGCACATCATCTCAAGGGACGGGATACTGCTCGGCGTGCAGGGGATCGCCCGCGACATCACGGAAAGGAAGAAAACCGAGGAAGCCCTGCAGCAGGCAAAACAAAACCTCGAGGCCTGGGTGGACGAGCTCGAACAACGCACGCGCGAAATGACATTGCTCAGCGAGATGGGCGACATGTTGCGCGCCTGCCTCACTTCCGACGAGGCGTACACCGTAATCGTCCGGGTGGCGCAACAGCTATTCCCGGGCCGCGCCGGCGCGCTCTATGTCATAACATCATCGCGCAACCTCGTCGAGGCGGTAGCCTTGTGGGGAGATGCATCTTCACTCGAACGCGTCTTCGCTCCCGATGAGTGCTGGGCGCTGCGCCGCGGCCGCGTGCATTGGGTGGAGGACTCCAGCCTCGGCCTGTTGTGCAAGCATGTTCCCCATCCTGCTCCGGAAGGGTATTTGTGCGTGCCTATGATGGCACAGAGTGAGGCCCTGGGCGTCCTTTACCTCACGCAACCCGCACAGTCGCGCCTGACTGAGGCCAAACAACGGCTCGCAGTGGCCATGGCCGAGCACATCGCCATGGCTCTGTCCAACTTGAAGCTGCACGAAACCCTGCGCAGCCAATCGATCCGTGACCCACTCACGGGGCTGTTTAATCGCCGATTCATGGAGGAGTCGCTCGCCCTCGAGTTGCGCCGCGCGACGCGTAACCAGCGCTCCCTGGGCGTGATCATGCTCGATCTCGATCGCTTCAAGCACTTCAACGACACCTACGGCCATGATGCCGGAGACACTCTACTGCGCGAATTGGGCACGTTGCTCCAGGCAAACATCCGAGGCGAGGACATCGCCTGCCGTTACGGAGGAGAGGAGTTCACCTTGATCCTGCCGGAAGGCAGCTCCGAGATAATCCAGCAGCGCGCGGAGGCGCTGCGGGAAGCCATCAAGCGCCTCGACGTCCTGCATCGAGGCCAGCCTCTCGGCCGCATCGCAGCATCACTCGGAGTTGCAATCTTCCCCGAACATGGCAGGACCGGAGAGTCCCTGCTGCAGGCAGCCGACGCCGCTCTCTATCAGAGCAAAGCCGCCGGCGGCGACTTTGTCACAACCGCCAAATAATTTCTGTCGCCCCTTACTTCTTTTGATGGGATTCATACCAGGCGGCCAGACGATTCATGAATATTTGCCGATAGTCGTCGGGTAGCGTGATGGGTCGCGCTTTGCTCGAAGGGTTCAGGCTGACCGCGCCGGTCGGTGCATAGTAGTCATAGGGCATGCCGGACGGGTCGTTGGGAACAGAGCTTGTGAATCCGGCTCGCACCAACTCAGCCAAGGTCGGGGGCCGCGCGTTGTGGGTGGCTGTGTATTTCTCCACAAAAAACTCGAGGGTCCATATGTCTTCGTCAACCTGGATGCCGTTGAGGTGATCTCTGGCATTATTCCTCACATCCGCACGCGTGGAATTCTCGAGTTCGCGTCGCCACAAATCCTTGGCGGCATCCACAGCGCCACCTTGTGAGAGGCCACGCGCCGCCAGACCTTCGATCCAGGGCGGACTTCCCTCCAGGCGTGCGGCTGCCAACCATGTCTGGCCGGCACTCCGATAATCATGCAAATACCAGAAGTAGACAAACCCCTTGTCGAACAGGAGCCGCCACTCTTTGGGCAGCTGCGAGATTCCCCTGTCGAGCAACCGGATCGCCTCGCGCGGCTGTCCAGCGCCAATGGGATCGGGTTCAGCCAGAAAGATGCTGCCGGCACGATAAACATCCAGCATCTGCGGATCCAGAGTGGTGACGATGTCCAGGAGCGCCGGTAGGTTCTTGTAACGCACCTGCCTGCGTGCCGCTTCCTCGCGACGCCCGTAGTATTGAATGGCGCGCATCCAATAGACATCGGCAAGAAGGCTCTCGTAACCGAGAGCCATGGCCTTTACGGCGCCGGGAGAAGAGAAGTAGATGAGGTCCGCGTCGACCTCGCCATCAGGCCGGAGGGAGTCGATTCGATCCTGTACCGGCTTCACGAGTAAACCAGCAGCCAGGAGCGCAATGCCCGGCAGCCAGCGGCGCCAGGCCGACAGCCGGGAGCGCGATGTCATTTGAAATCCCTGTGCAAGAAAATGGCCGTGGCAATCGCCAGTAGAATCGCTGAGTACAGGAATGCGTAACATGTGGCCCAGGCGACGGCTGCCGCGCGGATCGGTTCAAAGTAGGCCGCGCTTTGGATCACGCTGCGGCTGTCGGCCACACTGAAATTTGAGATATTGGGCAAAACGTAATAGAGCACCCCGGCGACGAATTCAGCCGTGGCGGCCTTCGTCAGTTGTGCGAACTTGAGCAGGTCCGCGTTGAAATGCCCGATGACCCAGAGAAAAAAGGTGAACAATGCCGACAACGCGGGTGTGGAGAACGACGAAAAAAGCAGAGCCACCGCCGTCGTCACCGCCAGCGAGAGAAAAATCAGATAAACCGCGGGAATGAGGCGCAGGGAGTTCTCAAGAGAAATTCCGCCATTCGCGGCAAGCGTAAGCTCCAGGCCGGCGGTCATAATGACGACGTTTGCCAGGAGTGTAATAAGCAGGCCAAGGTACTTGCCCAGAATGAATTCCCAGCGATGCACGGGCTTGGCAAGCAGTGCATATATAGTGCGCCGCTCGAGTTCTTTATAGACCAGGCCGATGCCGATGAAAATAGCAATCAGCGTCCCGAATATGGATATCGAGGACAGACCGAGATCGACGATAACCTTCTCTTCATAACCCAGCGTCAGCTGCCCCAGGACTAATGAGCTGAGGATCATCAGTAGGGCAAAAAGTATCAGGTTATAAAGAATCTTGTCCCTGATGTTCTCGCGAAAGGTGTTCCGGGCGATCGCCAGTACTTTCATAATCGTCTCACTTCACTCGCGCCCAGCGCCGGCGACTTCGTGGAAGAAATAATCCTCCAGGGACGGCCGGATCGGGTTCACGGAAACCAGACTTGCGCCGTGGGCGAGGGCGAATGAGATAATCTCTTCCACTTGTTGCGGGCGCCCGGCACGCAACTGCAGACGCTCGCCCATGGGTGTCACCTCGTCGCACAAAGGCCTCAGGCCGGCGGTGACCTCTTCGCTTATGCCCGCGAGCACGATCTCGTGCGCTTCGATTTTGACCTTTAAAATGTCGTGCAGCGCCCCAGCCTGTCGGAGGCGGCCTCGATTCAGAATCGCCACGCGGTCGCAGAGCGCTTCTACATCTGGAAGAATGTGGGAGCTGAAGAAGACCGTGGCGCCTCTGTTTTTCAGGCCGAGGATCGCCTGCCGGACTTCCCTTCTTCCCAACGGGTCGAGCCCTGACATCGGTTCGTCCAGAAAGATCACCTCAGGATCGTTGATCATTGCCTGAGCCAGCCCGATGCGCTGAATCATGCCTTTGGAAAACCTGCGCAACTGAAGTTTGCGCGCATCACCCAGGCCAAGTTCCTCGAGCAGCGAGCGGACTCTGTTGCCGAGCGCGGGCTGCCGCATACCAAAGAGTGCGCCGACATACCGCAGGAGCTCCTCGGCGGTAAGATAGTCGTAGAAGTACGGATTCTCGGGCAAATAGCCGATTCGCCGGCGCATGGACACGGAGGTGACCGGCTCGCCAAGAACATGAGCCCAGCCCTCCGTGGGCCTTATCAAGCCCATGAGGATTTTTAGGGTAGTAGTCTTGCCGGCTCCGTTCGGCCCCAGGAAACCGAAGACCTCGCCGCTCTCCACGCCGAGCGTGAGATGGTCTAACGCCCGCACAGGATGCTTCTTCCAGAAGCCTACCTGGAAATCCTTCGTCAGATTCTCCATCTCAATTATGGCCATATAACTAGGATTCTGAAGTTAGTTCATTCCAATAACCTTATAAATCGTGTGGGGGCGGGCTTTAGCCCGGCCGCTGGAGCCTTTTGGGCGGGCTGAAGCCCGCCCCCACTACTTTATAACCAATCACTTCCGATCAAATGTGTTTGTGTCAAGTAATCCGCTTCATCTTCAGAATCCAGATATAATTCTCGAGTCGCATCCGACATCGGACGGGCGCAGCGCAATAGCGAGCATATCCTCATTCGTCGTTTATCCGTTCTCATTTCAGTTATAATGCCCGCCTATGTTCAGAATTGGAATCGATACCGGCGGGACATTCACAGATTTCATTGTTCTCGACGGCAAGCGCGTGCGCACGCTCAAGCTCCTCTCCACGCCTGACAATCCGGCTACGGCGATATTCCAAGGCCTGCAGGAGCTTCTGGACGGCCGCGATTGCGACATCCGCCACGGCTCCACCGTGGCCACAAATGCTCTCCTGGAGCGCAAAGGCGCGGCCACGGCCTTGATCACTACCGCTGGATTTGAGGACGTTCTGGAGATCGGCCGCCAGAATCGGCCGAGGATCTACAGTCTTTTTCCTTCGCGGCCGGATCCTCTGGTTCCTGCCCGCTTGCGACTGGGAGTGACGGAACGTGTACTGTACGACGGCGACGTTTTGGTTCCCCTGAAATCCAGTGAGCTAGGCTCGATAGTCGAGAAACTTCGGCGCTCCAGAGTTCAATCGGTCGCAGTCTGCCTGCTTTTTTCATATGCCAATCCATCCCATGAAAAACAGATCGGCCGAATGCTGGGAAACTTGAAGATTCCGATAAGTTTGAGCCACGTTATCCTGCCTGAATATCGAGAATACGAGCGCACTTCCACGACGGTGGTGAACGCCTATCTGGCTCCGGTTATGGGCCGTTACCTGGGGTCCCTGGAGGAGGGCTTGCGCGCTAAAAGGGGACGCAGCCATGCCAGCCTGCGCATTATGCAGTCGAACGGGGGCACCGTCTCCGCACGCGCGGCCATCCGGGAGCCGGTTCGGACAATCTTAAGCGGGCCGGCCGGCGGCGTCGTGGGCGCCTGGGAGGTCGCTCGCCAATCCGGATTTCCGAACATCCTGTCATTCGACATGGGAGGCACTTCAACGGACGTTTCCCTCTGCGAGGGGGAGATCCGCATCACCAGTGAATCCGTGATTGCTAACTGTCCGATCGGGGTTCCGGTCATTGACATCCACACGGTCGGCGCGGGCGGCGGCTCCATCGCGCGCGTCGACGAGGGCGGAGCGCTTCGAGTCGGACCGGAAAGCGCCGGCGCGGATCCCGGGCCGATTTGCTATGGCAAGGGAACACGCGTCACGGTCACGGATGCCAATCTCTATCTCGGCCGGCTGGACACGGACTACCCATTGGGCGGCAGGCTGCGCCTCGATAGTGGCGGTCTCGATGCGGCGTTCCGCGCGCTCGCGCACGAGATGGGCGGTGTCGGCCCGGCCGCGGCCGCTCAAGGGATGATCGATGTGGCCAACGCAAACATGGAAGCCGCATTGCGTGTGATCTCGGTAGAGCGCGGCTACGATCCCCGCGACTTCACACTCGTGACTTTCGGCGGCGCAGGCGGCCTGCACGCCGTCCAGTTGGCTGCAAACCTGTCCATACCCAACATCCTCATTCCTGAGAACCCCGGCCTGCTATCCGCCCTGGGAGTGCTCCTTTCAGACAGCGTCCAAGATTTTTCGCGTACGGTCATGCTACCTACCCACGAGGCCGGCACGGCGGCGCTCGAGACGCGTTATAGGGAACTCGAAAGAAGAGGATTGGCGTCGATGAAGGCCGAGGGATTTCCCATGGATCGGATCCGGCGCGAGCGCTGGATCGACATGCGCTATCGGGGTCAAAGCTATGAACTCAGCTTCCCCTTCTCCCATCAGTTCGCCTCCGCGTTTCACGGGCGCCACGAGCGACGCTACGGCTACGCAGATCCCAAGAGAGAGTCGGAAGTCGTCACGCTCCGTGTCCGGGTTCGAGGATTGTCCGAAAAACCGCGCATGCCCAAGGACCGCTTGGGACCACCCGATCCGAAACGCGCGCTGATCAAGGAAAAGCAGGTTCGTTTTGAAGGCAGGATTCGCCGGGCTCGCGTTTATGAAAGATCCCTGTTGCGTGCCGGCAACCGGATCTCAGGGCCGGCCCTCATTTTCGAATATAGCGCCACCACTGCGATTCCGCCGGGTTATGTGTGCAACGTCGATGCGTATCGCAATCTGCTGATATCTCTATCCCGAAAATAACTCCTTTGCCCTACATCGTGGTCGTGGTCGTGGTCGTAATCGTGGTCGGTAGTTAAGGAAATCAAAAAACCGACCACGACTACGATCACGCTCACGACCACGAGGGATGATGGAAGGGGGACGGCTGCAAACTGGCCTTTTCAGGATCTGAGCGCTGTTCGTTGGCGCAGGACTTCGTAGAGCGCGATTCCCGCCGCCACGCTTACGTTGTAGGAGCTGACTTTGCCGCGCATCGGAATCGCAGCCAGAAAGTCACACTTCTCTTTTACGAGCCGATGCAGGCCGCTCCCTTCGCCCCCGAGCACCATGACCGTCGGGCGCGCGAGATCGAGTTCCCAAATCGGCTTGCCCGACTCGGCATCAAATCCGGTAATCCAATAGCCTGTTTCTTTCAGCTGCTCGATGAGCCGCGCCGTATTCACGCAGCGGGCGATCTTGAGATGCGAAATCGCGCCGGCACTCGCCTTGACCGTGATGGCGCTGAGCGGAGCACTGCGACGCTGGGGGACGAACACGCCGTCAACGCCGGCCACTTCGGCGGAACGTAGAATGGCGCCAAGATTGTGCGGATCTTCTATGCCGTCGAGAACCAGCAGGAGTCCGGGCGAACTCGCGTGCGCAAGGACCTCCTCGACTTCGCACAGCGGCATTTCGGAGACGTGGCAAAGAACGCCCTGGTGGCGCGCGCCTCCGGCTTTCCGGTCCAGCCAGGACCGTTCTTCAAACGCGACCGGCACCCTTTTTTCGCGGCTGAGATCGATGATCTGTTGAATCCGTGGATTCTTCTGCTCGCGCTCGACACATACCTTTTCCACGCCGCCCGCGTTCAACGCCTCCAACACCGCATGAATTCCGTATGCCAGCGACATGTCACTTCCTAACCATCGTAATCGTGGTCGTGATCGGTTCTTAACTTGGATTTCGAAATTGAATCATCTTGCCGCTTGTCAGAACCGTCCGGGCTGAAGCCCGGACCCACAACTTGATTCCCTGTGGGGGCGGGCTTCAGCCCGCCCTCGAAAGTTCAACCGCCAACCTGCGCGAGAATAGCAGCGAGGCGCTCGCGGCATGACATCACGCGCCGCGGAAGATTCAAGCGGCTCCCAGCCTCATAAATCGGGATCAGCCGATCGAGCTCGGGCCCAGACCCAAGCCCCGTCAGCGCGGCGCGAATGGGATGAAAGAGGTCCTTGCCTTTCCGTCCCGTTGTCTTTTTCACCATGCCCACGATCTCTTTGTAGGCATCGAACGTCAGGTATTCGCGTTCCGCGACCAGGCGGGCGAATTCCCTTGCGACCCGGAGTGATTCCGGATTCGCGAGTTCCGCGCGCGCCGCTTCGTCAAGATTCGGCGCCTCGGCATCGAACCCATAGACGATGGCAACTTCGCGGGAGAACTGATCCAGGTGGTCCACATGAGACCGCACAGCATCGACAACCTGCTCGAGCCAGGCGCGCACGTGCGCATCCGGATCAGCCGGGATCAGTCCCGCTGCCGCCAAATACGGCGCCGTATGTTCCACGACGACAGGAAGCGGCATTCTATTTATGCAGCTGCGGTTCATCCAATCCAGTTTGGCGTTGTCGAAGATCGCGGGACTGCGCGACACGCGCGACAGTTCAAACAGCGCCACGATCTCCGCCAAATCCATGATTTCCTTTCCTTCATCCGGAGGAGACCAGCCGAGGAGCGCCAGATAATTGGCAAGAGCCGAAGGAAGATACCCCTGACTCCTGAATTCCTCCAGCGAAGTTGCGCCGTGCCGCTTGCTCAGCTTGCTGCCATCCGGGCCGAGCACGGTCGACAGGTGAGCAAACTCGGCTACGGGAGCTCCGAGCGCTTCATAAATGAGGACCTGACGGTGCGTGTTGGACAGGTGGCCTTCACCGCGGATCACGTGCGAGATTTCCATGGCGATGTCATCGACAACGCAGGAAAAATTGTACGTGGGACTACCATCACTGCGCAGAATCACGGGATCGCTG
>Ga0182021_10005223_pt1 | contig 15341 bp, 15 predicted proteins | sample 612E3MmetaG_FD_120493 | JGI IMG/M metagenome (GOLD analysis project Ga0182021, IMG submission 120493) | Permafrost microbial communities from Stordalen Mire, Sweden - 612E3M metaG (Illumina Assembly) | ecosystem: Environmental > Terrestrial > Soil > Wetlands > Permafrost | place: Sweden... | reverse complement strand
CGATGGGTTTCCAGTTTTGCAAACGTCCCTGCTTCACAAAATAATCACGCGCGACCTCGTCTGAGGGAAAGATGCTTGTGGTCGCGCCAAGTTCCGCACCCATGTTCGTGATGGTGCTTCGTTCAGGAGCAGAAAGAGTCGCAACACCTGGACCGTAATACTCGATGATTTTGCGCACTCCACCGCGGACAGTTAAGCGCCTAAGCATCTCAAGGATAACGTCTTTCGCTGTAACCCAAGGCTTCAGATGACCAGTTAATTTGACGCCTACAATTTGGGGCATTTCAAAATAGAACGCGCCGCCGCCCATCGCAACCGCCACGTCCAAGCCCCCTACGCCAATCGCCAGCATCCCTGCGCCGCCGGAAGTTGGAGTGTGGCTGTCTGAACCCAACAGAACCTGCCCCGGAACGCTGAACCGTTCTAAATTAACTTGATGACAAATTCCGTTGCCTGGCTTAGAGAAGTAGATGCCGTACTTGGCGCAGAAAGTTTGAAGAAACCGATGGTCGTCTGCGTTCTCGAACCCCGTTTGCAAGATGTTGTGATCGACGTAGGCGATGGCAAATTCAATTTTGGGCTCCGCAATCTCCAATGCTTCAAACTGAAGGCAAGCCATTGTGCCCGTCGCATCCTGCATCAAGGCACGGTCAACCCGGATACCGATCTCTTCGCCTGCTTGCATTTTACCCTCAACAAGATGGGCTTTGATGATTTTCTCAGACAACGTCCCCGTCATGTTGCAGTAACTTCCTCTTCATGCTTGAGAATTTCTTTCTCAGAAACCTCTAAAGGTCCACCGCAATGCGGGCAGAGTGAGGGCAATTGGGTTAACTGCTGCAACTTGACATTTTTGTGTTGTGGGCAAGAGCCATCCCATTCTCTGTCGTTGACGTTCATTGCGTGAAACGATTTGTCTGCAGGGCACAAGTAGAGCCGGTAGTAGGCGAAGTCTTCGTTTAAGTCGGAAAACGTTTGGTCAGGGTTCTGGGTTCCCAAAAGCAGCTGGACGTTGTAGCCGCATTTGGGGCAGTTCACCTCTAAAAGTTGCGTTCAGAACACCATTCGGTAAGTGGAATGCGTAGGCAATAAAAGAGTTTGTGGTTGCAACCTGACACATACTCTTACAGCACGTACATTACGATGTAGAAGATTTCCCCCGAAAAGAAGGCAATCCACCAAATCCCAAACAGGAATTTCCCGAGTTTACCATGCCACGCAAGTTTCTTCTTCGTCTGCAACTGCCGAACGCCAAGGGCTAAAACAGCGATTTCCAACGCCATAACGACAACAGCAACGGCTCCATGAATCGCGAAGTACGTGTTATAAGCTGAACTCAGCTGGAGGGTTTCGCCTTCGACTGCCCCTCCGAATGTCCTGTACATCATGTACCCGATTGAAAGGGACAGATCCCAAACGATAGCTATAGCGCCGGAAACTTGGTGGAACTTTTTGTGTTTCCACCCGCTTAGGAAGGCGTGGACAAAGAAGAAAGCCACGGGTATTAATCCGATTGAAACTATGGTGCTGGAGAGTGGGGCAGTGGTCAACTCTGAGACGTCCTTTCCGTTGTCAACGAAAAGGCAACCTATAAGTTTTTCTTGGTTCTATTTCGGACGAAGAGTGTCTTTAATTTCTGTCCACACGTCTGAGAAAAGACTTCTCGCATCAGCATCGATTACGTAAAGTACCGCAGTGTAAGCTGCGAGGCCGATAAGCAGTTTAAGAAGAGTTAGTGTCAGGGTGGATGTTTGCGGTATAGCCAACAAGAGAGCGCCCATGACTAATGCACCTAAAACATATTTCCCGATGCTCTTCCAGGCGACGGGTAAGCATACTGATTTTCGCATGAAAATGTAAAGTCCAGCAAAAGCTATTGAATTTACGGCTATGCTTATTGCAACCACCGCGGATGCTGCTTGAACTGGGTCTGCAGGCACAAAGCGTGTCAGGACGATATAGGCTGCCGGAAGAGCAATTGCAGCTTGGATATACGGCAAAGTGAAAACCTTGAAAATCTTGCTTTTCACCAATTCTTTAAGGGATATTTTTCCTTCAATGTCAAATGTTTCTGAACCCATTAGACATTGGGTGTAGAATTGAGAGATCAATACGATAAGGGCGTTGACTGCCAGGAGGGGTAGGATAGGAGAGGCGGGGGCGTAGGTTGATTTTAATATTACTAAAAGGGATCTTGGCATTGTCAGGGCTGCGGCAGCCATTGGTAGACTTAGCATTATTGTAGTCTTAAAAGCGGTTGATACATCTTGGGGGCATTCGACTGCTAACATTTTCGGGTACAATGCAAACGCCAGGACAGATGCGTACCCTATCACTACGGAAAACGTTACGGCTGCCTGATAATCACCTAAAGCTGTGGTACCAGTTTGGCCGCTGGCGTATGAGACGAGGAAGAATAAGATAAGACTGCTTAGATAATTTCCTACGCCATTGTAGATTATAGCTGTGGATCCTTTTAGCCATTGTTTTAGCGCGTTCCAATTTATTGACTCTCTGAGTTCACCCTTTAAGAGCCAAGTGTAAAATAGCGCTTGGACTGAAGCGCCGGCTATCAGGCTTATCATAGCGCCTAGAAATAGTTGTTTTAGGACCACAATGAGAACGAATGCTAATGCGACTTTGGTTATTTCTTCAATTATCAAACCGTAACCTTTTACCTGAGGTTTTATGGCCTGCAGGCTGCTTTCACAAGCTGCAATTAACATGGTATTGAAAATCTGTATGGAGGCCAACGCGTAAACAAGGACGTATTCATTGCCGATGTTGAGGGCGTTCATTATGGGGATTACGAGGGGAAGATAGATCAAAGCGGCGATTAGGCCTACGATGACGTTGGCTGAGATGCCAGTCTTTATAGAGCCTGGTATTCCGCGTGCAGCGAAACGTGTGACCCAAAATGGAAACAAACCGTTAAAAATTGCGAATAGCCCAATTATATAGAAGATCAATGACCATACTCCAAACTGGGCATTGGTCATGTTTCTCGTGAGAAGAAGAGTGAAGAATAAGCCAGTGACGAGGCTGAAAATCTGCGATGCAAATATTATGAAGCCTGAATACCGCACTCGTATCTGGTTCTTAGACAGCGATGTCGCCTTCTTCGATTTAGCGTTTCTTTCCCGTTTGGCTTGTGTAACCTTTCAGATTAAGCTACTCCCAAATTTAACCAAACTGATCCACGAACGAAGCTGAGATTTTGGAGAATAACTCGGTTTAAGTCGGGATTTTCTCAACAGGTTCGCCTTCGCCGAACCGCTTCACAACGATTATCCCAATCAAGACCCCGACAACCAGCAAGGCGACGCTTAAACCCGCGAAAATCACGGTTGACATGGGCTGCACAGGCGCTGGGGTTGCGTGAGTGCCCCCGGAGGTTGCGTTCAACGATGGGAGTACCACTAGGTATCCTACCATCTGGTTGTGTCCAGCGCCGCAGTTGTTGCTGCAGAAAAACTCAAAAATGCCTGGTTGAGAGGCATAGAACTCTGGAACAATCGTGTCAGTGGGAACTACTCCAGCTGTTTCGTTTCCCGTTGCAGGTGCTACGGTAACGTTGCTTATGCCAAAGTTCGGCAACGCGAATCCGTGGAGTGCGGTGTCTGTGTTCCGTACATCGATGTAAACTAAATCGTTTTGGTTAGCGAATATCGTGTCAGGCAGGTACTTGTCGTAGGCGTCTCCCGCCACATCTGGCATAACCGTCAAGTAACTGTATTCCGTGATGGGCACAGGATTGTAACTTCCACCGTTTGCAGTTGGAAGAACCACAAGCGAGCCCACCATTTCCAAATGCCCAGGTCCACACGGAACGGTGCAAAGAAAACGGAAAACACCTGGCGTGGACGCGGTGAATAGTTGGATGCTCGTAACAACAGGCGTGATTGAACCGTCAGGCTGATCTTGCCCCGGACTAATCATGGCATCCAAGCCGTAAGCTGCCAACGCGAAGCCATGGGGCATGTCGTCGGTGTTTCTAAAGGTCACGTTTACCTTGTCACCTTGGTTCACAACCATGACAGCCGATAGGTACTTGTCGTAACTTTCACCAGCGAAGTCCGGGATAACCAGTTGAGTGAAGCTGCGGGTCTGCACTGCAGGGCTATAGCCTGTCCAGCTAGAAGGCAAGACGATGAGCTGCCCGTTCATCTCCGGATACTCCACCGCATTAAAGCCAAATATGCCCGCTGCAGAAGCCGTGAATATCGGAAACGTTGTGTCCACAGGCGATATAGATGAGCCATTCTGTATTCCAGCTAGCACCGTGACCGCAGCTTGACCTTGAACTTGCAAGTGAAAAGATTGGATTCCAACATTCCTAACTGTCAAGTTAACCTGATCACCCTGCTGAACCACAAGCGACTGGGGCGAAAAAACGTTATAGCTTGAACCGTCAAACACTGGTTGAGCAGTAACAAAAAAGTCCATCACGGTACCTCCAGTTTGCGCCTTAATCTGTGGTATCCCGGATGCTAACCCAAACGCCGACACAACCATCAAAGCGGAAAGTAAAAGAGCAGCAAATCCACGTTTTCCTACACAGGAAAACTGGCTTGTAACAATTCTTTCGTTTTTCAAGGGCTAAAAGACCTTCTCATTATGTTAATAGAATAACTGGATTGAAAGAAGAAATATGTCTTGCGGATTAAGCTAATTCCGCGATGCGTTTCTGAACAGTTTTCACAAGTTCCTTGCGAAGATTCTCCTCAGAGGACCAGGAAGGCCAATGCTTAAGCTCATCCAGCCGCTTAGCCAACTGCTCGTCGCCGATTACGTCTCGAATCCACTTTTGAAAGTCATCACGGTGAAAATGAAAAACTACAGATTCTACGGGTACAAATTGGAGTTTTTCTGCAAATTCACTTAAGCTGTTAACAGTGATTCCAGTGTACTTTCCGAGTGCTGTGTAGAAGTGGAATCCACCTTCATAAGGCACCGAACCGAGTAACTTTTGAGCTTTTGGCTGATCTTGTGGTTTAGTTTTGGCCTTGGGTACCTGTTTAGACATCATTTTATCCACCTAAAACACTGGCAAGGCAGTTTGGGCGGTCTTATAGTTTTTTGTGGTAACATACTGCAACTACAAAGCTAAACGGGAACTAATTTTCCGTTGTCTTATTTAGGAACTGTTTTTGAAAAACTCCCTTCTTTTGGGGACAACAAAACTTACGGAGGATTTCATATAATGGCGGGCCCGACGGGAATTGAACCCGCGACCTACGGATTAAGAGTCCGCCGCTCTAGCCTGACTGAGCCACGGGCCCGCAAATGCAGTCGAAAAGGAATTTCCATCTACAAATATAGAGGTTTCGCTTATGCAAAACCGTTCCCGTGTAATGAAGCTGTCATGCGGAAAAAAGACTTACAAGCCGCGAGCTCGCAAATCTTTTATGAAAAGCGAGCCAAAATCAGCTGGCTGTTGGAGAGGAAGGTTTTATTGATACATACGGTAACATTAACTAAAGAATGCAATAGCTGGTTTTGAAATGACCCAAAAAACGAGTAAAGAGGATAAAGAACACATTAACGAACTTAGAGAAATGGTTAAAGAAAGAAAAAAGGCTGAATCAGTCGAAGAGGTCCTCACGGTTTTCTGTCAACGGCACGGCGTCGATATGGCTCAATGCAACAAATACTACGAACAACTGAAGAAAGAAGGCGCAGTGGACAAGAAATAGTGTCAAATTTAAAGAAAAAAGGAAAAAGCTGCTGTAAGCTTACTCTATTTTGATTCTTTTACCTTTAATAAGTGCTTTCAGCGGAACCTCGACCCTTAGTAAGCCGTTCTCAAATTTTGCCTTCGCTTTTGTCTCGTCTACAGCGTGGGCGAGGCTGAAACATCCCAAGTAGATAACGTCGTCACGGGCAGCCTCAACGCACAGACTCTGTTCGCCTACTGAAAGGTCCACATGTTCCTTGTCTACGCCAGGTAACTCTACATCGATAAAATAGGCTGTGTCGTCGTGGTCGATGCAGACTTCGGGGCTTACGACAGTCGTGGTTTCTTCTTGTGCGGGTTCAGAATCTTTCACAGTTTTCTTTTTAGGCAATAAAATCACACCTTCAAAAATGCTCAAATAAACTCTAGCTTCTCCAATCTAAAATAAGTTGCTGCAGAAACATAGACCCGCTAGTGAATTTTTGATTTGCACCCACGAATTGTCTTTTTCTTCATTTTAAAAAGGTGTGAGCCGTCAAAAAGTCATGGACTTTGTAGTGGGTCATCTACTTATCTTAAAAGAAAGAAAAAAGGGTGGAAGGTTTACTCTATTTTTAGTCTTTGGGCTACCTTCACTAAGAGGAACACGATTAATGCTACCACAATGAAGGTAATCAGAGCTACTAAGAAGTCGCCGACGCCAAACGACTGACTCATAACCGCAACTGCATAAGTGGCCAAGTTTGACATGCCTGGAATCGCTAAGCCTAAGAGCGGAATAATGAAGTCTTTGACTAGGGCAAGAACCAGGGCGCCTAGGTACACGGCTAAAATGAAAGCAACAGCTAGTCCAAGAATCTTGTACTTTGAGATGAAGTCTTTGAACTCGTTCACAAAGCCTTTAGGCGGCGGTGGTGCTGGCGGTTTCTCCAGTAACTCGCGTATCTTCTTAAGTTCCTCCAAAACTTCGTCGTCAGTTGCCAAAACAACACTCTCCCTACTAATACTTTGTTGCTTAGAATTTATAAGACTTGTTGTGGTGGGTCATACTGAGTTTTGATTCGGTTTAGCCGTGAAAATCGTTAGAGAATGTACGGCGAAGTTTTTAATAGTTCTTCAACTGTAACGGGCTTAATAGTGGCTTATACATATGCGGGCGCAAATTAGCTCCTACATAATGTGAGCAGACCAATCCTTAATCGAGACCACATATGGATTGAAAAAGATGAAGAAACTACAAGTCCTAATTATCGCTTTTCTAATTTTGTTGTCTATTGGCGCCTTTTCGAGTTTGCAAGTTAAAGGTCAAGATCTTTTTGTGAGCGTGTCGCCTGGCGGTGCGACCTTGGACATTACTCAGAGTGTGACTTTTGGTGCCTCTGCCAGTGGTGGTTCGGGCACTTACACATCTTATCAGTGGTATGTTAATTCTGCGCCTGAAGGTGATGGTAGTTCATCGCTTACTTTTTCTGCTGATTCCGCGGGGTCTTATTCGATTTCTGTGATCGTTACTGACGATTCAGGCACTTCGGCTCAATCTTCCGCAACAGTCACAGTGAATGAAGATCCGACTCTTACCATCGCTCCTGCTGGTTCGCTCACTGTACCTGCTGGACAAGCTCAAACGTTCACCGCAACGGTAAGCGGCGGTTCAAGTCCTTTTTACTATCAATGGTACCTGGACGGTTCACGGGTTGGCTCTAACGGAGCAACTTATTCTTATTCCGCTCAAGGGTATTCGCATTCGGTTACTTGCGTGGTGACTGACAGCGCGTCTACTCCATTTATCTTTCAATCTAACGCTGTTACAATTATGGTGGGTTCAGGTCCCACTGAAGCGCCCACTCCATTCCCATCTGGAATATTAACTCCAGCTCCCTCTTCTCCAATGCTAACTCCCGCTCCTTCCACAGCACAAACTCCGCTCCCATCTTCTCCAATGTTAACCCCAGCGCCCTTTTCTGCAAATCCAACTTTCATTCTAACGCCTGCGCCGACAACATCTTCACCCGCCTCTGTTTTCAATACGATTGACTTGCTCATTGTGGTTGTCGTTGTAATCGTAGTGTTGTTTCCGATACTCCTCGTATGGCAAGGGCGACGCCGCCGGAATGTTGGAGCAATGGCGCGAAACTCACAAACGCCACCTTCGGTTCTCGGAGAAAGTGAGTTAATCAACACGGAAAATACAATTCCAGAGACTGCTGCTGTAAGCGAGGAACAAAATGATTGGCTAGAGGGTTCCCAGGCGGAAAGTAGCGTGGGCGAATTTGGCGACGAAGAAGTTACCGAAATCCAGATTGATCCAAAATCACTTGCTGCCCTCAAGAAACATGGCAGTGTCTACATACTTACAGACATAAGGAACCCGCAATACTCATACCGCAAAATTAAAGGCTACGACGCTAAGCTCGCGGTCGAATTCAAAGAGTTTGTTGAAGTACGGAAAACAAACGTTGAAGGCGCGCAAACGGAAATATCCACCGAGACGTTTAGAGTATCGTCCCCGATAGATTCGAAGCAAAAGGACTTAGGCTATTATGTTGGGAAATCGGGTTTCTCATCAGTGGAAGATTGGGTGAAAACATTAAAGATTGAGGATGAAATTCCAGTAGGCGAAACTGTAAGCAAAGTATTCTATATCTACTATATTCACACCGTTTAGGATATTTCCTGAGTCCTTTTACCTTCTAGGAATTTGTGCTTAAGAATGTTAAGAAGTGGGCCGAGCCGGATTTGAACCGGCGACCTTTCGATTATCAGTCGAACGCTCCAGCCAAGCTGAGCTACCAGCCCACATGCGAAAGATACCACATCTAATAATATGTTGGATTTAAAAGCGTTTTCATAGACTTACAGATCTGCGCAAATGCCCAAAGGCAGTTTTCTACACTAAACCAACGATCTGGATAAATGCGCCGATGGCAATTGATATCGCCCAGATTTCCAGGGTTGGTTTCATGAGTCGGAACCTTTTTGCGCAGTTCAACTCACTTAGCGGCTGAACCGCCCAGAATGCAATCATTATAATGCTGCAAACTATTGTAACTAAACCTATCGCTGCATGGAGCCAAATGACAGAGAATGGGAACATTCCCAGTCCAGCTGGATTTGCAAAATTTTGAAAGAAAACTGGTAACATGACGGCAAAAATGGTGACTAAATTCACTACAAATGCTACGGTCGACAAGATTCCATGCTTGAAAAGGTTAACGCTTTCTTCTCGCTGCTTAGAGGGGTAAACGCCCACCAGAAGCATGAGAAATGCTACAATCTGAACCACTAATACTGCGATACCTGCCGGATCTATCTGCACAAAACCCCATGCTGTTTTAAACAATAAAAGGTTTCCTGCATAGAGCCCAGTTAGCTACCTTTTTTAATGCCAGAGCCGATTTGGGTTACCTTGAATAGGTGGGCTCGTAGCCTAGCACGGATTAAGGTGTCGGCCTTCGGAGCCGGAGATCGTGGGTTCAAATCCCACCGGGCCCGCTTCTAGTTCCGCCCTATTTTGGGGTTGCGCGGAGTTCGTTCCTCTTTTTTGTGATGTACCCATCGAGACTCAATTCGCTTCAGGGTCAAATCCAATTGATTTTGAGTTTTCCAGTTCAAGTTTAGCACACTAACCTATGCAAGTTACTTCTCTTTTGCGTTTCTAACTTCATTCTTCTGCGTTTTTCGTGCTTCACTATTTTTAAACATGAGATGCAAGCCACGGATACCGATCCAGCAAAAAGAATCACCAGCCCTACAATAACACTTTGTAGTGCAAGTGCAAATGCCAGTCCTAGGCAACCTATCAACCCGGCAAGCATCATCCAGCGGGGGAACATACGCTGTTGCTTCTCAAGTTTAAGTGCAGACAGATTAGTGATTGTATAATACAACAGAGTTCCAAAACTGGAAACCTCAATCGCAATCCCAAACGGAGCAAAGGCGGCTACCAGGATCGAAACCACTCCGACTACAACTACACTTCGCCAAGGGTTGAGTCCTGCACCCAAGACAGCTAAACCTTTTGGAAGATCACCCTCGCGTCCCATTGCAAAAGCAACACGGGATACCCCGAGAAGGTCGGAGAGGCCCTCATTGAAGGTTGTAAGTAGTGCACCTATGGTTATCATCAACGCCCCAGAGCTAATGCCTAAGTATGCAAGAGTATCGGCTAACGGCGAAGAAGAGTGCGATACTCCATTTTGCCCTAGTACACCGATCGCAGTTGTCGCAACAAACAGGTACAACAAAGTGGCGGTCCCAAGCGCTACCGTGGTAGCCAAAGGAATTGTACGTTTAGGATTCTTTACCTCTTCTACGAGAGTAGCAATGCGGCTGTATCCGGTATACGCAAAAAACAGCAGCCCTGTTGCCTGCAAGATCCTCAAAACCCCACTAGGCGCAAAAGGAGTAAAATTAGAAGCCTTTACCCCAGGAATGCCAAGTACAATGAAAGCTAGCAAAGAGAGCAATGATAAGATAACAATAATGTCGATAATACGCGCAGAGCGTCGTATTCCAGCGGCATTTATTATTGTCATTACCAATGCTATTACAACTGCGGCATATCGCATTGGGACTTCATTAAACAAAAGGCTCAGATAGCCGCCAAAGGCCAAAGCTATCACTCCAGGACCTACAGTATTTGCGGTCAAAAACATCCAGCCTGCAGCATAGCCCCACCACGGACCAAGCAGCTTATTGCCGAATTCGTAAGTTCCGCCAGAGCGCGGATAAACTGCTGCCAACTGAGCCGAGGAGAAGGCATTGCAGAAGGCAACAAAAGCAGCGATTATAAGCGAAATAATAAGTGCAGGCCCAGCAATAGCTGCGGCAGGTGCAATAAACGCAAAGATGCCCGCACCGAGTATAGCAGCAAGACCCGTAGCAACCGCATCAAACATGCCCAGTTGCGCTTTTAGTGTGACTTTGGTTTCGTCGCCCATAATTCTGCCGCTACTAAAAAATTATCAGGCATCAATAAAATAATTCCGCTTTTAATACTATCTTTTTATTCTGGGTGGTTTGGCTTATTTGCCGAAGAATACAGTAGTCGATCTTTCCAATTGTTTTCTAAACTGAAAACAAAACGTCTTGAGCAATACTTCCGACAAGGACTTTTTTTTTCGTTTCAAGTTAGAGTTAAGTGACTTTTTAGAAGCCAAATAATCTGAAAGAAAAGACGTTGGAAAAACTGCTGGTCTTCTAATAGAAACTTTCATAATCAAACATTTAGAAGAAAAACATCGCGTATAGTTGCGGCTGTTGTTCTTCTTTTAGTTTGTTCAAGTTCAGCGAAGTGTGTCTTAATGAGAAAACAAATGTCAAGCGAGCTTGTCCATAACCCTGCTCATTATTTTTTGCCCGGCGTTGCCGTCTCCAAACGGATTTGCCCAATTTCTCTTCTTAGATAAGGCTTCTCTCGCTGACAGGAGAATTCTGTCCGGGTTCGTACCGGCTAAAACATTCGCACCAACCTCTATGGTTTCGGGTCTTTCCGTGTTATCCCTCAAAGTAACGCATGGAGCACCCAGTATGCAAGTTTCTTCTTGAACGCCACCCGAATCAGTCAGAACCAGTTTTGCTTTGCTTTCAAGCTGCAAAAACGCAAGGTAATCCAGCGGCTCAACAAGCATTACACCCGCCGTGTCCACGTTGAAACGTTGAAGTTGTTTTTTGGCTCTTGGATGAATAGGATAAACAACAGGGAAGCCAAATTCGATTTGGACCATTTTCAATCCGTCAACGATTCCCCTAAATCGTGTTTCGTCATCGACGTTTTCTTGCCTATGCACAGTAGCCAAGATGTAGTTGCCCGCCTCGATGCCTAAACGGCTAAAAATTTGCTTTTCTATTTTTGCTAACTCCAAATTCTGGTTTACAGCATCAACTACCGTGTTGCCGACCATGAAAACCTTGGTCTCATCGATGCCTTCATTGAGAAGGTTCTCTTTGGATTTCGGGGTTGGAGCAAAAAGGTACTCTGAACAGTGGTCAGCCAAAATCCTGTTGATTTCTTCAGGCATTCTTCGGTCGTAGCTGCGTAAACCTGCTTCGACGTGCCCGACTTTGATTCCGAGTTTAACTGCCGCGATGGCTCCTGCGAGAACTGTGTTGGTGTCGCCTTGAACGACCACAACATCGGGGTTCTCTTTGATGAGGATTTTTTCTATGCCAATTAGCATCTCGCCGGTTTGTTTGCCGTGGGTGCCTGAGCCTATGTCAAGGTTGTATTTGGGTTGGGGGAGTTTGAGTTGGTCGAAGAAGACTTTGTCCATGTTATAGGAGTAATGTTGTCCGGTGTGTAGAATGAAGTAGTCCAAGTTTAGCCGTTGGCACTCGCGAATGATAGGTGAGCATTTTATAATTTCTGGTCTGGTTCCCAAGATTATAGCTGTCTTCATCGAAATCCTCTTCCCAGCGATTTCTCACAATAATTATTCTGTTAACGCTTAAGTCTTTACCGTAAACAACGTTCTTTCTATCTTTGAAGTGCGCGTTGACTTTTCTTTGAAAATCGGGATAAACGTTATAAGCGCGTTGCGGTCAATGGAAAAGTAAAGTGAACTCAACATGGAATTATGGAAACTTCGTCTCTCCATGGTTGCCACATTGGCATTAATCTTCGGTCTATCCACCTTAGTGTTCGGCTTAATCCTAGTTTGGGCTGGCAGCTTTGACCTGATGACTATGGGCATCTTGGTGGTCACGTTCAACATTGCACAATGGCTTTTCGCACCCTACCTTGTAGGCGCAATTTACAGAGTGCGCGAAATGAAGGCGGACGAAAACCCCCAACTTCACCAGATGGTCACTGACTTAAGCCACAAAAGCGGAATTGGCGTTCCCAAGCTGATGCTTGCCCAAATTCCCCTGCCAAACGCATTCGCTTACGGCTCTCCCATCTCAGGCAGCCGAGTAGCGGTAACGCAAGGCTTGCTAAGCAGCCTTAACGACGGAGAAGTAGAGGCAGTTTTAGGACACGAACTCGGCCACCTCAAACACCGCGACGTCCAAGTTATGATGGTCGTTAGCTTCTTGCCCGCCTTGTGCTACTATATCGGCTATTCGCTCATGCTCTCGGGCATGTTTGGAGGAAACCAGAAAAGCAACAGCGGCAACGGCGCCATAATCGGGATAGCCTTTATGGGTTTCAGCTGGGTGCTCAACCTCTTCACACTGCACGTTAGCAGGTTGCGAGAATATTACGCTGACAGGCATAGCGTCTCCGTCGTAACGGATGGCGCCAACAAGTTAAGCACAGGTCTAGCAAAGATTGTTCATGCAAGCGCAAAAGTCGCCAAGCCCACCCAGCAACAGCAACAAAAGAACTTCAGCGGCTTCAAATCCCTCTTCATCGCAAACCCCGAAACCGCAAAAGAAGACTCAGCCGCCCTAAACGCAGTCGCGAACGGCCAAAATCTGGTCGACGAAATCCTCGCGAAGAAAATCTCAACTGGAGACAGATTAATCGAGGCACTATCGACCCACCCAAACATCGTAAAGCGACTACGTGCCCTTCAAGAACTAAACAAGAACCCCTACGCGTAAGCAGGCTTTTTCCGCCTTTCTACTTTTCGTTTCTGGGAAAGTTTAAAACAACTCTAAACTCATTGAGTACCAGTGATCTCATTGGATACCAAAAGCCTCTTTCAGCACGTTGAAGCCCTCAAACCCGAAATGATTGATACTCTAACTCAGCTTATCCGCGTTCCAGCCATTGCCCCAGAAAGTGGGGGAAACGGCGAAGACGCAAAATTTGAGGTGCTGCTGCAGGTTCTCTCCAAAGTTGGATTTGACAAAATAGAACAATTCGACGCCCCTGATCCTCGGGTTCCATCAGGCAAAAGACTCAACGTCGTGGCATACTTGAACGGAAAGCCAGATGCAAAGAGGCTTTGGATTGTTGCTCATTTGGACGTGGTTCCATCCGGTGAAGAGTCACTTTGGAAGGTCACGCAGCCTTTTGAACCAAAAGTCAAAGGCGGATGCGTTTATGGGAGAGGAAGCGAAGACAACGGGCAGTCGCTGGTGTCTGCAGTTTTCGCAGCTAAAGCCCTCAAGCAGCTTGATGTCAAACTAAATCGGACGTTGGCTTTGGCTTTTGTCTCCGATGAAGAGCAAGGAAGCACCATGGGAATCCAGCACCTGCTTGGCCAAGGCATTTTCCGCAAGGACGATCTGGTCGTCGTGCCCGACCACGGCACACCCAAAGGCGACTTCATCGAAATCGCCGAGAAAAGCATCCTCTGGTTTAAACTGACCACAATCGGGAAGCAGGCGCATGGCAGCTTGCCCAACAAAGGCCTGAATGCACACCGTATCGGCATGCAAGCCGCGCTGGAGATAGACAAAAAACTGCATGAGAAATACGACGCTAAAAACGATTACTTCGACGTACCCACCAGCACGTTTGAGCCAACAAAGAAAGACAAAAACGTGGACGCCGTCAACATCGTACCCGGAGAAGATACCGTGTATTTTGATTGCAGAGTTTTGCCAAACTACAACGTAAATGAAGTACTATCCGACATCCACAAAGTCACCTCCGGCTTCGAGAAAAAGACGGGAGCAAAAATCCAGCTTGAGGTGCTGCAAAAGCAGTCGTCGCCCCAAAACCTAACCGCGGACTCCGAACTTGTCGTGCTCCTCAATCGAGCACTTAAACAGGCAAGAGGATTTGAAGCTCGAGTCGGCGGCGTAGGCGGAGGCACCTGCGCAGCATTTTTCCGCGAAAAAGGAATTCCCGCCATCGTCTGGAGCACCATCGACGAAGTCCCACATCAACCAGACGAGTACGCAAGGATAGCGAACATGGTTGATGATGCGAAGGTCTTTGCGGTTCTCGCAGCGATGTAGCTTTCCCTTCAAATTGCTCGCGTTTCTTTTTTCTGCGGCAAAAATGTTTTAAAGGGGCTTTATCTGTTAATGCACGAATTCCGTTAACGGAGCTAACAAGTTTGAACAAGACTGACAAGATAATCAGCCAAGCCCAAAGCGAGGGCCGAAAAACACTCCTGGAGCCAGAAGCAAAAACCATATGCGCAGAATACGGCGTGGCTGTTAACAATTTCATGGTCGCAAAAAGTGCTGAAGAAGCCGCAAAAGCAGCTGAGAAAATTGGGTATCCCGTGGTTTTGAAGATCGTTTCTCAGGACATCATCCACAAGTCCGATGCAGGCGGCGTCAAAGTCAACATCAAAACCAAAGAAGACGTGAAAGCAGCATACAGCACCATTATAGAAAACGCCCTCAAATACAAATCTGACGCCAGAATTACAGGTGTTCTAGTTCAGGAAATGGCTCCCCAAGGAACAGAAGTCATCGTTGGCGCCATAAAAGACCCTCAGTTTGGACAAACACTCATGTTTGGGCTAGGCGGAATCTTCGTGGAGATCCTAAAAGATGTCACCTTCAAGGTTGCACCCATAACTGAGGCAGAAGCTGCAGAGATGATTGTGGGCGTAAGAGCCTATCCACTTTTGAACGGATACAGAAACACCCCCCCATCAGACGTAAAAGCTATAGTGAACGTGTTAATGTCCATCTCGAAACTCGTCGTTGACCACCCAGAGATCAAAGAGCTTGACCTAAACCCAGTTATGGCCTACGAGAAGGGCACCAAAACCTGGACGCCAGAATAATCCTGGAATAATCAAACCTTTTGCCT
>Ga0182021_10005222_pt1 | contig 15343 bp, 10 predicted proteins | sample 612E3MmetaG_FD_120493 | JGI IMG/M metagenome (GOLD analysis project Ga0182021, IMG submission 120493) | Permafrost microbial communities from Stordalen Mire, Sweden - 612E3M metaG (Illumina Assembly) | ecosystem: Environmental > Terrestrial > Soil > Wetlands > Permafrost | place: Sweden... | reverse complement strand
CTTGCGGCCGCCCTTGCCGCAGTCCCGCTTTTCGCGCAGCACATCCCCGCAAACCCCGACACCTATCACGGCATTGACCCCCGCAACATCGACAAACCGGTAAGCCCCGGAACTGATTTCTACAAATTTGCGGACGGCGGGTGGCTGGCGGCAAACCCCGTCCCGGCGGAATATTCGCGCTGGGGGAGCTTCAACGAGCTTATTGAGAAGAACATGCGTGACCTGCATTCGATACTCGATGCGGCTGCGGCTCCGGGCGGGACAAAGACCGCCAATGTCCAGAAGATCGGCGACTTCTACGCAAGCGCGATGGATTCCGAGGCGGCGGAGCGGGAGGGGGTCAGCCCGCTTGCCGACGAATTCTCCCGCATAGCGGCAATCACCTCCGTATCGGGCCTCCCGGCCGAGGTGGCCCATCATCACGTTACTCTCGCCAATTCGTTGTTTGGCTTCTATGTCAACCAGGACCCAAAGAACTCCACCCAGGAGATCGCGCAGGTCCGTCAGGGGGGGCTCGGTCTTCCTGACAGGGACTATTACACGAAGGACGACGATCACTCCCGTGAAATCCGCGCGCAGTATCTTGCCCATATCCGGAAGCTTCTCGAGCTTGCGGGAGGTGATGCCGCCGCCGCCGCGGCGAACGCGAAGACGGTCATGGAAATAGAGACGCGGCTTGCCCGGGCGTCGATGACCCGGGTCGAGCAGCGCGATCCCAACGCGACATACCACAGGATGACCCTGGGAGAGCTGAGCGACCTTGCGCCGGGATTCGGGTGGAAAGCATATTTTGCGGCGATCGGCAAGCCAAGCCCGGGCCCGATCAATGTCGAACAGCCCGCCTTCTTCAAGGAGGTGAGCGCGATGATGAACGACGTGACGCTCGCGGACTGGAAGACCTATCTCCGGTGGCATGTCGTGAACGCCGCCGCTCCCTGGCTGAGCTCTGCATTCGTTGCGGAGAGCTTCCACTTTAACGGCGAGGTGATGACAGGTGCAAAGCAGATCCAGCCGCGCTGGAAGCGCGCGCTCGAGGCGACGGACAGGAATATGGGAGATGCGCTCGGCATGCAGTACGTGAAACGGTTCTTCCCCCCCTCTGCAAAAGCGAGGGCCATGGAGATGGTCGAGAATTTACGCGCCGCGTTCAAGGAGAGGCTCAAAACCCGCGAGTGGATGGGCGACGATACGAAGTCGAAGGCGCTGGACAAGCTCTCGGCATTCAGGGTCAAGATAGGATACCCCGAGAAATGGCGCGATTACTCGTCGCTGACGATCGACAGGGGGCCGTTCATCGCAAACCTGATGCGCGCGAGCGAATTCGAATTCAAACGCCACCTCGACAAGATCGGACAGCCCGTCGATCGTACCGAGTGGGGGATGACTCCGCCGACGGTGAACGCGTACTATAATCCCCAGCTCAATGAGATCGTCTTCCCCGCCGGAATCCTGCAGCCTCCGTTTTTCGATCCCGAGGCTGACGATGCTGTCAACTACGGCGGGATGGGCGCTGTAATTGGACACGAGATGACGCACGGATTCGACGACGAAGGGAACAAGTTCGACTCCGACGGGAACCTGAAGGACTGGTGGACGCCGGTTGACAGGAACGCCTTTGACGCCCGTGCGCACCGCCTTGAGCAGCAGTACAGCGATTGCGTCGTGATCGACACGATTCACGAGAACGGGAAGCTGACGCTCGGCGAAAACATCGCCGACCTTGGAGGGCTGACAATCGCATTTGCGGCTCTCAAGAAATCGGAAGCGGGGAAGCCCGCGGTGGCGCCGATTGACGGCTTCACTCCCGAACAGCGCTTCTTCCTTGCATGGGCGCAGATCTGGCGGGCGAATTACCGTGACCAGGAGCTCCGCAGGCGTGTTATCCTCGATCCCCATGCCATAAGCGCGCTCCGCGTCAACTGCCCGCTGTCGGACATGCCTGAATTCCAGCATGCGTTCGGGTTGAAAGAGGGCGATGCGATGGTCCGGCCCGAATCGCTCAGGGCAAACATCTGGTAAGGAAAGCTTCCGATACCCATGAATCAGGCCCCGCGGCCCGTCGTGCGTCGCGGGGCCTGTTGATTTTCAGCCCGCGAGTCCGTAGTTTCAGCAGGTTTCGACGGGTGCCTTCAACAATTTTCCGGTGACAATTCCCTTTGCAGCATGCTGGCCGACATTAGAACTGCGTGGCGCGATCCCGCGTGGAGGGCGGAGTTTGCCGCGACGTGCGCCGTTTTGATCCCGGTTCTCTTCGGCCTGACGCATTTTCTCGATGCGGTGGAGGAGCGGCAGGGCGTGACGCTCCCGGATCCGGTCCTTGTCCTCTTCCCCGCCGTCAATCTCACGTGGGTGACGTTCCTCATCATCTATGCCGGGCTCATCGCCGGTCTCGTGGTTCTCCTCCGGCATCCGCGGCGGCTCCTTCTCGTCTTCCAGGCGTACTCGGTCATGGCCCTTTTCCGCATTGCGGCGATGTACCTCGCGCCGCTTGAGCCTCCCCCGGGAATCATAGAGCTCAGGGATCCGTTCGTAGAGTTCTTTGGCGGAGGAAGAACGCTCACGCGCGATCTGTTTTTTTCGGGGCATACGTCGACGATGTTTCTCCTGTTCCTCGTGATGCCCGGCAGGCGGCTCCGCATCGCGTATGCATGCTTCACGGTGATCGTGGGACTCTGCGTCGTCCTTCAGCACGTTCATTACACCGTGGACGTGTTTGCCGCCCCTTTTTTCGCATACGGCGCATACATGATCATCCTCGGAATTTGCAAAAGAAGGGGCATTTTGGTTAATTGAGGGGCAGGAAACCCCGTTCTTCTCAACGACAAGCGGAGCAATGCTTCATGGCTGAACAAGGTGTGCGGCCGGCGCCTCCTTCGGCACCGGTGAAAGCGAAAAAGAGGCCCAAAGAGCTCGCTGTCGTCAATCAGGCCGGTTGTACGGGTTGTGAAGTCTGCATTGAATTCTGTCCCGTGGATTGCATCCTCACCGTTCCGGGGCCGGAATACGACCAGCACAAGAAGCTTGTTGAAATCGATCTCGACATCTGCATTGGCTGCAAGCTCTGTGTGAAGTACTGTCCGTGGGATACCATTGAAATGATCCCGAGCGCGGAGTCCCTGAAGAAAGCCTCGGGGTGGACGCAGCGCTCTGTTCTTCCCGGTGCGGAGTGGATACAGAACGCCCCCGGGATCGAGATCGTCCGGGAGGGTCCGCTCCCCCTTCCGGGAACGAAGAAGTCCTGAACGTGTTTCCCGCCTCCGGCGGCCCCCCTGGCCGCACGGGGCGACGTACCTGGCGGCAAAACTGATGCTCAAGAACCCTTCACAGCGAGAAAGGTCGTCCATGAAAAACACAAGCCGTGCATACCTCACCGGGGTCTGCCTTATATTCCTTCTCGCCGCATCGGCGGCGGGACAGGGACTGTACTGGGAATCCAGCACGTCAGGCGGGCCGCTCAAAGACCAGACGAATGTCTCTCAGACCTACGCGATGCCGAAGATGTTCAAGATCGTGAGTCAGGCGAAGGTCATGATCCTCAGGATGGACCAGGAGAAGATTTACGACGTGGATCCCGCGAAGCAGACGTACTCGGAAATGACGTTTGCGGACATGGAGGCGTATGCCAAGAAAGCGGGGGATAAGATGGCGGCGTTCAGGGAGAAGATAAAGAACATGCCTCCCGAACAGAAGAAGCAGATGGAAGCGCTCGGCGCCATGATGGGCGGCGGGGCCGATTCTCCCGTGGACATCAAGGCCACCGGCGAGAAGAAAACGATAAGCGGATTCTCCTGCGCGCAATACGTCATGTCCCGCGGCGGTAAGGAGATCATGACGATGTGGGTGACGAAGGACGTTACGGGTTTTGACAACCTCCGCAAGGATTGGCTGGAGTTCGGGAAGCGCATGGCAACGCTCACGAACATGTCCGGCCTCGGGGATGCATACCAGAAAATGGATGGGTTCCCCATGGAGACTGACGTGGACATGATGGGAAAGATGACGACTGTCGTCACAAAGGTCGAGAAACGATCCACGCCCGCAAGTGAGTTCAGCGTCCCCGCCGGCTACACGAAGACGGAATCCCCGATGATGCAGAAGATGGACAAGTAGCGCTCTGCTCCTCCCCTTTTCACTGGAAAGGCCCCCTGTGTCAGGGGGCTTTTTTTTCCACCCTGACCGCGCGTTCAAAACGTCCCCCGTTGATCATCGTGTTCGGAAGTCCGATGCATCCCACGAGTATTGCGGTCCCAATCGGCGCCGGTATGAGATTCACTTGACAATTACGAATATATTTCTCTTATTTGACATTCGAATTCTTCAAATATCGACTTATGGTAGGAGTTATGGGAGATATTGAGCGGAAAGCAGTCGAATTGATGGCCGAATTCAAAAAGCTCGGCGACCGGTACATGGGCTGGCAGGACAGCCTCACCCGCGCAAGGATGGGGGACCTGAACAAGCATGACGGGAGCGTGATCTTCTTCCTGGGCCAGGACGGTCCGTGCACGATGACCGAACTTGCCCTGAAGATCAGGCTCACAGTCAGCAGTGCCACGCTCATCGTCGACCGGCTCGAGGAGAAGGGACTAATTGCGCGGGAGCGGTCGGTGGAAGACAGGCGGGTCATCCGTGTTGCGCTGACCGGGGACGGGGCGAGCCTGTACCAGGTTGTGGAGGAGTCAATCCTCGGGCTCGGGCGGGCGATGCTTTCGGTTCTCGTCGAAAGCGAGCAGGACCAGCTTCTCTTTCTGTACAGGAAAATAAACGCGGCCCTTCCGGCGAAACTATGAGCGGCCTCCTGCATCCGGCCGGGTGCTGCGTTTGAACGCCACACGTTTTCTGGGACTATCAATGAACGTGAACATGAAGCTCTTCATAATGCTTGTGATCCTCGCCGCGACTTCGCCCGCATCACCCGGGGGGAACGCCTCCGGCGGGCCGAAGGTCGTGCTGACGCTGGACAGCGCCGTGGCCCTCGCACTGGGGCAGAACCGCGACGTCATGATTGCGGAACAGGATCGGTACAGGGCGGACGCACAGGTGAATGAGGCGTGGTCAGGGGCACTCCCCCAGCTCTCGCTCACGGGGACGTATACGCGCAACGTGAGGCTTCCCGTCCTCTTTCTCCCCCCCAACACCGCGTTCAATCCCGGCAACTCGACGGAAACTCTCGAGCTGGGATCAAACAATTCGTACCTCCTCGGCGCAACCCTCTCCCAGGTCCTCTTCAGCCGCAAGGTCGGCGTTGCGCTCGACATCGCCCACACATACCATGACTTTGCCGAACAGGGGTACCGCGCCACGAAGGAGGATGTCACGCTTGCCGTGAAGAAGGCGTTTTACGCGGTCCTTCTCGCAAAGGAGCTCGCGGGGGCCAACAGGGAGGGTCTTGACGTCGTCCGCTCAAACGTCGAAAACGTGCGTCTCCAGTACGCGCACGGCAACGCCGCCGAGTATGATCTCCTGAGGGCCGAAGTGGAGCTTGCAAACACGGAGCCTCTCCTGATCTCCGCCGACAATGCGCTCCTCCTTTCGATGAACGCGCTGAAGAACCTCCTTGCCATCCCGCTCGACACGGAGATCGACGTCGCGGGAGGATTCACGTTCGACGAGGTCCCGGCGGAGGCGCTGGAGAGCGCCCGTCGCGACGCGCTCTCCTCCAACCCCGCGATCCTGCAGCTTGCCCTCCAGGAAAGCATGCTCGACATGAACATCAGCATTGAACGGGCGGAGTATTTCCCCACGCTCAGCCTCGTCGGGGCCTATCAGTACCAGACGCAGGATAACACGTTTGCATTCAGGAGTTACATGTGGGCCACGTCCCTTAACGTGGGATTGCAGCTCTCGTTCCCCCTGTTCGACGGATTCAGAACGAGTGCACGGACCGAAGAGGCGACGATCGACCGCGACAAGGTGCACTATGCGCGGCTGAAGGCGGAAGAGGGGCTGAAGATACAGCTCCAGGCGGCCGAGCTCAGGATGGCGGAGGCGAAAAAACGGATCGTGGGACAGGAACGTAATGTCGCACAGGCCGAAAAGGCCGTCAGCATAGCGCAGACCCGGTACAGAAGCGGGGTCGGCACGCAGCTCGAGCTCATGGACTCGCAGGTCGCGATGACGCGGGCCCGCGCGACGCGCGCGCAGGCCGTTTACGATTTCCTTGTCGCAAAGGCGGAGTGGGAAAACACGGCGGGGAATACTTTCACACATTGACAACGCACAGAACGAGGCACACATGAAAGTCCGGAGTGTAAACGGCGCCGCTCTCACGGCGCTGTGTGGATTCGCAATGCTTTCCCCCGGGTGCGGCTCGGGGCGTGATGACAGCCCGAAAACCGGCACCGGCGTCGCGCCGCAGGTCGTGGCGGTCGAAACGGCGGTTGCAGGGCGGGCTCCCCTAGTGGTGACGAGGGTGTACACTGGCTCTCTCGAAGGGGAAGAGCAGGCGAACGTCGTCGCAAGAATATCAGAGCGGGTCACGGGCATCAGGGCGGCCGTCGGGAGCCGTGTCCGCAGCGGCCAGGAGATCATCGGCCTGGACAAAGGGGGAACCTCCTCCCAGTACTTCCAGGCGGAGGCGGGGTTCCGGAACGCTGGGAAGTCGCTTGAGCGGATGAAATCGCTCTACGCGGAGGGCGCCGTAGCCCTTCAATCGCTTGACGGGGCGCAGACGGCGTACGACGTCGCAAAGGCGAATTTTGACGCTGCGCGGAGCGCCGTCGATCTCACGACGCCCATCGCGGGGGTCGTGACTGCGGTGAACGTGAGCCTGGGGGACCTGACGACCCCGGGGGAGGTTCTCGTCACGGTGGCGAACATCGACAGGATGAAAGTGACGATCAGCCTGAATGAGAACGACGTGACAAACGTCGCGCTCGGGCAGGAGGCGGTCATCTATTCCGAGGCGAAGCCTGATGCAAAAGTCAGGGGGAAGGTCATTCAGCTTTCGAAGTCGGCGGACGTCCGTTCGCGGTCGTTCGACGTCAAGGCCCTCTTTCCGAATACCGCCGACCGGTGGTTCAAGCCCGGCATGTTCGTGAAGGTCACGCTCAACGTCTCGCCAACAGGGACGCAGATTGCCGTCCCTTCCGCTGCAGTGCAGACGGACGGTGTGACGAACCGCGTGTTCGTCATCCGCGGCGGTCGGTCGTACCAGGTCTCCGTCGACGTCGGTGTGACGGACGGGGAACGGACGGTGATTCTCCGGGGTCTCGCGGAGAACGACACGGTGGCGACGGTGGGGGTCAACAACCTCCGGGACAGCAGCCTTGTCACCGTGGGCCACAGGTAACTGAATCTGATCTGACAACGGGGTCCGGATGAAACTCGCGGATGTATCGATCGAACGGCCTGTCTTTGCGACGATGATGATATTCGCACTGATCGTGCTCGGCCTTTTTTCCTACTCCAAGCTGAATATCGACCAGTTTCCCGACATCGACATCCCGTACGTCACGGTGACCACGGTCCTCCGCGGGGCGGGGCCCGAGCAGGTTGAATCCGATGTGACAAAGAACGTCGAGGATGCGGTCAATCAGATCGCCGGCGTCGACCACATCCAATCGACGTCACAGGAGGGGTTGTCGATCGTCGTCATCCAGTTCAAACTGGAAATCGACGGGAAGATCGCCGCGCAGGAGGTCCGGGAGAAGGTCGCGGCCGCCCGCGCAAAACTCCCCGCCGAGATCGACGATCCTGTGATTACACGGCTCGATCCGGCCAGCGTCCCCATTATGACGCTCACCGTGTCGGGGAGCAGGTCGGGGAAAGAGATTACGACGTATACGAAGGACGTGATCAAGAAAAGGCTCGAAAATGTCCCGGGTGTGGGAGCGGTGGACCTCGTGGGTGGGGACGAGCGCGAAATCGAGGTGGAAATCGATGCGGCGAGGCTGCGCTCGTACAACCTCTCGGTTCAGGATGTCGTCCAGAGCGTGGCTTCCGCGAACATGGAGGTCCCTGCGGGGAATCTCATCACGGGCCCCAGGCAGCTTCTCCTGCGGACAATGGGGAAGTTCACGAACGTGGCCGAGTTCAACGGCGTCATCGTGGCGGCTCCCGGCGGCAGGGTGGTCCACCTTTCGGACGTTGCGAGGGTGACGGACGGGGTCAAGGAACGGACGAGCCTCGCGCGGATGAACGGGAACCGGGCGGTCGGACTCAATATCCAGAAACAGTCGGGAAGCAACACCGTCCAGGTGGCCGAGGCCGTCAAGGCGCAGGTCGAGCGCCTCAAGAAAGAGATCCCGGGCGATATGCAGATCACCATGGCCCGGGACAACAGCATATTCATCCGGGACATGGTGGATGACGTCATATTCGACATATTGTACGGAGGCTTTCTCGCGGTGATCGTCGTGTACCTTTTCCTTGCCAACCTGCGGCCGACGATCATAAGCGCTATTGCGCTCCCGACGTCGATCATCGCCAGCTTCATCATCATGTTTGCGCTCAATTTTACGCTCAACGTCATGTCCCTGATGGCTCTGTCGCTTGCGGTGGGCCTTCTCATCGACGATGCGATCGTCGTCATCGAGAACATCTACAGGCACATGCACGAGGGGGCGACTCCGATGGAGGCGGCGAAGGCCGCCACGAGCGAAATCGGGCTGGCGGTCATGGCGACGACATTCACCGTGGTGGCGGTGTTCGTCCCCGTTGCCTTCATGACGGGGATCATCGGGCGCTTCTTCTATCAGTTCGGCATCACTGTTGCGGTGGCCGTGCTGGTCTCGCTGTTCGTCGCATTTACGCTCACCCCGATGCTGGCGTCCCGGTGGCTCCGGAAAGAAGATGAGGACCTTGCCCCCGGCGGGAACATACTCCGAACGGTGCTCTATTATTTCAATCATTTCTTCGACGTGCTCAGCCGCCGCTACCAGAAAGCGATCGCCTGGTCGCTCGCCCACAGGGCGGTCGTCCTCGGCGGCGCCGTTCTGATTTTCCTCTCCAGCCTCTATTTGACGAGATTTCTCGGCACGGCCTTCTTCCCGAGCAGCGATCAGAGCGAATTTACGATCGGTGTCAACGCCTCTCCGGGAAGCTCGCTCGACCAGACGAGCACGATCTGCGCAGGGATCGAGGAGGTGTTGAGGGCAAGGCCCGAGGTGACTGCCACGCTGACGACGATAGGCGCGGGGAATGACCCGGTGACGAAGGGAAACATACTCGTAAAACTTGTCAAGAAGAACCGGCGGAAAAAGGGGATCGAGAAGATCATGGACGAGGTTCGCGCCGGGCTCGCGAACGTCCCCGGTGCCAACCTGAGCATCCTGATTGCACAGGGAGTGGGGGGGGGGACGAAGCCGGTGATCATGAGCGTCAGGGGGGAGGACCTTGCGACGCTTCAGAATCTTGCCGGGAGGGTCGAGGCGATCGTCCGGTCGACGCCGGGTGCGGTGGATGTCGAAAACAGCCTCGAGACGTCGAAGCCCGAGATGCGGATCCGGATCGACAGGGAGAAAGCCTCCGATCTGGGCGTCAACGTCGGCCTCATCGCCACCGGGATCCGGGCCATGGTGGACGGTGTCGTCGCAACGCAATATTCGGAAGGGGGGGACCAGGTCGATGTCCGCGTCCGCCTCACGAAGGAGGACAGAACGTCCCTGGAGAGCATCAGAAACCTCACGATCAAAGGGTCGAACGACGCCCCCAATCAACAGAAGCTCCTTGTACCCGTCTACTATGTGGCGGACGTTTCTCCGGGATCGGGCCCCTCGAAGATCAACAGGTTTGACAGGCAGAGGGAGATCCGGATCGACGCGAACACGTCAGGACGCCAGCTCGGGGAAGTGCTCGGGGACATCATGAAAGGGACCCGGGCGCTGGACGTGCCGTTCGGGTACGCCGTCGGCGTGACGGGATCGGGCGAAATGCAGGCCCAGTCGTTCCTCAATATCTTTATCGCACTCGCGCTTGCAGTCGTGTTCGTGTACATTGTGCTTGCGGCCCAGTTTGAGAGCTTCGTCCTTCCGTTCTCGATCATGCTCGCGCTCCCGATGTCGCTGATCGGCGCGGTGTTCGCGCTCCTGGTGTTCGGCAGCTCGCTCTCGACGATTTCGCTTATCGGGATTATCATGTTGATGGGCCTTGTCACGAAGAACGGCATTCTCCTCGTCGACTATGCAAACGTCCTGCGCGACCGGGGGATGGACAGGACCCGTGCGCTCGTAAGCGCGGGAGCGACCCGTCTCCGTCCGATCCTGATGACAACGTTTGCGATGATCTTCGGGATGATGCCGGTTGCGTTCGCCGTGAGCGAGGGGAGCGAGTTCCGCTCGCCGATGGGGCAGGCGGTCATAGGCGGGCTCATTACATCGACGCTCCTCACGCTTTTCCTCGTCCCCGTCGTCTACTCGCTCATCGATGATTTCTCGCTTCGGAAGATCCTCATCTCGCTGAAGGGGCTGCGCGCCCGCCGTCACCTCGGCGATATCACTCCCCCGGCGACAAGTGCAACGAGCACGGATCCCAGAACGATCCGGTAGGAGACGAACGGGAGCGTTGTGTATTTCACGAGGTAGTTGAGCAGCCAGCTGATCGCGGCATAGCCGACGACGGCGGAGACGAGCGTGGCAACCGCCAGATTCAGTATCCCGAAATGAAGCACATTCTCTCCGGCTTTCATTAGCTCCGACAGTTTGTACAGTTCGAGCAGGCCGCCTCCAAGAACGGCGGGAATGCTGAGCAGGAATGAGAACCGCGCTGCCGCCCCCCGGCGGAGTCCGAGGAAGAGCGCGGCGGTGATTGTTGTCCCGGAGCGTGATGCTCCGGGGATCAACGCCACGACCTGCGCAAACCCGATCACAAGTGCATCCTTCCACGTGATATCCCCCAGCGAGCGGACGTGCTGAGCGCCTGCTTCTGCAAGCCACAGGAAGAGCGCCAGCATGACCATGCTGTATCCGATGAACATCATGCTCTTTGTGAGATATCCCTCGATTACGTTTTCAAATGCATACCCCACGATGGCGACGGGGAGTGTGCCGAGCACCATATAGAGTACCATCCTCGAATCCCGTGAGTATCCTGAAAATCCTTTTCCTCCTCCATGTGTGGCGACGTCCCGGAAGAACGCCACTGTCATCTCCCAGAGATCCCCCGCAAAATACAGGAGGAGGGCGGAGAGTGTCCCGAGCTGGATGACCGCGATGAACGCTGTCCACGCTTCCGGATGATCGGCGGGGATCAGCCCCAGGGCCTTGCCGACGATTGTGAGATGTGCGGTGCTGCTCACGGGGAGAAACTCACTCAGCCCCTGAATGATACCAAGGAGAACTGCCTGGAGTACAGACAAGATTGCCTCGATCTGTTGAGGTTGATTGATGAGAGACGTTGGTTTGATGACGCGATGAAAGGAGTGAACCGTTGCAAACATACGCACAAACGTCCGAAGAATCATCATCCACGGGCCTGAATATACTCAAAAAACCCCGCGGTGTGATCTGCATCATCAAATCTGCGGGTGTGCCGAATCCGTGAAGCAGCGGGGAACCAGCGCGACAATTCTTGCGGAATTCCACCGTCACCCGGCGAGAGTCCTCATATTCCTGTATGGATTTCGGCGAACCACTCAAGGAACGTTGCGAAGGTCGTGCGGAGGGAAATATCTTCAACAAGTCAATGGAATGACAAGGCGGGTTTTCTCCTTTCGGAAAATCCTGTGGGTACGCTCCCCCATGGTCTAATGGCTCTCAATTCGGAAAAAAGTTCCCTGCGCGGCCATCCGAAGGGGCGCACATTCAAATGTGTTTCGAATACATGATATTCTCGGGAGATTTGGAAGATCCGGAAGGTCTTGATTACACACTGCTTTTTCCGTATGATGGAGCCCCGATCCTCATGAATCCCCTCAGCCAACAATCAGAGGCCGCCCATGATCGCCGCACGACGGCACGCTGCACACTCCCGCGCGGCGGTGGTTCTTATTCTTCTCTGCAGTGTGATATTCGGAGGGCCCGCAATGAACGCGTCAGCACAGACCAAACAGGCGGTGCCGGATGACAGGCCGGTCACAATTGAGTACTACTACAAGGTGAAATGGGGGTTTGCGGACGAATTCATCCGGTTGTTCAAAAAGAACCACTACCCCTCCCTCAAAAAGCAGATCGAAATGGGGCGGATACTGCAGGTGAGCGCTGTGACGCCGCGGTTCCACAACACCGAAGACGGGCGGTGGGACTACCGGGTCACGATCACGTTTAAGAATGCCGCGGTCGCATTCGGTGACTTCGATGCCGAACCTCTCAACAGGGAGCTCTGGCCGGACCAGGACACATTCAAGAGAGAGGAGCAGCGCCGCTTCGAAATTCTCCTCGCTCACTGGGATCTCCCCCTTGGCACGCTCGACCTCGACAAGAAGTAGGAACGGCATTGTGTATTGCTCTCAAGCGTTGGACCAGGCCTGCAACCCGTCACCGTGGCCGCAGGCGTTTGTGTGCCGGACCGCCTGCACGCGAGCCGGACGAAGCAATGAATCTCAGGAAGGAAAAACTCCCATGCACCCCCGGTTGAACCCGTTCTGTGATAGCCCGAACATTCGAATAACCACAGTTGCTGCGCTCTTTCTTATGGCCTGTCTCTTCGCTATGACCGCAATCTCGGGAGCTCCTCCTGCCGGCGGAAGCGCGAGGAACACGGAGAATATCTGCGGGGGTTGGCGGTTTCATCTCGGCGATGTGCAGAACGGACAGGCGCCCTCATTCGACGATTCCGGGTGGAGACTCCTTGATCTGCCGCATGACTGGAGCATCGAAGGCGAATTCAACAAGGACAATCCGTCCGGCGTGAACGGGGGAGCGCTCCCCGGCGGCATGGGATGGTACAGGAGAACGTTCACACTTCCTGATGCGGAGAAGGAAAGACTGGCGTTCGTCCAGTTCGACGGAGTTTACAGGAAAAGCGAAGTGTGGATCAACGGCCACTACCTCGGTAAGCGGCCGTACGGCTACTCATCGTTCGAGTACGAGGTCACTCCCTGGCTCAGGTATGGGGGGGGCGCAAACGTGCTCGCCGTGAAAGTCGACAACTCGGAGCAGCCAAACTCACGGTGGTACTCAGGTTCGGGGATTTACAGGAATGTCTGGCTGACAACGACGGACAAAGTCTTCGTCGATCACTGGGGGACGTTTGTAACAACGCCGGAGGTAAGCCGGAACGCTGCAAGGGTGAATGTCAGGACCAGAATCAGAAACGTCCTGCACAGCAATCAAACGTTTACGCTGAAAACGGTCATTGTCGACAGAAGCGGGAAAGAGGTCACGGGTGCAAGTTCGGAAGGGATCGTTCACGGTGATTCCATGTATGAAGTCATACAGGATTTCGTTGTCCGGAATCCTGAACTCTGGTCGGTGGACAGCCCGGCCCTCTACAGTGCGGCATCGACTGTCGAGCGCGGGAGCAATGCCGGTGACAGAATTGCGACCACGTTCGGTATCCGCTCGTTCGCATTCGACGGCGCGAAAGGTTTCTCCCTCAACGGCGAGCCGATGAAAATCTTCGGCGTCTGCGACCACCATGACCTTGGGTGTCTTGGAGCCGCGATCAACACCCGAGCACTGGAGAGGCAGCTTCAGATCCTGAAATCCATGGGCTGTAACGGCATACGGACGTCGCATAATCCGCCCGCGCCTGAGCTTCTCGATCTGTGCGACAGTATGGGCTTCGTCGTGATGGATGAGGCCTTCGATATGTGGGCCAAGGAAAAAACGCAATTTGACTACCATCTCGATTTTGCCGGGTGGCACCGGAGGGACCTGGAGGACATGGTCCTTCGGGACAGGAACCATCCGAGCATCATCCTCTGGAGCATCGGCAACGAAATTGGGGAACAGTGGGATAGCAAAGACACGAGCGGAATGGTCATGACGAGGGAGCTCGTCGGGATCGTAAAGAACCTGGACACCTCCCGCCCGGTGTTATCAAATTGCAACGACGACAAGGCCGACAACAATATTATCCGGTCGGGGGCCCTCGACATCATCGGGTTCAGCTACGGTCACAATGATTATCACCTCTTCCCGGAACGGTTCCCGGGTCAGAAGTTCATCGGTTCCGAAACGACATCGGCGCTCGAAACCCGCGGTCACTATGATATGCCATCCGACAGCATCCGCCGGTGGCCGACAAGGTGGGACAAGCCGTTCGCCGACGGCAATCCTGACAACACAGTATCCGCATACGACAACGTCAGCGCACCCTGGGGGGCTACTCACGAAGAAGGGCTGAAGCTCGTGAAGAAGTACGACTACATCTCGGGGATGTTCATCTGGACGGGGTTCGATTACCTGGGTGAGCCGACACCCTACGGATGGCCTTCGCGCAGTTCCTATTTTGGCATCGCGGACCTGGCGGGTTTTCCGAAAGACGTGTACTACATGTACAAGAGCGAATGGACAAAAGACCCCGTCCTCCACATCTTCCCGCATTGGAATTGGAAAAGAGGACAGATCATTGACATCTGGGCATACACAAACTGCGATGAAGTGGAGCTGTTTCTGAACGGCAGGTCGATGGGGATCAGGAAGAAGACGGGCGACCAGCTTCACCTCATGTGGCGGCTCACGTACGAACCGGGGACGCTGAGGGCGGTGGGCCGGAAGGGAAGCGCCACGTTGACCGACGAAGTCAGGACTGCCGGGCCCGCCGCGAAGATCGTTCTCGAGCCCGACAGGAACGTTATTGCCGGGGACGGGAGAGATCTCTCATTCGTGACGGTAAAGGTCCTCGACGAGAAGGGGACGCTTGTGCCTGATGCCGGCAACATGGTTCATTTCAAACTTTCAGGAGAAGGGAAGATTGCCGGCGTGGATAACGGCTCAGAGACTGATCTCGGGCCATTCAAAGCGGATTACCGGAAGGCGTTCAACGGGCTGGCTCTCGTCGTGGCGCAGTCGGCAGGGAAGCCTGGAAAGATAAGAATTGAGGCCACGTCCGACGGACTGAAACCCTTCGCGATCGATATCGAAGCCAGGTGAACACGGTGGAACATCGAACGATTTCCCGCCGCACCCTGCTCTGCTTCATGGCCCTCGCCTTCTTCGGGGCGGGGTAGGATATGCCGTAACAGGCTGATGCATCTGCAGGGATTGCGTTTCCTCTGCGTTTGGTTTAGATTGTGGGCGTCGCGTGATTCTTTGAGAGCCTCTTCAGCTATCTTGTCACACAGGATGGGGGAAGGGGCTTTCGTATGTAATCGAAAGAAGTGCGTACGTGGGGGTACTAGCCTGAGTTCGACACAATTCGACTGAAGATTGTGATTCCATGTCGTATTGAGCTCTTTGGTCAGCTGGTCGGCACTACATCCTGAAGTATTTTGAGTTTCATCGCAAGACGCTCCGGCACT
>Ga0182021_10005218_pt1 | contig 15349 bp, 12 predicted proteins | sample 612E3MmetaG_FD_120493 | JGI IMG/M metagenome (GOLD analysis project Ga0182021, IMG submission 120493) | Permafrost microbial communities from Stordalen Mire, Sweden - 612E3M metaG (Illumina Assembly) | ecosystem: Environmental > Terrestrial > Soil > Wetlands > Permafrost | place: Sweden... | reverse complement strand
GGGAGTGCAGTAGCCACACTGCAATGCGTTCTGTTCCAGAAAAGCTTCTTGAAGCGGATGTAGTTTGCCGTCGACAGCCAGACTTTCAATTGTCTGAATGTTCGCATTGTTGGCCTGAGCTGCCAGCAACATACATGACTTGACAGTTACGTCGTTCATCAAAACAGTGCAGGCGCCGCAGTGGCCTGTGTCACATCCTATGTGAGTTCCAGTCAATTCTAGTTCGTCGCGGAGGAAATCGACAAGCAAAGTCCGAGATTTGACTCTTCGCCGAACCTGCTTCCCATTGACAGTGACGTTGATTTCCAATTCCTTTGCCAAGTTAAACGCTCCCAGTTGCGCGGTTTGCTGAGATTTCGATAGCTCTTCCCGTCAAAACTCTAACCATCTCCAATCTGTATTCGGCTGACGCCCGAAGGTCAGAGACAGGGTTCAATCCTTCGGAGGCCTTCTGCGCGCATTCTCTTATCACTCTATCATCGAGTGTACGACCTACGAGAAATCTCTCTGTTGCCTTGGCGTGACAAGGGACGGGCGCGACGCTACCCAATACCACACTCGCAGCCAGGCAAACGTGATCCCTGTCAATAGTTATCTGAGCTGCCACTCCCACGATCGCGAAATCGCTATGTCCTCTATTCAGTTTCAAATAGGAACCTCCGGACCCCGAAGGCGGGATTGGAATTCGCACCTCTTGGATAATCTCGCCCTGTCTGAGTGCGGTTGTGAAATAATCACGGAAAAAATTGTCTGATTTGATTGAACGCGAGCCTCCGGCGCTCGCGACAAGGATAGTTGCCTCCAGTGCAGTGCACGCAGTCGGAAGATCGGCGGTAGGATCGGCATGCGCGAGTGAACCTCCTAGAGTTCCCCGATTTCTCACCTGTTGATCAGCAATTCCACCTGCCGCCTCGGCAAGGAGAGGGAGATTCTTGCGGATTATGCCGCTTCTTGCGATTTGATCGTGTCGGGTAAGGGCACCAATTCTGACCGTGCCGTTATCTTCACTTATGTGTGTTAGCTCGGGTATGCCATTGATGTCGACTAAGGCTGTGGGCGATGCGAGACGAAGCTTCATCAGAGTAACGAGACTTTGTCCCCCTGCGAGTATCTTGGCATCTTCGTTAGAGTCAAGCATCCGCAATGCTTCACTGAGGGATGAAGGAGCGTAATATTCGAAAGGCCGCGGTCGCAAAGTTCGTCTTATGGGGAGTCCCAACGAAGTGTTTTAAGGATTTGGCGGGTTGTCAGTGATCATATGGAGGCCTTTTGAGAGATGTCTACGGATGACGTTTCACGGAAATTGGTAGAAGGCCGCGGCCAATTCGTCAACGACTTACACTTTCCTAACATGCTACACCTGGCAATTGTGCGCAGTCCGCACGCCAGAGCCAAATTGCTGAAGGTGAGTGGAGGCATAAACTCGTCCGAACTCAAAGCAAGTCTATCTTCAGTGGGAGAGGGAGCCTCCGGAGGGGCAGGAGTTGGTCAGCCCGTACTCGCCACGGGTTACGTAAATTACGTCGGCCAACCGGTTGCCGCCGTTCTCGGAGGAGATCTGTACGAAGCGATTGATATGATGGATGAAGTGGAATCGGACTACGAGCCACTGAAGGCGGTAGTGGACTCTGAAGAAGCACTGCTTGCGGCTCCCATTCACGTGGGAACAGACTCGAACATTCTCGCGAGTTTCCAGTTGGGCAAACAGTTCGATCTACATGATGCTCCCCTGGTTCTGGAAGACACGCTTCTGAACAGAAGAATATCTCCCAACCCCATGGAACCTCGAGGGCTTGTCGCGCATTATGACGGTTCGAGACTCACCGTCTGGGCCTCAACCCAATCGGTACATGCCTGGAAGGAGGGATTGTGCGACTCTTTGGGGTTGGAGCCGCATTCAGTCAGAGTTATACAGATGGACACGGGCGGCGCGTTTGGCAGCAAAGGAGGCATTTATCCGGAGTATGTAATCGCGTGCCATGCTTCAATTAAGACAAAGAGGCCTGTGAAATGGATCGAAAACCGCATGGAACATCAGATGGCTACCCATCAAGGACGAGGGGCTAGAGCCAAAATGAAAGTCTACGCGGACAGGACGGGCGAAATTCTTGGTCTTAACGCGGATCTGTTGATAGATGCAGGAGCCTACGCGATAGGTATGGGAATGATGGCGCCGAGATGGATAGGATTTCAGATTACTGGTCCATACGCGATTCCGAAGGCGTTTGTCGACACAAAAGCGGTCTATACCAACAAGGTTCCGCTTGGGCCCTACAGGGGAGCCGGGAGGCCTGAGGCGGCCATGTTCATAGAGCGCATGATGGATTTGCTCGCAGATGAATTGAAGATCGACCCAGTCGAGGTAAGGCTGAGAAACGCAAGGGCAGAGGCATTCGTTTCACCTCTCGGTCTGAAGATCGATCCGTTCAAGCCATTTCTGGAATCGGCGGTGAAGGAGCTGGGGTATTATGACAGTAGAGGAGGGGAGAGCGTTGGGTTCTCCTGCTTTGTACTTCTCCCAGCAGGGCAACCTGGAGAGTCTGCCAGAATAGCCGTTAAGGATGGGAGGGTCAAGGTGTGGATGGGTGGGAGTACTCACGGTCAGGCACACGAAGTTTTCGCGCGAGTTCTCGTCAGTGAAGAGTTGGGGGTTGCTCAATCTCTCATAGATGTTGAGAGGTCTGACACAGACGAATTGGACGAAGGAATTGGAACTTGGGGAAGCAGGACCGCGGTTGTGGGAGGTGCGGCGTTAGTTGATGCGTCACGTAAGATCAAGAATGAAGCGACAGCCAAGTTCGGCGAATACTCCCCTGAAAAACTCCTGAAGCATGAGTTTGACGTTACTGTCTTCCGTTCCCAGAAAGAGCTGCTAAACGCGTTTGGAGCCAATCTTGTGACCGCCCAATTGGATGAGTTTGGGAGCGTGAAATTGAAGGAATGCATTGCGTACTATGATGTTGGTCGACCACTCAACGTGCCCATGATCGAAGGTCAGATTATAGGCGGCTCCGCGCAAGGTTTCGGCCAAGTACTCAGTGAAGAAGCGAAGTATGATGAAGAGGGGCAGATTCTAACCGCAACCATAGCCGACGCGGGGCTGCCGAGCGCAATGACGATGCCTAATGTGGTGATCAAGCTTGCTCGGGTCCCCTCAAATCTTCCTCACGGAGCCAAAGGAGTCGGAGAAAGCCCGACGATGGGCGTTCCTCCGGCTGCGATGCGGGCGATAGAAAAGATAGTGGGAAAAAGACTGCGTGAAACACCAATCCCGATTGAGTCGATCACGCCAGGATATCACTAGCGGAGAACAACCTGAATGACTTCGATATGGCCCTCGATGGAACGCTGAAGGATACCGCGGTCAACTTGAGAAGGCAGTGATCTGGGCAGGCAGAATATTCGTCGGCCTCTAGCGCATTTACGGAAGACGAATCGTCGAAGACGAATATTCTGGCCGCTTCTAGATCTGTTAACTGCATTATTGCTATTCGGATTTGCGGGAATGACCGCCTTTATTCGTGGAACCTAGAAGTCCGTCTTGAAACTTGATGCTGGCATGGCTTCCGTCACAGAACGGTTTGTTCCCGGAGGCGCCGCAACGACACAGAGTTATGCGATTTCGCTTTTCATACAATGTCCCATCTTGAGATTCAATTGAAATTCCTCCGCGCACCCACAGCGGCCCGCTGCAGCCGAGAACTGGATCCTCAACCACACCAATCGAGGGCGGAAGGTCTGATTCAATTTCTTTGCCCGTTTTCTTGTCACGTACGACTAGACGGCCGGATGGACAATACATCGCCTCACGTATAGCCAAATCATGGGCCTTTGCATTGTTTGACTCTCTAACCAAACTCCAAATCTTTCCCCCGGGCTCGCAGAAGCGTGCGAACGCACAGAGGTTCTGAGCATCGCTCAGTGTTAATGCCGGGCCGTCAAAGCGTTGGGCTTGCTCCTGATACGAAGCCCGCGTTGCAGTCTCCTTCCCATCAAAATTGACATGGGTGTGGCTGCCATCACAGAATGGTTTGTGTCTTGAATGCCCACAACGACAGAGTTGATAATTGGATTTCACCTGGAACGATTGACCCTCTTTCCAGTCCCACGAAGAGCCCTCTTTGTCGGGGGTAATCACTTGGATAGTGACCGGTAGATCACCATAAATGATGTATGGTCCATCTTTGGCTACGACAATCTTCTTTCCTTGAGATTCGGTCAATTTAGCCAAATATTATTGTCCAGAGGGTGCATTATTCGTTTTCGGAATCATGGCCTCACGTCACACTGGTTTGATCGTGCCCTAGGGGCGGTGCCTTCGAGTTGCCATGTGAACACAACTGCGAAAGGACGCGTTCAGCTGACTCATAGTACTTCTTCAGATTGGTTCAGATCATGTCAATATGATCTGCAGGGAATCCCAGTTTTACCAGTTCGACTTTGACGTGATTCCGATGATCTCCCTGAAGAAGAAGCTCTGCGTCTTTGGTGGTTCCCCCGGCGCCGAACCTTCGCTTCAGCTCACGGGCAATGTCCGCCAGGCGCGTGTTAGGAAGTCCTTGTATTATTGTGACGGGTTTCCTAAAGCGTCTGAACTCCAGTTTGATGACGATACGAGCTTCGCTACGATCAAGCTCTTCCATAGGGTTAAAGGCAATATTGTCAGGCTTCTCCATGCTTCTTCAAGCGATAACACGAGGCCTCTTAGAATAAGTGGATTTCTCTCTCACTCACAATCACCCACAGGTATTGCCCCTTAGGAACCAGAATCCGTTCATAATCGCGACTGGGTTACTCCGCTTCCAGTCACTTTCGGTCAATTGTACCTGTGACTAGTTTCCCAATTTGCCTCGTCACCAAATAGGCCTATGGCCTAGTCATAGGTGTGAATTGAATGATGAGCAAGAGTATTGCTTCGTTGGAAATATTGCAGTCGCTCTCCGACGCAATGACGGGATTGGCGGACAAAGTGGCTCCGGCCGTCGTCAGGGTTAGATCTGGAAGAGGCTTCGGTTCAGGGGTAGTCTGGAGCGAAGAAGGTTACGTCCTAACCTGCAGCCATGTCGTGGGTGGAGCTAGTGCAGTTGAAGTCGGACTTGGGAAGGGTCAGAACGTTGAGGCTAAAGTCATAGGGCATGATCCATACTCGGACATGGCCCTGCTAAAGGTCGAGCAGAATGGGTTGAAACCGATTGAGCTTGGTGACTCCGAGCAAATCAAGGTGGGTCAACTAGTCTTCGCGTTCGCCAACCCGTTCGGTCGGCGTCCGAGCACCACATCAGGAATCGTCACAACCGCAAAAACTGCGTTGGGATGGGGTCGTGGGGTCATGGAGAACATGATCGTTACCGATGCGCCGCTGAACCCAGGTTATTCAGGTGGGCCCTTGGTTGATGCTTCGGGAAGAATGATAGGTATCAATGTGGCTTACGCTAACTCCCGTGGGATCGCAATTCCAATAAATGCCGCAAAGGAGATTGTCGACAGCCTCATCCGTGAGGGCAGAATCAGGAGGGCGCATCTTGGGATATACACAGATACGATAAGCTTCGCGAAGGACATCGCCGAGCAAGCGAAGATCGATCAAGAAGAAGGACTAATGATAGTCGAAGTCGAATCGGCCAGCCCGGCTAGGAAGGCCGGCCTGCTGGTAGGAGACATTCTTGTGAGTTTCAACGAGAAACCAATTACGAGCCACCAGGACCTGTACAGATTACTAACAAAGGATGCAATCGGACAATCGGTGGAAATAGGAATACTCAGAGCGGAGAAACTCGTTAGGTTAACAATCGCGCCATCGGAAGACGAGACATCTTAAGAAAACTCCAGAGGCAGACTCTTGCTCCGTCTTACTCCAGTTATGCGATTCAGTAATAAGTAAGTGGCATGTCGCCATTGGGCCATGTCCGATCCGACGGCGATCGCTAAAGGGCTCGAAGGCATTGTCATTGACACAAGTAATATTTGCCTGATTGACGGAAATGCTGGGCGCCTAATTTACAGAGGATACGACATACACGACCTAGCCGCCCACACAACATTCGAGGAAGTAGCATACCTACTATGGAAAGGTGAACTCCCAACCAGGCCCCAGTTAGAGGAATTGCAACGCCAGTTTAGCGGTGCGCGTTCGATCCCTGAATCGATAATATCGCTGATGCGGAACTTCCCTCGAGATTCGAGCACCCTTGATGTACTCCGAACAATCGTTTCGGCCCTCGGAGTTGGTCAGCCTCTTCAGAAACCGGACATCCCTCAAGCCATCACGCTAACCGCTAAGATTCCAACAATTGTCGCTGCATTCGAACGATTAAGACGAGGAGAAAAACCTGTGCCACCGCGCCCTGACTTGGGACATGCTGCGAACTACTTGTACATGCTGACTGGTCAAGTTCCGGTAAAGGAGAAGGTCGACGCGATGAACACGTACTTCGTGTGCTTGGCAGATCATGGATTGAATGCTTCAACATTCACTGCGAGAGTTGTGGCGTCAACTTGGTCTGACATGTATTCAGCGGTGACCGCTGCAATCGGAGCTCTGAAGGGTCCGCTTCATGGCGGGACACCCGGCCCGGTCTTGGAGATGCTGCAGGAGATTGGAAAACCGGAGAAAGCTCAGGAATGGATGAGCGCCCAACTGGCCCAAGGAAAGCGTTTGATGGGTTTCGGACATAGAGTCTACAGAACTATGGACCCGAGAGCCGCCATCCTGCGCGACCTCGCCAGCAAGATTACTGACAAAGACTTGTTCCAGCTTGCACAGGAAGTAGAAAAGACTGGCCTGGAGCTGCTTCGCAAGAAGAACCCTGACCATGCCAACACGAATGTAGAGTTCTACTCGTGCGTAGTAATGCACTCGATCGGGTTGCCGACGGACATGTTCACTCCCTCCTTCGCGTGCAGCCGAACGGCAGGTTGGACAGCGCACGTGATCGAACAAGCGGCTAACAACCGTTTGATTCGCCCCCGAACCGACTATGCAGGTCCACGCGATAAGATCGTCATGGCCATCGACAAAAGGTAGACTAGCCAATCGAACTCGCGCCGCTAGCCTCACAGAAGATCTTGATTCGAAAAGCCCAACCTTAGCTCTCACCCACGCTGTATGCCCGCAATTCCTTAAGGAATGATTATTCCTGCTAAAAATTCCTTTAGGAATAGATGGGTCAGCCAATTCTTAATACCACTTTGGCGTGACGCGCACACTAGTCCGCGATCCTTGACCACCATACAATTCGCTTTGCTTCGGAAGCAGCCAATTAAGATGGAGAGCCGAAGGCAATACTAACTGAGGGCGATGGAAGCTCTTGATAGTAACGAAGTTCGGAGGCACATCAGTTCAAGACGCTGCTGCCATGAAGCAAGTCATCACCATAATCAAATCAAAATTGGATCGGCAACCCATCGTCGTCTTATCCGCAGCGGCTGGGATCACGGATACACTAATCCGATGCTGCCAATTAGCTCACGAAGGCAAGAGTATTGAAGCAAGAGAACTCATCGACGACGCCATAGTCGGACGTTATCATGCGTTGATCACCGAGCTGATCCATGATAGTGCTCTACGCAAGTCGACTCTCGATCGAATAGACCGCTATGTAGATGATATCAGGAGCCTAATCGATGGTTTGACCGCGACGAGTGAGCTCTCCGCGCGGTCTTTGGATGCGATAGCGTCCTATGGCGAACAGTTCTCCACAGCAGTACTCTCGGCGGCGATGGAAGAATTCGGTCTCGAATCCAAATTGATAGACGCACGCCGTGTCTTGATCACCGACGAGAACTACGGTAAGGCCACTCCACTGATGGACCTATCTGCGGTTCGAGCGAGAGAAATCATTCTGCCAGTTATTGAGGCCGGAGCCGTTCCCGTAACGCAAGGTTTCATCGGTTCGACGCTTGAAGGTGCAACGACAACTCTAGGACGAAACGGGTCAGATTATTCGGCCGCTATTATCGGGTCATTGCTCGGCGCAGAAGCAGTCGAAGTCTGGACAGATGTTGATGGAATTCTGACGGCGGATCCCAAATTGGTCCCCGAAGCACAATTGCTCGAGACTGTGACATTTGAAGAGGCTTCTGAGATGGCTTACTTTGGGGCGAAAGTCTTGCACCCGAAAACTACTATACCACTTCTGCAGAAGCAGATACCCGTGCATGTCTACAACACGATGCGACCTCAATCATCTGGGACTCGGGTAGTGGTAAGCGATGGCCGTAAACCTCAATCTGGCCGTGTTAAGACGATAGCGTACAAGAAAGACATTACAGTCATCAATGTCCATTCACTGCGAACTCGTCTGGACCACAGCTCCCTGAGAATTATCTTCGGAGTCTTCAACAAGTTCGAAACGCGGATCTACCTGGTGAAAACGTCGGAATCGAATGTGGTCATTGCGGTAGACGACATTCGACATGTCGACTTGATTGTTGACGAGCTCATGGACATTTCTGCAGTGACCGTGGAACATGAGAAAGCCGTCGTCTGTCTAATTGGAGAGATAAGTCGAAATAACCCGACCATAATGTCCCGGGCTTTCAGTGCGATTCGAAGTCTGAAGGCTGACGCGGCATCGGATGGCGCCTCAGGACTCAGTGTGAGCTTCGTGATCAATCAGTCAGATTTGGAGGTTGTCGTGCAAAGGCTGCATCGCGAATTCTTCGGCGAGGTCGCAGTCGAACTAAGTCTGCCTGCTGAACCAAGTTTCTAGCGACGTGTCACAGTCGACGAGCTGCAGAGACTCCTGCAGCAATTGCCGCGTGGGACCGGTAGGACCATTCCGCACCACCATGATTAATGGCAAAGGACGAAGGCACACTTGCCCAGAGGCTGACCGGATGTGAAGGCCAAGGGGGATCTGGGATGGCTGTTGGAGGATAACCAACCCTCAATCAAATATCATGCTCTAACCAAGCTGCTTGAAAAGGCTGAGAACGATCCGGAGGTTCAATCAACAAAAGAGATGATACCTGCCACGGGCTGGGCGGCGGACATTCTGACCAAACAGCAGCTCGGCGGATGGTGGGAGGACAAGGAGAAATTCTACACTCCAAAATACCTGTCCACGAACTGGATGCTCCTCATCCTATCCGATCTGGGATTGACCAGAAAGGATCCTCGGATCGCCAAGGCGTGCGATTTGTGGATTTCACATTTCGCAAAGAAGGACGGTGGATTCGGCGCCGAAGGTTGGAGTAAGAGCCATCTTTGCATCGTAGGCAACACGGCGCGCGCCTTGGTCTTATTCGGTTATGCTGACCATCCGAAAGTAAGCAGCGCATTCGAATGGTTGGTCAAGAATCAGTCGAATAGGGGAGGCTGGTCTTGTTTCGGGTCGGGCAGAAACTTGGATTCATGGGAAGGTATGAGTGCATTCGCGGCTTATCCGAAGCAGAAATGGACCCGAAGCATGAAACGCTCCGTAGAAATGGGAGCAGAGTTCTACTTGGAAAAGGAGTTGCACAAACAAGGATCAAACTACAAGCCATGGTACAGGTTCCACTATCCAATTCACTACTACTACGATATTCTCGTGGGCCTCGATTTCATCACTGCCCTAGGCTACGGCGACGACCCAAGACTGAAGAACGCGCTCTCTCTGCTGAGAAATAAAATGCGAAGCGATGGCAAATGGATCCTTGACGCAACTAACCCAGACCTGGAAGGCTCAATGAAACAATGGTACGAGAAGAATCCGAAACGAAAACCAATTCCATTCGCCCTCGAAAAACCAGGCAAACCAAGCAAAATGATAACACTCAGAGCCATGCAGGTGTTAGGCAGAGTAGACAAAACAAACTAGCACTGTTCAGCGAAGACGGTGGAGCGGCACCAGCGAACTGACCATCAAGAACGTGACGGTCTCGGGCAAGGGACAGATTTCACTACCAATGGAAATCCAACGAGAAGCCGGCATGAAGAAGGGAGATGAACTTCTCACAAAATGCCAGAACCTTTTCTGCCAATCGCCTATTCTCTCAATTGATTCATAGTATTGATCTCCTCGCCTTAGGATCCCTGCGTCCCTCTTATCGGGTAGGAGAGGAGGAACACGCCGGCTGTCCCTAATAGAAGGTAGTTCGGGTAGTTGAAGAGGAAAGTCGTACTGAGAATTAAGATTAAACCGATGCCCTGCTGAAACAAAAATCTGCTTCGGGAGGCGCGTCCTTTCAGCAAAAAGAGCACAATTGCGACTAGCAAAACCCACCAAAAGAAGACGATGGCACGCACTAATTGAAATGAGAGTGTTATGTCGGTGCTCATCGCGATGACGAGTGAGAATATCTGGACCATGAAGTAACTCTCCATCAAGCCATACAGAATTGGGCCGATCAGAAGAGTGGGGAGAAATGCGGCTTTCGCAAAGTTCCAGACGCTCATCTTGTAACCGGGACTCGGAGCGACCAGTGCGTAGGCCAACGCCGTTGCCGCGGCCAACATGATCATGAAAACCCCCGCCTCATAAGCTCCAACCGCAAAAGGCGGCGCTGCGACGTTGATTGCACCCAGGAGCAGAGACATGCGGTAGTAGATTGGGAAGATGAAACACAACGCTAGAGTTAAGAGAAATACTCTTTGAATTGTAAGTTGTTTCCGAGTTAGACTCTCCTTGCTTAGAGCATGCATCAAGAGTAGGCCAAGGACCTCGACCCCCGTCACCGAGACAAGCAGCATACTAACTCCCCATGCCAGCTCTAGGGGAATAGAAAAGTAGAGCAAACCCGCGCACACAAGTTGTGGCACAATAAGAAGACTTACGAAACGCGGCATAACCTCGCGTTCGCTGGCCAAGAGGAACACAGCCGAACCCAAGATTACGTAAAGAACCATCTGCTCGAAAGTAAAAGAGATTCTACCAATAACCGCCAACTCTGACAGTCCTGGGATTTCCATGTGAGCCAAAACCTCGGGTCCAGCACGAAAGAGGAGCCTGTTTACGAAGAGATCGAAGAGAGAGGTGAAAGCGACAATGACGCTCAAGACAAAGGCTAGTCTGCCGACGAAGCCATGCCAGCCCATGATTCGACCTGCCCTATTGCGTCGCTAAAGTCAACGCTAGGAAAAGGAAAACTGCAACCGAGATAGCTCCTGCAAGAAACCACGATTTGCTGACCTTCGAGAAGGATGGCTTGGAGTAGAGGTATGCCAGCATCGCGAAGACCACAAGCTCCGATGCCAGGAGCACTCCGAACACTCGCTGCATCGAGAATAGGTCTAAGAGCCATAGGTAAACAGCTATCGTGATCAGGAGAATAACAAGAACCCATCCAACCGGATATTTCACAACTTCCTGATCGACCTTCAAAGAAGCGTCCCCCTTTGCCTCAATGTGAGGTTTCTTAGAATTCTTGCCATGAAGCAAAACGAAGAAACGAGGACGATGAAGTTCAAAAAAGGCGCCGCAAAACCAATCGAACCAGCAGCGAGCGAACGCACGAGACCAGCCATGCTTACAGACCCTATCACGAGCAGCCCCACGAACATGGCGGTAATCGTCCTGTGTCTGAGGGGCAACGCCATGAAACGTAATCCTAATTTTCCAATGGGTAGGCCTCGCATCTTGTTCCGCATCCGGTAGGTCAACGCTGTCATAATAGCGATAACTAGGGCAACCCCAACAATAATCACCAGCGCCTGCAAGTCCGGAATAACCTGTCCTGGCGTGAAGTATCCCCACACAGTCAAGGTGGCCAACTCCGCGATAAGTATCAATCCAATAGTTGTGTAGAACGGCCTTGACGCCGCATCTCTCTTGGTTCCCCTGTCTATGAATGGTAGAAGGACGAATAGGGCGAGGATGACTGTGACACCTCCCAGAGCGTAGTAGATTCCTTCGCCTTCAAAAGATGCAAACTTCAAGACTTGATAGAGCGATAGGAAATACCATTCTGGTTGAGGCACATAACCAGAGGCCGCCTGCGGACTGAATTCAGCTGAAAGCGAGACCGGAAATAAGGCTGAGGCTAGCAGCACCGCAGCAACGAAAACGCTTCCAATCATTGCAAAGTATAAGTAGACACGTGGAAACCAAGGGACCTCCTTCGACGGTTTCGGTCCCGTTGATGGTTCAGCCGCGCCATGAACTTCGAACATGTACATTTTGAGAGCCAGGAGCACTAGAAGGCCCGCCGGGAGAACTACGATGTGAAGGTCGAAGAACCTGCTGAGCTCTGCTACGTTGCTCCCTGTTCCGGCCAAGAGAAACGTGAGCACGGAGCCGATTTGGGCCGGCAAGAAACTAAGCATGCCTATTGAAACGTCGGTTGCCGATTTTGAGACAACAGTCCATGGGAGGAGGTACCCCGTTAATCCGAACCCCAAGACAACCAGCCCCATTAGCATCCCTGTGACCCACATCATTTCTCTGGGCTTCTTCTGAACGCTGACGAAGTATCCTCGGAACATATGCAAAGATGCAAGGAGTATCATGGCGTAAGCTCCGTACAAGTGTACGGTCTCTATCAACCAGCCCAGCGGCACGGTTTTGATGATGTAGACTGTTGAGGAGTAGGCTTGATCCGTGGCTGGCACATAGTAGATTAACATCAATAGGCCTGTGAAAGCCTGCATGAGAAAGGCGATTACGGTTAGTGCGCCGAGCCAGTAGAAGGGATTGAAGCTGTATTCGGGCACGGGACGTAGCACTGTGGCCTTGAGGCCAAGGCGTGATTCGAACCACTTAGCAATCTTGCTCTCTAGGCTCATCTACTGTGTCCCAGCGAATACTGTTGCTTCCGTTACTAGTTCTCCGCCTTCCAAGTCATGTCTAAGCACGAGCGCGGGATCAGTCGTTCCTGGAGGACCATGCCCAAAGATTGTCGGCGGCCCCATTCCTATCGCGTAAATGTCACCTGTGTTCTTGTCGTACTCTAACATGACTGCCGGAACAGGTCTCGGTGGCGGGCCACCGATTACCTTCGCGCCGTTCACAAGATCAAATTGCCCACCATGGCAGCAGCAGTATCCTTCCGTCCCGCGCGCCTTGTAGGATGAATTGCATGGTGGCGATGAGCCTGAGAAGAGAACCCCGTAGAAGCAACCCAAGTGTTGGCATACGTTGCTGTAAGCAACAATATCGGAATCAGGGCCGACACCGTTCTGCGCACTTTGCCCGACCTTCAAGAGCACGTTAGGAGTATCGACTAGGGGGTAGTTAAACCGCAACGGCTTTGACGAATCAATTGCGGAAACATTGACGAGTTTTATTCTAGGCCAGGCGAGTGGCTGATTTGATGTCCCCTGCGTTGGAGGTGGAATGAAGCCGAGTATTCTTAGCGTGCTGGCGATTGAGCCGAGGGTTGCTAACCCTCCGAGTGCAAGAATGATTTTGAGGGAATGCCGTTTGCTTTTTCCGGTCTCCGCAATATCGTCCCTTTGGAGTTCCCTAGGAGTCACTTGGTGCACCTTTGCTCTTTTTGGGAGCTGCGTACCAAGCGATCACTGCCATGCCGGCGATGAAGCCGACCAGCAGCATTGCAAAGCTAATGACCGCCGCTGTCTCGAAGGTGATTCCTCCCGGCGCCGCTGATGTGATCACAGTCGACTGCGAAACCGACGTAGCTGACGACGCAGGCCCGAGTGCCATTGTATACCATGATGAGATGCTCTTCGTCATGCCGTTGTCAGCCATCTGCGTCCATCCGGCAGGATGCGGGACGGCCGCTGGAATCGGATGTGGCCCGCCATCGAAGGCGGCAATTGCAAAGTAGTACGTCTGGCCCAAGGCGAACTGTTGGATGTTCTGCTTCAACGTGGTCGTTAGAGGTCGAGCCTCGACAAGTGTCCATGTATGGTTCGTGTTATCGTAGACGCCCTTCGCCCATACCAAGAGAACATCGTGGGGGATATTGTTCTCCGCGTAGCCTACAGTGCTGTTGATGTTACTCGAGTCGAAACCCAAGGTGAAGAAGCCTGTGGTGTTTAGCAGCTGGTTACGGGCGTAAGAGTGGGTGAGGTTTAGGAGCTTCCCTGCCAAGGGAGTCCCAGCTCCGCCTTTGGAGGTAGCGAAGGTGAACCCTCCGCTGTCAGTCGATGAAGCTATCCACTGCCAAACGTTGCCCCTGCCGCCTATGGACGCAGCTCCACCTTTGCCTAGAGCCGAGGGTTGCATACACGGGGGAGGTCCGGGCAGCTGGTCCAAAGACCACCAGACGGCGAAACGATCAGAGCGATAGTAGGTGGCGTTGGCGAAGAAGAGCTCAGGATACTTTGGATCCGAGGGCGCCCCACTGATACTTCGATTATTTTGGGTGGGATCCGACCACTTAGCCCAAAAGAGAACATGAGTACCATTGTTCGCAATCTTGACTGAAACAGACTTGACGAAGCCTCCATAGTCGTCTGAGGCTGTAATAGGAATCTGGAGCGGGGCAACCTGATTCCAGAAAGCCTCTTGACCGGGCTTTTGGATATCAACGGAACCTTTCACAAGGGGAGCAACTATGTTTGCCGAGAGTTGGGCGCCAACTGGAACTCCCTGGAAATATGTGGCGGAAGATAAGAGCACCAACATCATAACGACGGCAAGTATTGGGCCTAACGACTTTCCCCATGCCGAACCATTCCGCATGAAATACGTCCTCAACTAGACCGTGACATGGAGCATTTATTTTAATGTCAGCTTATTACAGCTATTATCGTATTTTCTTATGGTGGGGCCGGTGGGATTTGAACCCACGACCTCTGGCCCCAAGACCTTTGTCTTCTTGGAGACGCCAGCGCCCCAGGTTCACCGCGCGCATTTGCGCTCTGGTATCCTGTTGGCGGAATCGTGTTCCCAGACCAAGCTGTCCAGAGTGTTCGGCAACTGATCTCTTCTAGACGACGGCCCCACTCAGCGCAAAAAACGAACGAGCACTCATAATAAGCTTTCATCCCGCGAGCCCAAGCACCGTGAGAATTCTATTGAAATTCTCCACTGATGGCTCTTGTTTGTATTGAGTTAAAGTCTTCAGTATCTGTCCTTTTCTCGGAAAGATTCTGGACGCGTGGATTGTTCTCGATATGCGGCCGAATAGGAAATACTGGAGGAGTGAAGTCACGTTTGCGACACGCCTGATGGTGCTCGCACTTTCGAAATCCACTATGCACCCTTCTCCTCTCGGATTCACGAGCACATTCTTTGGTGCGTGGCTCAGCTCTCCATGATCCAGCCCTACAGAGTCCAGCCTGAAACATGAGTAGAGGAGTTTTTCGAGAACTTCCTTCACGGCTCTCCTGTCGCTTGCAGTTTGTGTTTCAGCCCATTTGAAGAGGGGTAATCCGTTGAAGAACTCCATTGCTAGGAAGTTTCTTGTTGCAGTGATCAAGAGGGGCCCCACATTCACGCTGTTCGCGAGGCGCAGCAGC
>Ga0182021_10005217_pt1 | contig 15351 bp, 12 predicted proteins | sample 612E3MmetaG_FD_120493 | JGI IMG/M metagenome (GOLD analysis project Ga0182021, IMG submission 120493) | Permafrost microbial communities from Stordalen Mire, Sweden - 612E3M metaG (Illumina Assembly) | ecosystem: Environmental > Terrestrial > Soil > Wetlands > Permafrost | place: Sweden... | reverse complement strand
TTGAGATGGGGAAATGGCTGAAGACGAACGGCGAGGCAATTTACGGTTCCCGCGCATTCATTACCAGTAAAAAAAGAGAAGCCATAAACTCCGAAACAAATAAAACAATTTATTTTACTCAAAAGAATAAAGATGTTTTTATGATATGCCTTGACTGGCCAAAAGGAGATATTATATTGAAGGACTTAAAGCCGGCCGGTGTAGTTAAAGTTCAGTTGCTGGGATCAGACAAGCCGGTCAGTACAAAGGTAAGTGAAGGCAATCTGATTATCGGACCACCGGCTCTTACACCGGATGACTATCAAACGGCATATGTGTTTAAAGTAAGTGGTTTGAACAATTGAATGGTTGGAGAGCATAATAGTTAAACTATGTTAAAGTCCTTTAGTTTAAATAACTTAAAATAATAACACCACAAACAATTTATTAACTTTATCTACTTATCAAACTTTTTGTTATACCAAATTCCCATTCCCATGAAAAGCAAAATTATTTTATTTGTGACCATAATGGTTACATTATCAATCATTTCATGCAAAAATGAAATGAAGAAGGAACCTGTAAAAAAGACGGATATCTCTGAATTTTTAGGACAATGGACTATTGATATTCAGGGTGGCTCGGTTGGCTGGCTTGAAGTAAGGCAGGAACAGAATTATCTCGATGGCGACCTGTTATGGGGTGGAGGAAGTGTATTGCCCGTATCGAGTATTTTTCTTGCAAACGATCAGGTTTTGATGGTTCAACAGGCAAATCCGGTTGTCCGGACAAAGGATGATAAAGAGATGCCGGTACGTACTCAAATGATAACCAACTGGTTGGAAGTAACAAAAAATGGCGACAAGATAGCCGGTTTCCTGTTACGTCCACGCCGCAACGGGAAAGGTGTGGATTCTACTTCCTTTTCAGGAACCAAGCTGGCACCTCCGCCTCCTGCACCTGATCTGACCAAACTGAAATTCGGAACATCGGTTACTCTGTTTAACGGGAAAGACCTCACAGGCTGGAAACTGATCAACGAAAAGCAAAAAAACGGTTTCAGTGTTATTAATGGAGTGTTAACCAATAATCCTGTACAACAGGAGGGGGCGCCACATGTTAGCTACGGAAACTTAAGAACAGAACAGGTTTTTGATGATTTTAATCTGAAGATCGAAACTAATGTGCCTGAAGGAAGTAACAGCGGTATTTATCTGCGGGGTATGTATGAGATCCAGGTTATGGATTCATATAAAAAACCATTGGATTCACATAATATGGGAGCAGTATATAGCCGTATTACTCCCATTGTCTCAGCAGAAAAACCGGCGAACACCTGGCAGACATTCGATATTACTCTTTGCGATCGTCATATAACAGTTATACTTAATGGAGTCAAGATTATAGATAATCAGCCTGTTTACGGACCTACAGGTGGGGCAATGCTCTCCGATGTAAATTCACCGGGTCCCATTTACCTGCAGGGGGATCATGGAACAATTCAGTACCGGAATATTGTTATTACTCCGATTATCAAGTAAATAAATATCCTTTTAGATTGAACCTGTTTAGCCAGGAGGATTTTACCAGGAAGATTACTGATTTATTAAAAAGGTTTTAATGATAACTATAGCTCAATGTTTAAGTTCCTGAAAAGAAAATCTTTTTTTGTCAGACATATTTTCCTGGTAATATTCTTCCTTGCTTTCTTCACTTTATCTGGCAGAGCGGTATGTCCTTTTGATTATGAAAGTATCCGGTATGATTACACAAAACAGGACACACTGCAGGGAAACCAGATTCTTTATAATGGCAGAATGTGGAGAAACCTTTATCATAGGATTAAAGAAGATCAATTCCTCTTCTCAACAGAGTTTTTGCCAGGTTCGGTAACCATCGGTGGTAAAACATTTAAGGATCTTATTCTAAGATACGACATTTATAATGATGAAATAATGACTCCTTCCCTACAAGGAACAATTCTTCAGTTGAATAAGGAGATGGTTGACAGTTTTACTATTGTCTTTTTAAACAAAACCTATCATTTTATAAATGTTCAGATTGACAGTCTGCGAGGTTTCAACGGGTATGTGAATATTTTATATAAAGGGAAAACGGCTCTTTATGTTAAGTATAAAAAGGAAATTGAATTACTTGCTGTCGAAAGAAAATACGATATGTTCTATCAGAAGCACAGGATTTATCTTGTCAAAGACGGCATTGTTAATCTGGTAACAGGCAGAAAGGATTTTTTCAACCTTCTTGGTGAATATAAATTACAGATCAGGAGTTTTATCAGAAAGAATAAGTTAAAGGTTACCAAGAAGGAACCAGAAACCTTGATACCTGTAGTTAAGTTTTACAATGGTTTAGACCACTAGAGCCGGAAGTTAATGAAATTAAAGATCGTGCTCCTGATATCATTGTTTTATTTTTCCTTTCTTCTGAAAGCTCAGGAAAAATATATGATCAGCTGGGATTACAGGGATCTTACATTTAAGGAATTTGTCTCAGCGGCTGAGAAAAACCTCAATGTAAAATTCTATTATGATGATGAATGGGTTAAGGATCTGAAGCTTGGTGCATATACCGGAAGCAATACTTTATCAAATATCCTGAATAACCTTTTCCGGGGAAAATCGCTTTATTATTTTATTGATGATGCAGGTAATGTAGTACTTACTAAGAATTATTCTGTTAAGATTTCCAATAACCCGGCAGATAAAGAAAATAACTTTATTCCACCGGATGATTACGGAGAAATCGGTGAAAACCAGCAAGCAGGAAATACATTTGTGGAAATCGGTAATCCCGCTGAGAAACACAAACCTGGATCAGTAACGGTATCGGGTTATATTTCAAACAGGGATACAAAAGAGCCGGTAGCCGGAGTAACGGTATTCATTCAGAAACTTTCTGTAGGTACAATCACTAACGAGTATGGATTTTATACCCTGACTCTGCCACGTGGAGCTCATCTCGTTCAGTTCTCCTTTATCGGGATGAAAGAAAAAACCATCAGCCTGAACCTTAACGGATCCGGTGAGCTTAATGTTGAAATGAACAGTATGCTCATACCCCTTAAAGAAACTATCGTATCTGCCCAGAAAAGTATTACACTTCAACGATTTGAAGTCGGAGCAGAAAAGATCAATATTACCTCTTTCAGATTATTACCTACCTCCCTTGGAGAATCCGACATAATTAAAAGTGTCCTCTTAATCCCGGGTGTCCAATCAGTCGGTGAAGGCTCTGCAGGATTTAACGTCCGGGGTGGTTCTGCAGATCAGAACCTGATCCTGTTATATGGAGCTCCTGTATATAATTCATCGCATTTTTTTGGATTCTTTTCAGCAGTAAATTCTGATATTATAAAAGATGTCACATTATATAAAGGAGGAATTCCCAGCCGGTATGGAGGAAGGATCTCTTCTGTGCTTGATATCGTATCGAAAGAAGGGAACAGAAAAGAATTTGCAGGCAATGCCGGCATAAGCCCAATAACAACGCATCTATCATTGGAGGGTCCAATAATAAAAGATACCCTGACATATCTCTTTACCGGTCGGAGTACCTATTCAAACTGGGTTTTGGGACTTATCCAGGATCCGGCTCTTAGTAGAAGCAGGGCTTCATTTTATGATCTGAACGGAAAGATAACCTATGATTTAAATAAAAACAATAAAATAGATATTTCCTCCTATTACAGTCATGATGCTTTCAGATTCAACTCTGACACTGTTTACAGCTACGATAACAGTATTTATGTTCTGAGATGGCGGCATTTTTTTAACAGCAGGTTCTTCTCAGTCATATCTTTAAATAATAGTTTTTATAAATACAATATCTCGAGTGATAAGGTTGTAACAGAGGCATTTGATCTGTCACATAAATTAAACAGCACTGGTTTAAAGGCAGATTTTAACTGGTTTCATGGCAGAAATGAGATTAATTTCGGACTCGAAATAAACCGGTATGAGATTTCTCCCGGAACTTACCTCCCTTCAGGGGATTCATCACTTGTAATTCCAAATAGAATTGAAAACGAAAAGGCATGGGAGGGAGCATTATATATAGACGATAAATTTGTCCTGAACAGTTTTTTGTCGCTTAATGTTGGAATGAGGATGTCATCTTATATCTCAATCGGACCACATTCTGTTATGATTTATGACCCGGATTATACCAGGAGCAGTTCCACTGTTATTGACACACTGCACTTTACCTCCGGTCAGATTTCCAGTAAGTATGCTGGTCCCGAATTAAGAGTTTCACTGAATTTCAGAATTTCAGACAGGAATTCCTTCAAGATTAATTATAACAGAACCAGGCAGTACCTGCATCTTTTATCTAATTCAACTTCTATTTCACCTACAGATACATGGAAATTAAGTGATTACTATCTGAAACCTCAGATTGGCGACCAGGTTGCCATTGGTTTTTATAGAATGCTTTTAAGGAACAGCCTGGAAACATCAGTAGAACTATATTACAAGGAAATAAAAAACATGATTGATTTTAAAGGAGGTACACAGCTGATTATGGATGAGAACATTGAGAAAGATATTGTAAATGTAAAAGGAAAAGCATATGGTCTCGAGCTGATATTAAAAAGGACCGAAGGAAAGGTTCGTTACAGTATAGGTTATACATATTCCAGAACCTTTATCAAAAGCATTGGCAGTTTCAGTGATGAGGTCATAAATTCGGGTAAATGGTTCCCGGCTAATTTTGATAAGCCCAATGACCTTGTCGTTACCTTTAACTATCTCCTTTCCCGTCGTTTCAGTTTCTCTTCCAACTATGTCTGGAGTACTGGACGCCCTATTACTTACCCTGTTTCAACTTATCAAATTGGGGACAAGATACTCGTAAATTATTCGGACCGGAATAAATACAGAATTCCTGATTATGCACGGCTCGATATTTCATTGAGGTTAAGCGGAAATCTGAAGTCCCACAAAATTGCTCATCCATACTGGACATTCTCCGTTTATAATCTTCTTGGAAGACAAAATGTGTACTCAATTTATTTTAAGAAGGAGGGAACAATTGTCAAAGGCTATAAGCTTTCAGTATTTGGCAGGGCAATTCCATCAGTCACTTTTAGTTTTGATTTTTAACCGGATATGAAATCAATGCATAAGATAATATTATTCCTGGTTATACTTCTTCTGAACAGTTGTATCACTCAATTCATTCCTGAGACCGAAGAAGACAAGGAGCTCCTGGTTGTTGAGGGACTGATTACTGATCAGCCGGAAGTTTATACTGTGAAGCTCTCTAAATCGCTTCCTCTCGGGCTTAAAAATGTTGCACGACCGGTAAAAGGTTGTATTGTAAAAATCTCTGATGATCTTGGCCAGGTTTATACTCTGAAAGAATCAGTTGCAGGAACATATGTTACCGATCCTTCAACATTTCAGGGCAAAATCGGACGGGAGTATACATTACATATCAGTACCATTACCGGTAATAAACTTAGCTATGAATCATTGCCTATGGTGATGAATCCGGTTCCAAAGATCGACAGTGTGTATTATGAGAAAAAGATCATTAAGGAAAAAGATGAGTTCGGCCCGGCTCTTGAAGGGTGCCAGGTTTATTTAAATACTCACGATCCTGAAAATAGCTGTAAATTTTACAGGTGGGAATTTTCTGAAACCTGGGAATTCAGGCTCCCCTATGACGTCCCAAACAGGATATGCTGGTTATCTGCTAACTCTGATAAAATTAACATAAAAAACACTTCTGTTTTTGAAGAAGACAGGGTAACAGGTTATCCATTGAATTTTATTTCAAACCAGACAGACAGATTAAAGGTAAGATACAGCATGCTTGTAAATCAATACTCTCTGAATGAGGATGAATATACTTACTGGGAGAAATTGCAAAATATCTCCCAACAGGTCGGAGGCCTCTACGATATGATACCATCAGCCATTTCAAGCAATATTAATTGCATTGAGGACCCCACTGACAAAGTGCTTGGATATTTCAGCGTTTCAGCAGCTGCTTCCAAAAGGATTTTCATTAAAGATTTCTTCTCCGGAGTTATTGATCTTTACACTCTCTGCGCTAGTGATACAATAATCGGAACGGGTCCTATTCCGGGTCTGAATCAAACTGTATGGGTAATAGTAAATAATTTAGCTTCGACTCCCCCCAACAGGATAGTTACAGACTCGAAGGGCTGCGCGGACTGTACTGTCCGGGGTACAAACATTGAACCTGTTTTCTGGAAAGAGGCTAAATGAAGAATTATCGACTGAAGTATTTAAAATGACAAAAAAATTAAAACCGGCAATTCTTTTTATTAATTTCCTGTTACTGCATTATGCTTATGGTCAGGCACAGATCAATATTGCTGACTACCTGAATCAAAGGTTTATAAAATACTGTGAATCTGTTCCCCTGGAAGAAATATATATTCATACAGACAGGGAGGAATATATATCCGGAGAAGATTTGTGGTTTAACATATATCTAATTGACAGACAAAGCTCTAAACCTTCACTAAATAGCGGAATATGTTATTTTGAACTACTTAATCCTGAAAACCGGCCGGTAGTTCAGAAGCGGATCAGGATTGACGAAGGTTTCGGACCCGGTCAGATTGTTTTGCCCGATACATTAAGCACCGGTACTTACACCATCAGGGCATATACCAGCTGGATGAAAAATTTTCTTCCATATAACTGCTTTATAAAAGATATTAAAGTATACAATGCATTCAGCAATAAAGCTTTTAAAGAAAAGTTAAGTTCTGTAAATATACTACATCGGGAAATCAGCAATACATCCGGTCAACCGGTTACTAAAACCGGGCTTACTTTGGAGGTAGATAATAATAAGAATGATGTTTTGGAAATTGTTGTCAGAGCTGATGAGAATTACAGTTCTCAGAATAATAATATTTTTTATCTTTTCATTCAGACTGATGGAATGATCAATCACGTTAGTACTGAAAAGTTAGAGGCGAGAGAAAAGAAAATCACAATTCCGAAAGCATTACTTAGTGCAGGTGTAAATCAGATAACTCTGTTTGATTCCAGGGGGAAGCCGGTATGTGAAAGGTTAATATTTACATCCGATAAGGGAAAGCAATTATTTACAATCAATTCGGTCGACAGTTGCAGTACACGTAGTAAAGTTTCACTAGAAATCGGATCAGGAGATGAATTATCTTCAGTATTGAATATCGCAAATCTCAGTATATCTGTTGCTCCCGAAACAAATAATCATGAAATCATGGATTTAAGAGATTTTATGATATTTGGAACCGGTTTTGGCTTACGGAAATCAGATACCTTCAGAGGTAGAAAAATCAGCGAGCTTTCGCGAGGAGCTATGGACAGTTTACTGTCATCTTTAAGAAGCAACTGGATTGACTGGGGAACAATATTATCAGATAGTTTACCTGTCATGAAACACAGACCTGAGAAAGAAGATTATTATCTTTCGGGGAAACTATTAAACCGGGATCAGCAGGCAGCCGGCTCCGGCAAATTTGTTCTGATGTCTTCACCCGGGAAAACAGCTCTGTTTCAATACTCCAGGACAGACAATGACGGGAATTTCAACTTCAATTTACATATAGACGAAGAGCTGAAAGATCTGGTCATACAACCCGATGATGCAGTCAAAAATAAAACTATTCAAATTGAATCTCCATACCTGGATCAATATCTGCAGCCTGAAGTAATTATCGATTCACTTTACCTGGCTAAACCTCCATATATTTCGAAATGGAGTGTTAACTATCAGGTGAAGAAAATCTATGGATCTTCTTCTATCGGAGATCGGTTAGATTCTCCAATTACAGTCTTAAAAACAAAAAGATTCTATGGGAAGCCGGATGTTAATCTTATTATGGCTGATTATATTAAACTGCCTGTGATGGAGGAGGTGTTTTTTGAATTGCTGCCCGGAGTACCTCTGAAAAGAAGAAAGTCAGGTTATGAAATATCGATAATTGATCCTATAGATAAAGTACTTTACCCAAATGAACCCGGATTAATGATAGATGGAGTTATTATTAAGGATCCTTCGATGATTGCCAATCTCGATCCTGACCTGGTTGAAATGATAGATGTTGTTCGTGACAGGTACTTTGTTGGTGATTATATGTTCTCCGGAATTGTTAATGTAATTACGAAAGCAGGTGATTACAATAGTGTTCCATTACCTGACTATGCAATCCGGCTGCCTTACAGAGTAATAGAACCAGTAATGTCTTTTGTATATCCCGATTATTCGTCGATCGAAATGAAAAACAGGCGGATCCCTGATTTCAGGAATACACTTTACTGGAATCCGAGCGTTAAACCCGATAAGGAAGGAAAAGTTAGTGTGGAGTTCTGGACATCCGACATTACTTCTGTATATGAGATTAATATACAGGGTATAACAAAAGATGGCAAGACTATTTCACTCAGAAAAAAAATCAAGGTAAAATAGAATTATTTTGCCTGCAACGAGTTTTATTTAATCTGTTATATAATGTTTAAGTCGTCTGCCTGCAGTTATAATAATCTTCTTTGCTATCATAAATTTCTTTAAAGGTGATAGACTGATGTTTTTAGTGACAAAGGAATAGACTAGGAGAAGTTCTCTCAGATACTCATTGCTGCGAAAATAATTATTAACAGAGGAACCCTGATGAATACGGAAAGTATTCAGAGGTTGCGCAATATATGCAATATCTGATATGAGTAAGATCCGGATATAGAGCAACCAGTCACCACAGAATTTCATCGAATTACCTGCTCCCCCGGCTTCCGAATATTTACTTTTTCTGAAAAGTACGCTGCTGACATTATATATCGAATTCTCCAGAAAGAGGTGATCTGAAATTTCTTCTTTACCATCGTTGAAATAATCATTGAGCCATTTACTGCTTTTGAATATTGAAGCTTTTTTCCCGGAAATGAAATATCCGGTTCCCGTTTGTTCATCCACCACATTCGAATCAGTGTACACTAAGCCTGCATCAGGATGATTTAACATTGTTGAAATAGTCTTTTCCAGGAAACCTGGTTCGGCAAAATCGTCCGATTCTGCGATCCATATAAAATCTCCTTTTGATTTATTTACACCGGAATCCCATTGAAGAAAAGGACTACCACTGTTGCTAGTATTGAAATAACTGGAAATGAATGGGAAACGGTTTGAATAATCCTCAATAATTTCCCTGCTGTTGTCTGTTGAACAATCATCGAGGATTATAAGTTCAAAATCTTTAAAGGTCTGATTAAGAATACTTTTGATCCTTTGTTCCAGATATTTTGCATGATTATAATTCGGTATGATTACAGAGACAGTCATTATATTAATCGTTTTTCGGATGAAAATCTTAATGTTCTATACATATGACCTGGAAGTTTTTATATTCATCCTTGAGTCCACTCCGAAAAACTAAAAAGAAGACTTTTCGGAGCATACTCATCATTTGATTAATTAATTGCGTCGTGAAGCATGTGATATTTTGTTAATTACGATTTTCAGAATTTCATTCAGATGGAACCTTGTTTCTGAAAAATGAAACCGGATATCATTTCGTTTCCACATAAGTTTTTCATTATAGATATGAAAGTAGGGGGTCAGAGTGCCTCCGAAACCTTTCAGGTGCGCTTCGATCCTTTCAATATCGGATCCCCCCAAATTGAAGTAATTCACTTTATCATAAAAATATTTTACTGCTTCCCACATTACAAGAGTATGGCCGCCCTTTTTCCTCAATTCCGGATCGCTCCCGCTCAATAAGGCATAAGCCGATTTCTTGTTATTTGCAACATAAAGTACTGCATGTATCCTGTTGGAATTGTCAATGGCCTTCAGAATTACGCGATTGCCTTTTTCCTTTATGGCATCATCCAGTATTTTCAGTTCACTGAGAGGTATTCTGAATTTAAGTCCCTGTCTTTCATACGACATAGATTCGAATTTGTAAACCAGATCAAAATCATCTGCCAGCTCCACTCTGATACCATATTCCTGAACTCTTCTGATAACTCTTTTAGTTTCAAGCTCAAGCTTCTGCCATAAATCATTTATTGTTCTGTTTTCATAAGAAATGATATAGGTATATCTTGTTGTCTGTTTAAAGCCTTTCCACCTGAAGGGTAACCAGTCGGTAAAATTATGGTGTGCAGACATTTGAACGAAATCATCGAGCGGCAGATGTTTCAATAATTCAGAAAGCCATTTCCTTTCTGTAGAAATTTGTTTCCTTGCTGACGCATAATCATTATTTTTGTAAAGTACGCCCAGGGTACGTGTCAAAGGCGGTTCATTTGCTTTATTCTGAGCATCATATGCAACCGGAATACCTGCAACTATTTCATTATTTTCAAATATTGCAAGAATTTTAAAATTCGATTTTGTTATTGCTTCCAGCCACCATGAATAGCAAAAAATGTCTCCCTGAGGGGATTGGTCGACAAATTTATCCCATTCATTATAGTTATGGTAATCAAGAGCTTTAACTCTCATCTTGTTAAACTATTTTTAATCCTTCTAAATCTTTTTAAAGAATTTAACAATGTTTCTTAACACGCTTCCATAATAGAAGTCAATAGTGTCTTTTCCCGTTAATTCATAAGAAATAAGGTCAGTAAAGTTTTTAATACGGAATGGAGTGTTCTTAATGATCCCTATCATACTTCTTCTGCCTTTTTTCTTAAATTTCAAATAGTAACATAAATCTACTAATGTTTTGTAATGAACGTAATACAGTTTTGGATATAATTGCAGCAAATCGTGATGTCTGTTCAGAATTTTTTCTTTTAACTCCAACCGTAATACCCAATTTTTTTTATCAGTTAATTGTGAGGGTCCGTGCTGGTGAATTTTAACAAGCACTTCGGGAATGGTCTCAAACTCAAAATGCCGGACTAATCTGAATAAAAAATCAGTATCTTCTCCGATTGCCAGTGATTCATCGTACAAACCTATGATATCAATGCATTCTTTCCGAACACAAAGGCCAAAGCCATTACCAATTGATGTTGCTGCTGCCAGTCCGGATTCTTTTGTAGGAAAACGGGATGGCCAGACTTTGCTACTTAATACTATTTCTCCGTTGTCCGTATCCTGGATTCTGGAAATGCCTGTCCATGCAAAGCCTATATTTTTTCCGGCCTGAGTGAAAAAGTTATGCATTTTTTCCAGGAAAGATGGCAGATATTCGTCGTCATCATCCAGGAATAAAACAAAATCGCCTCTTGAAATTTTTATTCCGGTATTATAGCCTCCCGCAGCGCCCCTGGGAGAAGAATGCTGATAAAAAATAATTCTTTTATCTCCGATTCCGTTTATAAGACTTTCCGTATCCCGGTCATTGGCATCATCAATTATTATATGCTCATAATCTTTAAATGATTGATTTATTATGCTTTGTATAGTTCTTTTTAATAACAAAGGTCTCCGGCAGGTAGGTGTAATAATTGAGAAGACCGGCGAATTGAATTCTGGCATATTTTGAGTCAATTTATTTCCAGTAATATTTGCGCATATACTGGTACATGTGATTTTTAATGAATCTTATCAGTAAGTTTTCATTCCTGAATTTTTCTTCTATTTTTAAAAAAAACTCCCGGGCCTCCGGGTAGCCGGAATAAAGATTATGGTGGCGGTGAAACAAAATTACCTGTGATTCCAGTGTTTTAAGGCGGTCTGTTTTTCTCCTTCCCGAGCGGGATTCCGGAAGATTTCTATATGTACGGTAATATACCAGCTCCTCCGGGATTTTGAACACCTCGCGTCCGAGTTCGATTATCATCAACCAGAAGTCCCAGTCTTCAAGTCCGTGGATTAATTCCCCTGAATATCCTCCGACTGTCTGCCAGTCTTCTTTCCTGAATAATGCGAGGGATGTAATTCTATTTTCTAATAACATGGCTTCTTTGCTGTACTCACCGATTTCAAATTTTCCCGATCTTGCTCCAAAGCATTCAGCATCACAATAAACAATACCAATATTTGAATTCTCTGTAAATATTTTATATGCTTTTTTCAGGAGATCCGGTGCTATTTTATCATCAGCATCCAGATTCATTATCAGAGGCGCCCGCGCAAATTTTATAGCAGTATTCCTTGCACCGGCCGGGCCATGGTTTTCTGTATGAATGATGTTAATTTTTTCGTGAGTAATATTATTTAATATTTCAGCTGTATCATCTGTTGATCCGTCGTTTACTATTATTATCTCATAATCTTCAAACGTTTGACTGAAGACTGATCCTATCATCTCATTTATGAATTTTCCATGATTATAACATGCGCTAATAACCGATATTTTTGGTTCTTTATTCATCTGCGGGAATCATTGATTGTGATTATGCCAGTCAGGTGTAAAAAACATCAGTCCGTCACGGCGCGTTAAAGCACGATCGCTGACTATCTGATTTTCCATATCGAATGCAATCGCATTTTCAATCTCGTCGTAGCTATCGTATTTGTAATTAAGTATCTCACTTATTACTGAAACCGAAATGTTGTATCTGCCGGGACAAAACCTGATATCTTTCAAAGCCAGTGAAACATGGGCTTTTCCAAAGACATTCTTCAGACTGAATCCCGAATCAGAATCGTACATACTGCAAATCCTTTCACCGGAAGAGTCATTTATCTCGACCACAATTTTGACACTCCTTAAGGGTTCAAAAGCTTCAAGAAACAGATGTATACTAAGATCATCTTTAAGATAGAATATCCCTGACATCTGATCATTCTGATTCCGGAGCTCAATTTTATAAAGTTTTACTTTCAGGGAACCCTTTCTTACTGAATGATTTATCAGATCAACTGTTCCGTTATTTTCCCTCTCATTGAAAGACAAATAAGAGTCGATCACTTCATTTACCCCGCCAATTTTTTTTATTTTTCCTTCGCTTAACAGCATACATCTGGTGCAAAGCTGACGTACAGCTGCCATATTATGACTTACAAAAACAACTGTTCTCCCGCTCCTGGATAAGTCGTTCATTTTTGCCAGTGATTTTTTCTGGAACTCCGCATCTCCGACTGATAGAACCTCATCGATAAGAAGTATTTCAGGTTCGAGATGAGCGGCTACTGAAAATGCAAGACGTGCCCACATGCCTGTCGAGTAATGCTTTATAGGAGTATTTAAAAAATCTTTTACCCCGGCAAATTCAACAATTCTTTCAAAGTTTTTGTCAATCTCTTTTTTCTTAAGGCCTAATATAACTCCATTTAAATATATATTTTCTTTGCCTGTTAATTCAGGATGAAAACCAGTTCCTACTTCCAGCAGGCTTGCTACCCGTCCGTTAATTTTTCCCTTACCGTGCGTGGGTCGGGTAATTTTTGACAGAATCTTTAATAAAGTTGTTTTTCCTGCTCCGTTCACTCCAATTACTCCCATGGTTTCACCCGGATTCATACTAAATGTAACATCCCTTAAAGCCCAGAATTCCTTTTTCGATTTAAGAAAGGAGAATGATGATAAACTTTCACGCAGAGTTTTGTAGTATGCTGAATTCTGAGCAATGAAGTATTTTTTTGATATCGATTCTACTTCTATAACTGGTGTCATAACAAATCAGAATATTGTGATTCCATTCTTCGGAATATTGTCAGCCCGGCAATCAATAGAAATATGGTCATCATGATACCGTAAACAGCAGTATTCCAATCAACAGCATTATTACTTAATGCAGATCTGCATATGCTTATAGCGCCTGCCAGAGGATTAAGGGAAAGGATTAACCGTAATGGTTCTGAACTGAATAATGAAAGCGGGTAGACAACCGGTGAAAGAAAGAAAAATGTCTGTAAAAAGAATGGCATTACATACCTGAAATCCCTGTATTTTATTGTAGCTGAAGCAATAATGAGCCCAATTCCAAACGAGGCACCTGATGTGATCAGAACACTGATAAGCAATAATCCTGTGAATTTTAAAAATCCTGGTTCGAGATCATAATAAAAGATCATTATCAGATAGACTATTAACGTCATCAGGAAATCAAAAAGGGCAATTATTATGGCTGAAGCAGGAATTATAATCCGTGGGAAATAAACTTTTTTTATAATATTTGAATTTGCCAGCATGCTCTCACTTGCGCTGCTTATCCCTGATGATAGCAGACCCCAGAAAATCAGGCCGGAATACGCAAACAGAGGGTAGGGCATATCAACGGTACCCACTTTCATTACCCTGGTCCATAGCAAACTGAATATGAACATCAGTACCAGGGGCTGTAATATAACCCATATAAATCCCAGCAGGGTTTGTTTATATTTAACCTTGATGTCGCGCCACGCCATAAACCAGAAAAGTTCACGGTATTGCCATAATTCCTTAAGATCCAATGAAAGCCATTTTGCTGGTTTTATCTCATACCCTGGCATAATTCATTTTAAATATTATTTATTATTCAGAATAAATATTCTTAATCATACCAATCTTTCTTAAACATAGAAATACCGATTTCCATTTAAGAAAAATCCAGATCCTGACCGAGCGGAGAAAAGGGAACCATGTATAGGTTTTTTTTATAACCTGACCAATAAACTTCCTGAAAGGACTTGAATAAATGACTTCCTGGCCGGCGTAAATTGTAGAATCAAAAATAAAGTTACTTATTGCACAGGGTGGTGAGAGTAAATATGTCCTTATCCCCAAAGCTGATCCTTCGCCAATAAAGGAATCAAATGGTTTGGATACCGGATAAGCCAGGCTCAGTAATTTCTTTGCTGCTTCATTCCTGATAATATACGCATGGGATCCGTAAGGCATTTCAATTGCCTCTCCCATAAAATAGTCCAATGGCATTAATTGTTTTTTTTTTCTGCTTTGAGCCTCTTTTGTCGTCGATCCGGAACGATGTCCGAGGTATAGCAGATCCCAGTCATCTGAATAGAAAGGAATATTATCCAGTACATCTTTGAAATCGCTGCTGTAATCATTATCATCCTCGAGGATACAAGCTATATCTAATTTCTCATCAACCATTTGCCGGTATATTTTCAGATGACTTAAGGTACACCCGATTTCCTCTTTTAGTAAATACCTGGAATGCATTCCGAACTTAAAAATGCCAAAATCAGGATTATTCCGAATACTCTGATCAGATAATTCAGCTCCATCAGTCGCTTCAACTATTTTAAAGTGCAATCCTAAATCATTCAACTGTCTAGTCGTATGATCCCTTCTTTCTGAAGAGCGCTTTAAATTAATTACGAAAACAGGAATGCCCATTCTGGTTTCAGGTTACCGCATGTTTAATATAAACTGATGTAAAAATAGGAAAAACATTTCTACCTGCCGGTAAAAAAGTGAAATGGTGTGAATTTACCTGGCTTCATGAACTCACCTCCTTCCTTTTGCTACGAACATGAACT
>Ga0182021_10005216_pt1 | contig 15352 bp, 8 predicted proteins | sample 612E3MmetaG_FD_120493 | JGI IMG/M metagenome (GOLD analysis project Ga0182021, IMG submission 120493) | Permafrost microbial communities from Stordalen Mire, Sweden - 612E3M metaG (Illumina Assembly) | ecosystem: Environmental > Terrestrial > Soil > Wetlands > Permafrost | place: Sweden... | reverse complement strand
TCTCAATTCTTTACCAGGACCATAGCCCCAGAATATTTCACCTGGATCTGAAGGATATGCCACAGGTTTGTCAGTTTTAATCATCCACTCAGGTATAGTTGAAAAGTTCACTATTACAGGCCTGCCTTCTGAGGCTGCAAAAAAATCCAGAACAATATGATCCATTTCAGCGAAGTCCCAGTACGTTTTGCCATCTTTCGGGGCTTCCAATTCTGCCACTCCCAAACGCGGAAATGCAAACCATGGCTGCAGTCTGGCGTAGTCAACTTTCGCATCTCTCAAAGCTTTGTAAATATTCTTGTTTGCCGGATGACTCCTGCGCATTGGTGGTTCGGGACATATCTGAATGCTGAGCGATGTCTTCGATTTTACAATGGCCTTCGCCCAGTCAATAGATACCTTATATTCCAATTCATCCTGATTTGAGTAAGTGGAGATATCATTTCTGAATCCACAAAAGAGAATACCCAATACCGGAATGAACAGGTATAAATTGTTAGTATGTTTTGTTTTCATTATCTGAATATAAAAATATGAAAATAAAGAGTATCGCGATTAAGTCCGCCTTGCCTGGCTCAGGCATCGGCATCATAGCTTAATCTCTTATAATGTTCATTTTTTTTAACCAACGCTGATAATCATTTATTTTGTAAGGTGGCTCTCCTGTTAAATAATGATTTGTAAATTTACCTGAGCCAATGGTGTAATCAATTAGCCACATTAATTGTATATGCTTTTCAGGAATATTGCCAATCAATGTTTTTCCGTTAACAGGGATACTGAATGACGAAGAAAAGATAGTTTCTCCGCTATCAGCGTCTTTTACGATGACAGTTCCTGATTTCTCTTCCCTTGTATCATTCACTGCTATAACCGGAAGTTTGCCCTCCTTAGGTTCTCCTATCATTACGCATGCATTTTGCTGAACCTGTCTGATAAAATAATAAGCTAATTTTTTACTGTTATAATAATCAACAACAGCATCGGAAATAACAGGCCATCCATCACGCAGGTTCCACCAGACAATTCCGGTTTTCTGAAATTTTCCCATTCTCCACAGTTCAATAAAAAATTTCAGGGCTTCAGCCTGTGTTACCTGTGAAGCAAAAATAAACTGATCCAGATCTTTAGGAACATCTGTGAACAAAGCTTTCACCTGATTTATCATCAGGTTGTCACGTTGCTGAGAGGCAGCAAGGGGATGTGCAGCGGTTGCTTTAGCCATCCATTCAGTATTCCATTTCCCTTCGTTGGTCCATGGATACACAAATTCAGGATCGAACATCCGCTCAAGGCTGCTATGGTTGGGGCATCCATGATACCCAATCTCACTAACAAAATGAGCACCACTACTGGTATAAAAGGGAGCTTTGTAGTAACCTCTTGGTCCCCATAGGTGATTTTCAGGCATCATGTCAACATCATTTCCAAGTCTGAAATATTCTTCACTTGTATAAGGAGAGCTTGGAAGGTAAGTCCTAATCCTGTCATATTCCCAGATAACCCTGGGTAAAACATCCCTGCTGATTATTTCATACTTCGGGTCAATATGCTTATTAAACCACCATTCCATGGAAATATCATTTTCATTATTCCCCGACCATAGAATTAAAGACGGATGGTTGCGCAGTTTAAGAACAACGCTGATCGCTTCCTGTCTCACCTGCTCTGCAAAATCATTATCCTGGGCAGTTACTGTACAGGCAAAGGCGAAATCCTGCCAGACCATAATCCCGTTTTCATCGCATAAATCAAAAAAATCATTATCTTCATATACATTGCCACCCCAACAGCGGACCATGTTGCAATTCAGGTCAGGTATCATATGAAAAGCATCTTTCAGAAGGCTTTTGTCCCTGCTGTGCAAAGCATCGAGTGGCACCCAGTTTGTACCACGTACGAAGATCTTTTCCCCGTTTATTTTGAATACAAATTCACCCGGATTTTCTTTCGTACTAATATCGGAATATGTTAAATCTGCTGTCCGTATGCCAACTTTCTGTTTCTTTTCATCCAGAACATTGTTTTTATCATCTACAATACGAACAATGGCATCGTATAATACAGGATCTCCATAACCTCTTGGCCACCAAAAATCCGCATTATCCAGGGATATTTTTTCCCTGCTGCAATAAGTATACAGCGGATACGAATTCTCATAGATTATTTTGGAACCATGTTTCAGGGAGACTTCCATTGTCAAACCATCAATAGTCGGATAATTTGTGCTGAACTGCCAGTCTAAAATTAATTGAGCTTTCTTTTTAGCTGCGTCTACTGAATTTGTCATCCAGTAAACCTGTTCAAGCCTTGTTGCTTTCTTAATGTCGAGGTGTACATTACGCCAGAGACCTGCGCTAATTAGCCTGGGCATGATGTCCCAGCCGTACATGTGTGCTGCTTTCCGAACCCTGGCAAATTCTGCGGTTATTCCCATCCAGCGGGATCCGACAACTCCGTTAATATATTTTTGCGCCTCGGGGACAGCCGGGTCGATACAGATACAAATAGTATTGCTTCCTTCTTTATTCAATAGATCGGTTATGTCGAAATGATGATCGATAAACATATTAGCTGTTTTTCCAATAAGTTTGTTGTTGATCCAGATTGTACTAAAGCAATCCAATCCTTCAAACACAATTTCAACTTTTTCTCCCTTATTCCAGGCGGGTGTTTCAAATGTCCTGGAAAACCACCACTGGTAAGCCTCATATTTTCTGAGATCATAAACATTACTTCCAATTTCAGGGTTCTTTATTTTCCCGGAAGCTAACATATCAAGTTCAACATTGCCGGGGACGTTAGCAGGTATGATTTCCCAATTTCTGTTTTTCAGTCCGTCAGGAGTTGGCGGGGTCGTTTTGTCATCAATGCCGTAACTCAGTTTCCATTCTCCGTTCAGGGATATGCTTGCGACATTTTGGGCACTAAGACTACTCCACTGAAGAATAAACAAAATAACAAAAACTATTTTTTTCATAACAACCAGAATATTTACAGTTTGTAAAAAAAAAGATCTATCAGTTATGACTTTGGGACTTTTCAACAATCCATGTTCCCCATAAGAAGCCGTCAATCGTTTCCTTGGCATTTATTTTCTTTTCATATTTCACATATTTATCATAACTGGTCTGGACACAAACACCATCACATCCACCTATTATATCAACCAGACCATCAACCTGGTTTATTTTTGCTTTGGTAATCAATCCTTTATAAGCTTTATTTACCACGCTTGCGTATTCATCTTCACTTATTAATCCTAACTCAATTGATTTTTTTATAGCATATAAAAACATTGAAGAGCCGGAAGGATCATTAAAATTAGCTGGCATATCTCCCTTGTCAACTATGTCGTACCATAAACCGGTTTTTTGATCCTGATAGTTTTTCAGGCTTTTCATAAGTTCACGGTCAATAGATTCCAGTTCAGCCCTGTAGGGATTGTTTTTCGGATAAATATCAAGAGTTTCAACCAGTGCAAGAGCATACCAGCCAAGACCTTCACTCCAGACCTCCGGAGAAAGCCCTGTTTTTTTATCTGCCCATGGAGCATCGTGGTCTTCATCCCATGCATGGTACATTAAACCGGTATTTGCTTTTTTAAGGTGACTGTGCATTCCTATGAGTTGCCTTGCGGCTTCCCTGAAACAATATATACTATCAGCAACATATTTCCCGTATTTAGTCAAAAATATCTGCGCCACAAATGAACCATCGATCCAAACTTCACCTTTAAGCGGCCGGCCGTGCCAGAACAGACTATCGGATGTACGAGGATAGCCCTCAAAGCTTTTTCGAATCTGTTCTGCAGCCTTCTTATACTTTTCAAGTCCGGTTTGTTTATAGGCCCAGACCACAGTTGCTCCTGGCATTATGATGTCGAGGCTGTTACCATCGAACTGTTTTATATAGCCGCTACTGTCAACAGCTTCATCGACAAATTTCATTATGTAGTCATAATATTTTTTGTCGCCTGTTGATTCCCACAATTTTTCAATTCCTAAAAGCATATAACCTTGAGGATAAGACCAACTTCCCCAGGGGAAATCCATAGGATCGGGATACCTTTCCATAAATGTTTTTGCTATTTCCTGAGACCAGGATTTTCCGTTTATTTTTCTGATCCTTGAAGTCCAGCCGCCGCCAGGAGCAAGATGTATGTTTAATTTATCGGTTGCAGAAATTTTTATCACTTCCCTTTTATAATCTGTGGCTTCACGGTCAGAATTGATCCCATCTTTAAAGATTACTGCTTCATATGTTCCTGCACCAAGGAATGAGAAATCAATTGTTAAATCCCTGGCAACCCAGTTACACATCGCACCTGCATACCAGATATCTCCTTTTCTTCGTGCAAGTGCTGCATATTCACCAACTTTGCCGTCCAATGCAACAGTCTCGTCAAATGTAGTCGGTACACTGGTAATGAAATCAGTACATTCCTGTTCTTACATGTAAATTTTTTGATTATCCGACAATATTTTCAGAGGGGCTTCAAATACAACGTACATTGCCATTTGATTGCACCGTGTACCCTGAGACATTGGTGAAGCGTTCAATGGCCAGAAGCGGCCTTTTGCAGTGTTTTTCATAGCCCCGGGGGTATAGTCCATGGGACCTGCAATCATCCTGATAAATGGAATAGTGACAGCATTAAAAGGAGCATCTTCGACAGGAGCCCATTTATAGTTTTCCATTCCCTTAACACCCTCAAAACCTACAACGTTAGGGAAAGTTCGCTGCAACCCGGTAGGTTTGAATACACCATGGTAGTCAACAAGTAAATGATTTTCAGCAGCTTTTGCGGCAATTCGATATAAACTGGCAACTGCCAATTGATCATCACGATCAACAAAATCTATCTTAAAACCTTTTACACCCATTTTTGAATAAAATGGAAATGCTTTCTCCATCTGCTGAGTAACGGTATACCATGCAGCCCATAGAATAACACCCACGCCTTTCGCCTTGCCATAATCAACAATTTCCTGAATATTAAGAGTGGGTGTTACTTTAAAAAGATCTAAAGGCTCAGACCACCATCCGTCCATAATAATATATTTAATCTTGTTGGCTGCGGCAAAGTCAATATAGTACTTAAAAGTAGGATTATTGACACCTGCCTTAAAATCAACATGGGAAATATTCAAGTCATTCCACCAATCCCAGGCTACCTGACCAGGCTGTATCCAGGAAACATCTGTTATTCTTGAAGGAGAAGCTAATTTTTGGACCATGTCATTATTTAATAGTTCCTTATCGTTCTGGCTTATAACAACAGCCCGCCACGGATAATTGCGGGTACCCTTTGTTTTGGCAATGTAACCGGCAACTTTTGTCGGAACCATATAAATATTTGCATTTGGATTATTTGTTTCTAATGGATAGGGCGGAAAAACTCCCATAAATCCTTTACGGGTCTGATTAATATTCAGGTACATGCCAGGGTAATCTTCCAGGTCAGCTTCAAGGATAACAACCTTTTGATTATTGCCTATATCTACGAGAAGGGGCAACAATGCAAGGGAATCAGTCCCAAATTGAGAAATATTGCATACTGAGTATCCTGCTTCAAAACAAGAATAATTGAAAAATCTGGTTTTGTGATAATCCCGGGAATAAGGAATATATGCTTTATGATCAACCGGGAAATTGAAATTAGCTTCTTCGTTCTTAATAAACATCTCTGTCTTCCTTTTAATATAGAACCTGTAGGCCACTCCATCATTATATACCCTGAAAATTACCCCGTAATCACCTTTACAATTTATTGTTAACTGATTGTACTGATCTGAAATAATTGATTTCTTATAGTTTATCGAATTGATCTTTGTATCAATTTTTTCAGAGAGAGACGATGATATTTTTGCATTATCGCCCAACACCTCATCACTCTGCAACTGTAAGGAAATAGCCGATGGCGCTATTATTTGCTGTCCTTTCAGCTTGACCGACCACAATAGTTTAGTTCCCGATTCTATATTCAAAATAACGTCACTATCAGGCGACTTTATCTCAAACATTTTATTTTTCTGTGCAGTAAGAATCGTGGAACCAATTAAAATTGAAACCATTAATGCCAAATATTTTTTTTTCATTGTTTTGGAATAATTTAATAATAAACTAAAACAGGATGATAAAACGCTTTAAGAGCTGGAGAAAATTATTTACAACATTTTCAATTTCTATAATTACAATTCCTCAACCATCATTATGATCAGCCAATATATAAGTAAGTTTCAATGTCTTTTGACATAACAGTGACTTATTTAATCTTTACCTTGAAAGTGCTATATCCTTTTTTCAATGACCAATCGGTATGCACTATTCCAAATCCATTATTTTCATTACTTGTGTCATTGGTTGCGAGGTCACGGCAATTAGTGATCATTATCTGTCGCAACGCCCGCAGGCGATCGAAACCATAAGAACTGAGAATCTCACAAATGTTTGTTTGTATATGATCGCTATAAGCATACGGATGATCAGATATGGCATCAAAATATCCCTTTTGCGCCGGCAAGGTACCAATATGAATAATTAACAGGATTCGGCATAGAAAAGCCTGCCTGTTCTCCGGATACCTGTTTTGGATTAGTCTGGGGCGACTTTTTTTCAGATAAATCCACACAAAATCCTGTTAATAATAATACGGTAAGAAATATATAGAGAAATAAGTTCCTGCTTTTCTTAATTTCTAATGCTTTTAACATGTTTATCTCCTCTCAGTGCTTTTTAGTTTTTTGATACTGACATCTGGAACTAATTTATGTCCTGTAGAATATATCACAAAATCCCGGTGGAACTTCATTTAATGAATCAGGCAGTATTCTGGTTTCAGAAAACAAACCTTTATATATTTCTTTTAGATCCGGCTTTACTTTTTGACTATCACCCGATTTATTTTGAACCACAAGGAACTCCAGTTTATCATTCCGGAATAAAGAGTCAATCCGCAGTGCATTGACGGGTCCTGCAACATTAAGATTAGGTGCAATTCCTGCAAGCTTAATCAAATAGTCAAAGATTTCCATAAATCCGTTTTTATCCTTCAGGCTTCCTTCCCCAATGTTGGTACCACAATATATCAGGATCCCTTTACCAATAGATTTTTGTACAATTGTCGGGTAATCATTATGAAACCATGCCAGTGCATCGGAGCCTGGTGCATCAACTTTTGCATATCTGTTCGCTCCCCAGAGAATATTGCCTGATTTTAAACTTACAGGAAAATATTTTGATGCCGTGGCTGCTGTTTCTTTCAATATTTTCAGGACGTTCTCATTAAGATTAATTTGTGTTTCATCATTCTGACTGAGTTTCAGCCTAAAGGGGGAAACTGATTCAATTTCATGAAGATTCCATTTTTCAGCCAATCCTCCGCCAGGCACACTTTTATTATATCTCCCGGATGTTCCATTATAAGCAGCCAAATGTGCTTCTGTTAATACAATTCCTCCGCTTTTAAGCCATTCATTGAGCTTTTGTGTTTCCTGGTCCGTCATATAATAAGAAGAAGGCACAATCAATAACCGTATGCCATCAAGCAGCCCATTTACAAGCATATCGCTGTTAATGAACCGGTAATTGTAACTATTCCAATAGCATGCATCGGCATAAGCATTTATATCAGAAGCAAGAGGAGTAAAGTTTCCATTTATGCAAAAATGGAAAATCTCATTCTTCCGGCTTTTCAGGATACCAATTTCAGGAGCATACGGGAAAGAGTGCAGGAGTTTATCTTTCATTGGAAGAATTTTACTCCACATAGTCTTAGTGGCTCTGGTCACTGCCTTATCGCTGCCATCAACATTGATCACGCCCCAGGCCGGAGACTCAAGTCCAAGCGATTCAGCATGAAACTGCCAGAACATATAGCCTTTCAAACCCAATCCAATCTGAGGAAGAAAGTCTTTCAATAAATCAGGTAAATCTATCACTCCCTGATGCCTGCCTGTGCTTCCTCCATTGATATGAGCTTCAACATTATAACAAATCTTCCCATGTCCGGCAGAAATCAGCTGTGGTATATAAACCGGACCATTATCATTAAATGTCAATCCCGTTGAAGCAAATACATCGCAATACTTTGCCATTTCAAAATCATCAGCACAAGTAGTTACAGGATTAAATGGTTCCAGTGTATCCGGCACAACATGTAAGTAACGTATTCTGTCAGGATCAAGTTCTTTCACAATCTCCAGTCTCCAGCGAGCTTCATTCGTCATAGTATCATCATTAAACTCCCTCCAATCGATGAAGTCAGTAAAGGTTTCGGCGGAGCGCGGAACTTCAACCTGATTCCAGTTCTCATAACAACGTCCCCATACCTCATTCAGATGTTTAACAGATAAATACTTTACCGTGAGCCATTCAATGAACTTTTGTCTGCAATGAGGGCAATAACATACTATTCGCTGTATATCCGGCGTGCGCTGGGGATAACACAACTCAGGTTCATTCCATACATCCCACATAGCCATAGATGGATGGACCCTGAAATGACTGACCAAAACACGCATGAACTTTTTACGTTCTTCAAGAGCTCCCGGATGGTTGTAACAGGGGCCCGGATGGCCTCCAATTTGTCTGTGACCAACCACATACGGCTGTACGATCTGCCCATCGTTCATAACTTGTTTTGCATCGGGATATTTATCAAAAAGCCATGCCGGGGATACATCAAAGATTAAATTCAGAGTAACTCTAAGGTTATTTGCAGAAGCCAAATTCATTAATTGATCGAGGTCCTCAAAATAATAAATATCGTTTGAACGGTGTGACCAGCGCCACTGAACCCAGAATTTTACATCAGTAAATCCGAGCTGATTCATCTTTTGAAGATCAGCTGCCCAAAATGTATTGTCGGGAGTGGGTGCCCTGTAGTACTGCGCCCCAAAAATAAATGGGAAATCTTTGCTTTTAACCGTTTGATCATCCTTATTTGGATTGATAAATGTTTTCAAGTCCGGACTTAATGCAACAGAAGCGGATGCCAGTGCCGTTGTTTTCATAAAGTCCCTGCGATTAAATTTGATTCTCATGATATATTATTTATAATTCATCCACCCTTCTTAAAAATTATATTGGCATCAAATGGGCCGATTGCATGTTTTCCTTGTTTCGCGTACCGGCTATTTTAATCTCAATTAAACCAGGCACCGGAAGGAGCATCATGCGTAATACGTATCGGAATTTATTCTGCAATTATTTAACAGGTGAATTTATCCTCCCCGAAAATGTGTTATAGCCCTTTTTTAATGAATAGTCAGTATGCAATAATCCAAAATTATATACCGGTTCCTCACTCCCGGAATCAATATCCCTCAACTGAAAATAGATCCAGGGACCTGCGAATATTTGTCTGTACCACATATCAAAAAACTTATTCAAACATGAAGATAATTTCGATTCTGCAATTCCTGCTGTACCTCTGGTCGGCCAACCAATCCCCGTAGCCCAGATTTTTTTATTTCCATCACCATTTTCACTCATAATCTGGTAAACTTTTTCAGTATGGATCATTCCCCGTGAATTTATAAAATCGCTTGTATCGGGAAAACAATGACAATGTGTAGAAATGGCATCGAAGTATCCTTTGGCTCCGTTAGCATAAAAAGCTTTCACCCAGAGTTCCGGAGTATTGGTTTGCCCGGGACCTCCATCTGTTATGGTATTATCACTGAGTAACCCTCCAACTATTACTTGTGCGTCTGAATAGGAATAACCACCATATTTTTTGTTCAGATTGTCAATAGCAGAGTGGATACCTGAATATCCTGGCTTTATACAACGATCAACAAAATAAGCTGCTACGGCAGCGGGTGGAGTATTCGTATCTCCGGAATATGGTAAAAAAGTAATTCCTCTATTCGGTTCACTCCAGATTTCGAAAGCCATCTTTATACCGGCAGCTTTTGCCTGAGGCAAATATCTTAAAACTACTGCTTTGCAAAAATTACCAAAGGTTATATCATCTTGCGGGGCAGTGTCGTGATTGCCTACACCCGGGACAGCGCTAGCCCAAGGTGGTGATCCTCTGAATGTCCATAATAAATCAAGACCTCTTGTCTTAACAGCATTAAACATACGGTCAGCCGTCTTCCAGTCAAAACCCTTATCGTCAGGATCACCCGGGCTGGCCGGAGCAACAGGCTCAAAATCAGTAAAAGGACACTCAAGTTTAACCCATTTTGCTCCCGAACTTTTCTGGATATCCAGATCCTGTTCGAATCGTGCTGGCGGCACATAGTCAGGCAGGTTATACTCCTTATTATAGGAAAATCCAATCATATCGCCACTAACTTTTTGTCCTGATTTAAAATCAGATGCCAAATCAGGTTTTATAAGCGTATAGGCAATTTCCTGGCCAAACCAGCGTATCAGATAATCGTTGGGATGATTTACATTGTTTCCGGTCATATCCAGCAACTTTTTATGCTTCAGGAGCTCAGTATGAACACCGGTCATATTTACCACAATCACACCAGTACCTTTAAGTTCCTCAAGTTTTGCCTCATATTGGGGCTGCTTACCTTCAAACAATGACGCTTCGGGATTTGCATGCAAGGGCCCGATCAAAATAAACTCCGCCTCCTGGTTTGCTGCTTTAACATCATTAATAATTGTCAGTATATTATTTTTAAAAATGTCAGGCGCATAACCCCCATTATATGCGTCGTTCATTCCGAACTCAATAATTACCAGGTCAGGTTTTTTTGAAGATACAAGAGACCTGACATTTTTTACTCCCCACTCAGCCGTTGTGCCTCCTACCGAAGGATTATAAAATGTGATTTTGCTTTTATAGGTTTCCCTCAGTTTGTCAATTACCAATTGACCAAAGCTTGGCTCATAAGGAGGCACTTCTGTAAATGCACTCGCATTTGAGCCCGCCGATGTACTGCATCCGTACAAAACCACTGTTAAAGGCTTACCGTTTTTAAGCCGGGCTATAGTTTTGGGCATTGAATTTTCGGAATATTGAGGAACCGGTCCCTGCCAACCGGTGGCTGTAGATTTTTCATAAGTTACAACAAGCTGATGATCATGAAAATAACTTCCTTCATGAAATAATATATATCCCCCTCCCGTTTTGTTCATCGTATTTGAGTCTGATTCAGCAGGATAAAGCTGACTATCGGTTAGGAACGGGCATTTTGAATTACTGGAAAGTACCAGCTTCCCATTTATATAATTCCAGTCCGATCCCCGAGCGTATGTAATTGTCAAACGGGCATTTCTGACAGAAATGATCCGTACTGGCGGGTACAAAAGAGACGCTTCCGCCGGTTTATTGTTAACAGAAACCATCAGTACAGATTCGTTATACTGAATATCGCCCTGCCAGAAAGGCGCCATTACTTTGAGTGAATCATAAGTTGGAGCTGTTGCAGCAAATAGGACACAGTCATTCCCTGCTAGTGAATTATTTGAGAAAAGGATCCAGAAACAATAAAATATTGCATACTGAAGTAGTATTTTCCTTTTCATACCAAACTATTTTATATTACCTATCCTGATAATGGTAGCGGAATAGGAAGGAAAGAGGTATGTGAAACTTTTACCAGCAGAAAAGGTGCCTGATGTTGGAACAATCTTTGTTGGATTGGAAAGTGAATTTTCCGAATCAGGAGTTCCTGTTATCATTGTGAAGTGTCCTGATGGATTTACTTTTCCGGAACCATTCAGAGTTATAAGAACAGATTCAGGTGTTGCTGACTTGTTAACGACTTTGAGGAGTATATCATTTTTACCTGATTCTGTATCAACAGAGGCTGACCAAAAGCAATTAGAGGTATTTTGTGTAAAGGGCAGAACGCGCGTTCCTGCGTTATCGATGAACATCATTTTCTGCATATAATATGCTGGTGTTGCAAAGCACGCTACGGCGTCATTCCATACAATACACGGCCCAAAATTACCATGATCTATGAGTCCGGAATAATTGCCATACCCTGTCCACCACATTTTCTCTGAGTTCTTCTCGCATCCCAGCATGAAGACTGCGTCACCAAGAGCATCTCCATAATTCCCGTGAACGTCTCCGCCATTTCCTTTTACAGAAGAAGCAAATTCGGCAACGCATATTTTTTTACAGGCCGGATCTATTGTATCGTATTTGTTATACAGCCCCGACAGGTCTTTCTGGTAAAAATGCTCATCCGTAAAATCAACCGGCAATCCGAAAGTATGTGAAAGAATATTTTTATCGCGGAAGCCGTTAAACATTATTTTCATTTGAGGAAAGTGGGCAAGAATTGTATCATGTATCATAGAATACCGGGGACGGTACTCGCTGGCTGTTTCCATCCCGTTTTCATTTCCTATTTCAATATATTTAAGATTATACGGCTTAGGATGACCGTTTGCAGCTCGCTTAGCTCCCCATGTTGTTGAAACTGATCCTGTACAATACTCCAATAAGTCCAGGATATCCTGAATGATCGGTTGCATTTTATCAAGCGCGCAAATGCCGAATGGTCCCCACCCTGGTGTCTCACTTATTCCAGAAGATGTGGTATAAACAGGTTCGGCGCCCAAATCCTCGCATAACTGCAAATACTCATCCAAACCAAAATAAAGATCGTTTTTATAAGCCCATCTGTTCCTTGTGGAACCAGGTCGTTGTTCAAGAAGTCCGATAGAATTCTTCCAGTTCCAGCACGTATCCATATTGTCCGATTCAGCTGTACAACCGCCGGGGAACTGTATATATTTGAATTTCAAAGCCGCAAGTTTTTCAGCGAGATCCGGCCGTAATCCATTCGGCCGGTTTTTCCATGTCGGAGGCATGACTGTTACGACATCAAAAAACACATTTCCAGTGGTTGATGCATAGAGGACAAAACGGTTGGCCCCGGTAACTTTTGATATACCTTTTGTAATAAGATCGCAGGTAAAATGCTGCCAGTCAGCAGTAGGCTTAAACTCAGGCGATTGGGCATATACTGCGCCGTTGGTGCTCTCGAGTTTTGCTATGATGGAACCGTTGAAATTTGAACTTTTTTTGGCCCAGAATGAAACTTTATATTTTGTATTATTTTCTAATTTGATCCCCCAGTAACCACTGTTTGCCATCCCTATGCTTCCTGATGCAACGGAAAGAACTTCAAGTTTAATGCAATGAACTTGCCTGCCGTTTAACATACTCGTTTCGGCGGACGTTTGTCCGGAAAGGTTACCGTTTGAGGATCCGGATTTTACCAGAGACCAGTCTGCTGTCGGAGTGCTGTTAAGTTTGGTATCTATTTCATCAAACGAAGGATTTTTGATCAACTGGGCGTATAAGCCACCCTCAAACTGATAGTTAAATTCTTCAATCTGCTGACCTCTGCAAATAGGAGCAACTGCAGCCCCTGGTCTGGAAATGTCAACAGTAAAGCTTTTTTGTGCGATAATTGTAGAAGTTCCCGCACTCCAAACCATGCCGGCTAAAAAAACTGTCCAAAAGTGCTTTGATAATCTGAGATTCTTTTTTAATGGATTCATAGTATAATTTATTTATCACATTTCAACAAAAAAATATTATAAAGGAATAGATATCGGTGGAGTCTTAAAGGAAGAAATCAATTTTACTTCTCATACAAGCCAGACTTAAATTCTGAATATCAAAACAATTAAAACCCCTTAGAATCAGGGTTTCTGTTAATCTTGGATTATTGCTAATCCAGGATTCTCCAAATCAGCAAATAACAATATGCAGGTCTAAATACACAGTAAAACCTTAATATCAAAAATAGAGTATATCAATTTCAAAAAAAACTACTTCATTATCATTTAATAACACTGTATTTGCATCATTTGTTGGAATTATTTAATTTTTCCAACAACCAAGGAGGTCAGCATGACCGCACCAATAACCTGAATTAATCTATGCAAAATGTAAATAATATTAGTTAGATTTGATATGCAATGCGAGATTATTGGAGATCAAACTAATAATTTTAAACACTGAACTAATGAATGATGCAACCAAAATGCCGGCTCAGGAACATAAACCACGCATAATGTCGTTAGATACTTTGCGCGGATTTGATATGTTCTGGATTATTGGCGGAGGCTCCTTGATAGAGGTACTTGCCAAGTGTTTCCCTGCTGCATGGCTTCAGTCACTCTCCTTACAAATGGAACATGCTAACTGGGCAGGATTTCATTTTGAAGATTTGATATTTCCTTTATTCATGTTTATTTCCGGTGTAACTATTCCAATAGCAATACTGTCAAAACTTGAAAAGGGCAGTTCTAAGAAGGAAGTGATTTTAAAAAATGCCAAAAGAATGCTAATTCTGATTTCTTTAGGTATCATTTTTAACGGAACATTACGTAATGGATTTTCAAACGCGCGATATGTAAGTATTCTGGGGCAGATTGGCATTTCCTATTTTATTGCATCACTCATTGTAATCTACACTAAGTCAGTCAAAAATCAACTATTAGGGCTTTGTGGATTACTGATTGGCTACACAGTTGTACAACTGCTGATACCTGTACCCGGAATCGGACCTGGAATTTTGACACCAGAAGGTTGTATAAATGGGTATATCGACAGGATGATTCTGCCAGGCAGGCTGGCGTATGGCGCGGATGGAGGAATGGTTTCCGGCAATGGGGTTTTCGATGCACTTGGGATACTGTGTATTATTTCGTCTACAGGTGTTACCCTGATGGGATATTTTGCCGGACTAATATTGCTCCAGAAAGATTCAGCACAACAAAAAAAACTTCGGATTTTAGTATTAGCTGGAATCGGGCTTATTGTACTCTCGCTTTGCATCAGTCCGTTTTATCCTGTTATAAAAAAGTGCTGGACTACAACTTACAACCTTCTTTCAGGAGGTATCAGCTTTCTTCTGGTCGCCTTATTTTATTTGATCATAGACGTTTTGGGATATAAAAAATGCACTTTATTTTTCAGGGTAATCGGTACGAATTCCATTTTCATTTATCTGATTGTTGTTGGCAATTTACTGAATGTTAGTTCCACAACTACGTCATTGTTTGGCTGGATTATAAATGCGATGGGAGAAAACACAGGTCAGTTAGCACTTGTGACCGGCAATATAATTCTTGCCTGGCTTTTGCTTTATTTTATGTATAAAAAAAATATTTTGATTAAGGTGTAATGCAATGAAGACGGCAAAAAAAATATTTGTTCTATTGGTTTTGATACTTCTCCTCAGTTTCAATGCAAGATCCATGGATCGCTCTGCGAAAAAGGTATTTAGAGGATTTATGATTGATGCACCCAGAGGAGTTGAAACTATTGAATATTATTTCAGGCTTATTGATTTTTGTCAGGAAGAAGGTATTAATTCCATTATTTTCCGCCTGACAGATGACCAGGGAT
>Ga0182021_10005214_pt1 | contig 15355 bp, 5 predicted proteins | sample 612E3MmetaG_FD_120493 | JGI IMG/M metagenome (GOLD analysis project Ga0182021, IMG submission 120493) | Permafrost microbial communities from Stordalen Mire, Sweden - 612E3M metaG (Illumina Assembly) | ecosystem: Environmental > Terrestrial > Soil > Wetlands > Permafrost | place: Sweden... | reverse complement strand
TTGACAGGTGCCAGCGATGACACGTATGGTAAGTCGCAGGCGGTTGTTGTGAATGGAGTCGGTTCTATAAGTGTGCCCTGGGGGCCGCTGGAAAATTTGGAAATCATTCCGGCGTGCGCATATTCCGTTGGAGACCAGATCAGGTTAATGTCACCCGCCCGATCCGTGCAATATGTTATGATTGAATCCGGCAGCAACCCTCTGTCGGTAGGGAATGAAAAACATTCTGTTATTGTTGATCGATTTGAACTGAATCAAAATTATCCGAATCCTTTTAATCCGCAAACAAGTATCTCCTATTCGCTGCCGCGAGCAAGCACTGTTGCTTTAAAGGTATATGATATTTTGGGACGTGAAGTAGTGTCATTAATAAATAATGAGAGAGAATCAGAGGGCATTCATAAAGTTACATTTGATGCAACGAACTTACCGAGCGGTGTGTATTTCTACAGGCTGCAGGCAGAGGATTATGCGGAGACAAAGAGCATGGTGTTGATTAAGTAACTAATTTGATCAAGTGAAAATATGTGGCTCTATATATTTTCATGTTGAGTTCGGAAAATTATAAAGATTGAAAGGAGGTGGATGTTCAGTCGAAGTATCTTTTTTAGTGTGGTGTAGATGTAATCAACTGACTTAATAAATCATCGGTTGAATGTACAAATCATTAACAAAAAGGAGAGTAAAATGAAACGAATGGTATTTTTTCTCACGATAGCATTTTTGTTAAGTGCTAGTCTTGTGATCATGCCTGTGCAAGTATATGCACAAAAGCATATCACAGTTATCAATCCAAGTTTTGAGAAACCTGACTCAGGTAAGACAGAAGGCTTCGAAGGAAAATCTACAAGTACGAAAACCGGCGTCAAAATCATTGTAGTCCCGGGCTGGCATGTTGATGCTCCAGACTCGTCTGTAAATGATTCGGGCATTGAAAAGAAGGCTACTTCTGACGGAAAGTATGATGCATATTTAATGAGCGGTGATTCGGCAATATATCAGATTACCAACAGGCGTGTTGCAGATGACGATCAGCTTATGTTAACCGTAGACGCGCGTGCCAGTTACCCAACTAATCTGAAGTTAAAAATGGAATTGTTCTATAGAGATGGCGACTCAACAAATGGAGCCAGAATTATAATAGCCTCTGATATAAAAACATTACCTTCTTCTGCCATGGCAGCATATTCGATCTCGGTTAAAGGCTCTGACGTTCCATTGGCTGTTGGCAATAAAATCGGTATTCTGCTTGAGAATGTGACTCCCCTCCCCAAAGGATCGTGGCTTGAACTCGACAATGTACGGTTGCTAAACAATGACCCAACAATTATAGAAGTCAATAATTACAGCTTTGAACAACCCGACTCAGGGAAAATTGAAGGTTGGAATGGACCAGGGTCATGTCCCAAAATAGGAGATTCCCAAGTAGATATTCCAGGCTGGGTATGCGATAGTACAGTTACGGATTCCGGCATTGAAAAAAATTCTGACGGCGGGGACGGTCAATATGCATCCTTTATGGCGTGGGACGATAATCCTGTATGGAACACAACAGATTATACAATTCTGGCTGGTGATGTGATCACGCTGAGGTTAAATGGAAGAGCCTCATGGAAATCCGATATGTTACATTATGAATTGTATTATGAAGACGCAGGCACGAGGCACACAATCGTCTCTGATGATGGGTTACTCGATGCTGTTGGTCAAACTTGGGCTGAATATTCGATTGGGTTTGCAGCAAGCAATGCTCCTACAAGTGTCGGGAAAAAACTCGGTGTTTTGATTAAAAATTCATCTGTTATTGCTTCTTCGTGGGCTGCAGCGGACGATATAAGAATCAATGCTAACCATAGTGTTACTGCCGTCTCCGAAGGGCAAATGCAACCCAATACATTTGCGCTGAAGCAAAACTATCCGAATCCATTCAACCCGTCCACAAATATCTCCTACACGCTGAAGAATAGCGGTAAGGTCCGTCTCTCCGTGTATGATATCCTGGGGAGAGAAGTGGCGGTTCTAGCGAATGAAATTCAAACCGCGGGACAGCACGAGGTTAAATTCTTGGCCAACGGTTTGAGTAGCGGTATTTACTTCTATAAGCTGCAATCAACTAACGGAGTAATTACGAAAAAGATGTTGCTGATGAAATAATTGTACGTTGTGTGAATGGTGAAATTCACGTATGTAGCAGCAGTAATAATGCTGCTACATACTATTTTAGCTGGCTATGCTCGTAACACTGAATCATAATAAGATTATATATAGCTCGTACTACTGCTTTGATGATACTTGACGTCGGCTGAGCATCAGATGCCTCTGGTGTTGGTGCATAGGGTGGTTTTAATGCTGAAAGAAATAAAGGATAAGGTTGCCTTAGAGTAGATATCAAATTTCCTTTTTTGTAAATACTTTTAGAGAAAGAACGTTGAAGAATATATATAAAAAAATGCTTGTGAGTTTTTTTTGTATCACATCATTGTTCCTAGGTCTGACAGAAACGTTTGGGCAAAATCAAAAAGCGGTTCTTCATCCGTACAGGGACGGGCATTTTGCTGTCACATCGAATGTCGATTATCCTCAAGAGAATTCTACTCATAGTAGTAAAGCAGCAACAGTTAATTTCAGTTCATCAAACTTGCCAATCATCATTATTGAAACCCATGGTCAAGTTATTCCGGATGAACCCAAGATCACAGCACAAATGAAAATTATTTATAATGATCCTCCCTTAAGAAATTACGTTGCTACTCCTGGAAATGTCTACGATGGTTTTGTCGGTATTGAAATAAGAGGTTCCTATTCTGCTACGCTTCCTCAAAAGCCTTATGGCTTCGAAACCAGGGACAGCTTAGGAAACAACCTCAATGTGCCGATTATGAACATGCCTAAGGAAAATGATTGGGTATTGATAGCCAATTATAATGATAAGGTCTTTATGCGCAACACGCTCGCTTTTGACCTTTTCACGAAAATGGGACATTATCAACCACACACCCGGCTTTGTGAAGTGGTTTTAAATGGTGAATATGAGGGAATCTATGTCCTCACTGAAAAAATAAAGATTGATAAGAATCGCGTTAATATTTCAAAGCTGACCGCTGCAGATACTTTGGGAGATAATCTTACAGGTGGATATATAATAAAAGTCGATAACACCGATGGTTCAGGCACAGATTTTTGGTATAGCAAATATGAAGCAATAGACTGTCCGGGGACAGGAAGATATCCTTATTTTGTATATAGTTTTCCTAAACCAGAAGATATAGTAAATCAGCAGAAACAGTATATACAAGGATTCGTTAGTAAGATTGATAGTGTTTTAAGAAGTTCAAAGTGGGCTGATCCAAAAGAGGGATACAGTGCATATCTCGATGTAGCATCATTCATCGATTATTTTATTGTGGGTGAAGTATCTCGAAATGTCGACACATATAAGAAGAGCGCCTTTTTCTATAAAGACAAAGATAGTAAAGACGGTCGGTTACACGATGGTCCCGTTTGGGACTTTGATTGGGCATGGAAAAATATAAGCGAGTGTGAGGTCAATGCAACAGATGGTTCCGGATGGACATTTCTGATTAGCAGTGTTTGTCATTCAAGTCCCGTCCCACCCGGTTGGATGGTAAAATTATTGCAGGATACTACATTTATTGATGAATTACATACTCGTTATTCTCTCCTGCGCAAAACTATACTCAGTGAAGAATCTTTTTATCATTACATTGATTCAATACATTTTCTCGTAGATGAAGCTCAGGTACGCCACTATCAAAGGTGGCCGATTTTAGGTATAGATGTAGGCACTCCTGAAGTGGACGCACAACCGACATCGTTCGATGGTGATATTGCCAAGTTCAAGAACTGGATATCGACACGTTTGACCTGGCTTGACGCAAATATGCCTGGAAGAGATACTCAAGGGACAGGTGTGCATGGCATGAGCATAATGCCTATAGAGTTTGCTTTATCGCAAAATTATCCAAATCCTTTCAACCCGAGCACTAAAATTACTTATACACTGAAGAACAGCGGTAAAGTTCGTCTCTCAGTGTATGATCTTTTAGGCCGAGAAGTGGCAGTCCCGCTGAACAATGAGAAAAAAACAGCGGGCCAGCATGAAGTTTCATTTGATGCTGCAAATTTACCAAGCGGTGTTTATTTCTATAAATTACAGACGGAGAGTTACGTAGAGACAAAGAGAATGGTCTTGATCAAATGATATCGAACCGCTCAATATTAGATATAGAGTTGATACTATGGATTCAAATATGAAAAAATTATCGTTAACGTCTTTTGTTGCAAATATTATTTTATTCAACACTATCCTTGTTAAAGCTCAGCCCAATAATGAATGGAACAATAAACCGGATGTATTTCAGGTAAATCGCCTTCCTGCACATGCGACTTTAATGCCTTATGCAGATGAGACATCTGCCCTTCTTGGCGATCGAACAGCATCTCCTTATTGTTTATCTCTTAACGGTACGTGGAAATTCCACTTAGCTACAAACCCTTCCAAGCGGGACACATCGTTCTATAAAGACACTTCCAATGTCAGCAGCTTTGGTACTATCCAAGTACCGGGTAATTGGCAGACGCAAGGATATGATTATCCGATTTACACAAATGTCACATACCCCTGGACCGGTTATGAAAATCCTTCACCTCCTCAAGCGCCTACTGTTTATAATCCTGTTGGATCATACCGCAGGGAGTTTACAGTTCCGGAATCGTGGAATGGCAGGCAAATTTTTCTGTCATTCCAGGGTATCGGATCAGCTTTCTATGTTTGGATTAATGGAAATTATATTGGCTACGGCGAGGACAGCTTTACACCGAAAGAATATGATATTACCCAATATCTTCGAACCGGAACGAACAATATTTCCGTCGAAGTGTACCGCTGGTCGGACGGGAGCTGGCTTGAAGATCAAGACATGATTCGTTTAAGCGGAATTTTCAGAGATGTATTTTTGTTTTCGACGCCCCCTGTCCATATTTACGATTTTCATTATATCACCGACCTTGACGGAAGCTATACGAATGCCACCCTTACTGTAAATGCGGATCTCAAGTATTATTCTCAAATGGTTCCGGTCGGATATACTGTTGGAGCAGCAGTGTACAATCCCGAAGGCGGTCAGGTGACTTCACTACAATTGGGAACGGCATCGTTCAGTACCGGTAACGAAACACAAGTAACTCAAAGCGCATCTGTTGCGAATCCGCAAAAGTGGTCGGCTGAGTTTCCAAATCTGTATACGCTTGTGATAGTTCTTAAAGATCCAGGTGGAAATATCATCGAAACAGAAAGCTGTAAATTAGGATTTCGAAAGTTTGAATTGACCGGCGGGCAGATGAAAATCAACGGCAAGCCAATCTTATTCAAGGGGGTTGACCGTCATGAAATTGATCCGGATAGTGGAAAGACAATCAGCTATAATAGGATGGTTCAGGATATAACCATCATGAAACGATTTAACATCAATGCCGTGCGAACAAGTCATTATCCCAATTATCCATTATGGTATGAACTATGCGACAAGTATGGAATATATGTCATCGATGAAACAAATCTTGAGACTCACGGCGTCCGAGATGTTGTCCCAGCGAGCAGACCCGAGTGGACCCAAAATTGTGTCGATAGAATTAAAAGTATGGTGGAAAGGGACAAGAACCATCCATGTGTTCTGATATGGTCTCTGGGAAACGAAGCTGGATCAGGTAGTAATTTTAAAGCAATGGCAGATTGGGCGCATCAGAACGAGCCTACTCGACTGGTTCATTATGAGGGTTATAACGATGTAGCTGATATGACCAGTTGGATGTATCCTTCCGTCGAGAGTGTTGAGCAGTATGGAGCATCCGGGAATCCCAAGCCTCTCATTCTTTGCGAGTATTCACATGCTATGGGGAACAGTGAGGGAAACTTGTATCAATATTGGGATGCAATCGAAAAATATCCTAACCTTCAAGGTGCATTCATCTGGGATTTTGTTGACCAGGGATTATGGAATGCTTCCCGCACCGGATTTTTGTATGGTGGCGATTGGGGAGACAATCCCAATGATGCGGACTTTTGTGCTAACGGGCTTGTAAGCGCCGATAGAACGCTTCAACCAGAAATCTATGAAGTCAAAAAAGTTTATCAGAATATAAAAATAAAAGCGGTTGATTCGTTGAAAGGCCAGTTTGAAATCAAGAATTATTTTCGATTCACAAATGCGAATTCGTTTAATGGAACCTGGCAGCTCATGGAAGACAACGAGCAGATAAACAATGGTACACTTACAGCATCCGATCTTGACATTCCACCTCTTACCAGCAAAGTGGTTACAATTGGGATTGGAACGCCTGCTCTTAAATCTGGAGCAAAGTATTGGCTGAACTTGAGTTTTAGATTATTAAAAGATGAATTATGGGCTAATGCAGGGCATGAAATAGCTTCTGAGCAATTTGAGATTCCTTTCGCAGTGCCGGAAGCTCCGATGGTCGATACGTTACAGATTCCTGCTCTTTCAGTTCATGATTCAAAGGATAGCATTATTGTAAGCAATACAAATCTCCAATTGGTATTTGACAAAAATGCGGGAACAATTTCTTCATTTATATATCAAGGTACCAAGTTATTGCAAACCGGGCCTGTTCCATCTTTTTGGAGAGCGCCCAACAGCAACGATAGAGGCAATGGTATGCCAACCCGTTGCGCCACATGGAAAAATGCAAGCCAAAACAGAACAGTTACAGGATTGACATTAAAGAAAATTTCAACTCGTCAAATTCAAATTGTGGTAACTTTTGACTATCCAACTTCGACAAAATCGTCTGGGAGTATAATCTATGATATTTATGGCGATGGTACTGTAGTGATTTCATCGACGCTCGTTCCCGGCAATGTGCAGCTTCCTGAAATTCCGGAAGTAGGAATGCTCTGTACGGTTCCCTCTGATTTTAGTATTGTTACTTGGTACGGACGAGGTCCGTTTGAGAATTATTGGGACAGAAAAAAGGGTTCAAACATTGGAATATATACAACGACCGTTGATAGCATGTTTGTTTCATACATCAGGCCGCAAGAAACAGGAAATCGTACTGATGTTCAGTGGGTGTGTTTAACCAACAGTTCCGGCAAAGGTTTGATGGCAGTGGGTATGCCTACTATCGAATTCAATGCACTTCAATATACTCCATGGGAATTGGATAGTAAAGGTACGCAACATCCTTTCAATCTTGTTAAAAATAGCTCCACTGTGCTGCGATTGAATTACCATCAGATGGGTTTAGGAGGCGACAATAGCTGGGGCGCGCGCCCTCACCCAGAATTTACACTCTATTCAAATAAAGTCTATACATATCAATTTAGATTATTACCTGTCACTAATTTACAGCAAGCAATGGATTTAAGTAAAGTTTCATTTTCTGAGCTATCCACTGTAACCGTTCCTAATTTGATTGGTTCGCATCTATCGGTCACAGATTCCATGCTTATTGCGAATGGACTTTCTCTTGGAAGTACAACAAGAATGTTCAGTGCTACAATTCCGTTAGATCATGTAATGAGTCAGATGCCGGAAGCCGGTGCGAAAGTACCCATGGGAACGGCTGTCAATCTTGTGGTTTCTTCAGGAAAAGAAGGAAATGCTGCGTTGAATAAGTCCGCCAGTGCGAGCAGTGAAGAAAGCTCGAAAGGAAATACCGCAGGCAAAGGGAATGACGGTGATATATCGACACGTTGGTGCGCAAATGATGAGAGTCTGAATTATTGGTGGAAAGTCGATTTAGATTCGATTTATCATATCGTTAGCTCTGAAGTAATGTGGGAGTTCGACGGGAAACCGTACGGATATACGATTGAAGTATCGCCGGATAATGTTCACTGGAGTACAGCGGTCAATAAAAGAAATAATACAAATACATCGCAAACGCAACAAGATATTTTTACTGCATATGCGCGATATGTCCGGATTACAGTTACACAGTTGTCCTCAGGGTGCTGGGCGAGTTTTTGGGAATTTAAAGTTTTTGTGTCATCAACAAGCAGCGTCGATCAAGTTGAAGCTATCCCGAAAGAGTTTAAGTTATATCAAAACTATCCCAACCCATTTAATTCGCAGACGATGATTTATTATTCATTGCCAAGGGAAAGTACCGTTACCCTAGGAGTGTACGATATTCGGGGACGCAAGGTTGCAGCACTCGTCCATAACGAGAGACAGATTGCAGGGAGTTATAAAATTTTACTTGATGCGTCGAATTTATCAAGCGGATCGTATTACTATAATTTGCACACGGAGAATTTTGCAGATGTAAAGAAATTGTTATTGATCAAATAGGGTATTGCATAAAAAATGTATCCATGATATCTTTTTAGGAGTTCAAAAATTTCATGTTTCTGAGTTTCGTATGAGTAAGAGATGTACGCAGTGCATCTGAGAGCTATCCTTTCCAAAAGGATCATGTCCGCGTGAAGAATGAGAGTAGTTTTCTTTATGTAAATTGTAAATAATAAAACAATAAGGTAAATTCACAATCACCTCTAGATTCATTTCTGGCAAAGAGAGAGGCTTTTTGTTCAGAAGATTCTGAGAATGAAATATTGGAGGATCTCTTGTATGGCGAATAATCAATTTGCGGTAAAATGGCAAATCCAGTTATTGTGCATTATGGTAATGCTCCTGTCCACATTGACAGTTACAGGTTTTGCTCAGACCTCTGGAAAGATTTCAGGCACGGTAACCGCTGCTGTGACAGGTGAACCGTTGGTGGGGCTAAATATTACCATCGAAAAAACAAGTATGGGGACTATCACAGATGTTAATGGTGAGTATTCCATTATTAACGTCCCTCCGGGCACATACCGATTGCGCGCAAGCATGGTTGGGTATGAACCGATGGTGATCCAAGACCTTGTCGTATCGGTCAATAGAACAACTATTGCAGACTTCAAGCTGAAAGAAGGTGTGATTGAGGAAAAAGAAGTTGTTGTAACAGTCGAGCGTATCCAGCAGAAGAGGGATCAAACAAGTTCAATACGCAATGTAACGTCTGATCAGATGAAGGCGCTTCCGATTGAGAATCTTGACCAAGTAGTAGGATTGCAAGCTGGTGTTGTGCGCGACCATTTTCGAGGAGGCCGGGACAAGGAAGTAGCCTATCTTGTCAATGGTGTCAGAGTACAGGAGGCGTATGATCTTAACAGATCTATCACGGTGGAAAACGAAGCCATCGAAGAAGTTGAAGTCATCACGGGGACATTTAATGCCGAATATGGCAATGCGATGAGTGGAATAGTCAACGCTGTGACGAAGGATGGAGGGAACACATTCAAGGGTTCTGCAGCAGCCCTTGCGAGTAATTTTTTTACACCTCACTCAGAGATTTTTAACGATCTCAAAGTGTCGCATCTATCTGATTTGCCCCGAAGCGTAGATTATAAGTTACTCCTCGAAGGGCCTATTATCGAAAATGCTCTTACCTTTCTTGTCAACGGACGTTACCAAAATTACGAAGGCCCGCGCAACGGTATACGTCGGTTTATGCCAAGCGATTTTAGCAGTTGGGGTTCAGAAGATTCGACTCAATGGCTTTCAAATCATACGGGGGGTAATACAATTGTGCCGATGGAAACTAATAAGACTATGAACTTTTTCGGCAAACTCTCGATTAAACCTTCGCAAATGGTAAGGGCATCGCTTGAATATACTTATAATGATGCCAAAGGTAGTAATGGCCAATACAATGTGCGCGGAGGTTATAACTTCGATTACAAGTACAATCCTGATGGACGGGCAACCAATTATGGGAAAACACAACTTTTTACAGCGACGTTGAACCATTCTGTCTCGTCTACAATTTTTTATGAAATGAAAGCGAGTTATTTGAAAGACTGGAGTGCCGTGTATGCATTTAAAAACCCATTCGAAACCTTAAAGAATTCCAGTGGAGGCGATAGTCTTATCATTGTTCAAGTAGACAGTATTAATGTAGTTCGATTACCTGTTTATCACTATGTGCATGATTTGTATGCAGATCAGCCTACTCCTGGGCCAGGATTTTATACAGGAGGCCAGGATAAAACTTGGAATGAAAATTGGAGTGAAGATTACAAATATAAATTTGATGGAACCTGGCAGGTCAACAAACGTCATACGTTGAAAATGGGTCTTGATTTTACAGAACACAATATTCACCGGTTCAATACTCAAATTCAGAATTTTTATCGCGGCACACCCTATGCAAATGCTGCCTTTTACGATTCGGTTACAGGAAAGGTAGACTTTCTCTTTTATCAACCCGAATTCGTTCTTGGAAGGTCGACATACTCTGATATTTATGTGGTTCATCCATGGGAGTACTCAACGTATATACAAGATAAAATGGAGTTTGCTTCCATGGTCGTTAACCTTGGTGTGCGGTGCGACTACTTTAACCCAAGTTCCACATATCCTTCTGAACCACGAAATCCGGGCAATGACTTAACCTACCCGGATAATCCGGAGAGAATGAGCAGATACCTGACCGCACCTGCTTCATATCAATTTAGTCCCCGATTCGGCATCTCCTATAAGCTCGGAGAAGTAGCGCTTCTTCGGTTTTCCTACGGACATTTTTTCCAGATGCCGCCGCTGTATGCATTGTATGTCGATCGTGAACACATCGTTGGCGGTGATTACACAACGCTTATGGGCAATCCGCTCGTGAAGCCGCAAAAGACAATTCAATATGAAGCGGGCTTATGGCAAGAATTGGGCTCGAATATGAGTTTAGAGGTTGCAGTCTTCTATCGCGATATCTACGATCTGTTGGGCACAAAAATCATCACGACATTTAATGCAATTCACTATGGGCTTTACACGAATGGAGATTATGGAAACGCACGCGGAATGGAACTCAAATATGATTATTACTTAGGTAACTTATCCGCTGGAGTGAATTACACGCTACAGTATACGCGCGGAGATGCTAATAGCCCAAGGTACAACTTTGACCGTGCCGGCAACAAGCAAGATCAAGTGAATGTGCTTATTCCTATGGACTGGGATCAACGGCATACACTCAATGCGTCGATTTCATACAATACAGAAAGATACGGCGGCTCAATCATTGGACGTTATGATTCTGGTTTACCATACAGCTATGGGCCTCTTCCGGAAAGTCCACAGGCAAATGTAAACCTTCAACCCAATAATTCTACAAGACCGGCACTTATTTCGTTCGATCTCAATGGCTTTGTCAACCTATGGACAGCAGGCAAGACTCGCACGAGACTCACGGTGCTTGTCTATAACATATTCGACAGGCTCAATGAAATAAATGTGAACGGGACGACCGGTAGAGCAGGTGACCGAATTTATCGAGACACTGATTTTGCATTATATAGGAGCAACTTCAGCACGATTTACGATAGGAATATAAATCCGGCTGATTTCGCGAATCCCCGATCCGTGAAATTAGGACTTGAATTTATGTTTTAGGCAACTTATAAAAAGTGTGATGAGAACTATATTCCATAAGGAGAGAGTTATGAATTTTCATCGTTATGTTACAATGCTCTTATTTATTGTGAGCATTTTGATTCCAAGTACAAAACTCAATGCCCAAAGTAAACCATACGAAGGGCCTACAGATGAAGCGGGTGATCCCGGCGCTAGCCGATTAGGGTTGATGAACGGCAATAGAGTCTCCCTGCAGATTAGTAACAAAGTCTCTTTCGGGGGGTGGCCAAGTCCGCTTGTTTCCCTTTGGCCCAATGACGCGACAGGATTGAACGTGTTCGACAGTTTTAATCTCATCGTCGGCAATATGGTGTTCATTCAAAAATGCCCTACTTGTCCTCATGATACCGTTCCGGTTACCAACGAAACAGAAATCCAGAACCTCTCGAGCCAGGGGCTATTGGATACGTTGTGGTATGATGCGAGTTCCTCGATACAACCCAACTTTATGCAGCTTGATCCAACAGGAACAATTGAGTATGGGTTTTATCCTGTGTTTGGGTATTTCAATAGATTAAGTGAGTATCCTGCTATGAGTAATATTCCAGATTCATGGCCGCCCGGTGGTTGGCCCTCTACAGGACTACAAACGTTTTATCCAGGTGAGTGGAATGGCCGATTTGGGAGAGGCGTCAAGTATGCCGATCTTGAATCCTATTGGGTATGTAACGATGCACAGGATCAGACGAATTTGGAGCCAAGATCTCTCGTACGTTTTTACCCACGTCCAGGTGTTAAGATCGGTGATCTTCATCCAAACGATATCACCGTTCAAAAAGGATTTCCTTGGGGTGGATTAGGAGTGCGGGCTGAGGTACGAGCGTATCAATGGAATAATCAAGAAGCGCGAGATGCTGTTTTCTTCGAATATAACGTTTCAAATATTTCTGACTACGATTTAACGAGAGCAGTATTTGGATTCTACCTCGATGCAGCCAACGGTAACAAATCGCCTACTTCTGCAGCAGAAGATCAAGTCGGATTCTTCGATACGTATGAAGCTTTTATGTATACATGGTCGCTGAGTGGGACTGGTTTTGGAGGAGGCAAGCCTGCTGTGAGTGGATGGGCTTTTCTCGAAAGTCCCGGTGATGCTCAAGATGGAATAGACAATAATGAAAATGGTATGGTTGATGAGCGGCGCGACAATACGGCAGAAGATTCATGGCACGGCTTACCTCCTAAGATTGTAGGACAGGATAATATCCGTGCTCAATTTATTGCATCACATGACACCGCTAAATTTTTCGCGTACTACGGTTATAAAAGTGTAGATCAAATACCCGCAGTGCAGCAAGGACTCTGGTGGCCTGCTGATGAAGACGGCGACTGGAAGGATGGCAACGACGCAAACGGAAATGGTAAGTATGATAATGGCGAAGATGCGGGTGATGATGTTGGGCTTGATGGCGTTAGCCCTGGTGACCTTAATTATACGGGACCTGATGCTGATGGTTCAGAGTGTAATCATAAGCCCGACTTTGACCCAAAGACTGGAAAAGCAGAACCGAATTTTGCAAGCACAGATGTAGGGGAATCAGATATGCTTGGTCTGACTTCGTTTTGTATGTTCCCCCATCCTCAACAGTCAGGAGCTGCTCAACTTAAAAATCATAAAAATGTGTACGATACCATTGCGACACACAGGTTGCTTCCATTTCCCGGCAAACCTGCAAATCTCTATGCGGCGTTTGGCACGGGCACATTTCGTCTTGAACAGGGGAGATTCGAACATCTTTCAATGGCTCTTGTGAATGCGTACGATGATCTCACCGGCCTGAATAACGTCGCGTCGAATCACTATGGGCCTTCTATCTATGCGAAGTTAAGAGTCGTTAAAGCCATTTATAGGAATGACTATCGATTTTCACAACCCCCGCTTACACCAACTTTGACAGCTAAAGCCGATGATGGCAAAGTCTATCTGTATTGGGATGATAGATCTGACAAGTTAACTCGTGAGCCTTTTCTCGGCGGTGTAAATGACTTTGAAGGCTACAAGTTATACAGGGCAACTGACAAGTATTTCCAGGATGCAGAAGTTCTCCGCGATGGCTACGGTGATCCAGCCGGTAAAAAACCGATCTTCCAGTGTGACCTCGTAGACTCAATTTCCGGCTTTGCCAGCTATGCTGGATGGAACGGCCTCGAATATTTTCTGGGAAGCAATACTGGTATTACACATTACTATGTTGATAATGAAGTACAAAACGGACGTACCTATTACTATGCGTTAGTTGCATACGATTATGGCATGAAGGGAGTAGGAACCCTTGGTGTAAGCATTCCTCCAGCAGAAAACAATATGACGATTGATCTTGATGAATATGGAAATATCCGGGCGCTGGGAACTAATGTTCAAGTTGCTACGCCGCATCAACGAGCTGCAGGATATATTGATCCGAAAATAACTTACATCGACCCGGCACATGTGTTAGATAACGGAACAATTCAAACGAAGATCTATAATCCAGATGGTATCAAATCGAATCACACGTATAAAATCAAATTCCAAACTGACACCATCGCGTATGCTAGAACTGCAACATATCGTCATATACGAGATGCGTTCCTTTCGACAGAGGGCTATTCCATTTTAGACGCTACATTAAATGATAAGCTTCTCTATAAGGAAACACTCACCGACCACATCCAGAATAACTGGGAAATAGATACAATTGCAACGACGAGGTACACACGTCCGAGCAGTCAAGGTATAACATCGAATGTGGTTGACGGCATGCAGTTGGTTATTAAGCCAGCAAGTGATGTTCCGGGAATGGACACTGTGCGCAGCGGCTGGCAGACTGGAAACGTACCTATTGAGGTGAAGCCCAATCTTACACGCTCTCCCTATTTTGCTTATGACTACGACATTGTTTTTATCGATACGACTCTAGAACCATCGTACAAGACAATAACAAACCGTAAGTCAAACCCCAATGTTTTAGACCTCAACAATAGCTCAATTATTGCATCGCGGTTATTGATAAATCAGTCATTCCCGTTTCATGTGATCAACAGAGATTTTCCAGATTCAACAGCTTCAGGGTATAAGGGCTATGAACAGCTTGATATGGTTGTGCAAGATGTAAATGTCAATGGTAAGTATGATCCGGACACGGATTACGTGCTTGTAACGTATACGGTCCCCTATCTTGGTCAAATCGCATCAGCTCAAACAATATTCGGCATACGGTTTACACATGGAATGCCAAAACCTGGCGATGTATATCAAGTGAAGTTCAATAAAGCATTGCAAGATTCTATCATGTTTACAGTGAACGTGGATAACAATACAGATGCATCAAAGATCGACGATGATATGAAGCAAATTAAGGTCGTGCCTAATCCGTACATTGTAACGAACACGATGGAACCGTACATAGCGAACCAAAATTTTAATCAGCAAAGAGTGTTGCTCTTTACACACATTCCTGCACAAAGCACAATTAAAATATTTACATCGAGCGGAGTATTTATACGACAGATTAATGTTGATAACGCCCCGGATAATGGTAATTATAAATGGGATATGCTGACAAAAGAAGGATTGGAGATTGCTGCCGGGATTTACGTGTATCATATAAAGTCTAATGTGACCGGAAAGGAAAAACTCGGTAAGTTTGCAATAATCAAATAAATTAATTTTTGAGTTAAATAAAGAGAGATAATCCTATGAGACAATATTCATTTATCAGGTCGATCGCGCTCATCGCGGCATTGATGATCATGTCGATCTCTTCATTTGCACAAAAGCCGATGCGAGCAGGAACAACAACGGCTAATTTTCTAGAAATAGGTTATGGAGCAGCGGGAAGTGCAGTAGGTGATGCGTACGTAAGTTTAGCAAATGA
>Ga0182021_10005212_pt1 | contig 15359 bp, 6 predicted proteins | sample 612E3MmetaG_FD_120493 | JGI IMG/M metagenome (GOLD analysis project Ga0182021, IMG submission 120493) | Permafrost microbial communities from Stordalen Mire, Sweden - 612E3M metaG (Illumina Assembly) | ecosystem: Environmental > Terrestrial > Soil > Wetlands > Permafrost | place: Sweden... | reverse complement strand
GTCCAAGGTGGCCCGATCGGTCAACTTCGCGGCGTGGGGCAGAGTCTCTTTTGGCATGGCTAAGTCTCCAAACGGTAAGATGGTGACTATTATGCCATTCCCTTAAATCCGGGAAGTACTGAGGCTACATTCCGTTGATCCATAGCGACAGGATGTGGCCCAGGCAAAGAAGACGACCTACTTCAACACAATCGGCAGCCGCACACGGTAAGGTTCAACTGTGATCGCGACAATACTCGGCTCGCTGCTAAGGTTCTGTTTGTCGGTAACTGTCAACGTGAAGGTCAGCAACTGTGTCTGCGTAATGAGGGGCGCGGCGAAGGTGGCTGTCACGTTGCTCGCGCCGCTCAGCGTAACCGCCATGCCACCGATCTGCTTCCAGCCGTAAGTCAGCGGCGTTTGTCCGACTGAGCTGCTACCATCGAGCGTGACCTTGGCCCCGCTCAGGACAGTCTGCGGCGCCCCGGCCACAGCGGCCGGCAAGGGAGCCACAGTAATCACGATGACATCCGGCGCACTGCTCAAGCTCCGCGTATCGGTGACCGTCAACGTGAAGGTCAGCAACTGTGTCTGCGTAATGAGGGGCGCGGCGAAGGTGGCTGTCACGTTGCTCGCGCCGCTCAGCGTAACCACCATGCCGCCGATCTGCTTCCAGCCGTAAGTCAACGGTTTTCGCCCGACAGAACCGCTACCATCGAGCGTGACCTTGGCCCCGCTCAGGACAGTCTGTGGCGCCCCGGCCACAGCGGCTGGCAAGGGAGCCACAGTGACGGTCACTTGCGCTGTGGCTGGCGTGCTGAGTTGAGGGCTGTCCGCCTGAGCAGTGTTCGTGATAACGGTCGTCGGCAGCATCGCGTCCACACGCGCCGGGAGCGTGATCGTGATCTGCTCGTGGGCAGGGATCACCAAGTTGGTGATGATCAATTCCGATTGCGATGTGCTCACGACCTCGGCCCTCCGCGCAGAGAGGGTGGTGGACCCGGCAAATTCTACTCCCGGCGACAATGCATCACGCAGCGTGATGCCGGTGATTTGCGGCCCGGCATTGGCCAGCACCAGGGTGTAGGTGACGAGTTGACCGGGAAGCGGCGTTGGATCGCTTACCGCCACGTGCAAATCCAAGTGCAGCGGCACGGTGGCCACTCCGAGCGGAATGGATTCTTCCCCAGAGAGTACCATCGTAGTCGTCATGCTGTAATCAGTGAGGTCCACGACGGCTAGGCTGGTTTCTCTTGTTTCAGGATCAGGAGCCCCACTTATAGTCGGATAACCCACGAAAGCCTTGTTCCCGGCAATGGCGATCACATCCACACCGAAGAGCTGACTGCTGCCATGATGCGGCAACGTCACCACACCACCAGCATCTAAGCTGACTTCTCCAGGACCGGTGATGTTCAAGACGCCGATTTTTTGGACATCGACGATGGGGTTGGTGATCGTGGTGCCCGGCGTAAACAGGTCATTGACCACCGCGTAGGCTTTGTCGCCGGCGGCATTGAAGGCCACCGATTGCACCGCCCCATGCGGAACAGTCCCGGGTCCAAAATCATAATAGTCGTAGGCTCCTTCCAGCCCCGTGATCACACCCGTAAACGACAACACACCCGGCGCGACGACCTGATAGATGCCAACCGTAGTAGTCGTGGTACTACAGACGATGAGGGTCTGTCCATCGGGGGATAGGCCCAGATTCACGGGCCGTAGCGCGTATTCGGTATCCGTGACGGGAACCCCAGGGTACGTGTAAGTATAGGTGTTCCCCGTGTTTATCACTTCTCCCGTTTCACCTAGAATCATGGTATGGATACTTTGTCCAAAGTAATCGGGAACGACAATCGTGCCATCGGGTCCAATAACGACGCCCTGTGCGCTGGCGCTGCCCAGTTCAGCGGTATACACTAAGGTGGCCGCGGGGATGTCGATAGTGACCAGTCTGGAAGAAAAACCGCCATCCGCCACCAGAGCATAGTGGCTGTCAGCCGAGATGTCGATATCTTCCGCAAAGAAGGGAAGCGTCACCGAGGTAATCAAAGACGGCCGGATGGGGTCACTCATATCCACCAAAAAAACCGTCGCATCACCGAAATTGGAGATGAGCGCCGTGCGGCCATCGGGTGTGACTGCAGCATCAAATCGCCCGCCGCCCTCCGATCCCAGTTGACCATCCAGGAATGGGCCGTAGACTTTATTGTTCGTGGTATCCACGACACTAAAATTGGACTTGACGTTATTCGCCACTATTACCCAGTGTTGCCCTAGGCCGGGCTTATCTAGCGTGACCGTGATACTGAAGGTCTCAGTGTCTGTGAACGTGCCATCGGTCACGCGCACCGTAGCGGTGTAAATTCCCAGCGCAGCACCTGGCGTCCAGGTGAACAACCCTAGTCGCGCATTAATGTTCCCCACTGACCCGGCGGCCAACGTGTAAGTCAGCGGCTGGAGGGGTAGATCGGGATCGGTCGCACGAACGTTGAAGCGGAACGGCGTCGACGCGATCGCTGTCTTATTGCCGATCGGCCATAGCACCGGTGGTTGGTCGACTTCATTCACAGTAATGCTGATGGTTTCAGCGTCGCTCAGGCTGCCATCGCTCACCTGTACGGTAGCGGTATAGATGCCGGGGCCGTCGGTTTCAGTCGGTGTCCAAGTGAACCGGCCCGTTGCCGCCTCGATATATCCCACTGATCCCTTGGACAAAGTGTAGATCAGACGATTAGGGGGCAGATCGCTATCGGTGGCTGTGGCCGTAAAAACCAGCGTCGCCAGTTCGTCCACTACCTGATTGCCGATGGACGCCAACACGGGTGCGGTATTCACTTCATTCACCGTAATCGGAACGACTTCGACGTCATCCCATTGGCCGTTGGTCACACGTACAGCCGCGAAGTAAACGCCGGGGCCATCGGCTTCAGTGGTCGCCCAACTGAACGCGCCCGCCGGGGTCATGGTACCCACCGAACCGGGGTCCAGAGTGTAGGTCAGTATTGTATGCGTGGTATCGGTGGCGGATGCCGTGAAGGTCAGCACCTTAGATTCGTCTATCGTTTGGCTGCCAATCGGAGCCAGCACGGGCGCATCCAGATGCGGTTCAACTGTGAACCACGCGGACGCAGTCCCCGTCTGCTGTGTGCCTCTGAACAAGGCCGTGTTGAGAACAAAGTCACTGTAACCACCGGTGTGCGTAGCCACAAAGGTAAAGGCGAGGGTGGCACCATTGGTGAGCGTACCGTTCCATGTGATCTGATTACCGCTCACACTGGCACCAGGATTTTCAATCCACTCTCCGAAATTTACGGCCGCGGGCAGCGTGTCGGTGAAGAACACAGCCGTATCACTCAGCAGGCCGGTATTTTTCAGACTAACCGTGTAGGTCACCACACCGTGATAAGGCACATCGGCTATGGGTGTGACAGATTTGACCATCGCCAACTCGGGTGCCAAGGGTAGCCCATCCAGAACGATGGCGTCGTGGGTCGAATGAGGCGCATTGCCATTGCCATCACCGATGATGTTCCACGGCAAGTTCCAGGGCGCGCCTGTGCTATCGGGGATCGTGACATTAGCGCAAAAATTATAGGTGCCATTATCCCACGCCCCATAGGACTTAGCGGCCCGCCAGTATACTATGTTCCCGGTCTCTGTGCCCTGCGTGGTGGTTGCCCCTGTGTTACTCGGAGTGTTTGCCACCGAGTTGATGGTCCATCCATCCGGCAGATTCACATCAAAGCGGTCCATATACTCACCATCGGGGGAGTAAACCGTCACGTTAAAGCACAGATCAAAAGGGGCACCAGGGGACACGGGGTTAGGCGTTACAGCATTGACGGTGGAGTCATCGATTCGCGCCAGAACCGGCGCGGCAACTAACATCAGTAACAATGCCAACACCAGTGCTAGCGGCAATGCCAGCGCCACAACCAAACCGCCCAATCGTTTCGTAGACATGTCATTCTCTCCTCAATAGGTTTGCTCCTCCCTTTTTGGCTCAAATGATGTGATGACAGCAACGTCACGCTGTTAACACCATTGCCCCCCAGAAGCATTATAGCGTGAAACGGGATCAATAAGCAATTTTTACGTCCGCCCCAAAAACAGTGCGGGCACACTTGCGTTGCAAGTGTGCCCGCACTGCTGAATGTGGAACATGTGCGTCTTATCGTTCCAACAGTTTCTCCGCCTTCGCGATCTGCCCGCGGGCTGCCGCGGCATGCGGCCAACTGACCTCACCCACCCCGATCGTCCCACTCGCCGAGCGGCCCCACTGCTCCGGCGCGTACATCAGATAGACCTGCGCAGGCAAGGCACAGATCGATCTGCAAGGTCGAGACCTCTTTGATCGTGTGGGCCGGTAATTCGATCGTGTGTTCGACGCTCGACGCCGTATCGCCGATGATCGCCGCCACTTCCGGCACGGCCAGCAGCTCGATCGGCATACTCAGCTGCACGGCATCCGCCGCCTTGTCGGACTTTACGCGCATCGTCACCGTCAGCGTACCCAGCGCCTTCACCTCGATCGGCCAGCCGACCACGGTCGAACTGTTGGCGCTGAGCGCGATCGTGTGTGTGATTGGCGTCAGCGCCTCGCGATCCTTCGACTCCGCTGCGCTCCGCTCACGCCCTGTCTGATGCGAAGCATCAGGGGCGCGCTGGGCGGGATGCGAGGCTGCAACGTCTACCCACACCATCGCCGTGCAATCACGATCGGTGTTGTTGTGCACGATGGCCGAGATCAGCACCTGATCGCCCTGCACCAACTGGCGTGGCAGCATCGGGCGGATGACAATCGGCTGCGTCGTCGTGATCTTGGCGATGGCTTCGCCCACGCGCGGAAATTCGTCGGCGGGTCACGGCGCGTGCCACAGCCCGCCAGCGTGTCAGCGAATCGGGCAGCGTTACCTTCGCCACTGCCCGCCCCTGCTCGTCGGTCACGAGGCGCGGATTCCAATACGCCGCGTCGTGCACGGTCACGCGCGCCTGCGCGCCGATGGCTTGCCCGTTGCCGTCGTTCACCATGACCTCCAACAGCACGGGCACGGCATGGCGGCTGGAATAGTATTCACGAAACAGATAGTCCGGCACTTTCAGATCGATCCAGCCCGACCAGCGCCCGTCGGCGTCCGCGTGGCCCACCGGTTCTTCCTTTTGAAGCGCGCTCCATGTATCGAACGACTCGGCGTCATACCACCACGCCTCGTAAGAGCGCGTCAGTTGGTTCAACATGATCGGCGCATCCGGCAGCGGCGCGCCGAAGTAGGTCTTAGCTTCCACCGTCAGATTAACACGATCGCCGTTGACGATGTTCGCGCGATCGGCCTGCAGCGTCACTTCAAATTCGGGCTGGCGATATTCTTCCACCTTGAAGGCTTGCCGGTGAAGGCGACACCTGCTCGATGAGGCGTTGCGTGTAGAACACCCAGGAGGGCGACAACGTTTGGTCCCGATACAACACCGTGACCCGATAAGCCACATCGGGTTCCCAGATCCGAATGGGAGTGAAGACCAGCGTGCGGCCCTGCCATTTCACGGTGCTGCTGATCGGCGGATCGATTGCCAGGCCCTGCTCGATCGCCCGGCGATCCACATCGCTGCTAAAGGTGATGGTCAACGGCGTATGACGCTGAACTTCAGTCGCTCCCGCGCCGGGCGAGAACGAGGCGATCGATGGCTGCGGCGTGGCCGTTAGCCACGGCGTGTAGGTGGGGTGCAGCGTTTGAGAGGTTGCCGCCCAACCGATCGGCGCGTAGCGGGCCGACGCCCCACGTGAGCCGATCAACGCGGCGCTGCTGACGACGACGATCCACAGCATCACGATCGGGATGTGGCGCTTCTCCAACGGCGGACGGAAGGACTACGCCCGATCAGCTGGCGTTTTGCGTGGTGACATTCGCGCCAGTTTCAACTATAATCATACAAACAAAGAGGGTCTTGGCCCCTGATCGAGGCCTCTGCCAAGCCCTCACGACTAGACGGCGGCGATTGACGTGGCGATCTAGATCGGCAGCGTTGGCGAAAGTGCAGCCCCCCTGACGCCGATTAGACCTGACTTGGAGGTGGCCGATGAGCAACACCACGACATGTAAACCCAAACGACCCGTCTTCAACACGACGTTGATCTTGATCTCGACGGCGGCGATCCTGGTTGGCACATTGGCCGGGATCGTCGCCGTGTTCTTTGGCTGGGGCCGCCTGCCCATCCCAGGTGCACAGGCCCAAGGCGCCATACCCCTCTGGAGCGCCATCTCTCCCCCCCGCGCACAGGGACAGGGGGAGAAAGAAGAACCCCGTTTCGATCATGTCTTCAACACCAATGCCCAAAATGGCGGGCCCATTCTTCAAGATCGAGACGGTTTCATCTGGCTTGGGACGTCCGGCTCCGGCCTGATGCGCTTTGACGGCTATGAACTCAAAGTTTACAAGCCCGGCGGAATCAATCCGTTCCCGGACGCACAAGTGTATGACCTTTACGAGGATCGCGACGGCCTGATCTGGATGATAACCCAGAGCAGCGGCCTGGTGCGTTACGATAAGAATACCGATACCTTCAAGACCTATACTCACGACCCGCAAAACCCCGCTAGCATCAGCAGTAATTCAGGTGCGGTCCTCCTTTCCACGGGGGTAATCGCCGAAGACGCCAGCGGGCGGCTTTGGATCGGCACCGAGGAGGGACTGAACGCTTTCGATAAACACACGGAGACTTTCACGCGCTATCTGCACGACCCGGCGAATCCCAACAGCCTTAGCCAGAATAACGTGTATGCTGTTGTGGTGGATCGGCAGGATCGGATATGGGTCGGCACTAATGGCGGCGGTCTGGACCGGCTGGACAAGGCCACCGGAACGTTCACTCATTTTGTCAGTCAGCCAGCGGATGAGCACAGCCTGATCAGCAATGTGGTCAATGCCCTGCTCGAAGATCAGGATGGCGTCCTATGGGTGGGCACGGACAAAGGTCTGCATCGGTTTAACTCTGCCGCTGGCACCTTCACGCGCTACCTGCATGACCCGGCGAATCCCAATAGCCCGAATTCTGATGTCATTCTCTCCCTTCGACAGGACAGCCGGGGATCCATCTGGATCACCTACATGCTCACGGAGCTGGGAGGCGCTTCTGCCTTCGATCCACGCCGCGGCACATTCCAGCATTACTTGAACAATCCCGCCAACCCTAATAGCCTGAGTACAAATTCGATCGACAGCGTGTTGGAAGATCGCGCCGGCATTTTGTGGTTTGTTAATGATGTGGGCGCGGTGGACAAGCTGGATCCAAACGCTTCCCGCTTCGTGAATTACCCTGTCAGCCACTTCCCCGATCCGAGTATCTCTTACCTTTACGAGGATAGCCGCCAGACGCTGTGGATCAGCACTTTTCCCAAGGGGTTGACGACCTACGACAAGACTTCGCGCTCATTCAAGCAGTACTTCACCGACTGGCATTACTCTGCCACGTATGAAGATAGCGAGGGAAATTTCTGGCTGGGCTACACCTGGCCGGCCGGTCTGGCACTGTTCGATCGGGAGACTGGCAAGATCATCAAGACTTTCACCAACGATCCGGCCAACCCCGCCAGCATGTCGGCCAACAACAATCAGATTGGCGCCATCGTCGAAGACAAGTTCGACCACAACCTCCTGTGGTTGGGCACCTACGGAGCCGGCGTGGAGCAGTTCAACAAAAAGACTGAAACGTTCAAGCACTATCGGCACAACTCCAACAATCCCAACAGTGTGATCAACGATATCATGTGGAATTTGTACCAGGACAAGCAAGGGATCCTGTGGCTGCCCACTATCGGGGGGTTGGATCGGCTCGACTCGCGCACTGATACTTTCACCCACTACACCCACAACCCCGACGACCCCGCCAGCATTGGTTCTGATACGACTTATACCGTCTTCGAAGATTCCGCCGGCCGTCTGTGGGTGGGCACCGCCCTGGGGTTTGACCTGCTCGATCGTGAAACCGGCAAGTTCACCCGCTACACCCAGGCTACCGGTTACCCGGTGACGTCAATTTACTCCTTCGCGGAAGATGCCAATGGCAATCTCTGGATGGGATCGTACAGTGGCGACGGCTTGATCAGGTTCGATCCGCGCACCAAGACCATGCGAGTCTTTCGTCAAAGCGACGGCCTGCCAAGCGATATATTCGCTCGCGGCGCAATAAAAGATCATGACGGCGAAATGTGGTTCGGCAGTTTTAGTGGTTTGACCAGCTTTTATCCCGACGAAGTAGGCGTCAATCAGTACGTTCCACCCGTGCAAATGACGGCCTTGAAACAAGGCGGCGAATCCATGGCGTTGGGCCAGGTGCCTGAGCGCGTGCGAGCCATCAACCTCGACTGGCAGCACAATTACTTCGAATTTGAATATACCGCGCTGAATTTCACCAATCCAGCCAAGAATCAGTACCAGTACAAATTGGAAGGGCTGGACAAAGATTGGTATAACGCAGGCACGCGCCGCTTCGGGCGTTATGCCAATCTGCCGGGCGGCACTTACACGTTGCGCATCAAAGGCTCCAACAATGACGGCGTCTGGAATGAAACGGGGATCAATCTGAACGTTACCGTCATTCCACCCTTCTGGGAGACGGGGTGGTTCCGCACGTTGGCCGCGCTGCTGCTACTAGGGCTGGTATTCGGTGGATTCAGATATCGCACGCACAGCCTGCGCCAGCACGCGCAACAGCTCGAGCGGGAAGTCGTCGCGCGCACCCTCGAATTGACCGAGACCAATCGACAACTTGAAATCGCCAAAGACACGGCTCAGGCTGCTCAACATGCCGCCGAAACCGCTAATCAAGCGAAGAGTGTCTTTTTGGCTAATATGAGTCACGAACTGCGCACGCCCTTAAATGCCATCCTCGGCTATGCTCAAATTCTCAAACGCCAGCCGCTCGCTGGCAAGCCGCTCGCCGATGATTTCAAGCGAGGCCTGAACATCATCCAACAAAGTGGCGAACACCTGCTGGTGCTGATCAACGATGTGCTCAATCTCGCACAGATCGAAGCGGGCAAGCTGGAGATTCACCCCATCTCGATCGGCCTGCCCGCTTTTCTGGAAGACATCGTCGGCATCATCCGCGCGCGTGCCGAAGTCAAAGGGTTAACCGTCACCTTTGATCGGCCACGGGCTCTCCCCGCCGGGGTACTGGCCGATGAAACGCGCTTGCGCCAGGTGTTGCTCAACCTGCTGGGCAACGCCGTCAAGTTTACGGATCAAGGCGAAGTCGTCTTTCGGGTGGGCGCAACTTATCTCGACGAGCATCAGGCGCGGCTTCATTTTGAAGTCGCCGACACCGGCGTGGGCATCGCGCCTGATCAAGTGGAGAACATCTTCCTGCCCTTCGTGCAGGTCGGCAGTCAGCAGCGTCGCATTGAAGGGACGGGACTGGGCTTGACCATCAGCCGCGAGCTAATCCAATCGATGGACAGCGACATCCATGTCGCCAGCGAACCGGGCCAGGGCAGCACCTTCTGGTTCGATCTCGTGCTGCCGGTGGTCTCCGTCACCGCCGAGGCGCACCCGAATCGTGGGCCGCTCATCGTCGGTTACACAGGCCCTCGCCGGAAGGTGCTGGCCGTCGATGACAACGCGAACAATCGGCAGGTCTTGATCGGCTTGCTGCAACCGCTGGGCTTCGACCTGCGCGAAGCAGACAATGGTCAGGCCGCGATCACACAAGCGCGCGACTGGCAGCCCGATCTGATCATGATGGACATGTTCATGCCCATCATGACCGGCTTTGACGCCACTCGCGCCATCCGCCAACATCCCGCGCTGGCCGCGACGATCATCATCGGCATCTCGGCCAGCGTCGCCGAAACCGATACGCAACGCATTCTGGAAGCCGGCTGTGATGCGGCTTTGCCGAAACCCGTGGAACTGAGCAAGTTGCTAGCCTTGTTGCCAACCCATTTGAATGTCGAGTGGGTCTACGCGGAAGGCGCGGCACCGGGTCGTGAGACCGTCGAGATCGAGCCCGACCTTGTCCCGCCGCCGCCCGAGGAGTTGGCGATCTTGTATGATTTAGCTAGACGCGGCAACCTGCAAGCCGTTCAGGAACGGGCGACTCAGCTGGCAAAGCGAGACGAGAAGTTCGGGCCGTTTGCTGACAAACTGCGACAACTGGCGTGTCAGTTTGAAGACAAAGCGCTCGTGGCCGTGATCCAGCAGTACCTGGAGAAAACATGAATACACCTGCCGATCGGCCAGCCAGCCACAACCTGTCTGGACACACCGTCTTGCTGATTGACGACGCCCCGACCAACCTGGGCATGATTTCAGATTGTTTAGTGAAAGCCGGTCTGGAAGTGTTGGTCGCCCGCGATGGTGAAAGCGGCCTGCAGAAGGCGCGCTACGCGCGACCTCATATCATTCTGTTGGATGTGGTCATGCCCGGCATTGACGGCTTTGAGACCTGCCGGCGCTTGAAGGCCGACGCGACGACTAAAGATATTCCGGTGCTCTTCATGACGGCGTTGACCGGCACCCGTGACACCGCCAGGGCCTACGAAGCCGGGGCGGCCGACTACGTGACCAAGCCCATTCAAGTTGAAGAACTGCTGGCGCGGATTCGCGCTCATCTCACCCTGCATGGCATGGCGCAGCAGATGCAGGAACAAGACGCGCAAGTGCAGCAAGCCATCGCCGAGCGTGAACGGGCGGATGCCGCGCGGCAAATCACCGAGGCCCGGCTGCGTACAATAATCGATCAATTGCCTTTCGACCTATGGGCGATGGATGATCAGCTGCGTTACATCCTGCAAAACGCCACCAACCGCAAACAGTATGGCGATGTGATCGGCAAACGGGTCGAAGACCTGCACCTACCAGCCGAAGTGGAGGCGAAGTGGTTGGAACAGGATCGCCAGGTACTTCGGGGCGAAATCCGACACGAGGAATACGAGACGCAGTCAGAGCGCGAAAAAAGGCATTATGAGAACATGGTCGCTCCGGTAAAAGTGGAGGAGGCCATCGTCGGCATTGTCGGCATCGCAATGGATGTCACCGAACGCCAACGGGCCGAGGAGGTGCTGCGCGAGTCGGAAACTCGTTATCATGAGTTATTGACCCAGACCCAAGTCGCCCTGGCCGAGACCCAAGCGCTCTATCACGTCAACTGCGCTCTCATCGCTTCTGAAACCTTGTCCGGTCTATTGCAGGTCGTGGCAGATAGTGTGGCCGAAGCCTTACCCGCCGATCGCGTAACGCTGGTTACTTTTGATTTACAAGAGCGGCGGACGATCCACTTTGTGAAAGGCGGGCCTGGTGTAAGCAACGTTGTCCACGTTTCCTTTGATGAGTTATGGGAGGGATTGGACGGCTGGGTGTTACGCGAGATGAAACCAGCCCTGTCACCCAAAGCGGGGCCGGATTTACGCGAGAGTCCGCGGGTACAGCAGCGGCGTGCGGAAACGGACTGCGGCGCGATTGTCGTAGCGCCCCTGCTTTATCAAGGCCGGGCTTGGGGTGTTATCACGGCGATTAACCGGCCCGAGGAGCGAGATTTTACTCAGCGGGATGTGGAGTTGATGGTGGCGATGTCCAGCCAAGCCGGTATTGCCGTTGAGAATACCCGACTTCATGAAGAACTTCAATCCGCTTATGCCGGGCTGGAGCAACGGGTGGAAGAGCGCACGGTCGAATTAGCCCAAGTCAACCGCATGCTCAAATTGCTCAGCGAATGCAACCAGGTCTTGGTGCGGGCCGCAGAGGAAACTGGACTGCTGGAGAAGATCTGTCGTGTCATCGTCGAGCTGGGCGGCTATCCGTTGGCGTGGGTTGGTCTGACCGAAAATGCTGAAGATCAGACGGTGCGCCTGACCGCTCACCTGGGCGAAAATACCGGGGATGTGGCTGACTTCATTGAGGCCACTGGCAAACTGGAACACGGGCCAGTGGGCAGCGCTATTCGATCGGGCCAGCCCAGCATCGTCAACGACGTTCAAACGGATCTCGATGATATGCCCTGGCAAGCGGAAGTCATTCGCCGAGGTTATGCCTCCCTCATCGCCTTGCCCTTGAAGGCGGATGATCAGGTCATCGGCGCGCTGAACATCTATGCCGTTCAGTCGAACGCTTTTCATCCCCAAGAAGTAAACGTGTTGATGGAACTGGCAAGTGACCTGGCCTATGGCATCCTCTCCCTACGCGCCCGCGCGGAGCGCCAACAGGCCGAGACGGCCCTGGCCGAGCAGCACCGTTTGCTGCGAACCCTGATCGACGCGATGCCCGATCGCATCTATGTGAAAGACACCAACAGCCGGTTTCTGTTGGCCAATGATATGGTCGCCTGGATCATGGGCACGACGCCGGAAGAGGCCATTGGCAAGCGCGATTTCGATTTTTATCCACCGGAACTCGCTGCGCAGTATTATGAGGACGACCAAGCGCTCCTCGCGTCCGGTCAGGCGCTGATCGATCGCGAGGAACCGGGGCTTGATCCCGCGGGTAACGTGCATTGGATGTCCACGACGAAAGTGCCCTTTCGGGATGAACAAGGAAAGATCAAGGGCCTCGTCGGCATCGGCCGGGATATTACCGGGCGCAAAGAGATGGAACACGTTTTGCGCCAAGCGCGCGATGAACTGGAAGCGCGCGTCGAAGAGCGCACCGGTGAACTGAAGCGCGCCAATGAACGCTTGGCCGGACTCTATCGAATCGCCCAGACGATCGCGGCGCCCTTGCAGCTGAAGGCCGTGCTGGATGCCATCGCCCGCGGCACGGCCGAGTTGTTGGGTTCAGACACCGGCGTCATCTTGCTGCTGGACGAGGCGCAAGAAGTGTTAACCATCGCAGCCGCTTATGGCCTGAGCGCCGAAGTTGTGCAAGGCACTCGCGATCGGGTTGGCACCAGCATCGCGGGTCGGGTCGTGCAGACGGGACAACCCATCATCGCAAATGACCTGCCGCAAGATGCGCGCTTCTACAATCCGGCCGCTGCCAACGAAGGATTACTCGCCTGCGCCAGCGTGCCCTTAATCGCCGGCGGAAAAATCATCGGGACACTGGATGTGCACAGCAAGACCGATCGCCAGGCCTTCACCCAGGAACACATCCAAATCCTGAGTATGCTCGCCAGTCAGGCGGCCATCGCCATCGAGAATGCCCAGCTCTACGAGCGCTTGCAGCGGGCTCATGCCGACTTGGAAGATCGTGTGCAACAACGCACCGCCGAACTGCTGGCGGCCAATGCGCACCTGCAACAAGAGATGATCGAGCGCCAGCGCGCCGAAGAACACGAACGCGATCTCGTGCGCAATCTGCGCGCCATCGTCGCCGCAGTGGATGAGCTGATCGCGTGCGCGGACCTGGATACATTTTTCCGGCGCGCAATTGAGCTGGCGCGCGAAAAACTAGGGGTCGAACGCAGCGCCATCTTCCTGCTCGACCCGACACGCCAATATATGCTCGGGACCTACGGCACGGATTTTCAGGGTCATACCACGGATGAACATGCAGCGAAATTCCAGCCCGATAGTCTGGCGGCGCTCCTCGGTTCCAACGAGACACTGTGGATGGTGACTGAGGACGAGCAGGTGTACTGGGAAGGCGATCGACTCCTTATACGCGGCCGCGGTTGGGTAGCGGCCACCGCCATTCGTTTTGGAGATGAACCGATCGGACTGTTTTCCAACGACACCGGTATCAGCCACACACCGCTCAACGAAGTCACGCAAGAGACGATCGTCATCTATTGCTCCCTGCTCGGCAATCTCATTGAACGCATGCGGGCCGAGGACAAGATCACGCAGCTCAATCAAGATCTCGAACACCGCACGAGCGAGTTGGCGGCACTCAATAAGGCCGGTCGGATTTTGGCTTCCACGCTCGATCCGGATCAGCTGCTTGGCCTGGTGATGGAACAGATCAAAGCGCTGGTCGATGCCGAAGCCGCCTCGGTGCTGCTCTGTGTGCCGGGTGGCGCAGAAGATGCGCCGCCCGAACTGGTATTTGCGGCCGCCACCGGCCCGGCCGCGGGGAAGCTCCTCGGCACACGGATGTCCGGCGCCACCGGCATCGCCGGCTGGGTGGTGCAAGCCAGGCAATCCGTGCAGATCACCGATTCGCAAAACGATCCCCGCTTTTATCAGCAGGTCGATACCGTGACCGGCATGACGACGCACTCGCTGCTGGCCGTGCCACTGATCGCCAAAGGATCGCTGGTGGGCGTCATGGAAGTTATCAACAAGCGCAGTGGCCGGTTTGACGCGCACGATCAGGAAGTCCTGGAAGCCTTATCCAGTTCGAGCGCCATCGCCATCGAGAACGCCCGGCTCTACGCGACCGAACAACAACGCGCGGCGGCGCTCTCGCACGCGCTGGAACAACAGCGCGAGTTGGATCGATTGCAACGCGAGTTCATCCAGAATGTCTCGCATGAGCTGCGCACGCCCATCGGGATTGTTCTGGGCTATGCCGAATTGCTGGAAAGCGGCGAGTTGGGCGAGCTCCCCCCCGATCAACGCGAGCCTATCCGCATCGTCGTGCGCCGCACACATATGCTGCGCAAGTTGGTGGAAGACATCACCGCGATCCTGGAGATCGAGGCGCACACGCGCGGCGGGCCGCGCGTGTCGCTCGATCTGGCCGCGCTGGTGCAGGCGGCGATCGATGAATTCCAGATGACGGCCGAGAAAGTCCACTTGACGTTGACGGCCGAGATCGAAGCGGAGGTGCGGCCCATCCTCGGCGACGCGGTGGCCTTGCGGCGCGTGCTGGACAATTTGGTGAGCAACGCTTTTAAGTTCACGCCCGCCGGAGGACGCGTGACGGTGAGATTACGGCCTGGCGCTGAAAAGGTGATTCTCGAAGTGAGCGATACGGGCATCGGCATTGCGGCCGATAAGCTGGGGCGCATCTTCGATCGCTTCTATCAGGTGGATGGCAGCGCCACGCGGCACTATGGCGGCATGGGACTGGGCCTGGCGCTGGTGAAAGAAATCGTCGAGGCGCACGGCGGACAGATCGAGGTAGCGAGTGAAGTGAATGTGGGCACGACGTTTACCATCACGCTGCCCGTGGGGGAGCAGTGAAGGATGGGGTGCAATAGTTAAATGAGGAAGGAGGGATAGTGGGATAGAGAGAAAGAGGGAATGAGGGAATGACGATCGCTCCATCTCTCATTCCCGCCGTCCCTCATTACCCTCCATCGATCATTTCGCTCGCACCAATAGCACCGGGCAGCGCGCCGAATGCAGCACCCGATCGGCCACACTGCCATACGCCCAGCGCGCCAAACCCGATCGTCCGTGGGTGCTCATCGCAATCAGATCGATCTTCAAATCATTGACAAATGAGATGATCTCTTCGGCGGGCCGGCCAAAGCGCACCTCGCTCGACACGGTCACGCC
>Ga0182021_10005209_pt1 | contig 15361 bp, 9 predicted proteins | sample 612E3MmetaG_FD_120493 | JGI IMG/M metagenome (GOLD analysis project Ga0182021, IMG submission 120493) | Permafrost microbial communities from Stordalen Mire, Sweden - 612E3M metaG (Illumina Assembly) | ecosystem: Environmental > Terrestrial > Soil > Wetlands > Permafrost | place: Sweden... | reverse complement strand
GCTGCTGATTTTCGGGGAAGGGATAATTTTATCAAACCTTCCATTGGCAATTTGCTCAAAGTACCATGAAATTCCGTATCGGCCATTCGCAAAAGCCTGATGTTCCAACCCTGTTTCCCGGATTGCATTTTGAGCTTTGGATGCCACATCACCGGCGGATTTCTCAAATTCCCTGATCTTTTTCCGAAGGAAAATGGCAATGGCTTTAAAATCCTCTGCTGAAAGAGACCTCAGTTTAAAAAGATGCTGCTGGCTTTCTTCGTCAAGCAATAATCCGGAAAAGCTGATGAGTATTTTGTCAATGGCCCAGCTTTTATCTTCTTCCATCTTGTTCTCGAGAAAGCCCACAAGCAGTGCGGTAAGCGGTTCGTCATCCCCTGCTTTTTCCAGAAGAAGATCAACAGCTGTCTCTATCAGTTTCCCGGAATCAAGTTCAACCTCAAAATTGACCGGGAGCCCGAAGTCATGCGCAAAAGCGCGGATGATGCGATGTGAAAAACTGTCAATGGTACCAATGGCAAAATCGGAATAATGGTGCAGGATTTTCTTCAGGGCTTCGGCGGCATTGGAGCGAATTTCCGCTTCCCCCAGTCCAGTTTCACTAAGTATGGCAATATGAAGAGGTTTTGAGAAGGGGATTAAGGGGTCCGACAGCTCTTCCAGGGAATGAAGCACCCTGTGTTTCATTTCAGCTGCGGCTTTATTCGTGAATGTTACAGCGAGGATGTTCCTGAAGGCATCCGTATCCTGTAAAACTATTTTCAGGTATTCTTTCACGAGCGTGAAAGTCTTCCCAGATCCGGCCGAGCTTCTGTATACCGTAAAAGACATTCCGACATGTTTTGTTTCCTTGCGGCCTGCTAAGGGCCATGCAGAAACAGTGGCTTAATTTTTTTCCGGCACGCTGCCGGACTGATCAATTTTTTGGCTTTCCTTTTTCTTTTCTGAATTCTGTGATTTCTTCTGTGCCTGCTTTGCAGCCCATTTCTTCCCGAAGAACAATTCCCCGAACGAATAAAAGTCCCTCTGGTACTTTAAACCCACTCCCTGTGTATAGGGCGAATTGTTGTACAGAATACTGTTCACATTGTTTGTCCTGTTGAAGGCAAATATTCTCCAGCGTTTGTTCTTTGTGAGCATGTATTCGATATTGATATCCCCGACAATTGTGCTGGCTTGCTGGGTAGTCGTGTTTTTATAGTTATTCATCCCGAAGGTCCCGTCGATCTGCAAGCGTTCGTTCAGCAGCTGGGTTGACATGGAAACGTCCCATGATTGAGCGTCAGTTGATGTTCCCGGTCTGTAATTAACGCCAAGGTTCACGTTATTTGAGATTCCCGACAGCCAAGTGTTTATCTGGTTTGTCACCAGGGACAGAGAAGTTGTTCCCACATTGATCGCGGGCCCTGTGGAAGAAACCACAGGTTTGAACTGGTTCATTACGAGAAGGTAAATCATCTGCTGGTTCATCTCCGAAACATTTGTTGTATCAATCGACTTATAAACAGCTATTTTAATATCCTCCTCGACATTCGGCAGGTTCATACTAAAGCGGACCTCGGGATTTTGCAGTTTCCCTCTGAGGTGTATAATGACTTCAACCGGGAAACGGACCTGTTCTTCAGTCGGGTCTGTTACAAGTCCGGCCAGGGTGGTTTTTGTCTTGTAGATGGCATTTACACTGAGGCTGGCATCCGCCGGGTCGCCCGTCCACGCGATCCGGCTGCCTTCGGTGATGCTCATCGGAAGCCTTAAAAGATTCTTCAGCTGAAAGACGAATGAGCCTTTGGTAATGGAATAAGTCCCGGTCATGTTAAAAGGTGTTGTCGGTGTCATACCTATAACTATGTTCCCGGTGCCCTGTGCCTTCAGGCTTCCCAACTGGTCAGGAAAAAAAACCTCCACCTGTGCATCAGGATTCGCCCTCAGGGCAATGTTCAGCGTCAGGTTGGTCTGATCTTTACGCGGTTTTTCATTAAATGCAAGGGTATCATTCTTATTCACGAAAATGATGAAATCATTCTGGTTGACACTTTGTGTCAGGTTAATCGGTATAGTCACATTGGTGTTCCTGCCGGTTTCCGCCTTGGCATCAATAACAATATCATTGATTGGACCCGAAATATGGACATTCCCCGTTCCCCTGGCCTTGCCGTAAAAAACAGGATTCTGTGAATAGTTGTTATTGAAGGCAGAAAAATCCTGTATGTCTATTCGCAGGTCCAGCTTTATATCCCTGAAATAATTATGACTTATCCTGCCGTTCAGGAAACCTTTATTCCCCAGCGAGTCATATATCGCTATTTTATTGAACACAAAGGCATTTGAATCGATGCGAACCACATCGGCAAGAGAATACATCACATTCAGGTAGCTGATCTTGAACTCCGTCCGGCTCAGGTTAAGTTCTCCTGACACCAATGGTTTTTCCGACGTGCCTTTGATCGTAGCATGACCGGTAACCCAGCCATTAAGCCCCGACATGAAACTTGCTACAAAGGGCTGCAGCATCTTCAGGTTAAGATTCTTCAGATCCAGATTGAAATCCAGCGCCGGATGCCGGCCTGCATAATAGCTTCCTTTAAGGTCAAACGGAATATTTTTTCCCACATTCCCTGTATATTCTATGCGTGACCTTATATCAAAGCGTTCATGGGTATTATCGTAATTGATATTCAGCAGGGCATCGCCGAGAAGTTCCTTATTGAATTTAAACTGATCCAGCCTGAGATCCGAAAGTATGCTGATATTTTTGTATACATTCATCAGCTTGACCTGACCGCTTAAAATACCCTCCACCTCAAAAGCCCTGCTTTTTAACAGCCGGTCAAGTTCAGAAACATCGACCCTGTTGAAATTTACGGAAAGTGTATCCCCGGGCCGCGCCGATATCAGGCCTTCGATTTGAAGAAACTGATCCGCGGTTTCGAAGAACAGCTTTTTGATTTGAATATTATTCGTATCGATGATCATCAGATTTTCTTTATCCACAGTCCATTCCCTTTCGTTGATCAGGATTCCCATATTCGTGATTTTCAGCTCTATTTTCGGTTCATGAATGAAACTGGCGAAGCCGCCAAAACCGCTTGACTTTCCTTCGTCCGTCCAGTTAAATGCATACAGGACGCTGTCATGCCTGATGTGCGATTTTAACTGGAAAGTATCCAGCCTGATTTCCATACTGTCGCCTTTGCTTGCCTTCTTAATATAAAGTGCATCAGAACCGGTATTCAGCTTCAGTTCATCCCAGCTGGTTTTGGCATCAATATGCCAGTTTTGAATATAGATACCCGATACAATCAAAAACGGTGACTGGCCGGTCAGCGATAATAAGCCTTTTTGCTCATTATAGGAACCATTTAGAGTTGAATTATCTGCAATTTTGAGAAAGGGCACAAATACGTGGGTCAACTGGTCAGTGTTTTTAAACCGTATCCTGTATTTCAGCTCCTGGTTCCCGAACACCAGGGTATCCAGCCTGGCTGAAGCACGAAGAGTGAATGAAGCCAGATAGTTTTTAATAAAAGCATACAAAGAGGGAACGATTTTTTTGAACTGGAAATTGCCGCTGAGATCCGCATCCACGAAATCCGACTTCAGGTGGTATGATTTGTTTTTCTTTTCATCCATGTCATTGGTCAACTGGAGATTTTTCATCTGGATAAACTTTCTTCCTTCCTGGTAGGTAGTATTTTCAAGACTGACGGATCCGTCGAGGTTATCAACGTTGTTCCCTTTAAATGCAGCTTTGATGCTGGTTGAAACGATGAGTGTACTGTCCCTTTTGAGAAATCTGAGATTGAAAAGCTGGGCCCTGCTGATCGTTGATCTGAAATCGAATTCAGGAATGGAATCTGTAAAGTTCATCATCCCGCTGAAATTCATCCTGAAGTTCGTATCATTTGCATCGAGGTAGCCGTTAAAGCGTTTTTCAAAAAGCAGTCCCCGGATATCCAGATTATGGTAATTATATGCGAGAAGCCTGGCAGAATCAACATGTACATTCATTTCCAGGTCTGCATTGTTAAAGTTCAGACCCTTGCCTTTCAGGCCGGCCCTGAAAGTCACGACACCTATTGAAGCAGTTTCGCCGGTTAAACGGCCGATATCAAAGCCCGACACATCCAACTGCCCGTCATAGCTCAGTTTAAACGCATCCTTTGTCCGGTGGAGCGCAAGGTCAGTCCGGATAGTTCCCAGGTTCGTACTGAATGATGCATTTGAGACAAAGTCATTATAGAACCCTGTGAAATTTCCCTTGAATGCAAGAGTCCCGATATTGGACAAAATACCGGGCAGGGCGATGCTATCCCCTGCGCCCGGCAACAAAAAAGATTCAATATCGCTTTTGCTGGTGGTCATATGTTTCACATCGAGGTTGACATAGGTTTGCTCAACGTCCGGTAACCCGAAGGCACGTATATTTCCCCAGAAATAAGTACAACTGCCGTATGATATGCGAAAATCCCTTGCCCTGAAGTTACTGACCGTTCCCTGCACCTTTCCTTCCAAACGGAAACGGTCTTTCATCCTCCGGATGTCAGGAGCAAAAAAACCTATATCCTGCAGATCAAGGTAGGATGGTGCAATATTTGCGTGGATTGTAACCGCCTTGAGGAAGTCGATGTATGCATTCCATGAATGGTATAGAAATGCAAAGCTCAGGGATATGTCTGAGTGATCAGTCAAGACTTTCAGATTATTCGCTTTCAGGTAAGAAGGGCCAACATGGAATTCTCCGCTAAGACGGTGAAGGTTGAAGCCGCTTCTCTCAATAGCCGATAAATGACGGATGTTTGCCCGGATAGTGTCCCCGTCGAAACGCAAATCGGTTAAATCCAGGTCAATATTACTTACGTCAATGTTGGCGTAATTCATCCCGAAAGGAATCTGAGGCTTGTTCTCATCCTGGAAATGAAAGCGGGTGGAGAGAAGGACAATATTACCGACAGTGAACTTCCATCCGGGTCCTTTGGCAGTATCAATTTTTTTCGTTGTATCTTTTGAAGAGAAATAATCAACAATGAACTTAAGGTTCAGGGCTGAATCTCCCTTATGTGTAATAAGCTGGACAATACCGTGGTCTATATATACTTTGGCAATATTTATCCTGTGCCGGCTTAACCGGATTATACCCGGCCTTACAGCAAGTTTATTTGCTGAAAAGATGTATTGTCCCTGATGGTCTTTAAGGCTGATGCCGTCGATGACCAGGCCGTCCCAGATGTTGATTCTGAAATCCCTGATACGGACTTCGGTTTTCCATGCTTCTGAAAAATATCCTGCAAGTATCCTTGCTCCGAGGTTTTGTAAACCCGGGCTGCTTATAACAGACCATAGCGTGAATATCAGGGAAAAAATGACCACGCAGGTGTAAACGAATATTTTGATCAGTGTTTTTATGGTATTTTTGCTTTAATTTCCCGGGATGCACTGTTATTGCCGTTTCGGCCAGGGATTGTATAAACTTTGGCCTGAATCATCAATACCAGTTTTCCTGTAATTAAACACTATAACTAATCCAATGCGGGTCCGCATCCTTGGTATTGAATCCTCCTGTGATGACACTGCAGCCGCAGTTGCAGAGGATGATATAATCCTCTCCAACATAACGGCCACCCAGGATATCCATGCCTCATTCGGTGGAGTGGTTCCCGAACTGGCATCCCGGGCCCATCAGCAGAATATCATACCGGTGATCCATGCTGCCCTGCAAAAAGCAAATATAGGGAAAAATCAGCTTTCTGCAGTGGCCTTCACCCGCGGGCCCGGCCTGCTTGGTTCCCTTCTGGTCGGTACATCATTTTCCAAGGCTTTTGCTATGGGATTAAATATCCCGCTTATCGAAACAGACCATCTTCAGGCACATATCCTGGCTCACTTCATCCGTAATACCGACAGGTCAAATCCCGTCCCTCAATTTCCCTTTCTTTGCCTGACCGTTTCGGGCGGGCATACGCAGATTGTGATCGTGAAGGATTACTTTGATATGCATATCATCGGGCAGACTATTGATGATGCAGCCGGTGAGACTTTTGACAAAGCCGCGAAGATCATGGGTCTCCCGTATCCCGGAGGACCGGTTATAGATAACCTGGCCGATGAAGGCAATCCGGACCGTTTTGTTTTTTCAAAACCGAACATCCCCGGCCTGGATTTCAGTTTCAGCGGATTAAAAACCTCGATCTTATATTTTCTGAGAGACCGTTTGAAGGAAGATGAACATTTCATTGAAAACAACAAGGCTGACCTTTGCGCTTCCATTCAGGAGACTATTTTGGATATTCTCTTGTCCAGGCTCGAAAAAGCCGCTTCACAATCAGGTATCAGGGAAATCGCGATTGCTGGAGGTGTTTCCGCAAACTCCGGGCTGCGATCAAAACTCTATGCCCTTAAGCATAAAAAAAAATGGAACGTTTACATCCCTCCTCTGGCTTATACCACAGACAATGCTGCTATGATTGCTATTGCCGGGTATTTTAAATTTCTCAGACAGGATTTCTCAAACCAGTCTGCAGCCCCGTATGCAAGAAGTAGATTTTAAGACAGGAACCTGAGGGGATTAAGAAGCCGGTATTGATCAGTTCCCGGACGTTTTATCCGGCAAAATTTCAAAACGGTTCTCGTCGGTGGGTTCCAGAAGATTGTGTTTGCTGTTATAGTGGTAATACTGAATGCTGTATTGGGTGGGATCAATGTTGAACAATACCCACTGGTTCATGAAGAAATCAAAAAGATACCCCCCGTGTTCACGGCCAAGGTATTTTGAAATGTCATAAATATCTTTCAGACCGAGAGTATCAATATGGTATTTATACCTGACCTGGGTTGACCATGGGTCAACAATAAAGTTACCGTCAAAGTTGTCGAATGCCGACTGGGAATCGTACAAAATGGTCTTTTTGGGCTTTTCTGCATTATACTTGCTCAGTTCTATCCAGACACTAAAATCAACGGCATTCAGGTTAAATTTCTTGTAATAAACAGTATCATTGATGTTTTCCTTGTCCTCCAGAGGATAATTATATTCATCAAATTGGATCTGCGAGATGTTTACCATATAAGCCTGGGTCTGATCAATACGGAATGAATCGATCTGTTCAGGCAGGAAGACTTCGAATTTGGCTTTTCTCAACTCTGTAATAAACTGATTAACATAATTCTCCAGCACGACCGAGTCACTGATCTTCTGGACGTAACGGCTGCTGTAAAAAAGTGCTGAATCCTGTTCCCGTTCGGTCATCCGGTCAAAATCCTCCACCATCTCGCCCTTATGGTTATACTTGTAAATGTAATCGGGCGGAATGACCAGGAGCCTGATTTTCGGCGTGTTCTTTACAAAGGATTGTGCTAATTTTTGTTCAGGGAGACAGGAAGCAAGGATCAGCAGGACCAGTACAGAAAATATCGCGGAAAACTTATGCATCACCATATTAGTACAAAACTAAAGTATTCTACAATTATTATACCAGAAATCCTTTTAACCGATTTCAAGGAATTTCTCCCCGTATTTTCTCCCGTAATCAACGCATTTGTTTATAGTTGAGGAATGAGGGGTGAATTTTATCATAAGCCCTTCATCCATGACTTGCAGTTTCAGGTTTGTAAGTATGGAAGCCATAATCTTTGCGCCCTCACCGCTCCATCCGTAGGATCCGAAAACTGCAGCGAGCTTTCCCCTGTCACGGATCGGATTGATGGCTGCAAAAACCTGATAGACGGGTAAAAGTATATTCTGACTGAAAGTAGGACAACCCAGCACTATTCCTGCGCTGTGCATGAACTTTTGTTCTATTACCGCCAAATCCATATTTTCCAGATCACAAAGGTCAACTTCGATATCCCCCACTGAGCGGATCCCTTCTGCAATCTTTTCCGCGATCATCCCGGTATTATGATATGCTGACACATATCCCACAAAGACTTTATTTCGTTTGGGGTTTACGAGGTAATCTTCACAGAAGCTGACCGTTAAGTCCACCCATTTCTTCCAGTCCTGCCGCAGGATCATTCCGTGACCCGGCGCTATGATGCGGATGTCAAGCGAACGGATGCGTTCAATGGCCTGGAGCATGAATTTGCTGTAAGGCTTCATGATCACATCAAAATAATACCGGAATGGATCGCTGAAATCAGGGACTGCATCATCAAACATGCCGTCATGACAAAAGTGTTCGCCGAAAATATCGCAGGTGAAAAGAATCTGATCCTCCCTGAGATAGGTCATGATCGAATCGGGCCAGTGAAGGTTAGGCGCTCCGATAAATTTCAGGGATTTATTTCCAAGGTCCAGGGTATGGCCGTCCTTCACTATAAGATGTGGGAACTCAATCCCAAGAAGGTCATTGAGATACCTGATCGCATTACCGCTTCCGACAACTCTGGCTTTAGGCGCAAGCCGGAGCAGTTTTGCCAGACAACCCGAATGATCAGGCTCAGTATGGTTCATAATGATATAATCTATTTCTGCAGGATCGGTTACCTTTTTTAATTTTTCAAGGTACACTTCCCAGAAAGCTTCCTTCACCGTTTCAATGACAACTTTTTTCTCTGCATTAATAAAGTAAGAGTTATAAGTCGTGCCATATTTGGTTTCCATTACCACATCAAAGGTCACGATATCACGGTCAAGCACACCGATCCATTGAACCGAGTCAGAAAGGGGCAGCACTTTATCAACATTCATTTAAAGACAGTATTAAGCATCAGCACTCAGTTTAAATGATAATCCATCAGAACAGTTCCATCTGTTCTCCTTCTTTTTCTTCTTTCGTTTTCCTTTTCCCTGTTTTTTTAACTTGTAATTTTACAGGCGGGTTTTTATCAGTTGCTGGTTTTATTGGAATCGCTCCAGCCTGACCTGGGGATGGCTGTATTCCTGGCTTCATGTCAGGTTTCGGTTTTGGTCTGGTCTTTTTCAGGGAGGAAGGCTGATCGGGCTTCAGTCCTGGTTCGGCTGCTGGTTTGGGTGCTTCCCCATTTACATGTTTTTTCCCTCCTGCACTTCGGTCCTGCTGTTTAGATTTACCTGCGTTTTTCTTTTCAGCCACAGGCAAGTTACTTTCTTCTGAAACAGGTACTGCTAAAATGTCATTTTCAGTCGGAGCAGGCTCTTCAGTTTTCTTAACCTGTACCGGCGACCCACTGATAACAGGCGCTGTGCCTTTTTGGTCATCGGAAAACTGAACCACATCGCCGGCTATGGATTCCCCGTTGTTCAGCGGTTCGATCCATCCGAGTTTTTTTACAGGGTAAATGGTCACTTTCCTGCCCTTGGCCTTCACTCCTTTAACACCAATGAAATCATTTACCGAAATGATCTCTGACTCTGCACCTTTGGATTTCTGTTTCATATCGAACAGAACCTCAAACCTGGGGTATTTTTCGACTGAAAAGAGGACCATTTTACTTCCCGGCTCCACGAATTCAACCTTTTTCTCAGAAGGCTCAATGATGAACCTTTTGATATAATACTGCCTTGATTCCGATTCCTGGTATACTGCAGTATAAACGACTGAGGGATCATACTTCTCGATCAGTATCATATCTTCCTCAAAATGGGAGGACAGGTCAAAGGAAGCAAGCTTGTATGCGCCGCTTTGTAATACGGTAAGGATACGGTCGGCACCGGCAAAAGCGCCAAGTAACCGCCCTCTTCCTTCGGAATTCAACCGTTGTACGGTATCATCATACCAGATATTCAGGGAGCCGAGTGTTGATATACCTTCCTGTCTTATTTCAATTTTCCTGACAGCGTATTTTGTGAGCGTATTGCCCATTGAATTCCTGCCTTTGATTGCAAGACTTGCGAAGTCGAAGTCAAAGGATGTTTTTTTCAGCCTTGGTTTTGGTTTTAACTCAACCTTAACGACTTCTGCTTCACCGTTCGGATTTGCGGTAAAATATAGGATTTTTGAGCCAGGCGTTCCCTTGGTGGCAAAATATTCCTTATCCCGCGTTATACCAAGAACGCTGAAACGTTTAACCATAATCCTTCCATTTTTACCGTCACGGTAGATCAGGTTATAAACAGTCCGGCTGTCATTCTTCTGGAATACATTGATAAAGTATATATTCTGTCCCACAAATACCTTTTCAGCCACCCTGGTGACCAGGAAAGTGCCGTCTTCCCTGAACACGATGATATCGTCTATGTCGGAACATTCACAAATGTATTCATCTTTACGCAGGCCGGTTCCCGCAAAACCTTCGATACGGTTAACATAAAGTTTCTGGTTGGCAGCAGCTACTTTGGATGCTTCAATAACCTCAAAATTCCGGAGTTCGGTCAGACGGTCACGGTTCTTCCCATATTTCTTGCGGATCTGACGGTAATATTCGATGGCAAAATCGATCAGGTGATCAAGATGGTTCTGCACTTCCTCCATCTCGAGGTGGATCCCGCTGATCAGCTCATCGGCCATGTTTGAATTGAACTTTGAGATCCTTTCGATCGGAATTTTGCGCAGCCGTTTGATATCTTCGCCGGTGACCTCCCGGATAATCAGGTTTGCAAAGGGCTTCAGGCCTTTTATTATGGCTGTGGTGATATCCTCATCGGTCCTGCACTTCTTAATCCCCTCATACACTTCTTTTTCTATGAAGATTTTTTCAAGGGAACTGAAATGCAGTTGTTCGTTAAGCTCACCCAGCTTGATTTTCAATTCAAGGCTCAGAAGATCTATAGTTTGACTGGTATTTCTCCTCAGGATCTCCGACACTCCAAGGAACCTGGGTTTTCCCTGCTCGATAATGCAGGAGTTTGGTGATATCGATACTTCACACTCGGTAAATGCGTATAGTGCATCCATTGTAGTATCAGGTGATACCCCGGGGGCCAAATGGATCAGCACTTCCACGTTTTCTGCAGTATTATCATCGATCTTGCGGATCTTGATCTTGCCTTTGTCATTCGCGCTCAGGATTGAGTCGATGATGGATCCGGTAGTCGTACCAAAGGGGATCTCCGTGATCTTTAATGTTTTTTTATCTTCCTGGATGATCTTTGCTCTAAGACGTACCTTACCCCCTCTCAGTCCGTCGTTGTATTTCATCACATCAGCCATACCTCCGGTTGGAAAATCGGGATAAATCTCGAATTCCTTCCCCTGGAGGATTTTAATGGATGCATCAATCAACTCATTGAAATTATGTGGAAGAATTTTTGAAGCCAGTCCTACGGCAATGCCTTCAACACCCTGGGCCAGAAGCAGGGGAAATTTAGCCGGCAAAGCTACAGGTTCCCTGTTCCTGCCATCGTATGATGATTTCCAGCTTGTAGTCTTCGGATTAAAAAGGACTTCCAGTGCAAACTTTGAAAGCCTTGCCTCGATGTAACGCGGAGCTGCAGCACTGTCGCCCGTATGGATGTTGCCCCAGTTCCCCTGGCAGTCTATCAGAAGGTCTTTCTGGCCAAGCTGGACGAGAGCCTCACCAATAGATGCATCGCCGTGAGGATGATATTTCATCGTATGGCCGATGATATTCGCGACTTTATTGAATCGTCCGTCGTCGAGTTCCTTCATGGCATGAAGGATCCTTCGCTGCACCGGTTTCAGTCCATCGTCAACTTCAGGGACTGCACGTTCCAGGATCACATATGAAGCATAATCGAGGAACCAGCCCTGATACATTTCGTTCAGGTGGATGCTTTGAGACAAAGAACCTGATTCAAGCTCCGGGGATTCACCGTTTATATTGGTCCCGTTATGTTCCTGATCAGAAGGCATTGAAAATTTTAATCTTGGTTTCTTTTAAATATCAATCGAAAACAGTGTTACACATTTACTTAATAAGTTTCGATATGGCCTTGAATACTTCCCCTCCCGAGTTCCTGAGCAATTCGAATAAAATTGATTCACAGGTAGTCACTACCGCTCCTTCCTGTCTTATCCGCCGAATGGCAATATTCTTATCATTCAGGTTCCGGGATGAAATACAATCCTCGACAACTACCGGTTTATAACCCTGGCGTTCCAGGTCAATTACTGTTTGAAGAACGCAAACATGGCTTTCGATCCCGGCTATGATCACATTTTCTTTGCCTGATGTAGCCAGTTCCAGGTTAAAACGAGGTTCCCCGCAACAGGAGAAAGAAGACTTTTCAATTCTATGGATACCTCCAAGAGCTTCTGCCACAGGCGCGACAGTCGGTCCAAGCCCTTTTGAATATTGTTCAGTTGCAATTACATGGACTTCCAGGATTTTTAACCCGTTAATCAGGGTAATAACGTTTTTCAGCAGTTTTTCCTTTTCATGAATGAACGGGAAGAGTTTCTCCTGTATATCGATGATGAGGAGACATGACCGGTCCTTGAGGATTCTCATATCTTTTTTCTTTGGATAAGCAAAGATAAAAGTTATGGCGGAACGCTGCCATGATTGTTCATAAATCCTTACATTTGCAACCTCAATTTGGTCCCGTAGCTCAGCTGGATAGAGCAACAGCCTTCTAAGCTGTGGGTCGTGGGTTCGAATCCCGCCGGGATCACCGGGCAGCAAAACCAAATCCATGCAAGCCAGGAACTTTCATGGATTTTTTTTAAGTCAAGGATATATGGGGACAGTGTTTTCTAAAATGAACAGCTACTTTGAGTTTTCAAATGGGACGGAGCTTGGGGAATATCCAAAACAGGTTTTCGGCCTTGCCGAAAAGTCTTTGCAATCTATTGTTGAATCAAAACTTCCTAAGAACCTGAGTCATTTGATAGCCGCCACTACTACTCCGGATACACTGGCTCCGTCACTTGCACAAATGATAGTCGAACGATTCAGCAGTTCATTTTCCAATTGCCACTCCATTGATATTGTCCAGGGATGCGCGGGAAGCGTGACCTCACTGATATTGGGATGTCAGCTGGCGGAACTGAACAAATCATCAGTAATGGTCGTTCATTCAGATGCTGCAAAAAAGGCTACATCAAGGACTAGCCGGATTAATAAAATATTCGGTAACGGATCCTTTGCCTGCCTGATCAGCTATCAGGATTCCAATACCGGTCTGATCTACTCAAAGTCGAGGCAATACAAGGGTCTTTCAGGTGTCGTCAGTATTCCGTTGGGACATGATGCACTTGAAATCATAATGGAAGGGAGTAACAGCCTGCATAAAGATCCGAGAAAATACCTGGGTCTTTCCATGAATAACCTTCTTGCATTAAAATTAATCAGGCACGCGGAATCATTTTACCTGGATTTCATTAAAGCGACCGGCGTACCGGATACGATGATACTGCACCAGGTAAATCCGCTTATCCTGAAACATCTTAATTCCGTGTTTAGAAAATACAACTTTGAATTTATAAATATGGTCGAAAATACAGGAAACTGCGGCGTAGCATCCATCGGCATTGTGCTGAATTCCATAAAAGACAGTATCAAAGGGAAAAGGGTTCTCATTTGCAGTTTCGGGACAGGTGGGGTGATCACTGCCGGATACTGGCAAAACTAAAAATTCAGTTTCGCTGATGTATAAGCTGACCAAAACCATAATTGCATCCATACTTCTCCAAACCCTTGCACTTTCTTTAACAGGCCAAACATGGGATTTCGCGAAAGAGAAGGACAACATCCGGCTTTATACAAGGCAGGAAAAAAACAGTTCCTTCAAATCTTTCCGTGGCGAGGCTGAAATCCGGGCGGATATGGAAAAAGTCGGTGCTCTTATTGGCAATCCTTCAAATTCTGACTGGTGGGGTGATGATGTCCATGAAATTAAGGTCCTTTATTTTGAGAAAGGCAAACATATAAGGTACTACTTTGTTTATGATGTGCCCTGGCCTTTCACCGACCGCGATCTTGTGGCAGATGTCAGTATTTCACGGGATTCGGTCAGCGGTGTGATGACAGTCTTTTCACAGCCCCTGCCTGACGTGGTCCCCGAAAGGACAGGAATTATCCGGGTTAACAGTTTCTGGCAGAAATGGACTGTACAGCCATTAAACAACGGCATGATACATCTCACTCTGGAGGGATTTGTTGACCCTGCAGGAAGCGTTCCTGCCTGGCTGTATAATATGGTTCTCGTTGACATTCCCCTGAGGCTCTTGCGCGAGGTCCAGAAGAGGGTTCAGACAAAATGAAATGATGTAAGAGAATCTGACAAAGACAGTCAGGGAAACCAATAAATCATTATTGCCTGCTTATCGTCTTCAGATAAAATTAATTATATTTGTTAGTCATCTATGGAAACTATAACAAGGGAACAAGCTGTCCGGGCTGCCATCAATGCCATCGAGGAATTTGATCTTCCGCACCCCTGCGCCCTGCAACGATGTCTGGAGAATATGGATCTGATCCATTGTCTGTTTATTCACCGCCTGGATGATCCTTCCGCTTCATATTACATTCTTTACTGGCTCATGGACGGCAAAATGATCTGTATTGCCGAAGTTGATGCCTCGGGGGGAAATCTTCTTTCTTTCACTCCCTTTACTCATCCGGGGACAGAACATTACCACGAAGCCGATAAATTCGAAGAAATAATAAGAATCCGTTATCCCGATGAAGAGATAACGGATTCCGATCTGGTGTGGAAACCCTGTCAGGAGAGTAACAGTTCAATTTATCCTTTCCGCAGGGTCAGTACGAACAAAAACACTTACTTTATCAGTATGTTCGGTGATCTGTATACCGAATTAACGCCAACCCAATAAGCATCCTATTCCAGTACATGAATTTGCTTGGCATGGCACATATCCTTCAGGATTTTTGGCCATACTGTCACGCTTGTTTCACCCAGATGAGCCTTTTTAAGCAGGTACATATAGGTTCTTGATTGCCCTATCCCTCCGCCGATACTCAAGGGGATCTCATTATTAATGATTGCCTTGTGATACGGGAAATTCAGAAAATCAAGCTGTTTTGTCATTTCAAGCTGTTGCCTCAGGGTTTCGGCATTTACCCTTATACCCATAGAAGTCAATTCATGGCGGCGCTTGGTCACAGAATTCCATACAAGGATATCTCCGTTTAGCCCATGCATGGGTTTGCCATCTTTCGAAACTGTAGGGGTTACCCAATCATCATAGTCAGCTGCTCTCATTTCATGCGGATAACCATCTGCCAGAGTCCAGCCGATACCGTAAATAAAAACTGCGGGGAATATTTTCAGGATCTCAGTTTCACGCTGTTTTCTCGGAAGATCGGGAAAACGTTCAAGGATCTCTTCGGCATGAAGGAATTTGATCGTTTCGGGGAGATTGGGATACTTGTTACTCTTCAGTTTTGGGAAAATCTTCATGGCATGTTCCTCGGCGCCTTTAAGCACCTTCCAGATTTTTTCCACAACACCGGTCAGTAACTGAAGGTTGCGGTCTTCCTTGGTAATTACCCTTTCCCAGTCCCACTGGTCCACATACGC
>Ga0182021_10005208_pt1 | contig 15361 bp, 16 predicted proteins | sample 612E3MmetaG_FD_120493 | JGI IMG/M metagenome (GOLD analysis project Ga0182021, IMG submission 120493) | Permafrost microbial communities from Stordalen Mire, Sweden - 612E3M metaG (Illumina Assembly) | ecosystem: Environmental > Terrestrial > Soil > Wetlands > Permafrost | place: Sweden... | reverse complement strand
GCGGGAAACCCCATAAGCTCGCCCTCGTCGCTTGCGCCAGAAAACTCCTCATCTTCGCAAATGCCGTAATCCAAAAACAAACACCATGGCAAACAAACGAACCAGCCACTTAATGGTTGCTACGCTTGCTGCGCATTCATGATCCCGAGCGCGCGATCCACCACCTCGTCCTGCTGACGTCATCGACCGCATGGCCAAGGGTCATCCCATCAATCACCTCAGCGAACTTCCCCCCTGGAACCGGGAGCGCCAGTCTGCAAGACTGACAGCCTGAGCAACCAGAGTCAGATCGTCTATGTCATTGCCCCACAAACATCGAGTGCGGGAGCGTCGGCTGCGGTATGCGGCGCTCTTCCTCTCTGGGTTCATCACCTGCGCAGCAACAGCGAATGAATACCAATCGCCGGACGGTGCGATGAGTGTTGATATCAGTAGCGGCGGCAATGGCGACTGCGAAGCCACAATCCTATTTAAGGAACGCAATCGATTGATCTCGAAGCTCAGCTTCACGTCAGCAGATCACGAGCATGGCAGTTGCGTCGACACCGCCGCCTGGACTTCCGACGCGCAATTCTTCGTCTTCAGTCTCGAGTCCGCAGGTGGGCATCAACCATGGCACACGCCGATCATGTTCTTCGCTCGAAAAACCCACCGGGTTGTACCGCTTGAGAAGTTTCTGCCGGATCCTGTGACCGAACCGAATTTCTTACTGTCGCCTCCTGACGTAGTAGACTTCACGACGACGAAATTGCCCCTCGACGAAACGCCTCCGCAGCGTCGGTCAATCCATCTGGGTGACCTCAAACTTGAAAAACGCTAAGTATTGTCGATCGGTTGACGCTTGCCGCGAATACGCACAGTGAAGGTCTTCTGCGGTTCAGCCCCCCATTTGACACCACCCCACCCTCCCCGCTAAACACCCATCCATCTGAAGTCCCCACGGGGGCTGGCCGGTCGGCGAGTTTCGCCCACTGGCCTTTTTCGTTTGGCCGCGCGCCAACTGGCTGGAGCAGTTAAGAGTTCGATGTTCGAGGGTTTGACCGGTCGCCTTGGCGACATCTTCACCAAGCTGCGCGGCCGTGGCGCGCTGACGGAGGAAGATGTCGTGGCCGCGCTGCGCGAGGTTCGCGTGGCGTTGCTGGAGGCCGACGTCGCGCTCCCCGTCGTCAAGGACTTCATCGCCAAGGTGCGCGAGCGCGCCGTCGGCCAGGAAGTGCTGCGCTCGATCACGCCCGGCCAGCAGGTCATCAAGATCGTCCATGACTGCCTGGTCGAGATGCTGGGCGATGCCAACGAGTCGCTGAATCTCAACGCCGTTCCGCCCGTGCCGGTGCTGATGGTCGGGCTGCAGGGTTCGGGCAAGACCACGACCTCGGCCAAGATCGCCAAGCGACTGGTCGAGCGCGAGCACAAGCGCGTGCTGATGGCGTCGCTCGACGTCAACCGCCCGGCGGCGCAGGAACAGCTGCGCATATTGGGCGAGCAGGCCAAGGTGCCGACCCTGCCGATCATCCCCGGCCAGCTGCCGGTCGAAATCGCGCGGCGCGCGATGCAGGTCGGGCGCGTCGAAGGCTATGACGTCGTCATGCTCGACACCGCCGGCCGGCTGGCGATCGACGAGGCGCTGATGCTGGAAGTCATCGCCGTGCGCGACGCGGTGAACCCGGTGGAAACACTGCTGGTCGCCGATGCGATGACCGGCCAGGACGCCGTCAACGTCGCCAAGATCTTCGACGACCGGGTCGGCCTGACCGGCATCGTGCTGACCCGCATCGACGGCGACGCTCGCGGCGGCGCTGCCCTTTCCATGCGCGCGGTCACCGGCAAGCCGATCAAGCTGCTGGGCGTCGGCGAGCGGCTGGACGCGATCGAGCCCTTCCATCCCGACCGCCTCGCCGGCCGCGTGCTGGGCATGGGCGACGTCGTCAGCCTGGTCGAGAAGGCGGTCGAGAATATCGACCGCGAAGAGGCTGAGAAACTTGCCAAAAAGCTGGAAAAAGGCGGCTTCGACCTGGACGATTTCGCCTCCCAGCTGAAACAGATGGGCAAGATGGGCGGCCTCGGCGGCATCATGAACATGCTGCCCGGCATGGGTAAGATCAAACAGCAGCTGCAGGACGCCAATATCGACGACAAGATGCTGAAGCGGCAGCAGGCCATCATCAGCTCGATGACCAAGGCCGAACGCAAGAACACCAAGCTGCTCAACGGCTCCCGCCGCCGGCGCATCGCGCTGGGCGCCGGAACCGATGTGGCCGACGTCAACCGTCTTCTGAAGCAGTTCCTGCAAATGCAGGACATGATGAAGAAAATGCAGAAAATGGGAAAGAAGGGCTTCATGCGAAGCCTGGCTGGAAAACTTCCCCCGGGCATGATGCCGCCCGGCGGGTTGCGGTGATGATTTTGGTTTTGGTTACGACAACAAAAGGAAGTCTCTCATGGGTTTGAAAATTCGTCTGGCGCGCGGCGGCGCCAAGAAGCGTCCGTTCTACTCGATCGTGATCGCCGATTCGCGCAGCCCGCGCGATGGCCGCTTCATCGAGAAGATCGGCACCTACAACCCGATGGTGCCGAAGGAGCATGCCGACCGGCTGCGCATCAACGAAGAGCGGGCCAAGCATTGGCTGGGCGTCGGCGCGCTGCCGACCGACCGGGTCGCGCTGTTCTTCGGCAATGCCGGGCTGATCGCGAAGGTGGAATGGCGCGAGAAGCCGAACCAGTCGAAGCCGAAGGCGAAGGCGCAGGAGCGCGCGAAGGCCCACGCCGCGGCAGCAGCCGCCGCTGCCGCCGAGGGCTGAGGTTTCCGAGGGCGAAGTTGGCGTGCGTCTCTGTGTCGGCCAGATATTGGGCGCTCATGGCGTCCGCGGCCTGGTCAAGCTCGCCAGCTTCACCGAGGATCCGGAGGCGATCGTCCATTACGGGCCGCTGACCGACGAGCAGGGCAAGCGGAGCTTCGCGGTCAGCCTGTCCGGATTGCACAAGGGCGCCTGGATCGCCGAGATCGATGGCGTCTCGGACCGGGATCAGGCGCAGGCTCTGGCGGGAACGCGGCTTTATGCGGATCGGGCGCAACTTCCGCCGCCGGACGAGGACGAGTTCTACAACGCGGACCTCGTCGGGCTCAGGGTCGAGCGCCAGGACGGAACATTGGTGGGAACGGTTGCGGCGCTGCATAATTTCGGCGCCGGCGATATCGTCGAGATCGCGCTGGAGTCGGGCGCCAAGCCGCTCCTGCCGTTCGACCGAGTTTCGGTACCGCTGGTGGACGTGCCGGGCGGGCGAATCGTGATCGATCCGCCGCCGGGGTGGATCGAAGGCGGCAAGGAATGAGCGAGGCTGGCGAACCGGCGGTTTGGACCGTCTCGGTCCTGACGCTGTTCCCGGCGATGTTTCCGGGTCCGCTCGGCCAAAGCCTGGCCGGAAAGGCGCTGGAATCGGGGCTTTGGCGGCTGGAGACGCTGGACATTCGGGGGTTCGCGCGCGATAAGCATCGCTCCGTGGACGACACCCCGTTCGGCGGAGGGGCAGGCATGGTGATGCGGCCCGACGTTCTGGATCGCGCGATTCGCGCGGCGCGTCGGCCGGGGCACCGCCTGATCTATCTGTCGCCGCGCGGTCGTTTGCTGACGCAGGATCGGGTCGCCGAGCTTGCCGGCGAACCGGGAGTGACCCTGGTCTGCGGCCGATTCGAAGGAGTCGACGAACGAGTCCTCGCCGCGAACGCGGTCGAGGAAATGAGCGTCGGCGATTATGTGTTGTCCGGTGGCGAGCCCGCCGCGCTGGTTTTGATCGATGCCTGCGTCCGCCTGTTGCCGGGTGTGATGGGCAACGTCGAGACCTCGGCGGAGGAAAGCTTCGCGGACGGGCTGCTTGAGTACCCGCACTACACCAGACCAGCTCTGTGGAGCGACGGCGAAGGGCGGGAATGGACGGTGCCGGATGTACTGATGTCCGGGCACCACGAAAAGGTCAGGGCCTGGCGGCATGCCGAGGCCGAGCGGCTGACGCGAGAGCGGCGCCCGGATTTATGGTCTCGCTACGTGGCCCGCAAAGGCCGCGGCGGTTGAGTGGATTGGGTTTTTGATAGTGGTCGATGACGGCTCCGTGCGTTTAGGGCCGCGTGATTTGGGCAAGGAGTGGACGATGGACATTTTGCAGACGGTGGAAGCAGGCGAAATCGCCCGCCTGACCGAGGGCCGGATCATTCCGGCGTTTTCGGCCGGCGACACGGTTCGGGTTAACGTCAAGGTGGTCGAAGGCACGCGCGAGCGTATCCAGGCGTTCGAGGGCGTGTGCATCGCCCGCCGCAACGCCGGGGTGAACTCGTCCTTCACCGTGCGGAAGATCAGCTATGGCGAAGGCGTGGAACGCGTGTTCCCGCTCTACAGCCCCCGCCTCGACTCGGTCGAGCTGGTGCGCCGCGGCGACGTCCGTCGCGCGAAGCTGTATTATCTGCGCGGCCGCCGCGGCAAGTCGGCGCGTATCGCCGAACGCACCACGGGTCACGGCCTGAAGGAAAAGACCGAGGAGTAAAACGGCAATGGCGGCTCCCCGCACGCTGTTCGAAAAGATCCTGGCAAGCCACACCATCAGCACCGACGCTGACGGGACGGTCCTGCTCTATATCGATCGTCACCTCATCCATGAGGTGACGAGTCCGCAGGCATTCGAAGGGCTGCGCGCGGCGGGCCGCAAGGTTCACCGGCCGGAAGGCACGCTGGCCGTGCCCGACCACAACGTCCCCACCACGCCGGGCCGCAAATTCGGGCCGGACGAGGAGGAGGGCCGCATCCAGCTGGCGACCCTGGAGCGGAACGTCACCGAGTTCGGCGTTCCCTACATTCCGATGGACGATATCCGCCAGGGCATCGTCCATATCGTCGGCCCCGAGCAGGGCATGACCCAGCCGGGCATGACGATCGTCTGCGGCGACAGCCATACCGCGACCCACGGCGCTTTCGGCGCGCTGGCGTTCGGCATCGGCACGTCGGAAGTCGAGCATGTGCTGGCGACCCAGACCCTGCTGTTCAAGCCGGCCAAAGCGATGCGCGTCACCATCGATGGCACGCCTGCCCCGGGCACGACCGGCAAGGATCTGGTGCTGGCCGTCATCGGCCAGATCGGGACAGCGGGCGGCACCGGCTATGTCATCGAATATGCCGGCGAAGCGATTCGCGGCCTGTCGATGGAAGGCCGCATGACCGTCTGCAACATGACGATCGAAGCCGGCGCCCGCGCCGGGCTGATCGCACCGGACGAAACCACCTTCGCCTATCTGCAGGGCCGCACCAAGGCGCCCAAGGGCGCCGCGTGGGAGCAGGCGGTCGTCTTCTGGCGCACCCTCCCCTCCGACCCCGATGCAGTCTTCGACCGGGAAATCACGCTCGACGCCGCCGAGATCGCGCCGCAAGTGACCTGGGGCACCAGCCCGCAGGACGTGCTGCCGATCACCGGCAACGTTCCCAACCCGGCCGACTATGACGACGATGGCCGGCGCGCCGCCGTCGAGCGGTCGCTGGCCTATATGGGGCTGACGCCGGGGCAGAAGCTGAACGAGATCGCGATCGACACCGTGTTCATCGGTTCGTGCACCAATGGCCGAATCGAGGACCTCCGGATGGCTGCGGACGTCGCCAAGGGCCGCAAGGTTGCAAAGGGCGTGCGCGCGCTGGTCGTTCCTGGCTCCGGACTGGTCAAGCATCAGGCCGAGGAAGAAGGCCTCGATCTGGTCTTCACCGCGGCCGGCTTCGAATGGCGCGAGCCGGGATGCTCGATGTGCCTGGCGATGAATGCCGATCGGCTTGAACCCGGACAGCGTTGCGCCTCGACATCGAACCGCAATTTCGAAGGACGTCAGGGACGCGGCGGTCGGACTCATCTGGTCAGCCCGGCAATGGCGGCCGCGGCGGCGATCACCGGCAAGCTGACAGACATTCGCACCTTTGCCTGAACGTCTGGACTGATTGGGAGGCGGCGATGAATGACTATCTGAGCTTCAAGAAACTGATCACGCCGGTGTTCATCCAGGGATTTTTCTGGGTTGCTGTCGCCGTCAACACCGTTACCGCGCTGTTCGATTCCGGCGGGTTCTGGGAGGGGCTGTTCCAGCTCCTGTTCGGGCCGATCCTGATCCGGATTTTCTGCGAGGGTCTGATCGTGATCTTCGAGATCAACGAGACGTTGACCGAAATTCGCGACAATCAGCGCGCCCAGAACGCAACGCCCCCGACCAGCACAACAACGCCACCGGCGGTCTGATTCATCATGCGGAAGTTCACCAAGCTCACCGGCGTCGCCGCGCCGCTCAAAATGATCAATATCGACACCGACATGATCATCCCGAAGCAGTTCCTGAAGACGATCGCCCGCAGCGGCCTGGGCAAATCGCTGTTCTTCGAAATGCGCTACGCCGACGACGGCTCGGAACTGCCGGGCTTCGTGCTCAATCAGGAACCCTATCGGCATGCCGAGATTCTGGTCGCGGGCGATAATTTCGGGTGCGGCTCCAGCCGCGAACATGCGCCCTGGGCGCTGCAGGATTTCGGCATCCGCGCGGTGATCGCGCCCAGCTTCGCCGATATCTTCTTCGGCAATTGCTACAAGAACGGCATGCTGCCGATCGTCCTGCCGCAGGACCAGATCGACACGCTGATGCAGGATGCCGAGGGTGGCAATACCCGCGTCGTCACCATCGATCTGCCGAACCAGCGTGTCATCCGCGCCAACGGCGAAAGCTTCCCGTTCGAGATCAACCCGTCGAGCAAGCATGCGCTGATCGAAGGTCTGGACGAAATCGGCCAGACCCTGAAGCGCGAGCCCGAGATCGCCGCCTACGAGCAACGCCAGCACCAGTCGCAGCCCTGGCTGTGGGGGTAATTCTCAGCCCGCTCTGATCTTGTCATCCCGGCGAAAGCCGGGCCCCATTTCTCCATCCTCGCGATTGCGGACAGTTGGATCCCGGCCTTCGCCGGGATGACGGTTTAAATTCTGGAATAGGAAAGATTGTCCGATGTCCCATAAGATCCTGCTCCTCCCCGGCGACGGCATCGGCCCCGAAGTGATCGCGGAAGCCAAGCGCATCCTCGCTTGGCTCCAGGATCGGCGCGGCATCGGATTCGAAACCGAGGAAGCGCTGGTCGGCGGTTCGGCCTACGAGGCCGAAGGCACGCCCCTTTCGTCCGCGACCATCGCGCGGGCCAAGGCGGCCGACGCCGTGCTGCTCGCCGCCGTGGGCGGACCGCAATGGGACAATCTGGCCTTCAACCTCCGCCCGGAGGCCGGCCTGCTGGGCATCCGCAAGGAACTCGGCCTGTTCGCCAACCTGCGCCCGGCGATTGTGTTCGACGCCCTGATCGACGCCTCCAGCCTGAAGCCGGAGATTGTCCGCGGTCTGGACATCATGATCGTGCGCGAGCTGACCGGCGGCGTTTATTTCGGCGAGCCGCGCGGCATTTTCGACATCGGCAACGGCGAGCGCCGCGGCATCAACACCCAGGTCTATACCACCAGCGAAATCCGCCGCGTGGCCCGGGTCGCCTTCGACCTCGCCAAGAAGCGGCAGAACCGGGTCACCTCGGTCGAAAAGGCCAACGTCATGGAGTCGGGGCGGCTGTGGCGCGCCGAAGTCGGCTATGTCGGCGAGAACGAATTTCCCGAGGTAAACCTGTCGCACATGTATGCCGACAACTGCGCGATGCAGCTGCTGCGCAATCCGCGCCAGTTCGACGTTATCGTCACCGACAATCTGTTCGGCGACATGCTGTCGGACGAAGCCTCGATGCTGACCGGTTCGCTCGGCATGCTGCCCTCGGCCTCGCTCGGCGCCACCGACGCCAACGGCAAGCGTCCGGCGATGTACGAGCCGGTGCACGGCTCCGCGCCCGATATCGCGGGCCGCGGCATCGCCAACCCGCTGGCCATGCTGCTCTCGGTCGCCATGATGCTGCGCTATTCCTTCGGCCACGCTGCCGAGGCGGACATGCTGGAGAAGGCCGTGCAGAACGTGCTGAACGACGGCATCCGCACCGGCGACATCGCGCTCCCCGGCCGCACGCCGGTCAATACCAAGGCGATGGGAGACGCGGTGATGGCCGAGCTGGATCGCCTCTCGGCGTAACTCACCAGTCGTTCGAATCTTTCCTTTTCAGCGTTCCGCTTTTCGTCCGAACGCGGCGAACCCGCTTGCGTATTCGCGCCAAACCCGCGACTTTGCGCGTGCATGAAGCGCGACCTGAAGGGCCGACGGGGAAGAAAGAATCACCATGAACATCAGCTATGATTTCGCCGGCACCACTGCGCTGGTCACAGGCGCCGGGACCGGTATCGGCTTCGCCATCGCCCGGGAGCTGGCGCGGGTCGGCGCGACGGTGACCTTGATGGGTCACCTCGAGGACCAGATCCAGCCGGCGGTCCAGAAACTGAGAGACCTGTTCGGGGCGGACGCGATCCGCGCCGCCGTCGGTGACGTCACCGTCGAGGCCGACCTCAAGCGCGCGGTCGAAATCGCCGGCAATGACGGCGCGCTCGATTTCGCCATCGCCAATGCCGGCGGCGCCTTTCCGGGGCCGATCCTTCTGATGGAAAAGAGCGCCTGGGAAACCGTCAATACCCTCAACATCACCGGCACCGCGCTCACCATCAAGCACGCCGGCCTGGCGATGACGAAAAAGGGCGGCCGGATCGTCACGATCTCGTCCTCCGCCGCCATCCAGGCGGTCAAGTTTATGGCCCCCTACTCCGCCTCAAAGGCCGCGGTCGAGATGCTGACCCGCGGGGCCGCGCTCGAACTCGCGCCCTTCAAGATCAACGTCAACTGCATCTCGCCCGGTTGGATCAAGACCGAAGCCGCGGCGATGATGCCGCCCAGCCTGGTTCAGCAATTGCGCGAACGTACCGCGCAGGGCGACGGTGGCGACCCTGCCGTGATCGCGCAAGGCGTGCTGCATCTCTGCAGCGCCCACACATCCTTCGTCACCGGCTCGGTGGTCCAGATCGGCGGCGGCCTGCATGCCTATGGCGGCGAGGATTTCATCGACATGTGCAAGATGGCCTATGGCGCGGAATTGATCGAGCAGTTCGCCGGCCCCAAGGCTTAGGGCCGTTCAGGACAAAGCGGCGGCCAGCAGGGACTTGGTGTAATCCTGCCGCGGAGCGGTGAAAATCCGCTCCGCGGCCCCCTGCTCCACCACCTTGCCGGCGCGCATGACCAGGATCTGGCTGGCGATTGCCCGCACCACCCGCAGATCGTGGCTGATGAAGATATAGGCCAGGCCATGCCGCGCCTGCAGATCGCGCAGCAGGTCCACGATCTGGGCCTGCACCGACCGGTCCAGCGCTGAGGTCGGCTCATCAAGCACCACCAGTTTTGGACGCAGCACCATGACGCGGGCGATCGCGATGCGTTGGCGTTGTCCCCCGGAAAATTCGTGCGGATAGCGATCCACCGCCGCCGAATCCAAGCCGACCTCGTCCAGCGCCGCCGCGACCGTCTTGCCGAGCTCCACCGACGACAGCTTGCCGTGGACCAGCAAACCCTCCCCGACGATGTCGCCGACGCTCATCCTTGGAGACAGCGATCCATAGGGGTCCTGAAAGACGATCTGCATCTCCCGCCGCATGGCGCGAAGCGCGCGGGCCCCCAGCGCGCGCAGGTCGCGCCCCTCGAAGGTGATGGCCCCCGACGACGGGGTGAGGCGCAGCAGCGCCAGACCCAGCGTGCTTTTACCCGATCCCGACTCCCCCACGACGCCGAGCGTTTCTCCCGCGCGCAGGCTGAGGCCGACGCCATCCACAGCGTCAAGATAGCCGGAAATCCGGCGAAACAGGCCGGAGCGGATGGGAAAGCGAACTCTCAATCCCTCGGCGCGCAATATCTGCCTTGCATCCGGCCTGACCGCGAGCGGCGGGCCTTTCGGCTCGGACGCCAGCAGCATGCGGGTGTAGTCGTGCGCGGGAGCGGCAAACAATTGCGCCACCGGCGCGGTTTCGACGATTTCACCCTGCCGCATGACGGCGACGCGGTCCGCCAGCGTCCGGACGATACCCAGATCATGGGTGATCAGGAGGATCGCCATGCCGAGCCTTTCGCGCATCTCCCGCAGCAAGGCCAAAATTTGCCCCTGCACCGTCACATCAAGGGCCGTTGTCGGTTCGTCGGCGATCAATAGATCCGGGTCATTGGCGATCGCCATGGCGATCATCACGCGCTGGCGCTGTCCTCCCGACAGCTCGTGCGGATAAGCCGCCAGCCGCCGCTCGGCGTCGGGAATACCGACCCTATGGAGCAATGCGAGCGTTTCCTCATCTGATATATTACCTAAGGAATTCCGATGAACCTGTATTGCCTCAGAGACTTGACGACCAATTCTCTGAATTGGGTTGAGAGATGTCATCGGCTCCTGGAAGATCATTCCGATCCGGTTTCCCCGGATATGACGCAAGGTTTCCGGTTCGATGCCGATCAGATTCTGGCCCTTGAAGCGGATCGATCCACCAGTCCGGACGCGCGACTCCGGCGGTAACAGATCCAGGATAGAGAGCGCGGTGACCGATTTCCCGGAACCCGACTCCCCGACCAATCCCACGATCTCGCCTGGCGCGATATCGAAACTGACGCCGCGAACCGCGCCGCGGTCGCCGGACCGGGACGGAAACGCGACAGCGAGATCGCGAACCGACAGCAACGCGTCGCTCATGGCAGTGCTGGCCGCGGCGACCGCGCCGAGTCGACCTGCCGCCTGGGGTCGAATGCATCGCGCACCGCCTCGCCCAGGAAGGTGAGCAAGGTGAGCACGATCGCCAGGCTGAAAAACCCGGCGAGACCCAGCCACGGCGCCTGCAGATTGGTCCGCCCTTCGTTCAGCAAGACGCCGAGCGACGGAGAGCCGGGCGGCATGCCGTAGCCGATCAGGTCGAGCGCCGCCAAGGTCGAGATGGCGCCGGTCAGTTCGAACGGCAGGTAGGCGAAGGTCGCGACAAGGGCGTTGGGCAGGATGTGCCGCCTCATCAGAGCCAATGGGCCCAGCCCCAGCGCCCTGCCCGCGCGCACGTAGTCCAGCGCCCGCGCCCGAAGAACCTCCGCCCGCACCAGTTGCGCCAGCGGCATCCAGCCGAACACCGACACCAGCAACAGCAGAGTCCAGAAATTCGGCGTCACGATCGAGGCCATGATGATGAGAAGGAACAGGACGGGGAGCCCGATCCAGATCTCGGTCAGGCGCTGCAGGACCAGATCGAGCCAACCGCCGAAGAACCCTTCCAACGCGCCGGCGAACAGCCCGATCGCACTGCAGGCCGCCGCGGCCGCGATTCCGAACAATAGCGAGCGCCGCAGACTGTAGATCAGCCAGGCCAGCACGTCGCGCTGTTGATCGTCGGTGCCGAGCCAGTTATCCGCCGACGGCGGCGCCGGGGCGGGAGCTTCCAGATCGATCACCGGCGAGGCGTAGGAATAGGGGATGAGCGGCCAGATCATCCAGCCGCTTCGTTCGATCTGTTCCCTGAGATAGGCATCGCCGTAATCGGCATAGGTCGCGAAATCGCCGCCGAAAGTGGTCTCCGGATAGTCGCTCAGCACCGGGAAATAGAGAAAGCCAGCATAGCTGATCACCAGCGGCCGATCGTTGGCGACGAATTCCGCCGGCAAGGTCACAGCCAGAATGAGCAGCAACAGCACGGCGGACCAGAAGCCACGGCGGTTCCGCCGAAACAGCGCTAACCGCCGGCGCGTCACCGGGCTCACGCGACACGCCCCGCGAAGTCGATGCGCGGGTCGATCGCCGTCATCGCGACATCGGTGGCAACGTTCACCAACAGGCCCACCAGGGTGAAAATATAGAGCGAGCCGAAGACGACCGGATAGTCGCGGGTCACCACGGATTCGAACCCCAGCAGCCCCATGCCGTCCAGCGAGAACATGATTTCGATCAACAGCGTCCCGACGAACAGCATTCGCATGAAAGTCGCTGGAAAACCAACCGCCACGACCAGGATCGCGTTGCGGAACACGTGGCCGTAGAGAACTCGCCGGGGAGTCAGCCCCTTGGCGCGCGCGGTGACGACATATTGCTTGCCGATCTCCTCGACAAACGCGTTCTTCGTCAGCAAGGTCGGCCGCGCGAAGCTGCCCGCGACCAAAGCGGTGACCGGCAATACCAGGTGCCATGCGAGGTCCAGCGGTTTCCGCCACCAGGACAGGCTGGCCCAGCCTTCGGACACCAATCCGCGCAACGGAAAGACCTGGAGGTAACTCCCGCCCGCCAGAAATTCGATCATCAGCACCGCGAACAGATAACTCGGCACCGCATAGGCGAAGACCACCGCCAGACTTGTGACGAGATCGAATCGCGACCCGTCCCTGACGGCCTTGGCGATTCCGAGCGGGATCGATACCGAATAGGCGATCACTGTCGCGGCCAGCGCCAGCGCCAGTGACGTCGGCAGCTTTCGCCGGATCAGGCTGGCGACCCGCTCACCGCGAAAATAGCTCTCGCCCAGGTCGAAGCGCAGATAGTTGCCGATCATCAGTTCGAATCGCTTGAGCGGCGGCTTGTCAAACCCGAACTGATGCTCGATCTCCTTGACCAGTTTGGGGTCGATTCCTTCGGCGCCACGATAGCCGGCCTGCGCTTCGGCCGCCGTTCCTCCGGGCGTCTCGGATTCCGCCTGGAGCCGGGCAATCATCTGCTCCACGGGACCGCCGGGCGCGAGCTGCACGATCGTAAAATTCAGCAGCAGTATTCCGAACAGGGTCGGCGGAATCAGCAGCAGGCGGCGAAGGATGTAACTGAGCATCTGGGACTCGGCGGAGGAGCCGGCTTGAGGCTAAGTGCAGGCTGCACTTATTACAAATGACTCATTCGCCTGCGCCGAAATGGTCACCAAGCGGTCACGATTTCGCCACACGAATCATGATAGATACCGGCTTGTTCGACGTCTGATTCGCCGTCGGCGATGCCGCGTCAAATCTGAAATGGGAGTTTCTCGTGCGTCCTCTGCTCACGCTCTCTATCGCGGCTAGCCTCGCGCTTGCCGTCCCGGTCATGGCCCTCCCCACCCCGGCACAGGCCCAGATCGATCTCGACGTCGTCATCGGCCGGCCGCCGCCGCCCGAACGTGTCGAAGTCATCCCGGCGCCGCCGCGTCCCGCTGGCTTCGTGTGGGACAAAGGACATTGGCGTTGGGACGGCGCAACTCATGTCTGGGTGCCTGGCCACTATATCCGATTGCCTCATCCCGGCGCTGTCCGCATACCGGGCCATTGGGTAGAGATGCCGAACGGCCGCTGGCGTTTCGTCAGACCCCACTGGGAGTAATGCGCAGCGGGCGGCGAGGCTGAGGGCCGCGCCTTCATGCCTCCCGCCCATCGCCTCTACCAGACGAAGCGAAGCAGCACGTAATCCGGCTTCACCGCCGCAGCCTCGATCAAATCCGCCAGCGCCTTTTTGCGGGGAATCCCGCGCCAATTGAGCCTGAGAGCCGGCCGGTGAACTCCGCCGACCAGAAGGCCGGTGGTAAGGCCCACCCCGCCTGCCCCTGCTATATCCGTATCGATTCCGTCGCCAATCGCGATCGTGCGCAAGGGGTCGATGGTGGCGCCCATCCGCGCCTCCAGCGCCGAGAACAAATGCCGATAGATCGGGGCGTGAGGTTTGCCGTGCCAGAATACGTCGCCGCCCTTGGAGGCGTAATATTCGGCGAACGCGCCAGCGCAGATCACCAACATCTCTCCCGCCGGCACCCATAGGTCCGGATTGGCGCAGATCATCGGCAGGCCGAGCGCCAGCGCCGTGTCGAGCTCCTTCTCGTAATCCTCGACCCGCTCCTCGTTCATCTTCGTGCCGGTTGCCACGCAGAACCCGCAGCCGTCGGGTTCGGAACGCACTTCGATGTCCAACCCGTCGAAAACGCTGCGGTCACGCGAGGGGCCGAGGTGCCAGCACGGTCCGTGGAGCTTGCGATGCCACACGTCCGGACGATCGCGGAGACTGACATGAACGCTCTCGCCCGAGGTCACCAGCAACGCGTAAAGATCGGGCGTGACGCCGAACCCTTCCAGGGCCTGGGCGACGGGCGCCGCGCGACGCGGCGCGTTCGACAGCAGAACAACCGTCTTGCCCTTGGCCTTCAGTTTCTTCAATGCATCAACCGCGCCAGGATAGGCCCTGATGCCATCATGAACCGTGCCCCACAGATCGACGATGAAGACGTCGTAGCGGTCCGCTAGTTTGCGGATACCATGGAGCAAGGCGACGCCTTTTCCGGCGCTCATTTGACGTCGGCTCCGATGGCGTCCTCCAGCCGGGTGAAGCCATCCGACTTGAGCCGCGACGCCAGTCCGGACACGATGCGGCCGACCAGTCCGGGTCCCTGGTAGATCAGCGCGGTGTAAAGCTGAATCAGCGAGGCGCCCGACCGGATCTTGGCATAGGCGTCGTCGGCGTTCGAAATCCCGCCCACGCCGATCAGCGGTACCGCGCCCGCGGTGATCCGGTAGGCGCGCCGCAGCATCTCGGTCGAGAGCGGAAACAGCGGCGGACCGCTCAGCCCCCCGGTTTCGCGGGCCACTTCAGGCGACAGCCCCGCAGGTCGCTGGATCGTGGTGTTGGAAATGATGATGCCGGCGACGCCGGTATCCAGCACCGCGCGCACGATATCCTCCAGTTCACCCTCACCCAGATCAGGCGCAATCTTCACCAGTACCGGTACGGGCGACCCACGGGCCGCCTGAACCGCCCCCAGCAGTTCGGTCAGCGCGGTTCGTCCCTGAAGCGCGCGCAAGCCCGGCGTGTTCGGCGATGAAACATTGACCGTCAGATAGTCGACCAACGGGCTGAGCCGGGCAGCGCCCCGCACATAGTCGGCCACTGCGTCCGTCTGATCCTTGTTTCGCCCGATATTGCCGCCGATCCAGCCGCCGAGATGGCGACCGCTGTTTCGAAGCGCTTTCATCCGCAGCACAGCCGCGTCGAGCCCCTCGTTGTTGAATCCCAGGCGATTGATCACGGCGCGCTGTTCGGGAATTCTGAAGATGCGCGGTCGGGGATTTCCCGGCTGAGGCCGGGGCGTCACGGTGCCGAACTCGGTAAAGCCGAATCCGAGGTCGAGAGCGGCTGCGACCACTTCGGCGTTCTTGTCGAAACCCGCCGCCAACCCCAGCGGATTGCGGAACTCCAACCCGAAACGGCGGATCGCGAGGATTGGCTCAGCCAGCATCCGCCCCTGCCCCGCCAATCCGGCTCGCATCGCCCGGATGGTCAGGGCATGCGCGGATTCCGGGGGCAGCAGATGCAGCAGCGGTCGGGAGAGGGTGAAACGATCGATGGTCACGGCGCGGGGAGCCTTAGCGGAAAGCCCGAAGCGC
>Ga0182021_10005207_pt1 | contig 15362 bp, 15 predicted proteins | sample 612E3MmetaG_FD_120493 | JGI IMG/M metagenome (GOLD analysis project Ga0182021, IMG submission 120493) | Permafrost microbial communities from Stordalen Mire, Sweden - 612E3M metaG (Illumina Assembly) | ecosystem: Environmental > Terrestrial > Soil > Wetlands > Permafrost | place: Sweden... | reverse complement strand
TACTGGAGAAAAAGCGTCTCGTTGAGCGTTCGAGTACTGAAATCTCCGTTCTGGGTGTGACGACGCGAGGTTCGCTGGCACATGCTGCCGACCTCTATAACGAGGCGGGGCCAACCTCGTTTGAGCAAGCATCGATAAGTTTAGCCGAGATCGCATCGGCGACTCCGGTACGCCGCTCCGAGGTGACAGAAAAGATTGGCGACGAGCACCGCTTGGTTAAGGCCGAGGTTGGTGATTTTCTCGACCGCGCAGAGGAGATAGGCTTCGTTGACAAGGAAGGCGACGGCGAAGATCGGCTACTGTTCAATGGTAACCTCTTCCGCCGCGATTCGGTCGCCAAATGCGAGAAGGTTCTTACTTCGCTGACGGAAGCCGACCAGAGGGCGGTTGCAGAAGTTGCCGAACAGCTCTCGCGGAGCGGGTGCCTAACGGTCTTGCACGTGGAGAATATTCTGTCGAAGGCACTCCTTGAGAAGCTTGTCGCCGCAGGCCTGTACGACCTCAATCAAGTGACAAATGAGCAAGGCAGCCATGTCTACGTGACCGCCCCGTCGGCTTTCCATAAGTTTGTCGATCCAATGGTGGATGACTGTTTCGATATGGCTAAGTCGCTCGTGGCGGCTTTAACCTACGGGATGAACTCTCGGGCATCCACTCAGGGCAGGATCACCATGCTACCAGCCCTTCTCGGAAAACTAGTTGATGGCGGCGAGATTGGCCCTGCAACTGCAATCGGCCAAGACTATCGGGTGCTTGAAGTCAACAGGGTGGTCAAGCTGCGCCCTGATGCGAATTATCCGAATCGCTTTTACATGAAGCTCTTAAAACGAGAAATCGGCCAGCTTGCGCTTCATGTCCTCACCCAAGGCAATGCTTACGCCCAATCGCTCGTTGACTTACCTGGTGCGCCGATGTCCGGATATGTTGGGCCGGAGGAGAGCCGCACCTCAGTGCGCAAGAAGCAAACACAAATGAGCAAACGAACGACTCGTGACGTATTGGAAGCCGTTCGCGGCGGGCGGGTTTTACGATGACCGCCCCCGCCCAAGCACCGAAAGGGGCCATGCTGGAAGAAGTTCTTCGCGCATACTTCGTGCGCGCTGGCTTTTTTGTAGTTCGTGGGGTCCCGTTCCGTTTCGCTGATGAAGATCTGACGGACGTCGATCTATGGCTATATGACAGGCCGACAGGCACGTCTCGACGTGTGCAGATTTGTGACGTAAAATACAAGCAACGGCCTAAGGCTGTTGAGCGCATTTTTTGGACAAGCGGCCTCGCCAGCGCGTTGGACGTCGATGGTGCGTATGTAGCAACTACCGATAAGCGGAAAGGTCTTCGTTCGGTAGCTAAGAAGTTAGATATACAACTTATCGATGGCAATGATATTCAGCGAATTCAGAACAACCAAAACGTTCTTTATGCAAACCGAATAAGCGATGAGTGGTTAATCCAAGAGCTACAGTCAATCGACAGGGAGTTTAGGAACAAAGATCTTCAGGACGCAAGGAGCGATATCCTTTCTGCCTTGTCCGAAGGATTTGGAGCTCCGTCAGGGGTTAGAGCGCTTGAAGGGTTCAGCCGACTAGCAGCGGCGGCAGCTAGCTACCATCCTGACTCGAAAGCCGCGCGCGCAGCAGGGCGGTTGGCATACCTAGCGGCAGCGATAGCTTGCGAGAGTCTTGACTACGTCAGCATTGGTGCGGCGTTCCGCACGATGGAGGAGCGGCGTGAACTTATCCTCAATGCTGTTCGCTTAGGCGCATTGAGTGATGAAAATGGTCAACAAGCACTCAAGCTCGCTTTGGCGCTCATGGAGAAATATGCGCCAGGTGGCAAAAGCACTGCATCAGCAGTGGAAACCAACCTGAAGAAAGACCTCCAGCAAATACCGGCCGAGATTGTAGCAGATCAGGCTATCAGGCTCCTTAAAGCTGACCAGCTATTTTTGACCGGACGAGAACTCGAAATGGCCAGCTATCAAGTTGTGCTACCTTCATTTGACGATTTGAGTGTGCAGACAAAGTCGATGTTGGGTGCGCTACTGGATTACGCGCGAGTGGACAGAGAGCGGTTTGCTCACGCTTGGAAGGTCGAACCTGCAACTGCCGTCACAAATGAAATGGCAGAATTTGGCTTCAGGGATGTATCGCAGCAGCAGAACCTGTTTAGAGATCAAGAATAGCTTCTCAGGCAAGCGAAACATGTGCACCAGTTCGCAACCATTTCCAGCGGGGCTGGTTGAGGGATCTGAAAGCGGACGATTAAATCTAGAAAACAGTTAATGCTACTTCGGACGCAAAGTGGTCACCTTCGGAATTTGGCAAGGCCCTTTTCCGAGTGACGGTTTTGGCCGTTCACGACCCAACACAGACGATCGGAAGGGCGGCGAGGTGAGCCGGTTAATGGAACGTATATTTCGGGTAAGGCGAGAGCATGGTTAATGCAGTTACAGTAAACACTGAAACACGTTCGTTCCACGGCCGCATTTCTGCGAATTTTTCCCCGCTTTTGCGCGATTTTTGCGGTTCAAAAATCCGGTTAAATATAGGAGCATAGTTGAATTTAACTATAAAACGGTGCATTTTTCGACGCCGCGTCCGGATTTGTAAGTGTAGTTTGTAGTGCTAAATCAATATGGTAGAGAGTGTTTAAGAGTTTAGAAAGAGTCTATAGATATATTGATGCGATGAAGAGGGTCGGAACGATTGCTGGATTTTTGGCGGGGAATCCCAAACAATGAGGTTAACGAGTAATTTATCGGGGGAAGCCGATGCTTCGCTATGGTCGCCGCTGGGGCCGTCCCAAGCGGGCGTCAGGTGGCTTGGGCGCAGCGCAGGAGAACCGCGAAATGACCGCCATCCAGGGTGAATGCCGCCTTTCCAAAGGTTTCAGTCCATGGGAGAAGCTCTGGGCGCAGCTCAGCTTTAACGCGATGGTCTTTTCAGGCATTGCCGGAATCGCGTTCTCGGACTGGCATTGGCTTGCGCCATATCTCGTTTTCACCGTGTACGGCATACTCGGCATCGTCATGCGTCACCAAGCCTGCGCCAGGTGTCCTCATCTGCACGTCGACAACGATTGCCTTCAATTTCCGCCGGAATGGACGAAATGGCTCGTGAAGGAACGCAAGACCGCGCCCTTCAGTGCGGCGGAGCGATGGTCGTCCTATCTGATATTCCTGCTGATCCCTCTGTATCCTCTCTATTGGTTGCGGCAGCAGCCCGTCTTGCTCGCCGTTTTCGTGGCATCCGGAACGATGTGGTATCTCGGCCAATGGTTTTACTTCTGCAAGCGATGCCGGACCAGGCAGTGTCCGTTCAACCGGGTTCCGACAGGCACCCCTGTCGGTGCGGAATGATTTCGATGGGCAGCCTTGCGAAAGGACGCCGCGATGCCTCCGCCGCGCCGGCTATGGGGCGATGACCGCATTATAAGCCGCCCGGATCAGCTCATCGGCCAATGGCGGAGGCGGTTCGCGGCGCTCCAGATACATGCGCACGGCGCCTAAAGGAACCTCCACGAGCGCGAAACGGGCGCGGTTCAAATTATCGGGTGCGGCGTCCCCGAGCGTGGCTTGGGCAAATCGAGTGACGGCCGTTTTCATGGTCTCTTCCTGGCGGACGACGCCGTTGCGCAACGCTTCGGGCCAATCTCCGTGAATGAAGTCGCGGCGGCGGTGAAGCAGGAGCAGGCGCGCATCCTCCAGATTCTCCCGCGCCCAGGCAGGCGTGTGCAGCGCCGCGGCCAGCCCGTCGCCGGCTTCGATGGCGGCTAGGAAGCCTTTCTGGAACGCGAGCACGATCTCAAGCCAAAGTTCGCCGAGCAAAAGATCGCGTGAGGCATAACGGTAATAGAAGGAGCCGGCAGGCGCGCCCATGTGGCCGATGACGGAGCCGACGGTGACGGCCGCGGGGCCGTGCTGGCGGGCGAGCGCACGCGCTGCCGCGAGAAAGTCGGTGCTGGCGAACCGGGGCCGGGCCATTTTTCGTTATAGACTCTTTATTCTAGAATGCATATTCTAAATCCTGTCACATCACGGAGCAAGAAGGATACGTCATGAATAGCGCCATGCTCTACGCGGCTGCGATCCTCGCAGTAATCACGGGATTCGCCCACTCCATTCTTGGCGAGCGCCGCCTTATCGGACCCATTCTCAGGGACAGCCAGTCCGGACCGGAGGTTTTGAAACACCTCATGGCGCGCCAGATCCTGCGCTTTGCCTGGCACATCACGACGCTTGGCTGGATCGCGGAAGCCGTGATTCTCATCCTCGCGGGCACGCTTGAACCTGCGCGGCAGGGCCGGCCCATCGTCTTGGTGATCGGCCTCTCCTTCCTGGCGATGGCGTCGGTCTCCTTTATCGTCTCGCGCGGCCGTCACATCGGCTGGCCGTTTCTGGCCGCAACCGGGACGGCCGCACTGGGCGCGCTGGTTTGATTGGGGCACCAAGGCTGGCTCGCCGCGCGCCATACCGGCGACACGTTAACGCTTGGTGTTTACGCTAACGCAAATCTTTGCCGTCCCTGTCGGCAAGCCGGCAGGCGCCGCGGCGGAATCGCCGCAGGCTAAGGGCACCGTGGCCGATGAGCCGCGTGCAGCTTGACGGAGTGAGTACGATGGAAGGGCTTGAGCAAATCTTAAAGGAGCATCCGTTTTTCGCCTCTTTCGAACCGGAGCATATCCGGCTCTTGGCAGGCAGTGCGCGGAACCGGCGGTTTGCGGCCGGATCGTACCTGTTCCACGAAGGCGACCCCGCGGACGAGTTCTTGCTGATCCGCGATGGGATGGCGGCTCTTGAGATTGCGTCTCCTGGGATGGCGCCTGTTGTTTTCGAGACTTTGAACGGCGGCGGGATCGCCGGTGCCTGCTGGCTCGTGCCTCCATATCGCCGGGCGTTCGATGCGCGCGCCGTGACGCCAACCGGGGTAATAGGCATCGACGCCGGACGCCTTCGCGGCCTCTGCAACGCCCATCATCAACTTGGCTATGAAATAATGAAGCGCTTCCTTTTGAGCCTCCTGCCGCAGCTCGATGCCAGCCGGCTGCAATTCCTCGATGTTTATGGCAGGGGCTGATGCGAATATGGAGCTGTTCGGCATGTCAGCCCGTCCCGCTTTTTCGGCCATCGGGCCGCTGGCCGTTTTAGCCCGCCCCGCCGCAACCCATGCGATACCTTTTCTGGCCGCCATTTCCCGTGTCTCCGTTCGGTGAAGCGAACGCGAGACGGTGCTTCCGCACTTGGCGAGGCAACCGTAAATTGCAGCCACTTGAAACATTGCTAACGGGGCGGGTAATTTTGCTTGCAATGCACAAATACGCGGGCGCGCGGCTTGACAGGGCGCCCGCGCCCCTGCCACACAATGCCCAACAGATTCTCACGCGCGAGCGCCCATCATGAAAATCAACGGCAACGAAATCCGGCCTGGCGCCGTCATCGAGCACAACAACAGCCTTTGGGTTGCGGTCAAGACCCAGGCCGTGAAGCCGGGCAAGGGTCCTGCCTACAATCAGGTGGAGCTTAAGAACCTTATCAACGGCTCCAAGCTTAACGAGCGCTTCCGTTCCTCCGAGACGGTGGAGAAGGTGCGCCTTGAGCAGAAGGACTTTCAGTTCCTGTACCCGCAGGACGATATGCTCGTGTTCATGGACACCGATACTTACGAGCAGATGGAACTGCAGCGGGAGTTCGTGGGCGAGCGCGCCGCGTTTTTGCAGGACGGCATGAAGGTGGTCGTGGAGATGCACGAAGGCCGGCCCATCGGCATCAGTCTGCCCGACCAGGTGACGCTTGCCGTTACGGAAGCCGATCCGGTGGTGAAGGGGCAAACGGCTGCATCGTCCTACAAGCCCGCGATTCTGGAGAATGGCGTGCGCGTTATGGTCCCGCCGTTCGTCAGCTCTGGCGAGAGGATCATCGTCGACACCAACGAACTCGTGTACATCCGCCGCGCCGATTAGTACAACGCGATACAAGTTCGCTTGCCAACTCGCGGCTAATGGGGCGAACTTCCGGCGGGCTGTACTAGTAGGCCCGATCCGCGAGAAATCCCGTGAGCTTTACGAAGGCCCGCATCCGTTAAGATGCCTGGATCACACCTTTGGCGTTTCCGGGAAGACGCCAAGAGGCTAAGCTTGCGCATCGCCATGGCGGCGGGAGCCGCATCGCGATCACGCTGAACATATCTATGGAGTAAAGCGCCATGCCAGCTTCCGCGCTGATGACGGTCATGATTAACGCCGCCCGCAAGGCCGGCCGCAGCTTGGCGCGCGATTTCGGCGAGGTCGAGCACCTGCAGGTGAGCGTCAAGGGCCCGGCGAATTTCGTCTCCGCCGCCGACCATCGCGCCGAAAATATCCTCTACGAAGAGCTGAGCAAGGCGCGCCAGGGCTACTGCTTCCTGATGGAGGAGCGCGGCCTGGTCGAGGGGCCGGACAAGACGCATACCTGGATCGTCGACCCGCTCGACGGCACCACGAATTTCCTGCACGGCATTCCGCTATTTGCGATCTCCATCGCGCTCCAGCGCGACGGCGAACTGGTCGCGGGGCTGATTTACAATCCAGCCAGCGGCGATTTTTACACCGCCGAGCGCGGCAAGGGTGCGTTCCTGAACGACAACCGGCGCTTGCGTGTCGCGGGCCGGCCGGATCTTGACAACGCCGTGATCGTTACCGGCGTTCCGCATCGCGGCAGGCCGGGGCACGGGCAGCATCTGGCCGAGCTTTCCGCGGTCATGCGGGACTGCGCGGGTATCCGCCGCACCGGCTCCGCGGCGATAGACCTCGCCTGGGTCGCGAGCGGGCGCTTCGACGGTTATTGGGAGCGCGCCATCCAGCCCTGGGACATGGCGGCGGGCATTGTGCTGGTGCGCGAGGCCGGCGGCTTCGTGTCCGGCATGGAAGGGCGTCCGGACATGCTCAAGACCGGCGCCATCGTCGCCGGCAACGAAGCCATCCATGGGGCGCTCTTGAAGCGCATCGCCGCCGCAAACGGCTAATCCGGCTACCCCGATGTTTCCGCCGGCAAGGATCGCGAGGGCAAAATTCGCCGCGGCCGCCGGCCCCGCGAGGGCGGAGCCCCATGCTAACCTCCTCCGGTAACGGCAAGAAATGGATTCCCGCTTTCGCGGGAACGATGCCACGGCAGTGGGAGTTGCAGGAGGCTTTAACTGCCGTTGGCCACCGGCAAAGGTAGCGTGACCTTGACTTCAAGCCCCTTTTCTTGCGGCGGCTGGCCAAGGGCGATTTCGCCGGCATTCGATCGAATGATATCGCGAGCGATGGTGAGGCCCAAGCCTACGCCGCCCGTCTCCCGGCTGCGCGAGTTTTCCAGGCGCCGGAAAGCCTGGAACGCAAGCTCGGCCTTTTCAGCAGGTATGCCCGGTCCGCCGTCGGTGATGAAAATCGCCGCCTTGCCCCCCGAATGCGAAAGGCTGACACACGCCCAGCCGCCATATTTGATCGCATTGTCGATCAGATTGGCAAATGCCCGCTTGATCGCAATGGGCTGGCACTGGGCGGAAAGGTGGTCCGGCCCGCTATAGCTCACCGGGTAATTGCGGTCGGCAAGGGTGTCGCAAAGGCTGATGAGCAAGGCGGCAAGGTCGATTGCCTGGGCCGGCTCGCTCTTAAGCTCGTCGCCCGCGAAGTCCAGCGTCGCCGAGATCATCCGCTCCATTTCCTCCATGCCGGCGACCAGGCGCTCCTTGGCTTCTCCGTCGCAGACATCTTCGGCGTCGAGGCGCAAGCCGGTCAAGCCGGTTCTCAGATCGTGAGACATAGCGGCGAGCATATGCGTCCGCTCGTCGAGGAACCTCTTGATGCGGTCTTGCATCTCGTTCATGGCCTGCTCGATGACCTTGAATTCGCTCAAGCCGGCGGTATTGACGGGAACGGCCCGGCGTGTGCGTCCAAATTCACGGGCCGCGCCAGCCAGCCGGTCCAAGGGGCGCAGCCATTGCCTTGCCGCGAAGGTTGACACAAGGGAGACGGCCACGGCGGCGCCGAGCAGAGTAATGAACCAGGGCAGCACGCGGGCTCTGTAGCTCAGCATATCCTCCGGTTCCACAATGACCCAGCTTCCATCGGCTCCTTGAATGCCAAACTCGAAAGGCGCGGGGATCGCAATATCCTCATCTTCCGGCTTGAGCGGTCCTTTTGCCAGCCGGCTTGGAAGGTCGGGCGGCTGAAATAGCAAGTCCACGTGGAATTGATTTCCGCGCGGCCCGATCAGGCTCCTGAAGGTTACTCGCGACACAGTTCCCTTGAGATCGCTTTCGATGGCTTGCCGCACCCGCTCTGGGAAAGGCCGCTTGAACGCAGGTGCCGTTTCGTCCGGGTGCTGCTGCACCCGCAGCCAATGTATCTGCAAGTGGTTTTCCGCGCTGAGCCCGGTGGCAAGAGCTTCCCTTCTCTTCGCATCTGCCTGGAAGATCGCCAGCGCAGCCTTCTCCATGGTCTCGACGAGCCAATGCCCGCCATACACCCGCATCAAGCGCGGGGGGATGAAGACAAGTGCCGCGGCATTCAGGGACTCCACGGCAAGAACCGCAACCAGCATCATGGCCGCGATGCGCATCCAAAGCCTGACTGGCGGAAGCAGCCGGAAAAAACGCATCAGCCGGGCGCCCCTTGCGAACCGGCCACGACCCCGGCACAGAATACATAGCCGCCGCTGCGCACGGTCTTGATGAACACAGGGGCTTGCGGATCGGCTTCGATCTTCCGCCGCAGCCTGCTGACCTGCACGTCGATGCTCCGGTCGAAGACGTTAGCTTCGCGGCCGCGCGTCATGTCGAGAAGCTGGTCGCGGGTAAGGACATGCTGGGGATGCCCAGCGAAGGTCAGGAGCAAATCGAACTCGCCGGCCGTCAGCTCGACGAGGGTTCCTTCCGGGTTGCGCAGCGTGCGCCGCAGCACGTCGAGCCGCCAGCCTTCGAACTCGTACGAGGCAGGCCTTGCCCGCTCTTCCGGGGCGGGTGTATCCCCCGTGCGGCGCAGCACCGCCCTTATGCGCGCCAGAAGCTCCCTCGGGTCGAAGGGCTTGCAGATATAGTCGTCGGCGCCCAGCTCCAGTCCCACGATGCGGTCGGTATGCGTGGACAGGGCCGTCAGCAGCACAACGGGGACCTTGCCCGCCGCGCGAAGGCGGCGGCACAGGGATAGGCCATTTTCGCCGGGCATCATGATGTCGAGTACGATGAGATCGAACCGGCTGTTTTCCATCGCCTGGAACATGGCCACGCCATCCGCCACGGCCGAAACGCGAAATCCGTTCCCTTCCAGGAACCTCGCGAGGCTCGTTCTGATCTGCCTGTCGTCGTCGGCTATCAGGATGTGCGGTGTGTTGGGCATGGTTATCCAAATTTAATAAAATTATATGCGTCACTCATAAAATGAGCCGAGGCGGTGCGCCACCTAAGTGTTGTAACAGAACGTTACAATTCGTCTCATGGCGATCATCCAATCCGTAGGCCCATGTTCTAAGTTGAAGTCCCCGCAGACCGTTCGCGGGGCTAGCTCACGGGCACTGCGGCCAGCGCCCGCTGCCAGCCCCGCGAATGTTTCAACCCCAGCCGGTTTTTCGCGGCGTTACGGGGAGTGCGTGGCGTGGTTCGCCTGCCCCAAGCATTCTGGCGGCGCGGAGTTTGAATTAGGATAGGGATATAATTATGAGGGTTTTCCATCCGGGCGCGTACCTGGCCGGCAGGAGAGTAGATTTTCTGGATGCTACCGAAGCAGAAATATTCGAGCTGGTCCGTTCGATGGTAAGCGAAATGGCGATCATGTCCTGCTTCCTTGCGCTGCCGCTGGAGCAAAAGAAAGTGGTCCAGGCAAGCATCGCCTCTTTCGAGGCCTGTCTGGGCGGCGTCCTGCGCAAGCACTGATCCGAAATGCGGCCGCATACAGCTCCCGCGAAAGCGGGAGTCTATAGTGAGCACAGGTAAGACCTGCGCTTCTTGCCCGCATTGAATCCCGCATGCGCGGGAATGACGGTGGTATTTTGCCCGGAGTTTTGCCTCCGTTACTCCCAGAACCGGCCGCCTACTGCTGGGAATGCAATTCAGATTGCTGGAAAGCCTTGTCTATTATTCGCAAGAACTGCTCGGATGCGGTGCGGTCGTAGAGGGTCAGCGGCTGCGCCGTGTCGAATTGGCGCTGGTTCACGAATTGACGCAACCTGGCGGCGTCTGGCGGATTCGACGCCCCGCCCAGTTTTGTACAGGCGAAGGCCGCCCACTTTCGTCCCTCGTCCAACGCGGCGCTAAGCGCGCTAACGTCCCAAATGCGATCGCCAGATGCCGCGAGAAGGCCGGCCCGCCAGAAATGGAACATGGTCCCGGCTATGAAGGCGTCGCCTGCGCCAGTCGGGTCCACCACCATGCTTTCGTCGTTAATGTATTCTGGCACAAATATGAATACACTGTCGTGAGACTTTCGCCCCTGAAAGCAAATCGCACCGAAGTGATCCAGCGTAATGCAGAATGCCGGCTGTAGGCCGGAGAGGAACTCCGCAAGGTCGGGCAATTTGGTACTCGGAATCGACGCTTCGAAAAAGCGTCTGGCTTCATTTATGTGCATTTGCACATAATCGGCCTTTTCCAGCAAACTGGCCCAATGGCTGTATCCTTTAGATAGCTGCTCCTGGCCGAAGTTTATGAATATCGGGCACCGGCCATGGAACCGTTCGACGATTGCGGCGGTTGGATCGGACTTTCCATCGGCCTCACCCCGGGGGAAAGGCAGGTGTCCGATCGATATAGCGGCAGGCTCCGCGTCAAGCTGACCGTCCATATCCGCGATGCGCGAGGCCAGAGATGAGTAAAATCCGGTTTCATCTGAGTGTTTACTCTTGAATATCGTTCTTGTGCCCGCATCCACAAGAACGGTGGATTGGGCTGTGCGCATACCTGGGGTAAAAAAGCGAGGAGAGCGCAGATAAGCCAGTGCGATCCCGCCGGTATCCGCGGCAGTAGCTACCTCCTCCATGAATGCCTGGATCTCATGGCCAATACTGTCATCGCCGATGCTAAGCAAGGGCATGGCCGGTGCATTCATGGATAGCAGGCGCACAGCGCAATTCACGCCGCTGCCTCCGAACGTGCTCGCAATGCGCACTTCATTCTTCCCGCCGATCCTTACCTGTCGTTCGGCGATGAGAAGCGTTTCGCTATTGCCTCCGCCGAATACCAATATTGGCTTCGAGTGCATTATGGCCGCCTCAATTGCTAAAGGACTGTTCCGGCGAAGTAACCTTCCCTGAGTTTGCCGCAAGCGGGTTGGGGGGCCATCGCCCGGCGGCAAGGGACGAGCGAGACATTACCGTCAGGTTTTGAGCGCTTGCATGTCCGTCCTGTCCATCGCGATCATGGCCTGAGCGCGGCGCGTCCTGAGGTGCGGCTTCCGTTCGAATGGCCGGAAGGAGAGAAGGAGCCCACGAAGCACTGGCTCTCACTCGCGCCGGCGGCGCGTCCTGAGGAATGGCTTCCGTCCGGACGGCGGGAAGGAGAGACGGAGCCCACGAAGTGTTGGCTCTCGCTTGCGCTGGAAGACATGGCGCTCGACGGGCTTGCCGATTTATGCTTGCCGCGCTGGCGCACTGGGCGCGATTTTCCCGGTCTGAAACAAGAAGCCGGCTCCGGCCATCACGAAGGCCGGGCATGGCGCGGCTTCCACCGCCGCGCGACGCTGTGCGTGACGGCTTATCTTTTTCCGGCTTCCACGCAAAAAACGGCCTCCACCTCAGCACTTTCCGGCTCTGGGAGGGCCGGGAAAGTTGAGCTTTCCGGATGTTACTGGCTGGAAGGGCTTGCCGCTCAGGCCCGCCAGGCACATTCCCAACAGGATCGCTGCGCTCGGGCGAGGAATCGTTACGGGCTTGCCGGGAAGCCTGCCGGGATTCCCCTGCCGCGCTACCGGAAGACGAAGCATCCAACGCTGGCCACGGCCATGGGCCGGCGGAAGTTTTGGGGGCAGTCCGGGGATCTTCCTGGCTCTCGACCGATGCGCCCCAGCCATACCAGGCGTCTTTCACTTCCCCATAGTAGCGGGCTGAGTCGTAAAGCTCTGCTTCGAGGGCGATGGAGTAAGCATCCAGCCTGCCCATGGCTTCGAGAATGGAATAGGTGGCCACGACAAGATCGGCACGGTAAGAAACCAGGGCAACGCGAACGTTCAGATATATCTGTTCGGCGCCAAGAACGTCCGAAGTCGCTTTCTGTCCGAGCATTTCTTCTCCGTGAATGGACGCAAGCATCAAACGCGCGGCCTCCACGGCCCTCCGGCCCGCGGCGATATTTCCCTGGGCTGCGAGATACAATCCCCAGGCTGAGTAAACGCGCTCGCGCGCACGCTCACGGGCTTCATCTATTTGCTCGCGCAGCTGCGATTGGGTTTCAATCGCGCCCCGGATTTGAGCCGAAACACTCCCGCCCTCGTAAAGGGGCACGCTGAGAGTGCCCACGACACGGGAGTCTTCAGAATATTTCAGGTACGGGTTCGATTCTTGGGCGCTTTTCCCGTAGGTCGCATCCAGGGAAAGCGAGGGAAGCAGTTGGCCTTTGACTTGTTTTATCTGATGTCCCTGAGCGCGTTCGCGGAAAATCGCCGCAAGGATCGCGGGATTTTCGGAGCCGGCCGAAGTGTTTGCCTGGTCGAGCGAGGCCGGAATTAGCCTGATGACAGGACCAGGTTCCTGCAACGTGCCGGGCTCATGCCCAATGTACTGCGCAAATTGTGCCCGGCTGGAATCCAGCGTGCCCCGGGCGATGCTCAAATCGGCTTCGGCCGAAGCAAGAGCGGTTTGAGTTTGATACACGTCCGTCTGGCTTATCCCGCCAACCTGAAGCCGCCGCTTGACCGCCGCCAGCTGTCTCGAAAACCCCCTGACTGCGTCCTGCCGGAGCAGCACGATAGTCTGATCGCGGACAACGTGTGCGTATGCCGTCGCCGCGTTGAGAAGCACCCCCTGCTCGGCACCGCGAAGGTCTTCGCGGCCGGCTTCGACGATGGCTTCGGCCCCTTTAACTGCGTTATATGTGCGGAACCCATCGAAGACATTCTGACGGAAAGCGATTTCAAGGGCGCGCGGGGTGGTCGGCCCAGTTCCGCTGAAGAGCGGATCGTTCGCGAGGGTTGGGTCTGCCTGCCATCTGTTTCGTGTATCGGCGCGTCCCGCGGCCGCCACCGCAAGTATTTGCGGCCGGTATCCGGACTTCGCCAGCGCGACCCCATTATCCGCGGATCGAAGCTGAGCGCGGGCGGCCTTTAGCGTTGGATTGAAGAGATAGGCCGCGGTAAGGGCTTCCTTCAAGCTTTCAGCCTTGGAAGCCGGGGCCGCCAGCGATAGCGCGGCACCCAAACAAATGGCAAACGGCTTGGGCCGGAGCCACTGCACAATAGAATGCAAATCACGCATAAGTTATCCCCACATAATAACCACACGTAGGAATAGGTATCGCAACAAGGTAAATACGCGCCTAAGCCAGTCCGGCAATTTTGGGCGGCGGCACCTGCGATGTCGCGGAAAATCGAAAAGCAAGGATCGGGGCCGCGTGCCCCTCTCGCGGGAAAAGCCCTGGCGTAACGAATCCCGGCCGGCGCTGTTCTCTGCGCTGTCACCGCGTGTGTTCGCGAGAAATGCGGCCTGACCCAAGCGCGCATAGCTCCTCGACGACGATGTCGAGCTGGCGTCCCGCCGGCTTGGTGCCTGTAAGGGCACAGCCAAGGTAGGTCCAATAAAGAATGGCCGCGCGGGTTTCCGCCAATGCCGGTCCCGTTCCGCATTCCGTCAGAATTTGCGTCAGGTAGGCCCGCCGCCTGCGATCGACTTCCTCGGTGGCGGCGGCCGCGGCATCGTAGGCCGCCGCCCACGAGCGCATGGCTATTTCCAAAGCCGGCTCCGCGCTCAGCGCCCGGCGCAAGAGCGCCGGCAGCCGCATTTCCAGCGGTTGCTCGTCTTCGATTTCCGCGATGACGGTCTCGGTTGCCAGGGCTTTCCAGTGCGCGATGACGCGCCGGTGGAATGCCTCGACATCGGCGAAATGCCAATAAAAGCTGCCGCGCGATACGCCCAGCTCCTTGGCCAGCGGCTCTGCTTTCAAGACGTGAAAGCCCCGCGAAGCGAGCACTCGCAGCCCCGCATCGATCCAATCGCTCTCGCTCAATCTCTTGCTCATGGTCCAACCATACACTTGTGTATTGACAAGCGCCATGGCCGCTGCATAATCGCGATAACCATACAGTAGTGTATGGTACGGGCAAGCCGGCGTTCGCACGGCGATGAAGGGGAAGCGGAGCGTGAGCGGTCTTTTGGTGCACTTCGTTGCGGCCGCTCTCGGCGCGGCCGTGCTGTTTCATTTGTATTGGGGGGCGGGCGGCCGCTTTTTCTCGGACGCCGTGATCCCCGTGCGGCAAACCTCGCGCGGGCCTGAGAAGGTTTTCAATCCCTCGCCTCTCGCCGCCCTGATTGTGGCCTCGTATCTCTCGGCCATTATCGCGCTCGCTTACGCCGTGAGCTGGAATGCCGGCGTAACGCTCGGCGCCGGGAGCCTGCGCCTGCTGCTCGGTCTGGCCGGCGGCGTTTTCCTGCTGCGTGCGGTCGGCGACTTCCGCTACATGGGCTTTTTCAAACGTGTGCGCGGCACTCGCTTTGCCCGCTGGGACACTTGGCTGTTTTCCCCGCTGATCCTGTTCCTTGGCCTGGCCTGCACAGCCATCGCGGCCAGCTGAAAACGCGAATATGGAAAGGGTTGCAATGGACATTTCCGAGACTTACGCCTGCAAACCGGAACCGGGGGATCGCGTTTTCGAAACGCTGCCGGGCTTCCATTATTCGGACGCCTTCCGCATACGCATCGCGGCCGCCGACGGCAGAACGCTTGAGCAATTGATGGCCGCGCGCGGCACGGGGCACCTTGAGAAAATGCTGGCTCGCCTCAGAGACCGCCTGACAGCGCCCTTCGGCCTGAAACCCATCGGCAAGGCCGGCATGGCGCCGTTCGAAACCGTCGAACGCCACGAAGGCGAGGTCATTTTCGGCGTCGGCGACCGGCATGCGGATGTGCGCATAGCCTACGCGCTCAGCGGCGCCGCCGGCACGGAACGGACGCTCCGGGCCACGACGGCGGTGCGCCTCAACAACGCTTTTGGCCGCGTTTACCTCATGGTCATTCTGCCGTTTCATTTCCTGATCGTGCGGCGCCAATTGAAGCGCATTGCCCTAGTGGCCTGTATCGGCCAAAATGAATAGTTCTGACTTGGTCTTTTTCGCCGTGGCAAAGCCGGACGGCTTGACTGTACGTCCAGTACAGCCTGCGCCTTCCAGCTTCACCACGTCAAAAAATTCCGGCGTCATAACCACT
>Ga0182021_10005205_pt1 | contig 15364 bp, 15 predicted proteins | sample 612E3MmetaG_FD_120493 | JGI IMG/M metagenome (GOLD analysis project Ga0182021, IMG submission 120493) | Permafrost microbial communities from Stordalen Mire, Sweden - 612E3M metaG (Illumina Assembly) | ecosystem: Environmental > Terrestrial > Soil > Wetlands > Permafrost | place: Sweden... | reverse complement strand
AGGGACGGAATTGAACCGCCGACGCAAGGATTTTCAGTCCTTCGCTCTACCAGCTGAGCTACCTCGCCATGAGAGGCGATCCCGGATACTCCGGAATCGCGGTATAGTATATTTTTACGGGCCACCCATGTCAAATGAATCCGCCGGTCCGCCCGGCTGTGTTAAAATGACCGCGTGGAACGATTGAAAATCGCCGCGCTGCTGCCCCACGTCGAGGTTTTTGGAGGAGTGCGCCGTTATCTCGAGCTGGGCAACGCCCTGACTGCGCGGGGGCATAAGTTCGTCCTCTTCCATCCCAAGGGGGACAAGCCCGATTGGCTAGATTTTCGGGGAGAAACGCGGCCGTTTTCGGCCTTGAACGACGAGGCTTTCGACATCGCCCTGTGCGGCGAATATTCGATCCTGCCCCGCTTCGATCAACTGGCCGCCCGGGCCAAGTTCTTCTATTTCGTCCTGGAGGGCCATAAGGATGAGCGCCGGGTGGCCCGGCGGAAGGGCCTCCACTTTTTGGGCAATTCCGAGGGCATCTGCCGGCGCATGGAGCATAAATACGGCATGATATGCCATCGCGCGCCCGGTGGAGTGAATCCAGAGATCTTCCATCCTCTCACCGAAAACCCGGTCCGGGACACGTTCAACATCCTCTGCTACGGGCGGATCACGAAGCGCCGCAAAGGCGTGCCTTTCGTCATCAAGGCCGTCGAAAAGCTTTACAGGCGCTATCCCCGTCTGAGGCTGGTCTTTTTCGACACCCAGGTCGGCCTCGATCGCCGCGATCCCCGTCCTTTGATTAAAACCCGTGTTCCCTTCGACTTGCATCTCAACCTTCCTCAAGAGAAGATGTCCTGGCTGTTCGGCCAGGCCGATGCCTTCGTCAGCGCCGAATGGCGCGCGGGATGGTCGAATACCAGCGCCGAAGCCATGGCCTGCCGGGTCCCTGTCGTCTGCACCCCAAGCGGGACCCGGGATTTCGCCGAGGACGGGGTGACCGCCCTGGTCTCTCCCTGGCCCCTCCCGTCCCTTCTGGCCCGGCGCATCGAACGCCTGATGTCCGACGTCCCCCTTCGGGCCCGCCTGGCCCAGGCCGGCTACGACAAGATCTCCGCCTTCACGTGGCCCGCCCTAGCGGATCGGCTTGAAAATATTTTTGCCGCGGTTCTCGGCCGAGACGGCCGCTCCGCGTAGGACTGCAAAGCCCGTCCTCGCTGCGCGGCTTGAATCGATCTTTAACGCTACGCTCGGTTGAGCAAGCCGCTCCGCGTAGGACTGCAAAGCCCGTCCTTGCGGAGCGCCAGGAATCCTTTATTGACGAAATCCTGACCTGTGAATGGTAAGGACGGGTTTGATTGGCTCTTTTCTTGTTTTTATATCAAATAGTCCCAAATCAGGAAACAAACTAAACTTATTTCGAGAGGGTGAAGGGGCGGACCGGGCGAAAACCCGTGCGATGACTGAGCGGGCATGGACCTGCAATCATAAAGCGATTTTTTCTTCCTATGATTGCAGGGAGCGAAGGAAGAGCGTCGGAGCGCATTTTCCTCGCCGGGGAAAATGCGCGCGTTTTCGTCCGGTCCGCCCCTTCACCTTCTCCTCCAGCCCGTTTGAAACCCCCGCTTCCTTGTGTTATTCTTGGCCGCTGAGGAACCCCATGGAGGAACGTCTGATCAAGGAACGACTTCTGGCTGAAAACCTTGAATTCCGCCGGCTCCATGACGAGCACCGGGACCACGATCTCAGCCTCAATGAGCTGTCGGCCAAGCCGTTCCTAACCCCCGAGGAAGAGCTCCGGGAGCGCGATCTGAAGAAGAGGAAGCTCCTCCTCAAGGACAAGATGGCCCTGATCATGCGGGACTTCCAGAAATCCATGCAAGGCTGACGCAATTTCATCCATGGCCACAAAAACGAAGCTCAAATTGGCCCTCCTCGGCGGGGATACCCTGCGCGGTCGGGAATTCAAGGACGTTTTATCCCGTTCGGACTGGGAGATGATCGACCTGGAATTCTATGATCCGGACGTCGAGGAGGATTACGCCAAGCTGACCGATTTCCGGGACGAGCCCAGGGTCGTCCACGCCGCCCGTCCCGAGGACTTCGCCGGGAAGGACCTCGTTTTTCTGGCCGGCAGCCGGGAAGGAAGCCGCAAGATAGGGAAGCAGGCGGCCAAGCACAAGTTCCGGGCCATCGACCTCAGCGAAGCTTTCAACGACGATCCGGCCGTGCCCCTGGTCGTGGCCGGGGTCAACGACCATCTCCTGGCCGGAAAAAAGACCCGGCTCGTGGCCAATCCCCACCCCGTGGCCGTCTTCCTGTCCCATCTTTTCCACCTGATCATCCCCAAATATGGGCTGGCCAAGGCCGTGTCCTTCGTCCTCCAGCCGGTTTCGGCCTTCGACGACCCTGGGATCCAGGAGCTGGCCAGCCAGAGCGCGGCGCTCTTGAGCGGCGCCGACCCGGAAAAGAAGATCTTCAAGGAACAGATCGCCTTCAACATCCTGTCCCACACCGAGAAACCCGACGAAAACGGTTTCTGCACGGCCGAGCTTCAGATGGGAGCGGAAATCAAGCGTATCCTGGAGCGTCCCGATCTGCCGTTTTTCCTGTCCGCCGTCCAGGCGCCCGTCTTCCATACCTATTCCATGATGACCTACCTGGAGCTGGAGAAGGACGCCGATATGGCCGCTTTGGAAGCCCTTTTCGCCGGCCGGGCCCCCTTCACCGTGACGCCGTTCCGCGAGGGCTGTACGGCGTCCTCGCTCTCGGTCGCCGGCAAAGGCGAGATCTTTGTCGGTCAGATCAAACAGGAGGAGAGCGCACCGCGCTCTTTCTGGATCTGGATGGTGGCCGACAACCTGACCCGGGGCTCGGCCCTGAACGCCCTGGAGGTCGCCCGCAAGCTCCTGGAGCCCAAAGGCCGCTGACGCCGCCCGCCCATGTTTCAGCTTTTGCGGCTGACCCTTCGCCAAAAGAAGCTGGTCCTCCTGTCTTTCGCCTGCGCCCTGTTCGTGGCCCTTTTCACCTCGATCCAGATCAGCCTGGTCCAGCCGATCATCGACGAGATGTTCAAGTCGGCGCCGGCCGTCGCTTCGCCCGGCCCGGTTGCGACCCTCGCCGCCCCCGAAAAGGTCAAGACCCGGCTGATGGATGTGGTCTGGAGAATTTTCCACATTGATAAAAACCATGTCCGCTCGATCCTGCCCTTCGCCCTGCTCATCGTCATCTTCGGCAAGGGCTTGTTCACCTTCCTCTCCACCTTCCTGATGAAGGCGGCCGGGAACCGCATCGTCAAGACCATGCGGGACGACCTTTACGAGCACGTCCTCTACCAGTCCACTTCGTATTTCGACCAGGTCACGACGGGCGGGCTGATGTCCCGCCTGACCAACGACGTGGACCGCATCCAGCAGGCCGTGTCCACCTCCATGATCGACCTCATCGAAGAGGCCTTCATCCTGGCCGGCATCCTGGCCACCATGTTCGTCAGCGATTGGAGGCTGGCCATCATGGGCCTGGTGGTGACGCCCCTGGCCGTCATCCCCTTGGCCGCCTTCAGCCGCAAGCTGAAGAAAAAGGGCTTTCAGAGCCAGGCCAAGATGGCCGAGATGTACAACCTCATCCACGAGACGATCACCGGAAACCGCATTGTCAAGGCCTTCGGCATGGAGCGCTTCGAGATGCGCAAGTTCCTCAAGGCCTCGGAGCGCTACCTGCGCATCAACCTTCGTCTGGCCTGGATTTCCTCCCTGTCCTCCCCGTTCATGGAATTCATCGGCGGAATCGTGGCCGCTTTCATCCTCTATGTCGGGACAAACAGCGTGGCCAAGGGCCGGCTGAGCCCGGGCGATTTCGGACTGTTCGTCACGGCCATCTTTTCGCTGTTCACGCCCATCAAGCGGTTGAGCCGCTCCAACCACGTCGTCCAGCAGGCCACCTCCTGCCTGGACCGCATCAACGAGGTCCTCAGCGTCCCGCCCCAGATCCAGGACCGCCCGGACGCCTATCCGCTCCCGCCCGTCCAGGGCCGGGTGCGGTTCGAGGAGGTCCGCTTCTATTACCACGCCGACCGGCCGGTTCTGCAGGATGTGTCTTTCGACGTCCAGCCCCGCCAGAATGTGGCCCTGGTCGGGTTGAGCGGCGCCGGCAAGACCACGATCATCAACCTTCTGGCCCGCTTTTACGAGCCGGTCGCCGGCCGGGTGACCATCGACGGCATCGATATCCGCGAAGTCACCCTGGCTTCCCTGCGGTCGCAGATCGGGCTCGTGACCCAGGAGATCATCCTGTTCAACGACACCGTCCGGGCCAACATCGCCTATGGGCTGGATGAGGTTGCCATGGACCGCATCGTGGCCGCCGCCGTCGCGGCCGAATGCCATTCCTTCATCTCCGAGCTGCCTCAGGGCTATGACACGCCCATCGGGGAGAAGGGCGGCCGCCTCTCGGTCGGCCAGCGCCAGCGGCTGGCCCTGGCCCGGGCTCTGCTCAAGAACCCGCCCATCCTCATCCTGGACGAAGCCACCAGCTCCCTCGATTCCGAGTCCGAGCGGCTCATCCAGCAGGCCCTGGACAACATCATGAAGGACCGCACCACGTTCGTCATCGCCCACCGCCTGTCCACGATCCGCCGGGCCGACGTCATCCTGGTCGTGGACAAGGGCCGCATCGCCGAGGTCGGGCCGCACGAAAAGCTGGTCCGCAAACGGGGCATCTACCGCAAGCTCTACGATCTGCAATTCGCCCAAGACGAGGAGGCCGCGCCGTGATCCAAAGCATGACCGGATTCGCCGAACGAAGCTTCGATTCGCCCACGCTGAGGATCAAGATCGCCGTCAAGAGCCTCAACCACCGCTTCTTCGACTGGAGCTACAAGGGGGCCGCGATCGGGGACCTGGAAAACCGCCTGCGCACCCTCTGCCAGCGGTGCCTCCACCGCGGCCGCGTCGAAGTCATCCTGGACCTGCATTTCCCCCACCCCTCGAGCTGGGACGTGACCATCAACGTGGGGCTGATGGAGAAAGTCATCGGGGCCCTGGACCAGGCCTCCCGTCGGGTCCGCCACGAGATCCACATCACCGCCGACAGCCTCTTGCGCATCCCCCAGATCATGGAGCTCAGGCGCAAGGAATTCAGCGCCGCCGAGACGGCCTATCTGGAAAAGTGCTTCCGCCGGACCCTCGAAGACGTCATGGCCGCCCGGGCCGCGGAGGGCAAGAAGACCGCCGCCCAGATCCGGATCCACGTCCTCAACGTCCGCAAGGCGGTGGCCCGCCTGGAGAAGCTCATCCGCAGGCAGCCCCAGAACCTCCAGCACAAGCTCCGCCGCAAGGTCAAGGAAGCCAACAATGCCGCTTCGGCCTCCGAGGGGCGGCTGGCCGAGGAAGTGGCCTACCTGACCCAACGCTATGACGTCAGCGAGGAACTGCACCGGCTGAAATGCCATCTTGATTCGGCTCTCAATGTCATCGCGTCTCCCAAAGGCGAGCCGGCGGGCAAGATGCTCGATTTCCTGGCCCAAGAGCTCTATCGCGAGGCCAACACCCTCAACTCCAAGTCCCAGGACATCGAATTGACCCGGGAGGGCCTGCTGATCAAGGGTGAAGTGGAAAGCTTCCGCCAACAGGTCCAGAATCTGGAGTAGGCCATGATCTTCGTCGTCACCGGACCTTCGGGCAGCGGAAAATCGACCATCCTGCGGTGCGTCTTCAAGGACCTCCGGGGGGTGGCTTTTTCCGTCTCCCACACCACCCGTCCGCCCCGCGAATCCGAGAGGAACGGCCGGGAGTATCATTTCGTCGACGAGGCCGAGTTCAAGCGCATGATCGGCCGGCAGGCCTTCGTTGAATGGGCCGTCGTCCACGGCCATTACTACGGAACCTCCAAGGCCGAGATCGCGGCCAAGAGCCGCGGCGCGGACGTCCTCCTGGACATCGACGTGCAGGGCGCCCGCCAGGTCCGGGAGCATTTTCGCGAGGCCATCTTCATCTTCATCCTGCCGCCCAAGTTCGCCGAGCTCAAGCGCCGGCTGCGGGACCGCGGGGAAGACGATCCCGCGACCATCGGCCTGCGCCTGAAAAACGCCAAGCGCGAAATCCGCGAATACAAGGATTTCGAATACGTCCTCATCAACGACCGCCTCGACCGGGCCGTCCTCGAGCTCGAGGCCATCATTCTCGGGGCCCGCTGCCGGACGAGCGTCCGCCGGCGGGCCATCCGGGCCGTCCTGGATAGTTTCCGCTAGGGGGTCGCCCATGCCCGTGCTCGCCCTCGGTGTGTCCTCCTCGATCAGCGTCTACAAGGCCTGCGAAGTCCTGCGCGGCTTCCAGAAGGCCGGCTGGGCGGTCCAGCCGATCCTGACGCCGAACGCGGCCCGGCTCGTTTCGCCCCTCCTTTTCAGCACCCTGTCGGGCCGGCGGACCATCGTCGAGACCTTCGACGAGGATCATGAGTGGTCGGTGGCCCATGTGGCCCTGGCCAAGGAGATCGACCTGCTGGCGGTGGCCCCGGCCACGGCCAACATCCTGGCCAAGTTCGCCCACGGCGTCGCCGACGATTTCCTCTCCACGTTCTATCTGGCCGTCCAAAAACCAGTCCTCGTCGCGCCGGCCATGAACACGGCCATGTGGCGGCACCCTCAGACCGCAGCCAACGTCCGCATCCTGCGGAGCCGGGGCGTCGAATTCGTCGAGCCGGCGTGCGGTTACCTGGCCTGCGGGGAGGAGGGCGAAGGGCGGCTGGCCGATCCGGCCGCCATCGTCGAGCGGGGGCTGGAGATCCTGCGGCGCGGCCGCGGACTGTCCGGCCGGACCGTGCTCATCACGGCCGGGCCGACCCGCGAGTATCTCGACCCCGTCCGTTACCTAACCAACCGGTCCTCGGGCCGCATGGGATACGCCCTGGCGGCCGAGGCCGCCGCCCGCGGGGCCCGGGTCGTCCTCGTCTCCGGCCCGACGCCGCTCGATCCTCCGCCCGGAGTTGAAATCATCCGCGTCGTGTCGGCCGCCGAGATGGCCGAGGCCGTGCGGGCCCGCTTCGACGAGGCCCGGATCGTGGTCATGGCCGCCGCCGTCGCCGACTTCAGCTTCCCCGCGGCGGCCGGGCGCAAGATTAAAAAGAGCGAGATGGGCGGCTCCCTGGCCGTGGTCCCGACCGTCGACATCCTCATGGAAGCCGGGACCCGCAAGGGCGGCCGGTATCTGGTCGGCTTCGCCGCCGAGACGGAGGACATGCGCCGCCATGCGCTGTCCAAGCTGAAGGAAAAGAACCTCGACCTCATCGTGGCCAACGACGTGTCCGGGGAGGGCGTCGGGTTTGATTCGGATTTCAATCAGGCCATTCTCCTCGACGCCGGCGGGGGCGAAACCGAAACACCCATCCTGAGCAAGATCGAGCTCAGCCGGATCATCTGGAGCCATATCGAAAGCCATGCCGTCCCGAAAAGCTGAACGCGTCATCGCCGGAGTGGAGACCCATCTCCGTTTTCTGAAGGAGATGGGGATCGAGGATGTCTTCAAGGCTCCGCCGCCCCCAGCCCGTCCCGTCCTGACGAAACCGGCCGGGCCCGAGGCCGAGGCGGGCATGGCCGCCCTCTGCGAAGAGGTCCGGACGTGCCGCAAGTGCGGGCTGGCCGCCGGACGGACCAAGGCCGTGCCGGGCGAAGGCCGGGTGGCAACGCCGCTCATGTTCGTCGGCGAGGGGCCCGGCCGGGATGAAGATCTTCAGGGCCGCCCTTTCGTCGGGCGGGCCGGCCAGCTTCTGACCAAGATCATCGCCGCTATGACCTTCGAACGCGCCGACGTCTATATTGCCAACATTGTTAAATGCCGGCCGCCCGACAACCGCGTGCCCCAAAAGGCCGAGGTCGAAAGCTGCACGCCCTACCTGCTGCGCCAGATCGCCCTGATCCGGCCGAAGGTCATCGTCACCCTGGGCAAAACGTCCACGGAATTCTTCCTGCCGGACGTGACCGGGGCCATGACCGCGATCCGCGGCCGGTTCTATGACTGGAGCGGCATCAAGATCATGCCCACCTTCCACCCCTCCTATCTCATCCGCAACGAAGGGGACAAAAGCATCCGCAGGATGGTCTGGGACGACATGCAGCAAGTCATGTCCTTCCTCGGCCGCAAATGAGCCGGTTTGCCGACATCGTCTTCGCCCTGCCTTTGCCGCAGGCCTATACCTACGCCGTACCCGATGAATGGGCGGCGGCCGCCCGGCCGGGCGTCCGGGCCCGGGCGCCGCTAGGGCCCAAGACGGCGGCCGGGATCATCGTCCGGGTCCACGATCAACCTCCCGCCGGCGCGTCCCTTAAGCCTCTCCTCGACGTGCTCGATCCGGAGCCGATCATCCCGCCGGACATCCTCGACCTGGCCGGCCGCCTGAGCCGCCGATTCTTTTCATCTTGGGGCGAACTGCTGCGCCCGGCCGTTCCCCCCGCGTTGTCGGGCGCCTCTTCCATGAAGGTGTCCTTGACGGAACCGGGGCGGGCCGCCCTGGCCGCCGGATCCCTGTCCAGGGAGGAAGCCCGGATCGCGGGCCTGCTGGCGATCAAGGAACACAGTCCGTCCTTTTTCAAGCGTAAAAGCGTGGCCGCGGGAGGGCCGGCCGTGCTGAGCCGCTTGATCCGCAAGGGCTTCGCGGAGACGCGGACGGTGGAGAAAAAGGCCGTACGGAGGGCGGTTCCGGCCGTGTTGAAATTCCCGGTCCAGATGGACCTCGATTTTTCCATCCATGAGGCGGCGGCGCGGGCGGCGGCCGATGTGGCGGCCGCGGCGAACAAGGGCCGGTTCCTGTCCCGCCTGTTCTTCGGCCCTCCGGACCGGCGGGCTTCCGCGTATCTCGCCTGTGTCCGCGATGTCCTGGCGCGGGGCCGCCAGGTCCTTTTCCTCTATCCCGAAATCGGCATGTCCGAGGCCGTGTCCGCCGCTTTCGCCTCCGGGGTGGGGGAGCGGATCGTCCTGCTCCACAGCCGCCTGACGCCCCGTGAGCGCGAAGCGGCCCGCCTGCGGACCGCAGGCGCGGCCCCTCTGGTCGTGGCCGGCCCGCGTTCAGCGCTCTTCACCCCGCTGGAGCGGCTGGGGCTCATCATCGTGGACGAAGAATCGGACGACTCTTTTCTCCAAACGGAAAGCCCGGTCTATGACGCCCGAATCGGGGCCCGGATGCGCGCTGAAACGGCTGCCGTGCCCCTGGTCTTCGGCGCGGAGGCCCCGACGGTCGAGGCCTTTGAACGGGCCCGGCGCGACGGGGGGCTGGTGACCATGGCGGGGATCGAGCCGCCCGTCCGTGCGGTCGTCGTCGATGATCGCACCGAGCCCGGTCTGCTGGCCGATCCGCTTCGCCAAAGGCTTGCCGCGAACCTGGCCGCCCGGAAGAGGACCATTCTCTTCGCCCGCCGCCGCGGCTATGCCGCCTTTCTCCTGTGCCCCCGCTGCGGCCACGTGCCCCGCTGCCCGCGCTGCGATATCGCCCTGACCCTGCACCAGAGAGAGCGGCGCCTTCTCTGCCGCTACTGCAGCGAAACCGAGCCCGCTCCCTCCGCGTGCCCGCGCTGCGGCGGACGCATCTGGGAGCCGCGCGGAGCCGGCGTCGAAGCGGTCGCCGAGGAGGTCCGCGAAAAGCTGCCCGCGGCCCGCCTGGCCGTCTTCGACAGCGAGACGCTGCGCACCCGGGAGGCCCGGGACAAGGTCCTGACCCGGTTCGCCGGCGGGGCCATCGACGTGCTCGTCGCGACTCCGCTCCTGGCCCATCAGCCCGGCGTTCCGGCGGCTTCCCTGATCGGCATCCTCAACCCCGAACAGGGGCTGGGCCAGTCCGATTTCAGGGCCGGGCAGCGGACCTTCGTCGAAATCCGTCGTTTCCTGAGATTCCTGGACCGTTCCGATCCCGGCGCCGAAGCCGTCCTTCAGACCTCGCTCCCCGACCACCCCCTCCTGGCGGCCGCCGCCGCCGGCGATTATGAAGGCTTTTTCGCCGCCGAGATCGAGTACCGGCGGATGCTCGGATATCCGCCCTTTGCGGCGATGGCCGAAATCGCGCTTTGGGGCCGGGACGCGCCGGCTTTGGAACGCAAGGCCCGCGAACTGGCCGCGCAAATCCGCCGGATGGGGATCGGCGAGGTTCTCGGCCCGGCGGAAATCCGGGCCGCAGGGGACAGGGGCATGCAGCTGGTGGCCAAGGCCGCCGAGGCGTCCGCTCTCGATGCGGTTCTCGCCGCGGCCCTTCCCCCCGTCAAAGGGAGGAAGACGGTCGCCCGCTATGATTGATCAGTCCGCGCCTCGGAGAATGCGGATCTCGATCGTTTTAAAGATGAAGTCGGGCGTGCCGGTCTGCATCTGCCCCTGGATCGCCGTGGTCATATCCCGGCTTATCTCCGATTTCGTCGGGCCCACGAAGACGACGCTGGCCACTCCCGTTGAATCGGTGGTGACGGTGACGCGGTCCGTGTAATCGAGGAATTCGCCCGGCCCGGAGAGGATCGTAAAATAGACCGGGAGATTGGGGACGCCGATCCCATTCTTCCGAACGGTGGCCTTGATCGTCGTCGTCGGCGGCAGATCGCCGGCCATGATGACGTTGGCCGTAGCCGCCAGATCGAAGGTGACCGCCAACGTCGACGGCCCCGTGGGAGAAGGCACGCTGACGTCCGATCGGGTGCATGATCCGGCGAGCGCGACCAGGGCGCACAAGCCGGCGAAGATGAGTCCGCGGCGTTTGTTCATGGCGGCGTTCCTCGTTAATTGGCGAAATCGGCGAATTCGACGGGCAGGTAGCCGGTGGCCGTGACCGTCTTGCCGGCCAGGTCGTGGCCGTAGAAAACGATCTTGGCGTTGGTATAAATGACCTCGCCGCGTGTGGCGCCGGCCCGCAGGCCCAGAAGCGGCGGTTCCTGTTTGGCCGTGGCCCGGACGATGATGAAGCTGATGGTGGCCTGCTGCCCGATGTGGATGATCTGGGACACATTCTGCTCGAAGGTGTAGGGGACGTCGACGCCTTCGGTATTGCGGCCGTCCGTCCGGGTGTAGGAGACGACGATCTTGTCGAGTTGAATGTCGTTGTATTGGGAAGTTCCGGCGGGCGGGTTGGGGGCCAGCATGGAGGCCGTGAGCGAGGCCTTGGCCACGTCGTCGGTGATCGTCGAAGTTCCGGTCGTGGTGTCCGTTAACAGGACGTCGGATTGGGTGAAGTTTTGATCCTTCAGGGTCAGGTCCAGTCCGGTGATGGTCACGACCGTCAGAAGGCTGGCCGATGTGGTGCTATTTTCGATGGGATTGCAGGCCATGGCCGCCAGGATGGCCAGAGTCCCGATCGCCGCCTTGAAGACCCTTGCGGTTCTTGGATTTTTCATGGCGGTTCCTCCTAGCGGATGATCCGGGGCGTGATGAAGATGAGCAGCTCCCGGTTCTGCTTGGTCCGGGCGAAGTTCTTGAAGAGGGCCCCCAGGATGGGGATCTGGTGCAGGAACGGGACGCGCTCCTGGGTGATGGAGTCTTCCAGGCGCGAGATGCCGCCGATGACCGTGGTCCCGCCGTCCGGCACCATCACCTGCGTCTTGGCGCTTTGGGTGGTGATGGGCGGGATGCCGTTGACCAGGTTGCCGAAGTCGGCGGCGTTGTTCTGGATGTCCAATTCCATGACGATGCTGTTGTCGGCCGTGATCTGCGGCGTCGCCCGCAGCTGGAGGGCGGCATTGACGTATTGGGTCGTGACCGTGAAATTGGCCGTCGTCTGAACGGGGATCTGGCGGCCCTGGATGACCTCGGCCTGCTTGTTGTTGAGGGCCGTGACCTTGGTGCTGGAGACGATCTGGCCGTTGCCGTTGGTCTCCATGGCCGTCAGGGCCACGTCGAGCCGGAGGGTGTCCAGGACGTTGGCGAAGGAGAAGCCCACGGCCGAACTGAACGCGGGGGCCGGCAGGTTGACGGCGTAGCCGCCCAGCGGGCCGGAGATCCCCTTGGTGACGTTGCCCTGGGGGATGAGGGCGCCGTCGACGAGCACCTTGTTGGGGAACTGGAGCGAGGTCTGGTTGCCGTAAACGGGGTCGGCCACGCCTTTGGCGCCCCATTGGATGCCCAGGTTGCGGACGAAGTTCGACGTGGCCTCGACGATGCGGGCCTCGATGGAAACCTGGGGGGTGGCCGTGTCCAGGACTTCGATCATTTTCTCGATGATGTCGATCTTGTCCTTGGTGTCGGTCACGATCAGCGTGTTGGTGCGGTTGTCGACGATGATCTGGCCGCGGTCGGACTTGCGGGCCTTGAGCAGATCCAGGACCTCGGCGGCCTTGGCATAGGACAGGGTGAAGATCTTGGTGAAGAGGGGGCCGCCCTGTTCCTTGGCGTCGCGCAGCTTCTGCTGTTCCGTCTCCTCCTGGGTCAGGCTGGCGATCGGGGCGATGCGCAGGACGTTGCCTTCGAGGGTCTTGCCCAGCCGCTTGCTCTTCAGGACGTAGTCCAGGAACTGGTCCCAGGGCACGTCTTCGAAGCTGCAGGTGACCTGGCCCTTGACGTCGTCGTCGAAGATGACGTTGAGGCTGACCATCTGGGCGATGTACAGGATGACGTCGCGCAGGTCGGCGTCCTTGAAATGGGGGCTGATCAATTCACCCTGGAATTTTTGCTCGGGGTTGACGATGGTCCGGGGCTGGAACTTGTCGGTTTGAGGAGCGGCGGTTTTTTTCTCCTCCGCCTTGGACTTGGCCGGGACCGCCGGCGCGGGAGAAGCCGCCGGGGGATCGTCCGCCGGCTTAGGCTTGGATTCGACGACGACGGCGCCGGGATCCTTCCGGACGCCGTCCGTGACGGCGGCCTTTTCCGCGGTTTTTTCCGCCGGCGCGGCGGGGGCGGCGGCGGGAGCGGGGTCGGCGGCCGTCTCAGGGAAGAAGAGCACCTGGAATTCGGAAGGTCCGCCGGACAAGCTGAAAGACCGGGGTTCGCGCAGGTCGAAGACCAGCCGGGTGATCGTGTACGGGCCGGCGCTCATGAATTGTCCCACGCGCACGGATTCCACGCCGAATTTGCCGATCGGGCGCTTTTCCGTGGGGCCGATGTAGCGGCAATCGAATATATCAACGATCAGGCGAAGCGGGTTGCCCAGGGCGAAAACATTGGCGATCGCCGGCTGGCCGCGCCGCGCGGATACGATGAGGCGATCGGCCCGGGCCGCGATGTCGACGGCGGGCAAATCCGTGATCGGCCGGTCCGCGCCGCCCAGGAGGCTCTGGACGTCCGGGGCGATCAGATAGTCCTCCGTGCCGCGAAGGATCTTTTCCAGCTCGATGATCGTCCGGCTGCCTTCGCTGAAGACCCGGAAGGGAACTTTCCCGGTCAGCGTCAGGAGAAGCTCGGAGCGGCCGTTGCTCTTGGTCATGACCTTGATGTCCTTGACCAGGGGCGTCTCGTCGGCCGGAACAGCGGGGGGCTCCGGCCATTTGGCCGGGCCGAATTCGACCAGAAGCTGGGGCGTTTCGCCGGCCGTGTAGGCGGCCGCCAGGGCCGGCAGGGGTACTGCGGCTTCCAGGAGGATGCGGGCATTGAGCCGGGAGGGCAGGATGGTGATTTTCTGCACCGCCGGGGGCGTCTGCGCCCAGGCCGCCGTTCCCATCAGCGCCAGCAGCGCCAGGCCGAAGAGCCGGTTATTTTTCCGATTCATGTCATCGCTCCTGGGAGGTGATTTCTTTGACGATATCCTTCGGCTTGATCAGGGGGACGCCCCGTTCCTGGGTTTTACGCAGAACGATCTGGTTGTCCCCGATGGAGAGCACGTAGCCGTCGGCGAACTTATCGCCTTCCCGGGCGGTCATGGGGAAACCGGAGGCCATGCCGATCACGGCCTCGTAGCGGCCCTTTCTCTTGACCAATCCGATGACGGTGATCTCGTCGATCATCAGATCGGAGAGGCCGGTGATCACCCGCCGTTCGTTGATGTCTTTGCCCGTGAGCAGGTTCTTGAACGGATCGCGCCGGCCGGCCGGATTGTAGATCGCCGGCGCCAGGGGCATAGCCGTCACGGCCGGCGGTTTGGCCGGGTCTTGGGACGTCGTTCCGGCTTGGGCCGACGCCAGGCCGGGTCCGCCGGCCGCCAGCAGGAAGGCCGCGACGAAAAACCTAGAATTTCTCATCTTTTTCCGCCTTGACCGGCTTGGGTTTTTCCGGCTTTTTGATCTGGCTGAGGTCCAGAAAGAAATAGGTCTTGGCCGTAAAGGAAGCCGAAATCGTCGTCTCGGCCGTCTGGCCGGGCAGGGCCCGAATGACGAAGTCCTCAATGTTGAAGATGCGCGGGAATTTTCCCATCCGTTCGAAGAAGGCTCCCAGGTTATGGTAGTTGCCGATGATTTCCACGGGGATGGGAAGCTCGGTGTAATATTCCTTCAGCGTCTCCCGGTCGGACTGGAAATGGACGATCTCGAGCTGGGAGTCGTAAGCCAGCTGCTGGACATTGCGCAGGATTTCGCCGGTTTCCTTTTTACGCGGGATGAGCGGCTCGAGCTCGCTCATGACTTTGTTGAGCTGGGTGATCTCGGACTGGATCTTGTCCATCTGCCTTTTCTGGGTCTGCAGGCGGGCCACTTGCTCTTCGATCTGGATCCGCTCGGCGCGGATGCTTTGGAGATCGGCCTGCTTGGGCTTGAGATAGATCAGGTAGGCCAGCGCCCCCAGGACGGCGACGAGGATGAGATATTGGTACCAGGGGCGGGGATTCATGAGGTCCTCCCGGCTTTGGTTTTGGCCGGCGCGGCCGGGGCCTCAGGGATCGGCGGCGGAAGGACCGCCGTCACGGTGAATTCGATGAACTGGTTGTTGCCCTCGGCCCGCTGCTGGGTGTTGACGATGCCGACGCTTTCGAAAAGGCCCAGTTCGTTGAGATTGCGCACGTAATCGGAAATCAGGACGTTCGTCAGGGCCCGGCCCTTGATCTGGACGCTGGTTTTATTCAGCGTCGACTCGGTCAGCCAGACCCAGTCCGGGATGGCTTTGCTCATGGCGTCCAGGACCCGGACGGCGGCTCCCTGCATCATCCGCAGCTCGGTGATGAGGGCGATCTTCTTGACCAGATACTGCTTTTCCCAGTCGATTTCATCGAGCTTGTTGCTGACCGTTTGAAGGCGGCGCTGCTGGTCCTGGGCGTCGGCCAGCAGACCCCGCTCCTCGTCCATGGACCGCTTCTGGATATAGGCCAGGGCGCCCAGGACGACGATGCCCAGGACGATGATCAGGTTCCCCGGCGGGGTCTTGATCTTTCTTTTGGGGGCCTTCTCCTTGGTTTTTTTGTCCGGCGCCTCGCCTTCGGGGCTGGGGGTCTGGTCCTCGAAGGCTTTTTTTTCGGCTTTAAGGAGGTTGACGCGGATCATGGCTTATTTCTCTTTTTT
>Ga0182021_10005204_pt1 | contig 15366 bp, 11 predicted proteins | sample 612E3MmetaG_FD_120493 | JGI IMG/M metagenome (GOLD analysis project Ga0182021, IMG submission 120493) | Permafrost microbial communities from Stordalen Mire, Sweden - 612E3M metaG (Illumina Assembly) | ecosystem: Environmental > Terrestrial > Soil > Wetlands > Permafrost | place: Sweden... | reverse complement strand
TCGCACGACGCCGGATGGCCGCGAGCAATCCTCTGATATCCCGCTGGGTGAGCCGTGACGACGCAGACAGACGAAATTGAGTCTCCACGTCCTCTTCGTCAAAAAGCAGCACGCACTTTGCAGGATCGCCATCGCGACCGGCACGCCCGGCTTCTTGTAGGTAGTTCTCAAGTGAGCCCGGAATATCCGCATGGATGACAACCCGGATATCGCCTTTGTCAACGCCCATGCCAAACGCGTTGGTCGCTGCGATTGCGGGCAAGTCACCTTGCATGAACCGCTGTTGAACAGATTTCTTGAACTCTGGATCCAGACCACCGTGGAAACAGCCACAAGTGATACCGGTGGTGGTGATCAACTCGGCCATGGTCTCCGTCGACTTACGTGTTGCGCAGAACACGACCGCGGCTCCGCCGTCTCGGAGTTCATATCGCAAAAGATCAACGATGACCTGTGCTTTCTGGGCTCGAGTGGCACGCACAACGAGATATGACAAGTTTTCGCGTTCGTGGCCGCCCAGGTATCGCGCAAGCTCGACTCCCAAGCCCTCTTGGAAGTGCCCGCAGAGGTCGTCGATGACATCCGGTTTGGCAGTGGCTGTGAAGCAGGCGATTGGTGCCTTCTGATCGGCGAAGTGTTCGCGAATGAAGCGCGAGACGTACAGGTAGTCAGTTCGGAAGTCATGCCCCCATTTGGAAAGGCAGTGGGCTTCGTCAAAGACCCAGGTGGCGATCTCCCGCATCCGGATCGCTTCCGCAAAGGTCCGACTGCGAAACTGTTCCGGTGAGACAAGCACAATACCTGCATCACCCAGCCGGATCTTGTCTAAAGCCGCGCGACGCTCCAACGGTGTGAGCAGCCCATTGATCGTGACGGCGCAACTCACGCCTGCGCCTACGAGGTTGTCCACCTGGTCCTTCATCAAGGATTGAAGGGGTGACACGATCACAGTCAATTGACCGGATCGCCAGTAGTGCACCAGGGCAGGTAATTGGTAGCAAATTGATTTGCCACCCCCGGTGGGCAACACCGCAAGCAGATTGCGCCGCTCCAACCCTGCGACGGTGATGGCGCGTTGGAGTGAGCTACCGTCGGTCGCGGCAGGTTTTTCCCGAAATTTTGGCTTGTGGAAATGAGCCAGTAGCTGCGTTTCCGGATCGTGTTGTTCACGGCAATAGCCACATTCGATTCGCTTGCAGTTCTGCTCGCGCAGTTCGGCGATCAGGGATCGAACTTCAGGAATCGCGCTATGGACCCACATCGGCAAAACCGAGTTACCTCCGGAGACCCGAATCCATCCGAGCGCGTAGGCGAGGGCGAGGCGATGCTGGGAACTTCCGGCGGCGTCGACTTGGTCGAACTGGGTCAGTCGGGTACTGCAGCACACATGCGCAAATCGACCTGCCGCCAGCTGGGAGGAATCGATCTTCTCCGGAGCAGACGCGCCACGTACCGCGGCAAGAACAGTATTCAGGGGTCCATCGTCGCGCAGCAAGAAATGCAAAAGTTGCAGCCACGCCGGATCGGCGTTTTGCATCTCCGCCAGAGCGTCAATTTCGTCGGCGAAAAGGTCCAGTGCAATTCGCGCGTCCTTCACGGGATCGTTGCGCGAATCCGAGAGAAGCTTGTAACCCTTGACGAGCCGGTGGTACGGGTTCGTCGGGAATGCGATGGCCGACAGCTCGAGCGTGTCAATGACAGGTAGAGCCAGAAGCTTTAGACCCGGATATTGACGGTGCAACTGCGGCAGGTCGTGCCGCCGCAGGTTGTGGCCCAACAGATATTGAGCGCCCCGGGTCGCGGCATCGAGGTTCGCCACGACTTCTCTGGGTCGGATGCGACTAGGCGAGAGGCTGACGACAGCGTTGTTGTCAGACCGTACCGCGCCGATTTTGAAGATTCTGTCGTTGTCGGCGGGGTTTGTCTCAATGTCGACGGACAACACGGACAGCCCGGCGATCAACTGCCGGGATTTCGCCGCGGACCTCTCGACGAGATCCGTATTCACGCCGAATGTGGTGACAGCATCATCAATTTGGTGACCGCGAAGTTTTCGTAGGTCAGCGGGCGCTGCCTCCACCAGAATATTCTGCAATCGTATCCCCGAATTTGACAAGACTTGGCACGTGAGGCGGAGTGCGCAGCTTCATTGCGTGCAGTTTTGGTCAATTGGTACGTAGTGCCGCAATTTGTAAAGGGTCCACGGTGTCAATGCGCTGATGCCCAAGTCGGGCCGCCGTCACGGCTTTGGAGGTCATGCGGTCACCGTTCTGGCTGAAAATTTCTGCCTCTGAACCAATAGCCGTGCAATCCAGAAGTGGCATAGGGCGCTCAATTCCGAAGCTCCCGCCACACTGGTCTTGCTGTCCGATAGAGCCACTATCCAACCGGCGTTCACGGGACCAATTCAGCAGAAATCCCAGGCGTGGATCCATATGGCAGACTTGATCCTAATGATTGAGAGTGCCCTGCCATACAACCGATCCCTCGCCGACCTGGAGTCGCTGCTTAGCCGTGTCAAGCGCCCGGGTGACTACTACATGCACGGAGCTTTGGCCTTGCCAATGCCCGTGGTCCAGGTAGACGGTATCGGGTTGCTGTCGTTTCCGCTCTTGGAGGCGCAAGCCTTGGCACTGATCGCAGCCGCTGAACTGGCGCCATACGGGCGCGGCGAGCAGACCGTGCTCGATACATCTGTACGCCGGGTCTGGCAGATCGATGCGGGTCGCGTGCGCTTGAGCGGCAAGCACTGGGCGCCGTCGCTGCAACGTGTGCTCGCCGAGGCAGCACGCGGATTGGGGTGCGAGGACGCGGTCATTCAGGCTGAGCTTTACAAGTTGCTGGTCTACGATCCGGGCGGATTCTTTCTGCCCCACCGTGACAGCGAAAAGGCGACCGGCATGTTCGGTACCTTGCTGATCCAGCTGCCGTCGCTCCACTCGGGCGGCGAGTTGAGGATCCGCCACGGCAGTCGCGAGGCGCGCATTGATTTGTCGGCCACCGACAGCACGGAACTCGGGTTCGCAGCGTTCTATGCCGATTGCGAGCACGAGGTGCGGCCGGTGAAGTCCGGGCACCGACTCTGTCTGGTCTTCAACCTGTTGCGCGGGGTCGCGGGTGACGGGCCACCTGCTGCAGCGCCGAACTACGACGCCGAGGTTGGGCAGTTGGCACGGGTGATCAGCGCGGCCTTTGCAGCCGAGGATGCGCCCCGCAAACTGGTCTGGTTGATGGAGCACCAGTACAGCCAGGCCGAGCTAGGATTTGACTCCCTCAAAGGGGGAGATGCGGCGTTGGTCGGCGTATTGCGTCGGGCCGCCAAGGCGGCGGCTTGCGATGTGCACCTGGCGGTGATGCACATCGAGGAGTCCGGACCCGCGGAGGTGCAGTACGCGCCGACTCGGGGACGCCCCTATCGCGACGACTTCGACGACATCGATGCTGCGGCAGTGGCCTACGAGGCTGTCGAGGTGTCGGACAGTGACCGCTATATCGACAACTGGGTTTCCCCCGATGGCCAGGCGCGCGCATTTGGAAGGCTGCCGCTGGCAGACGGCGAGTTACTGCCCGCGGGAGCCCTGGATGACGAGCCGCCGGACGAGGACCGCTTGCTGGAGGCCACGGGCAACGAAGGCGTCAGCTTCGAGCGATCTTATCGGCGCGCCGCGCTCATCCTTTGGCCGCGAGCGCGGCATGTCGATGTCCTGCTGCAAGCAGGGGTCGGCTCGGCGCTGCCGGCGCTGGAGGTCTTGCTTGCGGTCGAAGGCGCGAGCGCCGGTGCGCTGGAGATGGCCAAGCGCATCGTGGCTCATTGGTCTGGGCGGAGCCGCTCGCGTTACGTCGCGGGGCGTGAGGGGCCGCTGCGGATTCGCATGCTGCGCTGCCTTGCGTGCTTTGGCGCTACCGTGGCGGCCGAGCGTTTCATGCAGAACGTGCTCGTGGCCGACTACGACGGCAGCGAAAACGCCGCGCTCGCCGATGCGACACCTGTGATGCTGGCTGCACCGACATTCGACAAGTTGCTGGGCGCGCTGCTCGATGCCGCGTTTCTCCGCTGTCCGCGCTCGCTGTGCGAATTGCTGTTTCTGCTGGATGCGGCGAATTTGTCCCAGACCCGCCCGGACCACGGCACCTCGCTTCGCCGCTTTGCCGAGGCATTTAGCGATGCGCTGCCACGGCTCGCCGCCCGACCGGCGCGCCGCGAACTCGACGTTGGGTTGCCCCAAGACGACATCGCGGCCGACGCCGAAAGTTGCTATCGCTTGCTGGCTGTGCTTGAACGATTGGTGCCCGATCCAAAGCGTACGTCGGCGGTTTCTGCCATGATCTTTCAGCCTCAAATCTTCGAGCCGGGTCGAGTGCTTGTCCCTGCGCTGCATATGCTGTGTGCTGTGGGTGATGGCGGCCGCGCCGGCGACAGCCAGCGTCTGCGGCTGTGGCGCCATTGCTGCGACTTCCTGCTTGCGCGCAGCGAGTTTCCACCGCCCGTGCCGCGCGACTGGATCCAGCCGGTTGCGTTGGCGTGCCGCTGCGAGGATTGCGTTGCCTTGCAGACCTTTGCCCTCGACCCTGGGCTGCGCGAACAGCGGTTCCGGGTTCGCCAAGACAGGCGTGAGCATTTGGAACGGCAGATCACGCAGCATGGGCTGGACATGAGCCACGTCACCGAGCGCAGCGGTTCGCCGAAGACGCTGTTGTGCCGCAAGACCCACCAGCGTTGGCGACGTCAGTGCCAGCAACACGCCGAAGATGTCGCTGCCATGCGCGTGCTTAATGTAGTGGGAACGGGTGCGCTGGCCGCGGAGTGCCTTCGGCTCGAAGCGGCGGCGGCGCGCAAGCCTGAGGCATTGGAGGGCTGACCCTTGGGTGGGGTCGCGAAGGACAATGGTCGCGCGGCGGGGTCTGCGGTGACCCGTTCAGCCGGCCTTTGAATTGCACACTCCCGTTGGGTGTCCTCGGCTTCATCGCGGCCATGATCACCAAAAGGGTGCCATTTGGCATTTCAGATTCCCTGGTTCTACATCACGTCAGATCCATGCCGACAGGCCTGACGCAACACCGTGACCCCAATTTTGTGTCGAGCTTGAATGTGCCTATACTGCACAGAATTCTGTAACTTCACAATGAGGCCGGTCATGAGCATCTTTGCCAGCGATGTGGTGCCGTTCACCCAGGCGCGTGCCAATCTGTCCGAGCTGGCCGATCAGGTGAAGGCCGGCGCGGAGAAGATCATCACTAAAAACGGTGAGAGCTACGTGGCCCTCATCGATGCGGACCGGCTGGACTACTACCACCGCCTGGAGCTCGAGCGCATCCACCTTCTGCTGATCGACGACGCCAAGCGAGGGCTGGCCGACATCGCTGCCGGCCGCACCTTCGAGGCCGATGGCGCCATCGGCAAGATGCAGCAACGCCGCGCGGCGCCCGCTAAGGCTGACTCCGCATATTCGGGCAAACCCGCTGCCAAGAAGCGTGGATGACGAGCTGTACCGGGTTGAGCTGACAGCAAGCTTCCTTGAACGCCTCGACGAAATCGAAGCGTTCTTGGTGGGGTCCGACGCGGGTTTGGCATTTGACATTTTGCTGGCTGAGTTGCGCGCCACGGTTATTCCCAACCTTCGCCGTTTCCCACGCATTGGCCGGCGCTATCTGGCCAACCCACCGCAGTCTGCCGAAGCGCTGGCCCGATTGGCCGCGCTACCGGCCGGTGCGCCGGACGCGCTGCGTGAATACCTGCATGGCGACTACCTAATCCTCTATACGGCCATCGACGCCGACGCCACCGTGTATCTGCTGTCGATCCGGCACCACCGCCAACTTTCGTTTGACTTCGCTCGGCGCTGGCCTGGCAACCGCGAATGATTCGGTTGAAAGAATGTCAAGGAAGCTACTAAGCGACTGCCGACGTCGCTGGACCGGGCGTTATCGACGGCCGCTTGATCATGCAATTCGTTGCCAACGGCGCGGATGGGGACATGGAAAACCTGCTTGCGAAGCAGCGAGTCGATGACTGAGCACGATGCGTTCGCTGCGATGCAGGCCGAGAACGCCCGGTGGCTTGTGGCACTGTTGGATTCGCGCGGGATCGAATTGCGCACGCGTCCATCCCCCGCGTCGCCCGCAGCGAACCCCGAACCGCTGCGCTCCACGCTGTCCGCCGCCGACAAGGTGGCGCTGTTTCGACGGCTGTTCCACCGCCGCACGGACGTCTATCCAGTTCGCTGGGAAAGCACGAGGGTGGCTGTGAAGTCACAGGCGTGCCGAACATGCTTGGCAACTATCAGGCAGTCGGAGAAGCCAAAGTTGCTGTGCTCGATGCACTTGGCGGTATCGATCGCTGCATCCGTCATCAGGCCCAGCAAGTCGAGACTCATCCCGCAAGAGGTCGGCCATCGCAGCGATCACCGCGTTCTCCAACTCCTGGGCTGGGATCCGGATCGGGGAGGTCTGGCCGCTTTGAATCGGGATCGGATGGATGTAGTACCGATGCCGACATGCGCCCTTCTTGGTGTGCGACGGTGTCAGTCGGATCCCCAGATCGTCGAACACCGATCCAGTGAACAGGCTCGGGTCCGCGACGTTGGATCGGCCGACCGCAATTTGGGTGGAGTCCGCCAAGCGGTTTTGTACGGCTTGCCACAGGGCATCATCGATGATCGGTGGATTGCTGGCTCGGATAGGGCACCCCCTTGTGCATGATTTGTCCGATGTATTTGACGTTGTCCAGGATTCGGTAGAGGTGACCGCGGCTGAAGGGGCGACCGCCGGCCCCAGAACCTTTGGTTGGGCACTGCGGCGAGACCCAGCCGCGGCCATCCATCTCGGCGTTCAAATCGCCGACGCTGCCCATTTCCAGATTTACCCGGAAGATCGCTCGAATCCGCAAGGCGTTCGGCTCATCGATCACGAGCGGGCGGTCGTGGGGCAGATAGCCGATCGGCGCCAGCCGACCCCAAGACCAAGTTCATCCCCGAGGCAGGTGACTTCGCAGACTTCACGAAACTCGACATGCCGGAGTGGACCCATTGTCTGCGCGACCCGCTGTTTGCTTCCTTTCGACGGGCGCTGGCGACTCGCGATTCGGCATAAGATCGTCTGAGATAGAAGGGGCGCATAGCCATGCCAGAAATCCCTGAACCACTGCTTTCAACCACCAAGACGCTGGCCGCCCTGGCCGCCGAGTTCATCGAATGCGGGGGATTCGTGCCGCTGGACGAGGAGATTCAGAAGGCGCTGTCGCGACATTCAGCCGCCGACTTCGACCGAGTTCTAGGCCTCATGCCGACAGCGATACAGGACCTCCCATACACGCAGGCCATCCACCTGGCGTTCTACACACAGCTCGAACAGGTCTGCAGCGTTCTGAAGACACCAGGCAGCAATGTCAAGCACCACCTGGTTGCCGTCGCGTTTGCCGCAAGGGACGATACGCGCGTCTGGCGGATTCGCATGTCCAGCCGGACCTGCGAGAAAGTTGCTGATCAGATGCGGCAGTATTGCTTCATCGACGATGGCGCCAGAGTCAAGATACTGCCACGCGTCTTCGCTGGCCGGGAGCTTGGGTGCTTGCTTCACGGGGATGTGCACGCGCTGGCGACGTTCATGGAAAGCGATGACGGGACGGAAGAGGCACTGCATCTGGTCGACTCGGCCTGCAGGAGAGCGGGAGTCGATGAGACAAGCCCACCATTACCGACCTTGAAGGGGCTGCATATCCCCGGTACGGTCGGTGCGCTCGTCATGCTCGTATCGACCGATTCGCCCAATCCGTTCCCGCTGGCGAGAGAGGAGGCAGAAGCTGTCCGAGAGCCCGAGCTGGAGGAGGTGACGCTTCGGGTAACTGAAGTCAAGAAGGTTATGGCGAAGGCGATGGCGAAGGAGCTCGGTATTGAGCGACTCTGGATGATATCGACGCCAAAGAACTGGTTCCAGGAGGTGGACATCGCCCAGGTGTTGGCGCGTCACGCGAGAGTAATTGAGCAACTCGAAGTGCTGGCTATCAAGCAGACTGACGGTCGAATGGAGTCGTTGTGTGTCCATGCGAACGCGAATCCGCGCAACGTTGGGGACAAGCACTACGACATTCGGGTCTACCGCAAAGCCGACCTGAAATTCTTGGGCGTTGTCGAGTGGTGGCCGACTTTCCGTGAGGGTGGCGAAGTCTGCTTCGACCTCTTGCTCAAGTTTCTGGCAGGCCTTGAGCTCGTTGTCATCGACGACGAGACGCAGGAGCCCGGGGGCGAGCCGAGACCCGGATACCTGGTTTGAGCTGCGGCTCTTCTGCCCAGCTTGCCGTGAGTTGCAGGTGCGTGACGTGTCAATGACGGAAGAGGACACTGGCCAAGGCCAAGCGACTGCCGGCCACACCGGACCGGATGTTTTCGGCTGCCGATTGACGATGCAATTCGTCGCCAACGGCGCGGATGGGGACATGGACAACCCGCTTGCGGAGCAACGAGTCGATGACTGAACACGATGCGTTCGTGGCGCTTCAGGCCGAGAACGCTCGGCTGGTAGCGTTGCTGGAATCGCGTGGGATCGAATGGCGCTCAATTTCGTCCCCTTCGTCAGCTGCGCCGGTGACTGCATCGGAGGCTGAACCACCACGTGCCAGCCTGTCCACGGCCGACAAGGTGGCGCTGTTTCGACGGCTGTTCCGCGGCCGCACTGACGTCTATACAGTCCAATGGGAAAGCAAGACTTCAAGCAAATCGGGTTATGCGCCGGCCTGCGCCAATGAATGGCGGGCCGGCGTCTGCGAGAAGCCGTGCATCAAGTGCGGCGACTGTGGCCACCGCCTTTTGATCCCGCCGTCCGCCACTTTGATCTATGAACATCGGGCCTGGGGGCACACAGTGGGAGTCTATCCGCTGCTCGAGGATGACACCTGCCACCTTTTTGCGGTCGACATTGACGAGGCCGAATGGCGGGAGGATGCCTGCGAAATCACGCGCGCGACTGCGGCCCGGCATCTCGCCTACAGTGGCGTCAGGATGCGACCTCCCGGCCGGATCAGAGTAGCCAGTCGATCGGCAGCCAAGACAGAACGCCGACGCCCAGGCGCCGCATCACACTTGTTTCCGGTTCCGTGTCGTGGACATTTTCGTTTGTCGCGTCGCGCTCGATCCATTGAAGGTTCTTACCATCGGGTGCGAGTCGCACCTCATACGCCGCCAGTGGAACATCCTTGTCGAAGATCACGCCGAGCCCCCGTGAGAGCACCGGGCTGTCGATGACGAGCCCCATCTCCGTATTGAGCAGCGCCGAGCGTGGATCGAAGTTGAATGACCCGACGAAGATGCGCTCGCCGTCCACGGCGAAGGTCTTGGCGTGCAGACCTGACGACGAACTCGACGCCGCCCCCTTGCGATCGTCCCTCGACGCCTGCCCCGCGTTCGGCTTGAGCTCGTAGAGTCTGACGCCGGCGCGCAGCAGTTCCCGCCGATGTTTCGCGTAGCCGGCGTGCACGGCCATCACGTCCGACGCCGCGAGCGAGTTGGTGAGGATGCGCACCGCCGCGCCGCGGCCGGCCATTGCCGCGAGCGCCGCGGTGCCCTGCTCGCCGGGCACAAAATACGGCGAGACGAGGTCGAGCGTCTTGTGCGGGCGACCAATGGCCTGCACCAGGTCCGGAAACAGAAGCACATCGGTTCGTTGCTGCGTGTCGAGCGTCTTCGCTGGGTCATCGAACACGAGTTTGGTGCGTGCCCACTCGAAGGCAAATCTGCCGGCAAGGATATCTGCCACGACCGGCGTGGCACGCACTGCCTCGAGGTAGGTGACCGTTTGGGGGTCGGCACGTGCCGCGGCGAATCGGGTCTGCAGATCCGCCGTCGACGGCGTTCCCGGCGGTTCGATCAGGGTCGCTGCTGGGTATGCCGAGGCGCTGGTCCAGTAGACCTCGAACTGCGTCGAGACATCACCTACGGAGGTCCCCACGGCCACCACATCGAGGTCGGCAAAGAGCATGCCGTCGCCCGCGCCAAAATACTCGCCGCCAATGTTGCGCCCGCCGACGACCGTCACCTGGTTGTCGGCGGTGAACGATTTATTGTGCATGCGCCGGTTGAGGCGCGCAAAATCTGTCACGTAGCCCAGCACGCGGGCGCTGCGCTGCACGAAGGGGTTGTACAGCCGCAACTCGATGTTCGGATGCGCGTTCAACGCCGTCAGCGTCGGGTCAAGCCCCGCGGTGTTGTTGTCGTCGAGAAGCAGGCGCACGTGCACGCCCCGCTCGGCCGCACTCCACAGTGCCTGGAATAGCAGGTAGCCCACCGGATCGCCATGCCAGATGTAGTACTGCACGTCGAGCGACTTGTCGGCCGCCGCCGCCAGCACGACACGGGTGGCGAATGCGTCTCGGGGATTGGCCAGCGCATGAATACCACTCAGGCCCTGATGCCCAGCTATCTCGGGCGCAAGGGCGCGGCCCAGCCGGGTAGAGCCCGTGTCGGTGGCGACAGAGGTCGTCGACCGGCTTTCGAGAGATGGCAATGACGCGGCGCAACCGCCCAGCAGGCCACCCATCATGCATGCAACCCCCAGGGTGGCGACAAGTCGTGCGCCTGTGCACGTATTCCGTCTCGTCACCTTGAGCTTCCTTCTGGCCACCAGCACAGATTTGCTGGCAATCTCGCCAGCCTTTACCAGTTGCGATGGTGACCGCTTGACCGTCGCCTCGGCCGCTTTCGCTAGGCTGCCGAGCTCTCGATTGAGTTGATCGCGTTGCGTCTCAGTCCGTTTATTCGCCTTGGCGATATCCGAGGACAGCGGGAATCCGCCGGCCTCGATCTCTTTCGACACCGCGATGCCCACCGCCTTGGCTGCGGTGCCCAGTTGCTCGGCTGCCACTTCGAGTTCCGAGTCTTTCGGGGTCCTGAGCCTGGCCATGTGTTTCTTTCAGACGGGACTTTGCATGTGAAGTTTCGTGGGTACTTACGGAGCCGCTGCGCACAGCGCCCACGATTCACGTGCTGCAATCCGAGGCTGCAGTCCTGGCTCTTGCGGCCGACGATCGACCGCTCGTGAGTTTGGTGCGACAGGTGTCTTGCCCGTCCTGATGTGACGATTGAATGGCGGTCGATACGGCAACATCACCAGCTTACCTTTGAATTTGCTCAGCGCTGGCCAAGCGCCCACGAGTGATCACTCAGATCGACACTTGTTCAGGCCTTGCAGCGTTTGAAGCAGCACGACGCGCGTCTGGCCCAGCACGATGCCTTTCCATTCTTCGTTGTCACAGTAGAACGCATCGCGAAGTTGTGAGCAGATCTCGCGCTTCTGCGACACCGGCGCATCGGGATGGCGACGCAGCCAGGTATCGGCGCGCAGGCGCATCAAGACCTCATGGTGAGGCAGCGTGCCGAACTCCAGGCCCAGCGGCGCGACGCGCGCGTTCGGGCATTCGTCGTGGGCGGTAGAGACAACCGGGCCCGACACGTCGACCGATGCCGATTCGCCGGCAAGCGGCGCGAACACGTCGGCGCCCCACCATCCGTGCGCCAACGCCAGGTCTTCCGGCGTGTTGCGTCCCGCGTAGATCTTCTCGCCGTGCCCGTATGGGCCGAGACCGGTGTGCACATCGATCCAGCCGATGTGCGTGGCCGATGCCACGTACTTGCGCAGGATCGTACGAATGGTCCGGTTGCTCCACGACGGCGCGGTGCCACCGAAGAACAGACCGTCGGGTGAGGTGTACTGACCCTTGGACACGGCTGCGCGGAACGAAGACATGCCGTGCGTGCCGATGTAGTTCGCCAGTGCCGCTTCGTCGGCGGGTGTCGGTGGCCAGGTCGCGGATAGCACCAGCGGCTCAACGTCGGCGTATGCCGCATTCACAGGCAGTGGTGCGTTGAAGTCGATATGGTTGCGGTTCAGGTCGATGTTGTCCTCGTTCGTACGGTGCAGGTGCGAGAACCCGTGCGGGTTCACGGCGTGCACAAGCAGCAGCGCCACGCCCGCCTGCTCGAGTCGCACGAGCAGATCGGCGTCGTTCAGTGTGGCGATCTGCGCGCCCGAACCGCAGAAGCCTTCGGGGCCGTGCGTGCCCGAGGTCATGAGCAAGACCTTCGTCGCGTTGATCGAACCGATCAACGCCAGATCGGAAGCGACTTCTTCGCCCAGGGCGCCACGGTGTTCTGGGAGCACGAACGATTCCATGGTCGCACCGCTGCGGGCAGCGGCCTCGAGGAACTTGGCGCGGGCTTCGACATAGGTGCCCGAGAAATGGCGGGTGGCGGCGGAGCGTCGTGTTTGCATGGCAATGTGGGGTGGTCGCGGAGGCGTCGAGGATGCGAATCACGGTCCTGCGGCGCGATGAACATCAGTCCATTTTGCAGTATGTCAGCATGCCGTTTGGTTGCGATGCGTTCGGCCTCCTTGTGCACGCTGAAGTGCCACTCCCGGCGCTGCAGCGCTTATGAACTTCAGACCAGAGCACGGGCGTCGTTGTCCGAAACGCCCCGTCGTCAATCGCGATGCCGGCCGACGTGCGTGCACCGGTCAAGTGTCAGGGCACGCAATCCACGGCGCGATCGTGGTGTGCAATTGATCGATGTTGAACGGCTTGGCCAGATGGGCATCCATGCCGGCCGCCATGCATCGTTCCACGTCACTGGCGAATGCGCTGGCTGTCAGCGCGATGACGGGTGTGCGCGGCCGGCTCTGCAGGCGCTCCAATTCCCGCAGTCGAATCGTCGCTTCGAAACCGTCCACGCCGGGCATCTGACAGTCCATCAGGACGGCACTGATCTTGGTAGCCGCGAGTACGGCCAAGGCTTCTTCACCGTCTTCGGCAACCAGGACCTCCAATCCCAATTGTTTGGCCATTTCGGAGCCGATCAATCGATTGACACTGTTGTCCTCCACCAGCAGCACACGTCCAACGAGGCGCTGACGGGGTGCGGCAGGGCCGATCGGTGCGACCGAGGAATGGGCAAGATCCGGGGCACGCTCAAGGCATAGCTCGAACCGAAATCTCGAGCCCACGCGCGGCGCACTCGTGACGGTCAGCTCCCCTCCCATCGCACGCACGAGTTGCCGGCTGATCGACAGCCCCAGTCCCGTTCCACCGTGGCGCGACCTCACCCCGGACGATGCCTGCACGAATTGCTCAAAGATCTTCTCGTGCTGGGAGGGGTCTATGCCGCTGCCTGTATCAATGACTTCGAACGTCACCACCTGACCCTGGACGCCTCCAACGCAATCGACCTTCACGACGACCTGACCGCGTTCGGTGAACTTGATGGCATTCCCAACCAGGTTCATCAGCACTTGCCGCAGACGCAGGGAGTCGCCGATACGCCAGACGGTGAGGGACGGATCGGCGTCGAGTCGCAGCTCGATCGCCTTGCGCTGTGCCGACACGGAAAACAGCGTGACCACGGATTTCGCCACTGCATGCACGTCGATGGGTTCTTGTGCGAGCTCCAGCTGGTCCGAACCGATCTTTGCGAAATCCAACACTTCGTTGATGACGACCATCAAGGCTTCTCCGGAGATGGATGCCACCTCAATGTATCCAGACTGCTGCGGGTCGAGTGTCGTCTTGGACAGCAACTCCAGCGCCCCTAACATCCCATTCATCGGAGTGCGGATCTCGTGACTCATGTTGGACAGAAACTGCTCCTTGGCCCGTGCGGCGGTCAGCGCATCGTCGCGGGCGCGCTGATACTCCTGGGTCCGTTCGGCGACTCGTTGCTCGAGGGTGGCGTTGAGTGCCAGGATTTCTCGCTCAGCTCGGCGTCGTGCCGAAATATCCTCGATGAACACCAACGTCTCACGGTCACTGTTCAGGCCAAAACGGCTCTTGACCCGCACTTCGCATTCAAACTCGCGTCCATCCAGGCTGATGGCGACTGTCTCGTAGTGATCCTCGATGGCCAGACCCAGATTGCGTCGGCGGGTTCGCTCGGCGAAACTTTCGCGACTGTTCGGTGCAATCAGCTTGTGTACCGTCAGCTCCTGGACGGTGGCGAGATCCGGCGCGCCGAAGAGCTCCAGAAAGCAGGGGTTGCCGTACACGATGTCGTCGCTGCGAGACACGCCGATGGCAATTGGCGCTTCGTCGATCAGTTTCTTGAAGCGTGCGATGGCCGTGAACCGTTCGTCTTCGGCGCGCTTGCGCTCAGTGATGTCGATGACGACGCCCACCAATTGCTTGACCCGTCGGTCGGCGTCGCAAATCGCGCGACCGTACGTCTCCAGCCAATGAACGCTGCCGTTGGGCCAGACGACTCGCTCTTCGACGCGGTAGGCCGGCAGCCTGCCCTTCATGCAGTCGATGAGACGGGACCGCGACGCCGCCACGTCATCGGCGTGCAAGCACCGCAGGAATCTGAAAATGTTCCGCCGAACGCGCCAGCCTGCAGTCCGAGCATGGGTGACAGATCGCCGTGCCAGACTGCAAGGGCGTCGCCGAGGTCCCATATCCAGGTGACGATGCCGACCGCTTCCTGAAACTGGGTCAGTTGCGCGACAACCGTCGACGCTGGAAGTGCAGCATTCGTGCTTGCGTCCATATCTTCACGCCGGTGGAGAGTTGTGTTCGAGACGCGAACGGTGCCTATCGTAGACCTTGAATCCGTGCTCACAGCATGCTTGCTTGCACACTGTCGCATGTCCGTGTATCGCGACCTGCGCCAGCTCGCGGTGAATCGGACGCGTTCTGCGTCGCGTGCTCTTGAAGAGCGGGCGCGGCATCGATCGGTCGATCGGCCACGCGTCGCCGGTGTGCTGGCCAGCGTTCGGACAGGCATGGCCGACGTCGACGCTGGAGAGGTCCGGGGCATGCGCTGGGCACGACCTGGGCGATTCGTGCGACGTCAAGCAGCGTCCGTCGTCTGTGTGTCGACGTCCGTCGGGTTGCATGAGTCCAGATGGACAACTGAGTTGGGTCGCCGTCCGAGATGCGCAGCAGCCCACAGGACCGCCAACCGGTGGGGATACCGGTACAACGGCACCGAGCCGCGTGCTTTGGATATCGGCGTGAAGTTCAGCGGTATTCTTCAAGTGGACATCGAATCTGAAGGTGCGACGTTGCAGGTGCCCTGCGCCGGGAGGGGGCCTTGGGACGATGGGCGCGAGCCTCGGCGAGGATGATTTTGCCCTGTTTGGATCGGACGAGTGCCTGCCGGACGGTGCCTTTTCGCAGCCGAAGGTCGTCCGGCGATCGATAGGGGCGCCCAGGTAGCGCCCTGCGTCCGAACGACGACCCCCTCCCGATATCCGACAGAGGCGTGGGATTTGAGGGTCGACCTGCACTCGGCGCGACCGTCGCTGGCATTCACACCAGTTCGTTGCCGCATAGCGGATATCGGGCCGGTGCCTGAGCGACGGCGATCCGGAGCCGACGGAGCTGCGGGCAGC
>Ga0182021_10005203_pt1 | contig 15366 bp, 12 predicted proteins | sample 612E3MmetaG_FD_120493 | JGI IMG/M metagenome (GOLD analysis project Ga0182021, IMG submission 120493) | Permafrost microbial communities from Stordalen Mire, Sweden - 612E3M metaG (Illumina Assembly) | ecosystem: Environmental > Terrestrial > Soil > Wetlands > Permafrost | place: Sweden... | reverse complement strand
TGCCGGGGATCGAGGCGGCAATCGTCGAGCGCGACCCGGACGGCGCCGTGCGGACTCTGGATGCCCCGATGACGATGGGCGAGTTGGCGTTGAAGCCGGGCTGGCCCTCGATGTTCCGCGGCTATCTGAACGAGGAAGAGCGTTATCGAAAATGCTTCGCCGGAGGCTGGTACCTCACGGGCGATCTCGCGATGCGGGACGTCGACGGCTATTACTGGTTCGTCGGACGGACCGATGACGTCATCAAATCGGCCGGTCATCTGATCGGGCCGTTCGAAGTCGAAAGCGCGCTGATGGAGCATCCGGCGGTGGCCGAGGCCGGCGTCATCGGCAAACCCGACCCGGTGATCGGCGCCGTGGTCAAGGCGTTCGTCGCGCTGAAGCCGGGATATGCGCCGAGCGAAGATTTGAGGCGCGAATTGCTCGGCCATGCGCGCAAGCGCCTGGGCGCCGCCGTCGCGCCCAAGGAAATCGATTTCCGCGACACGCTGCCGAGGACGCGAAGCGGCAAGATCATGCGCCGCCTGCTCCGCGCGCAGGAGCTGGGCCTTCCCGAAGGCGATCTGTCGACCCTCGAAGGACCGGCGTCATGACCGAACATGGGTTGAAGCCGCATCTGACGCGCGAGCATGTGCTCGAACTGCTGCGGCAGATGCTGCGGGTCCGCCGTTTCGAGGAAAAATGCGCGGAGCTGTACCAGCGTGAGAAGATCCGCGGCTTCCTGCATCTCTATATCGGCGAGGAGGCAATCGCCGTCGGCGTCATGCAGGCCTTGGAGATTCGTGACGCGATCGTCGCCACCTATCGCGAGCACGGCCACGCGCTGCTGCGCGGCGTGTCCGCCGATGCGATCATGGCCGAGATGTACGGCAAGCTTGAAGGCTGCAGTCGCGGCCGCGGCGGGTCGATGCATCTTTTCGATGCGGCGACGCGCTTCTATGGCGGCAATGCGATCGTCGCTGGCGGGCTGCCGCTCGCCGTCGGCCTGGCGCTGGCGGAGAAGATGATGGGCCGTGACGGCGTCGTCGCCTGCTTCTTCGGCGATGGCGCCGTCGCCGAAGGCGAGTTTCACGAGAGCCTCAATCTTGCCGAGCTGTGGAAGCTGCCGGTGCTCTTCATCTGCGAGAACAACCTCTACGCGATGGGCACGAGGCTGGACCGCTCGGAGGCGCAGACCGACATTCATGTGAAGGCGGCGGGTTATAATGTTCCAGCCGAGGTGGTCGACGGCATGGATGTCGTCGCGGTCGAAGCCGCGGCGCGCCGATCCGTGGCCGCGATCCGCGCCGGCGGCGGCCCCGCGCTGCTCGAGTGCCGCACCTATCGGTTCCGGGCGCACTCGATGTTCGACCCGCAACTTTATCGTGAAAAGGCTGAGGTCGAGGGCTGGAAGACGCACGACCCGATCGACCGGTTCATGGACTGGCTGCGCCAGACCCATAACGTCCACGACGCCGATATCGCCGCGATCGAGCAGGCCACCGCCGCCGAAATCGAGCAGGCCGTCGCGTTTGCCGAGGCGGGACAGTGGGAGCCGGAGGACATGCTGACGACCGAGGTCTATGCCGAGGGAGCAGCGCCATGAGTGACGTGGCACAGGGCGCCGGCTTGGCGACGACATATCGCGACGCCATGCGTGAGGCGATCCGTGAGGCGCTGATCGCCGATCCGCGCGTCTTCCTGATGGGCGAGGATGTGGGCGCCTATGGCGGCTGCTATGCGGTGAGCAAGGGATTGCTCGATGAGTTCGGCCCTGAGCGGATCCGCGACACGCCGCTCTCCGAATCCGCCTTTGTCGGCGCCGGCATCGGCGCCGCGCTTGGCGGGATGCACCCGATCGTCGAGATCATGACGGTCAATTTCAGCCTTCTCGCCCTCGATCAGATCATCAATAATGCGGCCACGATCCGCCATATGTCGGGCGGACAGTTCAACGTGCCAATCGTCATCCGCATGGCGACGGGCGCCGGCAGGCAGCTTGCCGCGCAGCATTCGCACAGCCTCGAGGGCTGGTACGCCCACATACCGGGGCTCAAAATCGTGACCCCGGCGACGATCGAGGATGCCCGTTTCATGCTGGCGGCGGCGCTGGCCGATCCCAACCCGGTTCTCATCTTCGAGCATGTGATGCTCTACAACATGAAGGGGACCTTGGCGCCGGATGCCGGGCCGGTGGATATCAGCAAGGCCAAGATCCGTCGTCCGGGCAAGGACGTGACCCTGATCACCTATGGCGGAACGCTGTTCAAGACGCTCGATGCCGCCGAGACCTTGGCGAAGGACGGGGTCGACGCCGAGGTCATCGATCTGCGGGTCCTGCGGCCGCTCGATACCGAGACGATCCTGGCGTCGGTGCGCAAGACTCGTCGCGCGGTGATCGTCGACGAGGGCTGGCGCAGCGGCAGCCTGTCAGCCGAAATCAGCGCGCGGATCATGGAGGGCGCCTTCTGGGATCTCGATGCGCCCGTGGGTCGCGTCTGTTCGGCCGAAGTGCCGATCCCCTACCCCCACCACCTCGAAGAAGCGGCTCTGCCGCAGCCAGCAACGATCGTGGCCGCGGCGAAGGCGACGCTGGGCTCCTGATGGGCGAGTTCCGCATGCCGTCGCTCGGGGCCGATATGGAGGACGGGACGCTCGTCGAGTGGCTGAAGGCGCCCGGCGACCGGATTCGGCGCGGCGAAGTCATCGCCGTGGTCGAAACCCAGAAAGGCGCCATCGAAGTCGACGTGTTCGAAGATGGCGTCGTCGAGCGCCTGCTTGTCGAAACCGGGACAACGGTCCCGGTGGGGGCGCCGCTCGCGCTCATCCGAAGCGCAGAGGGTGCGAAGCCCGCGCCCCCACCGCCGGCCGCTCCACCTCTCGCCGCGAAGCCGGTGATCCAGCCGCCAACTCACCCGTCGCCGGCAATCACGGTGGCCCGGCCATCGCCGGGCGCGCGCCTTCCGGCATCTCCGGCGGCGCGGCGGCTCGCGGCCGAACGCGGGGTCGCGCTCGCGTCGCTACGCGGCTCCGGGCCTGGAGGCGCCATTGTCTATCGCGATGTCGAACATGCGGTGGCCGAGCAGCCGACCCCGCCTCGCCGCGGCTTCGACTTTCCCGAGATGCGCCGGGCGATCGCCGCGGCGATGACACGGTCGAAACGCGAGATTCCGCATTATTATCTCGGCACGACTGTCGATGTCAGCCATGCGCTGGAATGGCTCGAGGCGCAGAATGCGGTGCGGCCGCCGCCGCAACGGCTGTTGTTCGTTGCGCTTCTCTTGAAGGCCGTCGCGCACGCGCTCGGCAAGATGCCCGAATTCAACGGCTACTATACGGACAAGGGGTTTCAGCCGTCCGAGGACGTGAATTTGGGCGTCGCCATCGCCCTGCGTGGCGGCGGCCTCATAGCGCCGGCGATCCACGCGGCTCACGCATTGACGATCGACGAGTTGATGGCGCGGTTGCGCGATCTGATCGGCCGGGCGCGGACGGGTCAATTGCGCAGCTCCGAGCTGTCGACCGCAACGATCACGGTGACCAGCCTCGGAGACCGCGGAGTGGAAACTGTCTTCGGCGCGATCTATCCACCGCAGGTGGCTTTGGTCGGTTTCGGAACGCCATCTGAACGCCCGTGGGTAGTCGACGGCCAGATCGTGCCGCGACGGTTGCTCATGGCGACATTGGCGGCCGACCACCGCGCGAGCGATGGACATGGCGGCGGTCTCTTCCTCGCGGAGATCGCGAAGAGGCTTCAGGAACCGGAGGCGTTATGACGCGTGATGAAATCAAGCAGGCTCTGGTGGATGAACTCGGCCGGATTGCCCCCGAAGCCGACGCGAACAGCCTGGAATCTGGCGCAGATATTCGGGAGGAGCTGGATATCGATTCATTCGATTTTCTGAATCTCATCATCGCGCTGCATGAGCGGTTCAAGGTCGACATTCCCGAGCGCGACTATCCCAGGCTTTTCACCTTCGGCGGCGCGATCGACTATATAGCCGCGGCCAGCGGAGCGGCGAACGGATAGATCGGGCTAGGCCACAGTCACCGGCGCCTCGCTGAACAGTTCGCGGATCAGGCGTCCTTCGGAGTCGGCGGGATTTTCGCACCTGCTGGTTGTCATCTCTCCATCGATCCGCGCCTGATCGATCAGTGCGTCGATTGCCTCCGGGCGGGTGTCGTCCAGGGCCAGATATGGCATCAGCGCGGTCGTAACCTGGCCACATGGAAACCGCACGACAGTGCAATCCCGATCGAGATGTTTTGCGAGCATCCGAGCCATAGTGTCATAGGCGAACTCCTGGGCATCGATCAAAAGCGTCATCGTGTCGGCGCCGAACTTCCAGCCGGCAAACCCGCGGTGGAGCGCATCTTTCCCGATCTGCTCGCCAGCCGGTCGAGGGCGGGTGCCCAGACAGAAGATCTGAATCGGCCGTCCAGGTTCGGTCATCTCCAGCGCCTCGATCAACCCCACGAGGACCGGATTGTTTGCCCATAGGCCGCCATCGACGAAGACGTCATAGCCCGAGGCTGTCGCGCCGATATCGGGATATTCGACGGCCGTCAGCGAACGGTAAAGCGGCGCCGCGCTCGCCGCGAGGCAGAGATCGACCAGAGTCTGGTTGTCGTCGCGATGGTTCGCATTCGGAAGGTGTGGGGTCTTGAACACCCAGCTGCGGTGTTGGCCAAGATTTACCGCCGTGATGGCGAGCGCAATGCCGCGGCGATCGTAGAGCTGGCGAACGGTCGTATCCCCGAAGGGCGTGGCCAGAGCCAGGCGCAATGCCGCCGCGCCTCGTCTCAGGGCAGAGGGCCGCGCCAGAAGGTCCACGAAGAGATCAAAACCCACGCGTTTCGGAAGTGACCGCGGGAAAATCGCCTTTCCGTACTGCCTGTAGAGATCCACGACGGTCGGCAGAGGGACTCCATCGGCGAGCGCACAGGCGATAATCCCGCCGGTACTAGTCCCGACGATCAGGTCGAAGGCCGCTCCGATGTCGAGGCCGGCCACGCCCCTTTGGCGCGCGAATGCCGAGGCGACACGGTCCAGGTAGGTCGCGGCATAGGTTCCGCGCATCCCGCCGCCATCCAGGCTGAGAACGCGAAACGCTGTCCCTTTCGGCATGTGCACTCCTTACCTCCGCATGATTCTGCAGCAATCCCGGAGCTCATCATGCCGACTTGTGCGATTGCATGGCGTCAAGGGTTGGCGAATTTGTCTGATCGAGCAACTTATAGTTTCCCGCGAAAAGGGCCTTCATCAGGCGCCTTTCCCGTATCAGGGTCATCTGAAGGAACTCTTCGAGATCGTCCATCCCCGTCACGGCGTCGTACCCCCGCTCCAGCAGATCCTGCAGGTCTCCCAGCCCCATGAGTCTGGCCGGCATGCGCATCATCGCGAGCGTGGAGCCGATCAAAGGTTGGCGAGCGAGGCGGTCGAGCGCATGTCCGAGGTGATCAATGAGGAGAATCTGCCTTTCGCGATCCGCCCGCCGATCGGCTTGCCGATAGGCGTCACCGTAGGATACCGCATCCAGAGCCATGACCTTAGGTCCCAATACAGCGACCATCCCAGCGTCGAGCGACTCCGTCAACGCGTCCAGTTCGACGGCGTCCGCGACGGTTTCCAACCCGGCCAAGGGCAGTAATTTGGTCATGATCGGCACGATCCGCTTGATCGCCGCATCGCGCTTGCTCAGGTCCTTCAGATCGTAGACATCGGACAGAAAGAAGGTCGCCGCACGGCCAAAATGCGGGCTGGCGAGCAAATCCGCGTGCGTGCGCGCGAGCCGCGCCGCCTGCCAGGCGCGCAGCTTGAGCCTGGCCGCGGATGCTTTTTTAGCCTTTTTCCCGGATGCCCGCAGATCGGCGACATAGGTTAACCGATCGACCAGGCGTTGAACGATCTCGTCTCGGTCTCTCATGACAGTTTGACCAAAGATTTGCGCCATGGGGCGGGCCGTTGCTTTTGTATCGTACAGCAACGATGCGACACTCTGTATGCTGCATCCGGCGTCACCGGACATTGACGCAGATCAACTACGCGCGCGGCCGATCGGGTATAATGGTTTTAATTTAGGCACAAAGGCATCGGACTATGTCCCGCCGCGAACGCATGGCGCCGGTAGATACGACTTGGCTTCGCATGGACCGTCCGACCAACCTCATGCTCGTGGTTGGCGTGATCATGCTCCGTGGCCCGGTCGATATCCCGCGGCTCGAACGAACGTTAGCCGCGAGGCTTCTCGCCTTCTCGCGGTTTAGACAGCGCGCCGAAATCCAAGCGACCGGCGCCTGGTGGTGCGACGATACAACGTTCGACATAGCGCACCACATCAAACGAATCCGCCTCCCCGCCCCTGGCGACAAAATCCAGTTCCAGCGCTTCGTGGCCGAGCTGGCCTCCGTTCCGCTCGATCCGCGGCACCCTCTTTGGCATATTCATATTGTCGAGGACTACGAGGCTGGGGCAGCCCTCGTCGTGCGCATCCATCACGCCATCGGCGATGGCGCGGCCCTTGTCAACGTGTTCCTGTCCCTCACCGACGACCGATCCGACGCACCTCCCGATCCGCCCTGGGCCCCCATCGCCCCCGCGGAAGGGATGGGCGCACCGCTCCTGGCTCTGTTGACCCCCATCACCGACACCATGGCGCAGGGCCTGCGCCTGCCTGGTCTGGTCTGGCGTGAGTCCTTTGCCCTCGCAAGAAATCCAGCCAGGCTTTTGGATTACGTTCGGGACGGAACGGGCATTGCCGCCGAACTCGCCAGCCTGTTGGCGATGCCGAGCGACAGCCCGACGCGATTCAAGGGCAAGCCATCCGGGGACAAGCGCATCGCCTGGGCCGACCCCGTCGATCTTTCCGAAGCCAAGGCCTTGAGTCATGCGCTCGGCAGGTCGATCAACGATATCCTGCTCTCCGCGGTGACCGGCGCGCTGCATGGCTATCTGGTGAATAAGGGGGACAAGGTCGAGGGCAGAGAGATACGTGCGCTGGTCCCGATCAATCTCCGCGCCCCGGGCCGCGAAAAAGAGCTGGGGAATTGTTTTGGCGTCGTCGCCGTCGAATTGCCTATCGGCATCGACAACCCGCTGGTCCGGCTCCACGAGATCCACCAGAGAATGGAAGCGCTCAAGCAATCCTACGAGCCGACCGTGACCCTGGGGCTTCTCGAAGCGCTGGGGTACGCACCAAAGCTCGTGCAGGAAGAAGTCTTCGGTTTGCTGCTGAGCCGCGCCACCGCGGTCATGACCAACGTACCTGGTCCGCAACACCCCCTTTATCTGGCCGGCGCCAGAACCAAACAGTGGATATTCTGGGTGCCGCAACCCGGTGACATCGGCATGGGCGTGTCGATCCTGTCATTCGACGGCCACGTCCAGTTCGGCCTTATCACGGATGCCGCGTTGGTGCCCGACCCCGAAAAGATTGTCGTCCGTTTTGCGCCGGAATTTGAGAAGGTCCTCTATCTCGCCCTCATGAGCCCCTAGGAAGGCGTTGGTCCGACCGAAGGGACCGATGGCGGAGCAGGCTCCATCGGTCGGCGAAGACGCCTCCCTCCGGGCGTTAGCAGGTTGAACGCGCCGGTCAGCGCCTCATGCTGGACTGCGCCAACTCCATGTCGAGGCGCTCCATGGCATCCGCCGGCTCGCAGGCGGCCGCTGCCTCACGCAGGCGCGTCGCCTCCGCCGCGCGCGACCGACTGAACATCGCGGCCAGGGCGTTGGCGTATTCGATGCGCGCAATGGCCGAATCGGGATTGAGCTTGAGCGAAATCTCGAAATTCTTGATGGCCGCGTCCCTGCTCGCGCCATAGGTGAGCGAACCGATCAACGCCCCCACCTTGTTGATGATTTCGGCATGATAAGCGCCAAGAGCGATGTGAGCGTCGGCATGATGCGGCTCCAACGCGATTGCCCGATCGAGGCTGCTCCTGACTTTGCCCGCCAATCCCTGCGCCAAAGCCGCCGCGATCGAGATGGCCTGGCTGTAGCGTCCCAGCGCCTGCCCATGAAGATACCAGGCGTTCGGCAGCCTGGGGGCGCAAGCCTGCAGTTCCTCTGCCCGGCGAGCCGTTTCCTTGAACAGAGCCTGCGCGTTATCCGGGTCGGACGCGAGGTACGTCGCATAAATGTTCGAAGCCTTGTTGGCCACATTATAGCCAAGGGGGCCAATCGTGAGCCCCTCCTCGATCGCGCCACCGAAATCGCCCCGATGATAGGCGCGCCAGGCATCGCGCAGCCGCGACACGGCCTTGGCGAGGGGCATCGGCGGCTCGAGTTCGCGGTGCGCGGCGACCAGTTTGCCCAGGTGGGCTTCGTCGGGAAAGGGCTCGCAATCACCGCGATGCAGGCGCGGCCAATGGTTGCGTAGCGCTACACCGGCAAACTCATAAGCCGTATCGGGGTAGGGAAATGCTTTCCACCGGACTCTCGCCATATCGAGCCTCCTCAGCCGTCGGATGCCGCGGCATCCACCAGGGCCTGAAGTCGATCCAGCGTTCGATCCAGTTCGAATGCCGTTCCCTTGGGACCCCGGCCACGACGACGGCCACCGGCATCGTCGATCGGACGGAGAAGCGTGCGGCTTTCGTCGGCCAATACGTCCTGATCGATCGTCACGCCGTGTCGCGCGAAAATCGGCGCCAACTCGCCGTGACGCCGCCGCAGTTCGGCGCGGGTCCTTTGATAGGCGTGCTCGGATAGGCGCCGGCGATCCGCGTAGCTGAAGACGTTGGCGAAAAACATTTCGGCATCGTCCCGGCCCGGTTCGAAGAGCACAATGTCCGCGTCCGGGAAGTCCGTGTGATAGCGGCTCATCCCGACTTCCATCCGGGAATGAATAATGGCTCGGAAAGTTTGCGACACCACCAATGGCAACCCGCCGTCGACAATCGCGACCGGTCTGTTGGTCCCGTGGCGACGCCCCGTGTCGGCATTGAACGGAACCAAGGTATTGATGCACAGGAGCAGCTTGGCGCCGGCCTTCAGAGCCAAGGATGCGTGGAGCGTTTTCTTCAGCACGCCGTCGACATACCAGCGTCCGTTGATCTTGACGGGTGGGAACAGACCCGGAAGCGCGGCACTCGCCTGGATCGCTGTCGCGATCGGCACGTCGTCCCATCCAGGCGCGCCGAACGGCGCTATCTCACCGGAATCCAGGTCGGTCGCGACCAGGAAGAGCTTGTGCCGCAATTGATGGAATTCGTTGGTCCGGCCGGGCGCGGAAAACAGCTTTTCGAGATAGGCGGCGAAGCCCGCATTGTCGAAAATTCCGGTCGGCAAAGCCCTTCCCAGCCGCTGGAACGATGCGACGAAACCCTGCGAGCACGGGGCTTCCAGATATTGGCGCAACGCGGAAAGAAACAGCGGTACGACGGATAGAAGTCGCTTGCCGTACTCGTTCGTGGCCGGACGTAGCAGCAACTCCGGCTCGAATGGATCGTCGTCACTCTCGTTCTCGATAAACAACGCGTGCATCGCCCGCGGCGTAAAGCCGTTGGCTAGCCCGGCCGCGATGAAACTTCCCGAACTGACCCCGACATAGATCCCGCAACCGGTCAGGTCGATCCCCTGGAGTGTTTCGCCGAGCGCCACGAGCGCGCCGATCTCGTAAATCGCGCCCAGCGGTCCGCCACCCGCCAGAGCGACGCCAAATTTTTCATGGGTCACACTTGCAGTCCTTTAGAAAAAGCTGCCCTGAGCTGCCTTGATAAGAGCGGACGGCTGCCTTTCTCGGCAGCGATCAACGGTCGCCGAGCGGAAGCCGCCGCGCTTTGCCCGTCTACTACGAGTGTGTCGCGGCCGGGCGAGTCCTTGCGGTCTTGGGCTTTACGGCGGCCACATGAACCGGAGGTTTGACCCGCGGCGTCTTCGCCGAAAGCTCCTCGACAGCGGTGGTCAACTCCGCCACGCGCCGTGTCAGAGAATCGACGTCCCGCTTGTGAGGCACGCTCAAATTGCGAAGCGCACGGGATACCCGGCCCTCGAAGACGTCCTCGAGTTTGTCCCAAGCGCCGACAGCCTTCTCTCTCACTTCGTCCAATTTGTCGCCGGCCGCCTTCTTGGCGCGATCCTGCACACGTTCGCCTTCCTTGACGAAGGAGTCGAAGGCCTTGCTGCCCTCCTCCTGCGCCGTGGCGAAGGCGCCAAGACCCGCCAGCCAGATCTGATTGGCGGATTCCAGAATCGAGGTGGCAAGTTCGCCATCCGTCAACCGGCCCGCTAAGTTATCCGATTTCTTCACCATGATGCTCTCCGATCTCCCTGTTTGCGTCGCAACGGGTACGTCTCGCCCGCGCCTCTGCCTCAGAAACCGCAATCTAAAGCTCTTCCACGCGCGGCAACTTGATCTCGATCAATTGCAGAAGGTTTTTTTTGCGAGATGATGCATGCGGTTTGCAACGGGCCGAGGTGAAGGCGGCGGGTTGCGAGGGAAGAACAATGATCTATGCCGTTACCGGCGCCAGTGGTTTCATCGGGAAGCGACTCGTCCGGACGCTGCTTACCCGCCCAGGGGCGGTCGTTTATTTCCTGATGCGCGATCCCTCGCCGGAGCGTGTCGCGAAGCTGCGTGAATATTGGGGCGCCGACGACACAAATGCCATTCCCATCCAGGGTGACCTGACGAGGCCGGGCCTGGGCATCGCCGATTGCGACCTCGGCGCCCTCAGGAACAGGGTGGATCACTTTTTCCACCTCGCGGCGGTTTACGATCTGAACGCCGATCCGGATATCGAAATGGCGACCAATGTCGGCGGCACGCGCGAGGTCGTGCGTCTGGCGGAGGCGATCGGCGCCAAGCGCTTTCACCACATGAGCTCCATCGCCGCAGCCGGCCTCTACGAAGGCGTCTTTCGAGAAGACATGTTCGAGGAGGCCGAACATTTGGACCACCCTTACTTCGCCAGCAAGCATGCCGGCGAAAAGATCGTCAGGGACGAATGCCGTCTTCCCTGGCGCATCTACCGGCCGGGCCTGGTGGTGGGCGATTCAAGAACCGGCGAGATGGATAAGATCGACGGTCCTTACTATTTCTTCAAACTGATCCAGAAAATGCGCAAGTCGATTCCGCCCTGGGCGCCGGCGATCGGCATCGAGGGGGGGCGCATCAATCTGGTTCCGGTCGATTTCGTCGTCGCGGCGATCGACCATCTGGCTCATCTGGACGGTCAGGACGGAAGTTGCTTCCATCTTACCGATCCGAATCCGGAACGCGTCGGAGACGTGCTCAATATCTTCGCGCGTGCGGCCCATGCGCCCGAGTTCTCGGCGCGCGTCAATGCCGCGCTGTTCAATCTGATCCCGCCGGGTTTGGTCGCGAGCCTGATGGCGCTGACGCCTGTCCGGCGGATACGTAAAGCGATCATGAAGGATTTGGGGCTGCCGGACGATATCTTGCGATTCGTCAACTATCCCACGCGCTTCGACAACCGTATGGCCGACCAACTCTTGACGCCGGCCGGCATCGTCGTGCCGCGGTTGACCGATTACGCCTGGCGCCTATGGGATTATTGGGAACGCCATCTGGACCCTGACCTGTTCGTCGATCGATCGCTGCGCGGCGCCGTCGGCGGCCGATTGGTGGTCATCACCGGTGGTTCGTCCGGGATCGGCAAAGCGACGGCGTTCAGAGTGGCCGCGGCGGGAGCCGTCACGATCATCGTCGCCAGGGATGTGGAGAAACTGGAGGCGACACGGCAGGAGGCGCTCCGCCGCGGCGTGTCGCTCATCGCATTGTCCGCCGACATCACCGAGCCCGCGCAATGCGATGAATTAGTGAAAAAAATCAATGCCGAATATGGCGGCGTCGACATTCTTATCAACAATGCGGGCCGTTCCATCCGCCGCAGCATCGAAAATTCGTTCGACCGCCTACACGATTTCGAACGCATGATGCGAGTCAATTACTTCGGCGCCCTCAATATCACCATGGGATTTCTGCCCGATATGGCCAAACGCAGGCGCGGCCATGTCATCAGCATTTCCTCGATCGGCGTTCTGACGAATGCTCCGCATTTTTCAGCCTATGTGGCGTCGAAAGCCGCGCTGGAGGCCTGGAGTCGCTGCGCCGCGTCCGAGTTTCTCGACCGCGGCGTAGAATTCACGATCATCAACATGCCCCTGGTGCGCACGGCGATGGTGGCGCCGACCAAATTCTATGAGAAGATTTCACTTCTAACGCCCGAGATGGCCGCCGAACTCGTGGTCGAGGCCATCATCCACCGCCCCGCTCGTATCGCCACGCGGCTCGGAATCTCCGGCCAAATTCTCAATACGGTTCTGCCGCGTGTCGGGCAAATCATCATGAACACGACGTTCCGCATGTTTCCCGATTCAGGACGGGCGAAAGGCGAAAATTCAAGAGATGAAGCGCTGACCGCCGACCAGGTCGCCTTCACACAGCTCTTGCGTGGTTTCCACTTGTAACCGGACCGCTCACCTGGGCTGTCCGTTTGGTGTTCGGAATTAAGCCACGGCGTAGCCGCCGACATGGGAAAAACCCAGCACAATTGATAGAGATCAAGTGATGACGGACCAGCCGGCGTTAGGATCAACCCAAAGAAGGATCACGGACTAGGAGAGTTGGGCTCGGGAAAGCAAATCGCTCGGACTCCCGTTTCGATCCTGGAGGAGGAAATGAGCGCCGCAATGGAACGTATCTGGCTCAAGAGCTATCCGCCGGGCATGCCGGCCGAAGTGGACATCGACGAATTTCGTTCGCTTGGCGACTTGTTCGAAAAAAGCGTCGCCACGTATGGCGCGCATGCGGCTTTCGTCAACATGGACAAGTCGATCAGCTATCAGGAGCTGGATCGTCTCTCCCGCGATTTCGGCGCCTATCTCGGCACGGTGTTGAAGCTGCCTCCCGGCGCCCGCGTGGCGCTCATGATGCCCAACATCCTGCAATACCCGATCGCCATGTTCGGGGTGCTGAGGGCCGGCTACACGGTGGTGAACTGCAATCCGCTCTACACCCCGCGCGAGCTGGAATATCAGTTGAAGGATTCCGGAGCCACGGCGATCGTCATCGTGGAAAACTGCGCGACGGTGCTCGTGGACGTCATTAGCCGCACCGCCGTCGCGCATGTCATTACGACGCAGATCGGCGACATGCTGGATTTCCCGAAGAGCGTCATCGTCAATTTCGTCGTTAAATTCGTCAAGAGAATGGTTCCGACCTGGAGAATCCCCGGCGCCGTTTCATTCAAATCGGCCCTGCGGCGTGGCAGCCACGCCGCCTGGCGGCCCGCCGACGTCGACCATAACGGGATCGCCTATCTGCAATATACCGGCGGGACGACCGGGGTTCCAAAAGGCGCCATGCTGACGCATGGCAACATCCTCGCCAATCTGCAGCAATGCCATGCCTGGCTGAAATCGGTTCTGGAGGAGGGCCGTGAAACGGTCATCACGGCGCTGCCACTTTATCATATCTTCGCGCTGACCGCGAACTGCCTCACCTTCTTCAAGATCGGCGCAACCAATGTTCTGATCACCGACCCCCGCAATATTCCGGGGTTCGTGACGGAGTTGGCGAAATATCCCTTCACCGCCATGACCGGCGTAAACACCCTGTACAACGCGCTGCTCAACAACCCGGACTTTGCGAAGCTGGATTTTTCACACCTGCGCGTCACGATGGGCGGCGGCATGGCCGTGACGAGACCGGTCGCCGAGAAATGGAAGCGAGTCACCGGCAAACCGCTGATCGAGGCCTATGGGCTGACCGAAACCTCCCCTGGCGCCACGATCAATCCTTTGACCATCTCGGACTATAACGGCTCGATCGGCCTGCCGATCCCATCGACCGAGGTCGCGATCCGTGATGATGACGGAAATGACCTGCCGATCGGCCAGGCCGGAGAGCTCTGCGTCCGCGGCCCCCAGGTGATGAAGGGCTATTGGAACCGTCCGGAGGAGACCGCGGACGTCTTCACGAACGACGGTTTCCTCCGCACCGGGGATATCGCGATGATGGACGAAAGAGGTTTCGTCCGAATCGTCGATCGTAAGAAGGACATGATCCTGTCCTCCGGCTTCAAAGTGTGGCCGAACGAGATCGAGGAAGTTGTCGCCACGCATCCAGGCGTGCTGGAGGTCGGCGCGGTCGGCGTCTCTGACTCGATCTCCGGCGAGGCCGTGAAAATCGTTGTCGTGAAGAAGGATCCCAACCTTACGGCTGAAGTCTTGATCGCCTTCTGCCGGCAGAGCCTGACCGGCTACAAAATCCCGCGTGTCGTCGAATTCCGCGAGGAACTGCCCAAGACCAATGTCGGCAAGATCCTGCGTCGCGCGCTTCGGGACCAAGCCGCCTGAATCGATGGAATCTCGAACCGACTCCATCGCGCATATGCTGGAGGCGTTTTCGGCGCAACGCCGCGCCGCCTCCAGCCAAGGCCCCCCGACGGTCGCCGAACGGCGGGATCGGCTGGCGCGCCTTTCGCACGCGCTTTATGCGGCGCGCGAGGCCTTCGTGACGGCACTCAACGACGATTTTGGTGGCCGCGCCCGACAAGAAACCTTGCTGGCCGATCTTTGGCCGGCTCTGCGTGCCTGTCGGCACGGTCACCGCCATGTAGCGCAATGGATGCGACCGCGGCGCCGACCTGTCGACCTCATGCTGCAACGCGGGCGGGCATGGCTGCAGCCGCAGCCGCTCGGCGTCGTGGGCATCGTCGCGCCATGGAACTTTCCGCTGTTTCTTTCGATCGGACCGCTTGCGGCCGCCCTCGCCGCGGGCAACCGTGCGATGCTGAAGCCGTCCGAATTTGCTCCTCGCGCGGCTCGGCTGCTGGGCGAGGTCTTGTCGCGCGTCTTTTCCCCGGAAGAGGTCATGGTCGTCGAGGGCGATGCCGAGCTGGCCAAGGCCTTCGTCTCGCTGCCGTTCGACCATCTGCTGTTCACCGGCTCCACGTCGATCGGCCGACAGGTGATGCGATGCGCGGCGGAGACTCTGACGCCAGCGACGCTCGAACTCGGGGGAAAGTCGCCGGCGCTGGTCACCGCCGACGCCGACCTCGATAACGCCGCCGGCGCAATCGCCTTCGGCAAGCTGATGAATGCCGGCCAAGCGTGCGTGGCGCCGGACTATGTCCTCGTGCCAAGGGACCGGATCGAGGGGTTTGCCCTGGCCTTCGTCCGGGCGGCACGGCGGCTCTATCCGTCCTGGGCCGCAAATCCTGACTATACGTCCATTATCAATGAACATCATCGGGCTCGACTGGCCGCATTGCTCGACGAAGCCAAGCGTCAGGACACCCGAATCGTCCCGCTGCACGCCCCCACGAACGGCATGTTCGACGGATCCGGCCGCATGGCGCCGGTCCTCGTCCTCAATGCCGATCCCGGCGGCGCTCTCTTGCAGGAAGAGATATTCGGAC
>Ga0182021_10005202_pt1 | contig 15368 bp, 11 predicted proteins | sample 612E3MmetaG_FD_120493 | JGI IMG/M metagenome (GOLD analysis project Ga0182021, IMG submission 120493) | Permafrost microbial communities from Stordalen Mire, Sweden - 612E3M metaG (Illumina Assembly) | ecosystem: Environmental > Terrestrial > Soil > Wetlands > Permafrost | place: Sweden... | reverse complement strand
CGCATCCTGTTGGCTGACGACCATGCCGTGGTCCGGCAGGGCTTCAAGATGATTCTCGGCGCGCAGGCCGATATGGAGATTGTCGGCGAGGCCGCCAATGGACGCGAAGCCGTGGAACTGGGCGCGCAACTCAATCCCGATATCGTGGTGATGGACGTGGCGATGCCGGAGTTGAACGGCATCGAAGCCACGCGCCGGTTGATCGCGGCCAATCCGCATGTTCGCGTGATCGCGCTCAGCATGCACAAGGACTCGGTCTACGTGCGCGAGATTCTGCGCGCCGGCGCGCGCGGCTATCTGCTGAAGGACTCCGGCGCGGACGACCTGGTCAAGGCGATCCGCGCGGTGGCGGGCGGCGAAAGCTATCTCAGCCCCGCCGTCAGCAATGCCGTGCTGGACGACTACCGCAAGCACGTCACCAACCCGATCGACCTGCTGACCAGCCGCGAGCGGGAAGTGCTCCAGATGCTAGCCGAAGGCAAGACCAACAAGGAGATCGCCGTGGTGTTGAATCTCAGCGTCTACACGGTGGACGCGCATCGCGGGCGCATTATGGAGAAGTTGAATCTGCACAGCATCAACGAACTGGTGCGTTTCGCGCTGCGCAGCGGGCTGATCGACTAGCCATCGCCGCCGCCCGGAAGCGCCGGCTGCCCTAAAGAAACGTCATCCCTTGGCCGATATAAATAACAACAAGAGTGCGCACTCAACAGAAAGCTAATTCCGCCTCTGAAGGTACGCCGACGCTGCTACCCGCCGTCAGACTCCTGATGGAAGGCATTGCCCGCCACTCGGTAAAGGGCGATGTCGAGGAGTTCCGCAAATTCCGCACCCAGATTCAGCATGTTTTGCAGTCCCTGGACGAGGATCGGTTGCCCCACGAGACGTTCGATTCGGCGGAAGAGGCGGTTGGCATCTTGAAGGACTACGGTCATCGCACCAGCAAACGCCTGGGGCAGCAAGGCGTCGAGTTGCATGCCGTCATCAAGATGCTGCTCGATACGTTTCGAGATTTGGCCATTGCCGGCCCGGTGAAGATGCGGCAGTTGCAGGATCTTGGAATTGCGCTGGCAGCCACCTCGGATGGAGAGCAACTGGCGCAGTGCAAACTGAGGCTCTCCGAGTGCCTCAGCGAAATCCGGCGCGAAGCGGAGCGGTTTCGAACCGACGCGGACGGCCGGACGATGTTCGGGAATTCGAGGAAAGACCATCTTACCGGCCTGGAGAACCGGGAAGCCGCCGAAGCGGCGCTGGCGAAGGCATGTGTCGCCGAGACCCCGGGCTGCGCCATCATCATCATCATCGACCGGATTGCCGTCTACAACGTCCGTTTCGGCCGGGCCGTCGGCGACAAGGTGCTGCAGTTCTTCGCCGACTACCTGGTGCAATCGCTGCCCTCCGAAGTGCCGCCTTTCCGCTGGAGCGGGCCGGCGGTGTTGATGCTGCGGCCCGGCTCGGTGGAGCAAGCCCAGCCCATCATCCGCCGCGTGCTGGAGCAGCGTATTGAATACGAAGTGGAACTGGCGGCGCGCACCATCCTGCTGCCGATTGCCGCGCGTTGGGAGGTGGTGCCGATGATGTCGGATCCGCGGCTGCTGGTCAACAAGATCGATGCCATAGTTGCCTTTCAGGGCGCGCCGGGGCCCGTCAGGGCGCGCGAACATTAAGCACCGCGCGCGGCACGGCGCGAGGATCCCGGGCCGGCATCCGATGCCGCCTCCGCCCGCCGCTGGATGGCTCGCAGCCACATGCTCCGGATGAGCGAGCTGCCGGGATAAATCATCCGCCAATACGTGGCGAACCCGTGCAGCACGTGAAATCCGGCCGCATAGACGCGGGTTTCCGTGGTCAGCCTGCAATGGGTGGCGTCCACTTCCTGGATGTGGAAATTCATCGCGATCTTGACCAGCAAGCCCGGGGGGAATGTTTTGAATTCTCCGGCGGTCAACAGCCTTCCTCCCCGCGCGCCGCCGCCCCGGCCAAATACGATTTCGCGGTCCGGCTCATCCGCCAGCAGCACAAACGCCCCCGAGACGAAGCTCTCCAGGATCGGCCGGCCCTCGTTCGCCATGTTGCCAATCCCTCGAATGGAGGTGAGCGTTTTGAAGAATCGGATTTCCTCCGGCCGCACCTCCCGGATGGCCGCGTCAACCCGCTCTTTGGATGCGGCGATGTCGACGGCATGGAACTCGCTGAATTGGAATACGGGCGCGAACTCGTCCAGACGCGTGCGAGGGACTTCCACCCGCGTCTCGGTGACCGGCAGGTAAACGCCCACTGCGAACGCCACCAGGCCGAGGAGCAGGACGAGAGCGCCCCTTTTCCGCGTACGTATGCCAAGAAACCGCAGCGGCTTCACGAGCGAAACCACGCCGGCGATTGCGCCGAGCAGGGCCAGATAGAGGATTGCACCGCCGAACAGGGTCACTATTCTCCTTTCCGCCAGCCGCGTGCAAGAATCGGCTTGACGTCAACTATATAATAGGACATATATATATCATGACGTCAATGGATGCCCGAAAGTTTCTTCCCCTGCATGCCAACTGGTTCCACATTCTGCTCTCGCTGGTGGGCAGGGAGCAGCATGGCTACGGCATCATGCAGGAAGTCCAGGAGCGCACCAACGGCGCGGTGAAACTCTGGCCGGCGACCCTCTACGGCTCGCTGAAGCGGCTGATCTCTGGCGGGCTGATCGAGGAGAGTGAGGAGCGTCCGGCGACGGAACTGGACGATGCGCGCCGCCGCTACTACAAATTGACCCGGCTGGGAAAGCGCGTGCTCGAACTGGAATGCCAGCGCCTGGAAGAGATGGTGCTCATGGCGCAGAAGAAACGCAAGCAGGAGGCCTGCTAATGAACCCTCGATGGAGTATCTGCCTCTCCCTTTATCGGTATCTGGCGAACGCCTTTCCTCACGAGTTCCGCATCGTCTATGGACAAGACCTCGACCGCCTGGGTGAAGACGCCGTTCCGGAAGCCTGGCGGCGCCACGGCCTGTGGGGCCTGGTGCGCCTGGTGGCCGACATAGCCGTCCGCTTGCCCATCGAGTATCTCGGCGAGATCCGGCAAGACGTAGTCTACGCCGTGCGCGTGCTGGCCCGGTCGCCGGGGTTCGCCGCCGTCGCGGTGCTTTCCCTGGCACTGGGGATCGCCATGTGCAGCGTGATCCTCTGCGGGTCGAGCTCCGTGCTGCGCCCGATGCCCGGCGCGCGCGACCCGGGCGCGCTGGTGGCCTCGCGAAAAGGCGTCTCCTATCCGTACTTCGAGCACTATCGCGAGCAGAAGCAGGTGGCGGGAGGGGCCACGGTCCTGCTGGTCTCGGTTCCATTCGCCGTGGCTCCCAGTGGCGGCCGGAATGCCCGGGCGGAGCGCTTCTCCGGGCACATCGTGTCACCCGAATACTTCTCGACCCTGGGCGTGACGCCGGCCGCGGGACGTTTCTTTTCGCCCGAAACCGAGAAGTCCGGCATGGCTCCGGTAGTGGTGGTCACGGACCGCTTCTGGCGCTCCTATTTAAACTCAGACCCGCGAGCCGTGGGGCGCGAGGTCCGGCTGAACGGCCAGGCGGCCACCATCGTTGGCATTGCGCCGCCAGACTTTCAGGGGATGTGGCCGTTCATTCCCGCGGACCTGTTTGTGCCGGTGACGTGCGGTTCTCTCCTGGCGCCTGAACTCGCCGGCGATCCTCTGCACAACCGCGATCTCGAAATGTTTCGCATGGTGGTGCGGCTGCCGCACGGCGTGAGCATAAAGGCGGCCGAATCCGCGTTCAATGCCATGACCCTTGCGCTGGACCGGCAGGCGCCCGACGCGGACCGCGATCGCAACCCCAAGAGCCGCCAAATGGGCCTCATGCCGGCCGGCACCTTCGGGCTCACCACACCCGAGCAGCGCGCGTTCGTCTACAGCTTCAATTTCGTCATGTGGGTCCTGATCCTGTCGCTGGTGTGCGCCAACCTGGCGAATCTCCTGCTGGCGCGCGGCAGCCAGCGGCGGCGCGAGATCGCGCTCCGCCTTTCGATGGGCGCCAGCCGGGCGCGCCTGGTACGGCAGTTCCTGACGGAGAGCGTCCTGCTATCGCTCGCTGGAGGCGTGGCCGGCACCGTGGCGGCCTACTGGGTCGCCCACATGATGACCGCTCTGCCGTTGCCCTCGTCGGGTCCGTTGCAGGCGGACTTTCGCCCCGATTTCCGCATTCTCGCGCTCACCCTGGCGGTCTCGCTGGTGGCCGGGATCGCCTGCGGCCTGGCGCCCGCGCTGGCCAGTGTGCGCGCCGATATCGGGCTCGCCTTGAAAGAAGGCGGCCAGGCCGGGGTACCCCCTGGGTCCGGCGGTTACCGGCGGTTCAGCCTGCGCAACCTCTTCGTGGTAGCCCAGGTGGCTGCGTCCCTCATGCTGCTGCTGGTCACCGGTTTCATCGTCACCGGCTACGGGAACGTCACCCGGATCGATCCCGGCTTCGACACCCATAATCTGGACATGTTCTCCCTCGACCCGGTACGCGACGGCTATTCGGCGCGGGAAGCCGAAACGCTGTTCGCCAGGCTGCCGGAGCAACTGTCGCGCGCGCGGGGCGTGCGCGCGGTGGCACTGGCAGACAGCGCGCCGTTCGGCAGCCTGTTGGTCCACACCCAGCATGGCCGTCTCTCGGCCTTGCCCCGTGATGGCGACGGGCGCCCGGTTTGGTGCCAGGCCTTCAGCGAACGAATCGGGGCCAACTACTTCGCCACCCTGGGTGTGCCCCTGGTGAGCGGGCACGAGTTCGACATTCGCGATCAGCAAAGCGACGCTCCGCCGGGAACGGCCACACCCGCCGTAATCAACCAATCGGCCGCCCGCGCGCTGTTTGGCGGCGAGAACCCGATTGGCCGGCTAATTCACCAGGATGCGGCCAGCTACACGGTGGTCGGCGTGACGCACGATGTGCGATCCGGGTGGCTGCCGGCCATACCGGTTCCCACGGTGTTTCTGCCGCTCACGGCGGGCGGGATGGCGCGCAGCCGGACGCCAAGCGCCACCGTGTTGGTGCGCGTCGCGGGTGGTACCGCGCCGCTGGCCGCGGTGCGCGACGCAATGGCGTCGCTCCATCCCGATCTCACCATCTTCAACGTGCAAACCATGAGCGGGAATCTCAACCAGATCAACGCATTCGCGGAGTGGAGTACGACGGTCTATTTCGTGCTGGGCCTGTCCGCGCTGTTCCTGGCCTCGATCGGCCTGGGCGGCGTCACGGCCTACACGGTAGCGCAAAGGCGGAAGGAGATCGGCATCCGCATGGCGCTCGGCGCCCGCGGCCGGCAAGTACAGGGGTTGGTGATGAGGGAAGGGACGGCGCTGGTAGTGGTGGGCTCGGTATGCGGCTTGGCCGGCGCGCTGGCCCTGAAGCGGGCCTTTTCCGCCGTCAGCGAGCCGTTGGCGAAGGGCTTCGCCCAACCTGCCCCTCACGCGCTTCTGCTCGCCGGAGCGCCGCTTTTGCTGGCCGGCCTGGCGCTGCTGGCCTGCTACTTCCCGGCGCGCCGGGCGACGAAGATCGACCCGGTAGCGGCGCTGCGGGAGGAGTGAGAAGGCCTCAGTTCCCCGTCGCGGCGATGGCGATGAGCAGCGCTCCCACCCTTTCCGGAGAGCCCACGAACAGACCGCGCGGCGCCTGCCGATACCGCAGAATCTGCCGGTAGATGGCGTCTTCCATGGTGGAGTTGATGCCCCAGCCGCCCAGGTACTGCAGGCGCAGGTCGATATCGCGATTGATGTCGGCGCCGGCGCTCCACGCGCCCAGGTCGGCGTTCTGCCCGGCGTAATTGGAGAGCAGATCGACAATCGAGTTGACGCCGATGTCGTTCAGCGACTGCGCCACCGGCGCGTAGTCCGGGCGATTGAGCCGCTGCTGAATCTCGTCGAGGTTGATGACAGGCGCTTCCAGGTGGCCCATGAACACCATGTCGTAGCCCTGGCCGTTCACCGTGTTGGCCCAGATGGTGGAGTGGGGGAAGGCCGCGAAAAACGTCGCCAGCTCGCTCTTCACCGTGCGCACGTCGCTCTCGTACAACGGCACGTAAAGCGTGAACAGGCCGCCCGGGTTGAGGTGTTGCTTGACCGATTCGAAGTATTCCAGGGAGTAGATGGCGGCCGTGCCTTTGGCGAAAACGTCCAGCGGATCGCTGGCGATGATGTCGAATTTCTCGGTGGTGGTGAGCAGGTAGTGCCGGGCGTCGTCGAACACCACGCGGGTCTTGGGATTGTGGTAGACCTCGTAATTCTGCTTGCCGAAGTACTTGGTGGAGGTGGGCGGAATCACCGGTTCGATTTCGCAGATGGTGATGTGCTCGATGCCCGGATACCGGGTGAAGGTGCCGGCGCTGACACCGGCGCCGAAGCCGATGCCGAGGACGGATTTCGCATTGGGGTGCAGCATGCCGGGGAGGTGCCCCACCATGCGCTGCAGCTTCATATCGTAGGGTTCGGTGGTGGCTTCCACGTGGCCATTGACGTCGATCTCCACCGCGCCATCGTTCCAGCGCGTGATGGCCACCGAGGAATTGCGGCCTTCGATGGTGTACAGCACTTCGCTCCTGCCCGCGTTCAACGCCATGCGGCGTCCGTAGGCGATCAGCTCGCCGGGAATGGGCGCCAGGCTGCTGGAGAGCCAGGCGGCGAGGATCGCGGCGGCGGCCAACGCGGCGGAGACGCCCGGCGAACGCGTTGCGCGCACGAAGGGCAGCAGGATCAGCACGCCGCCGGCGAGGGCGGCCCAGATGAGGACGCGCTGCGTGTTCTGCGTGCCGATCCAGGGGATGAGAGCGAGCGAGACGATCAGCGCACCGAAAATGGCGCCCAGGGTATTGGCGGCATAGACGCTGCCCACGGTGTGCCCGGGATCCTCACCGGGGCGCGAGAGAGAGGCCACCGCCAGCGGGAAACTCGCGCCCCACAGGATCGTCGGCGGCAGGATGGCCCACAGACAGCGCACCATATCGAGCTGGAAGGTGTGCCACGGGCTCAGCGTGAGCAGCGGATTGATGGGCCAGTAGGGGAGCGACGTGGAGACAATCCACGCGGTCCAGGCGATGCCCAGCGTGAGCAGCACTTGCGACCAGGCCAGGGCCAGGCGCGGGCGCACGGTACGCAGCAGCATGGCGCCGAGTCCGCTGCCCAGCGCCAGGCCGATCAGGAAGACCGCCAGAATAATGGAGAAGATGTAGACGGTCAGCCCCAGCAGCATGCCGAGCAGGCGGGTCCACACCACCTCGGCGCCGAGCGCGGTGGCGCCGGAGAGCCCGATGGCGGCGTAGATGGTCCAGCGCGGAATGCCGTACCCGGTGGTGTCGGGCGCGGGGGCCGGGGCGTCCGGCGCGATTTCCGGGACGCTGGCTTCGGCGGGCGTGTGGGCGGCCAGGACGAAACTGGCCAGCGCCACGGCCAAGTTGATCGCGGCGGCGGCGTAGGTGGCGACGGACATGTTGTAGATGCGCAGCAGGTAGAATCCGGCGAGCAGGCATCCGAAGACGGCGCCGGCGGTATTGCCGCCGTAGAGCAGGCCGTACCAGGAGACGCCGTTGGGCGTGGATTTCAGCCAGCGGACGATGGCGGGCAGGGACGCGCCCATCAGAATCGTGGGCGGCAGCAGGCAGATGGCGGAGAGAAATCCGCGCAGCAGGAAGCCCGGCATGCCGTGCTCGGCGCCGGCGATGTAGGCCATATTCACCAGCGGCAGCAGCACGTGCACCAGCAGGGCGGAGGCGGCAATGCCCAGTTCCAGGTACGCATAGATGCGCAGCGGATGCTGCCCCTCCAGGCGCAGGCGCGGGAACCACACCGAGCCGATGCACAGGCCGCCCATAAAGGTGGCCAGCAGGCAGCCCAGCGACACGGCGGTGGAGCCGATGGCCAGCTGCAGAAGCTGATACCAGACGGTCTCGTAGATCAACGCGGAACACCCGCTGCCGGCGAACAGGACCAGCAGCAGGGGCAGGTAGCGCGAGGCGTCGGCGGGCGCCGCTTGCGTTGGTTGGGACATAGGGATGAATGCCTATCTTAGCGGGTTGTGGGTGGGCCAATGAATACGGGGTAGTTGCCTGTTCGCCTGTTGCCATGGATGCGATAATTCGAAAAGGTGCGCCGTGGCGCTTTACGTCAATACGTTTTTCGAGAAACGCGTGGAACAACTTTTTGACCTGGCGGGACGGGTAGAAGCGGCTTTCGCCGCGGCCGGACTGGAATACCGCGTGATTGGCGGTCTCGCGGTTTATCTCTACGTGGAAGAAGCAGCGCCGGACGCCGGACGCCTCACGCGGGATATCGATATTGCGGTGCGACGTGAAGATCTCCAGGGGATCGCGCGAGCCGTTGAGCCATTCGGGATGCAGCATAGGCACGTGGCCGGAGTGGACATGCTGGTGCAGACGGGCGCGCCCTCCGCGCGTCGGGCGGTCCATCTTGTTTTCACCGGTGAGAAAGTTAAGGCGAACTATCCAGAACCGGCGCCAGCTCTTGGGCCTTGCCGGACACTGCATGGCGTTCGCCTGGTTGATCTGGCGGACCTGGTTCGCATGAAACTCACCAGCTTCCGGTCGAAGGATGAAACCCACTTGAAAGACCTCGACGAGGCCGGCCTGATCACGCCTGAGATTGAAACCGGCCTGTCGGAGACGCTGCGCGCGCGGCTTGCTCAGGTTCGAGCGCGCGATTAGCCCCTACTGCTTCACGGCCGCTTCGATCGCCTCCAACTCTCTTCCCGCGTCGCTCCATTTCCCCTGCGAGGCGAGTTCGCGATAGCGTCGCAGATGCTCGCGCACCTGTTGCAGGCGCGCATCTCCGGTGGGGGGTAGAGCGCCCGGTGCAGGCTTCGCGCCCGGCGTGGTGGCTTGCGCGATCAGCTCCTGCGCGCCCCCGGTGAGCTGCGCCAATGCCAGGTCGTAGGTGTCGGCGTAGATCAACTTATTACCCACGGCGAGCACCACCTTCTTCAACTGTGGCATGCGCGCTTCGGTGGCCTGTATGTAGATGGGGTCCACGTAAAGGAACGTGTTGCCGACCGGCAGCACCAGGATCTGCCCGCGCAAAACCTGCGAGCCTTGCTGGTTCCACAGCGTCAGATCCTTGGAGATGTTCTGGTCCTGATTGATGCGCGCGCCGATTTGCATGGGGCCGAAAATCAGCTCCTGTTTGGAGAGCAGCAGCACCACCATTTCGCCCAGGTGGTCGCCGTCGCAACGCGCCGCCATGACGCCGATCAGGTTGTCCTTGCTGCGCGGCGTGAAGGAGAGCAGCAGGAGGAACTCGGGCTTCTCCGCGTCGGGCAGCGTGGTTACCACGTAAGTGGGCGTCACCGGCTCCGCGCCGCCGGCCTGCGCCGTGGTGTGACGCGCCAGATCCCAGAGATCTTCCTTGTTGTAGAACGATTGCGGGTCCAGCATGTGGTAGGTGCGGTAGATCTCGGCCTGCACGCGGAAGAGGGTTTCGGGATAGCGCGCGTGACGCCGCAGATCGGCGGGCATCTGATCGGCGCCGCGGAAAAGGTCCGGGAACAGGCGCTGGTAGGCGGCGATGATCGGGTCGTCGGGCGCGAAAATGTACATGTGCGTCTCGCCGTCGTAGGCGTCGATCGTGGCCTTGACGGCGTTGCGGATGTAGTTCACCCGGCCGATGTCGGGGACATCGACGCTGCGCGCGTAGGGGTGGGCCTCGGAAGTGGTGTAGCCGTCGATCATCCAGACCAGCCGGCCTTCGTCGGTGATCACCATGTAAGGATCGGGATCCCAGGAGAGGAAGCCCGCGAGCTGGTTGAGGCGGTCGTTTACCTTGCGGTGAATCATCATGCGGCTGTTATCGGTAAGATAACTGGTCAGCAGGATGTTCGGCTCGCCTTCGTTGATGGCGGCGGCCAGGCGCATGCCTAAGCCGGAGATGGGAAACCCGCCCTTGCCTTCGTAGCGCGAGGATACGTTGCTTTCCCCGCTGGGGTAGTTGAACTCTTCGCGCGAAGTGTGGACGAACACAGGCTCGTGGCTGACCTCGCCGTAATAGATTTCGGGACGCGCCAGCTTGAGCGATTTGGTCTTCACCTCGGGCGGCGCATTTTCGATCAGCAGCACGGGGAGACCGTCCGGCGTGATCTGGCTGACGGGCGCCAGCACCACGCCGTACCCGTGCGTATAGATGAAGGCCGGGTTGATCCAGTTGGCGCGCGCCGCCGGGAGCTGGCGCAGATCGAGCTCGCGCGGGGTGAGCAGCACCTGCCGGTACTGGCCGTCGATGGTATAGCGGTCCACGTCCGTATCGTTGAACACGTAGTACGGCCGCAAGGCCTGAATCTGCGTGACCGTGTCGTGGAAGGCGCGGGTGTCCCACAGGCGTACGTTGTCGAGGATCGGCTTGTGGGCGGCCGCATCGATGGGGGCCTCGGGGTGGGCTTTGAACTCGATTTCCTTAAACCGCTGTTCGATGCCGAAGGCGGAGCGCGTGGCGTGAATGTGAGTCTGGATGTAGTCGCGCTGGAGAGAGATCTCGTTGGGCCGCACGTAGAGCGCGCCGACAATGCGGGGGGCGGCGAAACTCACCACCAGGGAAAGCGCCATCAGGCCGGCCAGGAACCAGCGGCCCATCCAGACGAATCCGGCGGCGGCGATGCAGGCGAAGATGACCAGCCATTGCAGCGGAAGGCCGATGTGCTGATCGACGTAATCGATGCCGACGAGGAAGGTGCCGTGCTCGTTGTAGACCATTTCGTAGCGGCCCAGGTAGAACTTGACCGCGAAGGCGAGCAGCAGGACCACCCCGGCGCCGCGCAGGAAGCGCGATTCCAGGCCGCCCTCCAGGTGAAAGATGCGGGGGTCCAGCTCGCGGGCATCGCGCAGGTCCGGCATCTTGTGGCGCAGTTGCCAGCCGCGGGCGGCCACCCAGTAGACCAGGATGCAGAGGATGATCACCGCCAGAAAATAGCCGCGCAGCAGCGAGTAGAACGGAAGATCGAAGAGATAGAAGGAGAGCGGTTGGTTGAAGATGGCGTCGTGCCAGGCGGTGGTGGCGGCGGGCAGGCCGCGCGCGCCGGCGAAGCGGACCACGGTCCAGGTGTCGATGGAGCCGGCGGCGATGAACCAGCCCACGGCCAGCAGCGCCAGGGTGGAGATTCTCGCGTAGAGCGGGTGCTCGCCGAGACGGGCGCCGGCGAACCTGAGCGCGCGCGCGTGGGAGATCCACAGCGCGGCGAACGCCACCAGCGTCGCGGCGGCGACGGGAGCGATGCTGTAATACAGCATGCTGAGCCAGGTGTGGAACTGGCCCAGTTCCTTCCACCATTCAATCTCGATGGCGTAGCCGGAAAGCGAGCGCACGCCGAACAGGAGGAACACCAGAAGGATCAGAAGTGTAATGCGGGTCGCGGGCGAACGGCGGCCGGAAGAGATTTCATACCGGGGCATCCCTTGAGGGTAGCACCGGGCAAGGCACGCGCTGAGTACGATGTTGCACAAGTCCCGCCGTTTGCCCCCGGATTGAACGTCCTGCTACACTTGAGGCATAATCTCAGGACAGAGGATCATCATTGAAATTCCGTTTCTTGGTGTGGACTGCCGTTTTCAGCGTAAGTGTCGTCGCCGAAACCTCGGCGCCGGCGGACGCGATCGTTGACAGCTACTGCTCCGCCGCTCAAGCGCAGGCGCGGGCGGTGCGCGCCGCGTCGATGGATGTCGAGATCGACGTCTCGCTTCCCAAGCTGAAGAAACACGGCCGGCTGCACGCCTTGCGGCGCATTTCGCCGCTCGGTCTCATCCGGTACGAGAGAGCCCAGTTTGAAGGCGACCGGATCGTCATCAAGGAGGTCATCTCGCGGTACCTCACCGAGGAGGTAGAGGCCCAGAAAGAGCAGTCGTCGGAGATTGCCGTTACCCCGCGGAATTACAAGTTCAAGAACAAGGGCATGAAGCAGATCGCCGGGCAGGACGTGTACGTTTTCGAAGTCGCTCCCAGGCAGAAGCGCGACAAACTGTTCAAGGGTGAAATCTGGATTGACGCGCGCACGTTTCTGAAAGTGCGGGAGTCGGGCTACCTGGTGAAGAATCCCGATTTTATGGTCAAGAAGGTGACCTTCATCCGGACATACGAAATCCGTGACGGCATCTCGGTGCCGCGGCAGGAGCAAAGTGTTACGGACGTGCGGTTATTCGGCAAAGTCGAGTTGACCATCGACTTCAGCAACTTTTCCATCGACGCTCTGAAACAGAGGCCGGCCGCCGATTTTGACGGCCAGTAGCCCGGCCCCCTCGGGAGATTGCATGAGAACATTGTTTCTGAATCCGCCGTCTTTTGAAGGATTCGACGGCGGCGCCAGCTCGCGCTGGCCGGCATCGCGTGAAATCGAGTCCTACTGGTATCCGGTGTGGCTCTGTTATCCGGCCGGAATGCTGCCCGACAGCAAGGTTGTGGATGCGCCGCCGCACAAGATCTCGATTGAACAAACCATCGAGATGGGCAAGGATTTCGAGCTGCTCGTGCTCTATACATCGACTCCGGGCTTTCACGTCGACGTGAAGATGGCGGAGATGATGAAGGACGTCAACCCGAAATTGAAGGTGGCGTTCGTCGGGCCGCCGGTGACCACCGAACCGGATAAAACCCTGCTCGGCAACAAGGCGATCGATTTCGTGGTGCGCCGCGAGTTCGACCACCAGATCGTGGACTACGCCAACGGCAAGCCCCTGGAAGAGCTGCCCGGCGTCAGCTTCCGCCGCAACGGGAACATCGTCAACAATCCGGAAGGGCCCGCCATCGAAGATCTGGATTCGCTGCCCTGGGTGACCAAAGTCTACAAGCGCGATCTGGATATCACGCGCTACAACGTCCCCTTCCTGCTGAATCCGTTCGTTTCGCTGTACACCTCGCGCGGCTGCCCGGCGCTGTGCACGTTCTGCCTGTGGCCGCAGACGCACTCCGGCCACCGCTGGCGGTTGCGGAGCAGCGACGACGTGGCCAATGAAGTGCGCTACGCGCTGGAACAATTCCCGCGGATGAAGGAAGTCTTCTTCGACGACGACACCTTCAACTACCGCAAGGAACGCACCATCGAGCTGTGCAAGAAGCTCAAGCCGCTCAATTTCACCTGGTCCTGCACCTCGCGCGTGACCACCGATTACGACACCCTGAAGGCCATGAAGGAAGCCGGCTGCCGGCTGCTCATCGTGGGCTACGAATCGGGCGACCCGCAGATTCTCAAGAACATCAAGAAAGGCGCCACGGTGGACATGGCGCAGCGCTTCACGGCCAACTGCAAGAAACTCGGCCTGCTGGTCCACGGCGATTTTATCATCGGGCTGCCCGGCGAGACGCGCGAGAGCATCCGCCGCACCATCGATTTCGCCAAGAAGCTGGATACCGAGACCATTCAGGTTTCCATCGCGCATCCCTACCCCGGCACCGAGTTCTACGATTACGTCAAGAAGAACGGCCTCATCACCATCGATTCGATGACCGACGATACCGGACACCAGTTGCCCAACGTGGTGTATCCCGGTCTGGACCGCGGCGAGCTGGTGGAGTTCGTGGAGCGGTTCTACGGCGAGTATTTCTTCCGCCCGCGCGTGGTGTGGCGCATCGTCCGCAAAGCCATCTTCAACTCCGACGAGCGCCGCCGGCTCACCAAGGAAGCCCGCGAATACCTGGCGCTGCGCACCAAGCGCAAGAAATTCGTGGCGGAGCAAAAGGCTGCCAAGCCCGCGCCCCTTCCCGCCAATTCCGGCGATTAGCGCACGTGGCATGACGTCCGAAACGGCACGCCTGCGGCTGAAGAGCTGGATCTTTACGTCGATCGTGGTCTTCTCCAATCCGTTCGGCGATTTCTTCCTGAAGCGCGGGCTGCCGGACTCCGCGCACCTCTCTACGCCGCTCGAATACATCGCGGCGCTGTTCCAGCCTCTGGTCGCGATCGGCGTGGTGCTGTTGATTGTGTGGCAACTGTCGCGCATGGCCCTGCTGAGCTGGGCGGACCTGAGCTACGTGCTGCCGGTGACCAGCGTGGGCTATGTGGTGGTGGCGCTGATTGGCAAGGTGCTGCTGCACGAGACCATCACCGGCAGGCGGTGGACGGGGATTCTGCTCATCATGGCCGGCGTGGCGCTGGTCGGCGGCGGCGCTCCCTCCACCGTTCCCCGCAAGGCGGCCAGCCAATGAAGTGGCTGGTTCTGGCGGTGATGGTGGGCGCGACCACGGCCGGCGAAGTCCTGCAGGCGGCCGGCATGCGGCGCCACGGCGAGATTCGCGACTTTCGCCCCGGGGCCATCGGCCGCGCCCTGGCCGCCCTCGCCCGCAACCGCTTCGTCATCGGAGGGATGGCCGCCATGGCGGTGTCGTTTTTCGCCCTCATGAAGCTGCTCTCCATGACCGATCTCAGCTTCGCCGTGCCGGTCTCGGCGGTCACCTACGTAATGGAAACGGTATTGGCGAAATACCTTCTTAGAGAGCGGGTCAACGCGCGGCGCTGGGCGGGCGCGGCGCTGGTGATCTGCGGCGTGGTACTGGTGTCGCTGTGATCTGGCTGGCCATCCCGGCGATTGCGGCGGCGGCGTATTACTGCCTGGTAATCGTCGCCGCGGCGCGCTGGCGGCCGGCGCGCATGGCGGGCCCGGCGCACTCGCTCCCGCCCCTCTCCATCCTCAAACCGGTGCACGGGCGCGATCCGCGCTTCTACGAGGCTATCCTCTCGCATGCCGCGCAGGACTATCCCGAGTTCGAAATCCTCTTCGGGGTGAACACGCCCGACGACCCCGCGCTCGAGGACATCGTGCGCCTGCGGGGCGAGTTTCCCGCGCTGCGCATCGAGATCGCCATCGTTCCCACGCTGGCGCCCAATGCCAAGGTGGGAGTGCTGGAGGAACTGGCGCGGCGGGCGCGTTACTCCGTCCTGCTGGTGAACGATAGCGACATCGCCGTGGAACCCGGGTATCTGCGCGCCGTGACGGCGCCGCTGGACGCTCCCGGAGTCGGACTGGTCACCTGCCTGTACCGCGCGGGGGCGGCATCGTGGGCCTCGCGCTTCGAAGCGCTGGGCATCGCCACCGAGTTCGCGCCCTCTGTCCTGGCGGCTCGCCTGCTGGGCGTGGCGGAGTTCGCTCTGGGCTCCACAATGGTGTTCCGCGCCGAGACCCTGCGGCGTATCGGCGGCTTCGCCGCCATCGCCAATTACTTGGCCGACGATTACCAGTTGGGCCGCCGCATCGCGCAGCTCGGCCTCCGCATCGAGTTCACGCCGGTGGTGGTGGAGACCGACCTCGGCGGCGCATCGTGGGCCCAGGTCTGGCGTCACCAGTTGCGCTGGTCGCGCACCATCCGCGTGTCGCGGTCCTTGGGATATTACGGCTACGTGGTGACCCACGCCACCCT
>Ga0182021_10005201_pt1 | contig 15370 bp, 11 predicted proteins | sample 612E3MmetaG_FD_120493 | JGI IMG/M metagenome (GOLD analysis project Ga0182021, IMG submission 120493) | Permafrost microbial communities from Stordalen Mire, Sweden - 612E3M metaG (Illumina Assembly) | ecosystem: Environmental > Terrestrial > Soil > Wetlands > Permafrost | place: Sweden... | reverse complement strand
CTCAAATCCATGTCTTGTCCCACGCGCTAACGTCCTCTATCCGCGGCCCGCGCAGCTTTAAGCCTTGGCGCTTCCAGCACCGCCGCTGGGGTCGATCCACCCGATGTTTCCGTCTGGACGCAGGTACACGACGTTGATCCCGCCGTGCGCAGCATTACGGAACACCAGAAAAGGCTGGTCGGCAAGGTCCATCTGCATTACTGCATCGCTCACCGCCATCGCTCTAATACGTGCCGGTTTTTCGGCAATGACAGCCGGAGCGCCAACCCCACTCCCCGCTTCGCCGGTACGCTCTACGTCTATCACATAATCCATCCCTGCGCTGTCCAAAATTTGCGCGGGGTTAACGGTAGCCTGGGCATGGTTTTTAAGCCTGCTCTTGTAACGGCGCAACCGCTTTTCGAGCCGCCCCATCGCCGAATCCACGCTGCCATAAGCGTCCGGGCCGTTTCCGGCCGACTGCATGTCTAGGCCTGTCTCCAGGTGTATCGCGCACTGGGTCGTAAATCCGTCGCTGTTCTTTTCAACGCTGATCTGGCCCGACACGGGCTTGCCGGCAAATTTCCCCAGCGCGGCTTCCACGCGGTCTAGTGCATACTTACGCAAACTTTCACCGAGATCGACGTTTTTTCCAGTAATTTTGATTGTCATTTTAATAGTTCAGTCTGGCGTTCAGTTATTGAGGACGAAGTACACCCATCCCATCCACATGGTACATGGGGTAAATACTTCCTGCAAGGCTTAAAACACCCTTAAGCCATTGTTGAATTTCAGACCCTGGGAAGCAGAAGAGACATCGATCCCCAAAGACAGCCAATTTCTCGACTGCGCGCAGGGTAATATAACTTATATTCTCCCCATTCTTCTTCTGCTACCGGGGAGCGAGCACCATAATCATCTGCCGGCCTTCAAGCTTCGGCTCAAGCTCGACCTTGGCAATAGTGCCCGTCTCCTCTTTCACCTTCACCAGGAGTTGCATTCCCAGCTCCTGGTGAGCCATTTCGCGGCCGCGGAAACGAAGCGTCACTTTGACCTTGTCGCCCTCCTCGAAAAACTTTTTCATCGAACGCATTTTAACTTCGTAGTCATGCGTGTCGATATTAGGGCGGAGCTTGATTTCCTTGACCTCGACGGTCTTTTGCTTTTTGCGGGCTTCCGCGGCCTTCTTTTGGGCCTGGAATTTATATTTTCCGAAATCCATGATCTTGCAGACCGGGATTTCACCATTGGCGGCGATCTCCACTAGATCGAGACCGGCTTCTAGGGCCTTGGAAAGCGCATCGCGCTTGGCGACGGTTCCATGGTTCTCTCCGGCCTCGTCGATGAGCTGAACATCGCGGGCAATTATTGCGTCATTAATGCGCGGCCCTTCCTTGGTCGGCGCGCGGGTTACCGGACGGCGTATGTGACTCTCCTATGGTTGTTGACGTTCTTAAGCGCGGGATCGTGGCTGGTCCAGCGCCCGTGACTCGATTTGAAGATAAAAACCGCTAGCTGCAAGTCAAGAGGCTTCTCAAGTGCAAACTCCGCCGCAACGGAACCCCCGCCGGCGATGCTGCCCTGCCCCCTCACTATTGCGACGCAGTTTCAAATGCCTCCGCAAGCTGAGTTCCTAGCAAACGGTCGTAAACTGTCAAGCTCTGCAATTGCAGGGCGCGCTTTGAAAAGCCAGAGCGCACCCGTTCGATGCCGCGCTGCCGGAGCGCCTCCAGCGCGCCGTTGTCCATCGCTAGCGCATAGCGCAGCGATTCGCAAAGCGCCTGGGCGTTTCCGGGCTCGAACAGCCAGGGTCCTGGGCTTGGCGGGCATGGCGCGCCGCCCGCGCCGGCGGCCGTCTCGCCGCTCGTCGCGTGGGCCAGCATGCCCGGCCCGGCAGGCACGGTCTCTGGAAACGCGCCGATGTTGGAGGCGATCACCGGGCAGCCCATGGCCTGCGATTCGACGGACACGCGGCCGAATGCCTCAGCCTCGATGGAGGGCAGCACCGTGAAGGCCGAAGCCTTGAACGCGGCGGGCATGTCGGCGCAGTGCCCCGGAATAAACACCCGGCCGCGCAGGCCCAGCGCCTCGATGGACGCTTCAAGCTCCGCCTTGAAGGAGGAGCGGGTCTGCTCGTCGCCCGCCAGAACGAACGCCACGTCGCCGTACTCGCCGCGCGCCACAAGCTGCGCCGCGGCCTCGATCAGGACGGTTTGCCCCTTCCAGCGCGTTAGCCGCGCGGGCAGGAGCACGATGCGCTTGGCCCCCGTGACACCCCATTGCTCGCGGATCGCCCGGACCCGTTCGGCGCCAACCGCGGCTTGGTCGAAGGCCTTGAGATCCACGCCCCGGTAGATCACGCCCACGCGCTCAGCCGACTCCGGATGGCGCTCGCGCACGAGGTTGGCGGTGTACTGGGAATTGCAAATGACAGCGTCGCCGCGCGCCATGACGCTGTTGTACCAAGCCTTCAGGCGGCCGTCCTGGTTGTAGATGCCGTGATAGGTGGTCACGAAGCAGCGCTGGGTGTGCCTGGCGGCCAGGAACGCGCTCCAGGCAGGCGCCCGGCTCCGCGCGTGAACCAAGCTTACGCCGCAGCACCGGATAAGCCGCGCGAGTTGCGCGGCGTTATACAGCATCGCCAGCGGATTTTTCGTCTTGGCCGGGAAGCGGATCAACTCGCCGCCAGCTTCCGCAAGCTCGTCCTCAAGCCGGCCGCCGGCCGACACCACAAGCGCGCGCCCGCCCGCCAGCGTCACAGCCTCGGCCATTTCGATGGTGGTACGCTCCGCCCCGCCCGCCGACAACTCGGGTACGATCTGGAGAATGACGGGCCATGGCATTCGTTTTAGCATCGAGGCGGGCTTACACCGAGTTTCATGAAAGAAGCATAAGATGAACGGCGAAAATCTGCAAATGCTCATGGTTGAGGCTGACACGGGTCCAGCGGTGCCCATCGCCTATCGCTTCGATAAGCCGCAAACCGGCAAGCCCGCGTTCGTCTGGTTCTGCGGCTTCAGGTCGGAGATGGAGAGCCTCAAGGCAAGCGCGCTCGCCGCATGGGCGAAGGCGAACGGCGCGGGATGTTTGCGCTTCGACTATTCGGGCCACGGCAAGTCCAGCGGGCGGTTCGAGGACGGCACCATCGGCGCATGGCTCGCCCAGGCCGCCGCGGTCTGCGCGCACGCGCTGCAAGGGACTCCGGCGGTGTTCGTGGGGTCGAGCATGGGCGGCTGGATCGCTTTGCTTCTGGCGCGGCAATGGTCTTCTAGGAAAGCTTCGCATCTCAAAGGCATCGCGCTCATCGCGCCGGCCTGGGACATGACGCGGCTGTTCTGGGAGCGCGCCACGCCCGAAATCCGCGAGACGATCCTCAGAGACGGCGTCTATCTCAGGCCCTCCGCCTATGACGATGGCCCCTATCCCATAACCAGGGCGCTGTTCGAAGACGGCGAGCGCCACTTCCTGGGCGGCGGCCCCTTGGCACTCTCCGTGCCAATCCGCATCGTTCACGGCTGCCAAGACTCCGATATCCCCTGGCGTCACTCGCTTGCCCTGCTCGAAGCCGCCGGCTGCCCGGACATGCGGCTGACACTCGTCAAGGACGGCGAGCATCGCTTGTCGCGCCCGCAGGATCTGTCGCTCCTCTTCTCGATGCTGCGGGAATTCCTGTGAGTTTGTACATAAGCGCCTCGTTTTTCACCGGGGCATATCCTAAGGCAACGCGCCTTGCGGGAGTCTTAATGACGCCCGCGCAGGATACACCGTTGTTTCCGCGCCGCTATTTGCGACGCAATTCGCCCCCCCCAAGCGGCGGTCACGGTTAATCTGGAAACCGCAATTATATTTGACGGCGCCGCGTTGATACGGTCAGCGATTCCAGCCAGCGGCAGCTCGGTTCGTTTGCGGACGCCCAACTCCCGGATCTTCTTCCGCATGGATTTCAGCGCAACGGGGCTGACGGCCGGGCTAAAACCGCGCAGTCAAATCTTGTCACTTTGCGCACGGAATCCGATGCCGGGAACATCCGGGTGGATGTGGATTGGCGGATCGTCCCCAAAAGCCCGCACGGCCGAGGGAGGCTTGTGCCCTTTCTACGAAACGGAAAGCTGTCCGGTGCGCGAGTCGCCTGTTTGGTCCCGGCCTGTCCGGCTTAGGTTCAGCCTGCTGGATACTACGCAACTTTCAGTTTCCTGCCAAACCCGCGACGCCACCTGGTGGAGCCTCGCGGGTGCACTATTTTGCGGGTTCTGCATTGCCGCCATGCCGATCCGGGGACAACGGACGGAGGAATAGGCCTCGCACAATCCTCCTGGCGTGGAATGGCTCGCTTTGTCACGCCACAGATCCACGTTAGAAATGGGCTATGGAAGGCTCCGGACCTTATATTCAGCTCCTTGCGCAGATACCCGCCTTCGCGGCGTTCGACGGCGCGCAGCTGCAAACGCTTTACGGCTTTTGCGCGCTGAAGGTGCTTGCCAAGGGAGAGGCGGCCTCGATAGCCGGCACCGGCGTGGACGAGCTTTGTGTCGTCGTATCCGGCCGGCTCGTGGCACGGGAAGGAGCCGTCCATGAGGCTGGGCGCGGCGGTGTGGTCGAGGCAGCCGCTTTCTTCGCCCGCACCCCCGCCCGGGCGACCGTCACGGCACTGCGCGAGACAGTGCTTCTCACGCTTGGCTGGGAGGACCTCGCCTCCGCGTTTCAGGTGAATCCCGGCTTTATCGGCACAGCCCTGTCCCGCCTGGGCGTGGAACAGGCCGAAACCGCGCAAGGACTGTCCACGCCAACGCGCCTCGTTGTCTGCCCGGCGGGCGCCGGTGCGGCGCTGGACCACCGTGCGGTGCAGGCACTGCTTAGCGGTCTGGAGAGTGTGGCGGAAATCCGGGTCTTGAGCCGGCAGAGCTTCGGGACAGGCATGCCGGGGGCGCTCGCGGTCGACTCGCCTGAAATCGCGCACTGGCTTCAGGAGCAGGAGCTTGAGTTCGACCTCACCGTGATCGCCGCCGACCGGGCGGATCCCGATTTCGCGGCGGACGCCATCGAGGAAGCGGACGAGGTTATTTTCATCGCTGGTGGCAACGATCCCGCGCTCTCCGCGCTCGAACGGCACGCGGTCAAGGCGAGGGGCGCTCAAAATTGCCGCCTCATAATCCCGAGGGACGAAAGCAGCCCCGCGAACCACGCCACCGAATGGACGGAGCGGCGCGGCTTTGGCCGCATGCAGGCGGTGAACTTCGGCCAGCCCGCCGCCCTCCAGCTCCTTTGCCAGGCGATCACGGGCAAGGGGTACGCCATCGCCGCCGCGAGTGCCGGCGTTTACGCCGCCGCGATCTGGGGTGCTTGCCAAGCACTGGAGGAGCATGGAATGCACGCCGCGGCGCTCGGGGCCGCTGGAAGTGCGGTGCTGCCCGCGGGCCTTCTGGCATGCGGCAGGCTCGGTACCGCGCACACCATCTTCGAGGAGCTTGCCAACCCCATGCTCTGGAAGCGCTCCTCCCGGCCGGAAACAAGCCTGTACGATCCCGTTCCGCTCGACAATTTCCTGGTTGGCGCGCTGCAAGGGCTGGAGATACCGGCCGCTGGCCGGCCCTTTGCCGCAGTGTCGCGCTCGCTTTCGGCGGGAACGGCCGAGGTGCACCGGACAGGCAGGCTGCACGGCGCGGTGCGGGCCGGCATAGCACCTCCCGGCATGCTTCCGCCGCTCATCCTGGAGGGTGGAAACATTCTAGCGAGCGGGGAGGCCGAAACCCAGGCGCTGATCGAGGCGGTACGAAGCCTTGCCGCCTCACCCGTCCTGTACATCCGCGCCGCCCAGCCGCCGCTCGGGCTTTCGCAGACATCCTACCGCAACTTGACCGGGGCCGGCTTGTTCCGGGCGGGGCAAACCGTCGACAAGCGCATCCGCGCTGAAACCGTTCTCGCCGCCTGTGCCGGCAACCATGGGCACGCCCCAGGCACGCGCTCATTCGTAATTCCAGTGCCGGAAGGACTATCGCCGATGGATTGGCCGCAATGGGCCGCCCTGCGGAGCATGGCCTACGATTGGACCATGCGGGAGCTTGAGGCGCGGGCCGGCTTCGAATAATCCCAATTGGGATGCGGGGCATGCCGGCGATCCGGCGTGAGGAGCGAGGGAGGCCGGCACGCAGCCGGCCGTGCCCCGCGATTCGCGGGTCTTGCCATTCGCCGGCCGGATTCTGTACATCGAAGACGGATCGCTTAAGGATCAAGAACCGGCCAGCGCGTCCGCACGCCGGGGTGTGTGGGCGGGCGCGGAGTAATAAGCGGAAGTCAGCGGTCTGGATAGGGCGTTCAACCCCTCACCCTGTCCCTCCCACGCAAGCTCGCCTTGGCGAGCTTGCCACTCAAAAGTGTCCATATCCGCAAGCGGATATGGATGGGAGACGGGATGCCCTAGCAGCGGCCACGCCGGGACTCTCTCTCCCATAGGGAGAGGGCTGGGGTGAGGGGTTGAACGCTTTGAAAGAACGCGGATTTCAGTCGCGGTGAGGGCTGGTCCACGGGGGAGGGACACATATGGGCAAGACGAGCCTGGCGTTCGCCAACTTGCGCGCATTGACGATTTTGCTCGTCGTTTCGTTCCATTCGGTGCTGGCCTATCTCGGCTCCCAGCCGGCCACCCAGCCGCCCTTCGACGCTCCACCCTTCATCTGGCGCGCCTTCCCCATCCTCGACCACGAGCGCTGGTTCGGCTTCGACCTCTATTGCGCGGCTCTCTACGTCTTTCTCATGCCGCTGTTTTTCTTCATCTCGGGACTGTTCGTCTGGCCGAGCCTCGCGCGCAAGGGCATCAAGGCGTTCATCGCCGGGCGCGCATTCCGCATCGGCCTGCCCTTCGTGCTGGGCACGGCCTTTCTGATGCCCGCCGCGCATTACCCCGTCTACCGGCTCACGGCGGCCGATCCAAGCTTGTCCGCCTACTGGGCGCACTGGACCGCGCTGCCCTTGTGGCCTAACGGACCGCTGTGGTTCCTGTGGCAGCTCTTCGTGCTCAACCTCGCCGCCGCCGCGCTCTTCTGGCTCGCCCCAGGTTTCGGCGCCGCCGCCTCCCGCGTGCAGGCGAAGGCCGCCGAATTCCCCGGCCGCTACCTCGCGGGCTTCGGCGCGGTTTCGATCCTCGCCTACCTGCCGCTCGCCTCCATCTTCAAGCCATGGGACTGGAGCCAGTTCGGTCCATTCTCCATGCAGTCCGCCCAAGTGCTGCTCTTCGTCTCCTACTTCTTCGCGGGCGTAGCCGTTGGCGCGAACGGCGTCGAGCGCGGCCTGCTCGACGCGGACGGCGCCCTGCCGCGCCGCTGGCGCTTCTGGCTCGGCCTCGCCGCCGCCGCGTTCTTCGCTTGGCTCGGCGTCACCGCGGCCACCGTGGAGCTGAAACCGCCGCCCGTGGCCCTGGAGCGCCTCGCCGCCGTGCTCTTCGCGATCTCAAGCGTGAGCGCCTGCGCGGCCCTGATCGCCGTCTTCCTGCGCTTCGGGGCGAAGGCCGTGCCCTTGACGGACAACCTCGCGCGCAACGCCTACGGCATCTACCTGGTGCACTATTTCTTCGTCATCTGGCTGCAGTACCTGATGCTCGGCGTCAGCCTGTACGCGGCGGCCAAGGGCATCCTCGTCTCCGCCGCCGTGCTGCTCCTGAGCTGGGGCGTGGCCATCGCCGCCGGGCATGTGCTGCCCTCCTCGCGGACAAGCTTCGCGCGCCGGAACGCGCCGGCCCAGGCGGCGGCGCGGCCCTCAAACGAGGCCGCGGTTCCCGACAAGCTGTAACTTTCGGAGCGGCCCGCGCCTACTTAACCGCCACGGCCCTGCGACTGCCGATCAGCACGCCCCCGATAATCAGCGCGAAGCCCGCGGTATGGAACCAGTGCAGCGTCTCGCCGAGCAGCCCCACCGCGAGAGCTGCGCCGAAGGCCGGGATCAGGAACATATAGAGCCCCGCCGCGGCCGGCCCCAGCAGTTCCACGCCCCGGTTATAGAAGATGTAGGCGAGCAGGCTCGGGAAGATCGCGACATAGATCACCGCCCCGGCCGCCGCCCAGCCCGACGTCACGGAGTGCCCCAGGGCAAGCTCGCCCGCCGCGATGGGCACGTTGGCGATGGCCGCGATTGCGTAGGTGATGAAGTTGTAGCTCTGCCAGCCGATGCGCGGCCGCTTGCGCAGGAAAGCGGTGTAGGTGCTCCAGGCGGCGATGGCGGTCAGCAGGATTAGGTCGCCGGGGTTGAAGCGCAAGCCCGTAAGCGAGAACGGATCGCCCTTCGCGATAATGAGCAGCATGCCCGCGAAGCCGGCCGCCATGCCCGCGAGTTGCAAGGGCGAAAGCCGGTCGCCGAAAAAGCCCCACGCGGCCAGCGCGATGAACACCGGCCCGGCGGCGTTCAGCACCAGTCCGTTCAGCGCCTCCGTCGAGACCAGCCCGAAATAGAACAGCGAGTTGTAGCACGCGGGTCCGATGAGCCCGAGAAAGAGCAGGATGCCGCGGTGCCTGGCGATCTCACCCAAGTCCCTGCGCAGGCTGCCCCACGCGAAGGGCAGAAAGATGAGCGTCGCCAGCACCCAGCGCAGGCAGGCAAGCGTCACCGGCGGCACCGCGCCCGCAATCGCGCGGCCAACGATGACGTTTCCGGCCCAGAACAGCGAGGTCAGCGTTAGAAGCAGGCGCGGGCGGTCGAGAAACGGCCTCAAGGCAGTCCTTTCTTGTCTTGCTGGTCAGGCGGTGACGGAAGCGGGAAGCGCGCCACGGTTGAGCTGCTTCCGCCTTGCTTGCCCCAAAATCCGCATGAACGATATTGTCTATTCGGCCTGGCGGCCCCCTTAAGGCCGTGGCGGCGTTTGACAAGATTAGGTACGTCTGCAATATGGCGGACGCTCAGCCAGGGCGTGGCGTTTTTGAGTGCCGCGGCCGCGCCGAAGGGCTGGCGGCGGCCGGATGTTGCTCAGGTTTGGCGGGATCTGTGGGGCAGTCTTGCAGCAATCGACAGGCTGTTTCACAATAACAATGGCTGGGGAGGCCTTGTAATGAATCCCGTGCGACCTGGTTCTGCTGAAGAATTTCAGCTTAGGCTCCATTGCGTGCGCCAGACCCCCGACAAGGGCCGGGGCGTTTTCGCGCTGACCGATATTCCGGAACGCTCGCTCATCCTGGAATCGCATGCGGTCATACTTTTGGCGGAAGACTGCAAGAAGCTCAGCGAAACGAGCATCTGGATTTACCGCTTCGCACTTGGCCAGGAATGCGCAATGGTGTTTGGCGACATTTCGTTCTGCAACCATTCGGACTCGCCGAACGCTTCCGTCGTCTGGCAGCGGCTGACCCCGACAACCGCCGTCGCAAGCCTCGCCGCCTTGACCGACATCGGCGCCGCCTCCGAGATCGTGATAAATTACGCCGACATTCAGGAATACGTGCAGAGGGGCATCGTGTTCTCTTGAGAGAGCCGCCCGCTGCCGCACCGATGGCTGGGATTTTGCTGCCGGCAGCGCGCCCGTGGAAAAGCGTGCCCGGATCGCCACGAAAGATGGCATGGATTCGGTCTTGCGGCGTGGCTAAACGCCGGGCCGTGCATTAAGGTTGCCGCGTAAGAAGCATCTGAGGAACGAAATGGCAAATGTGGTTGTGGTCGGCTCGCAGTGGGGCGACGAGGGCAAAGGTAAGATCGTCGACTGGCTTTCCGAGCGCGCCGATATCGTGGTGCGCTTCCAGGGCGGCCACAATGCGGGGCACACACTCGTCATCGACGGCCAAACCTACAAGCTCTCGCTGCTGCCCTCGGGGATAGTCCGCGGCAAGCTGTCCGTGATCGGCAACGGCGTGGTGATGGACCCCTGGGCGCTCGACGCGGAGATAACCGCGATCTCCAAGCTCGGCGTTTCGATCACGCGCGATAACCTGCGCATCGCCGAGAACACCACCTTGATCCTGCCGCTGCACCAGGAGTTGGACGCGTTGCGCGAGGAGGCGGCGGGTGCTGGCAAGATCGGCACGACCAAGCGCGGTATCGGCCCCGCTTATGAGGACAAAGTCGGCCGGCGCGCCATCCATGCGGCGGATCTCGTGAACCTGAAGGCACTGCCCGGCAAGATCGACCGCGCGCTCGCCCATCACAACGCACTCAGGCGCGGCATGGGCCAGCCCGAGGCGGACCGCGACGCGCTTCTCGAAAAGCTCATCGCCATCGCGCCCAAGGTAGCACCCTACGTCGACACCGTCTGGCAGCTTCTCGACCGGCACAAGCGCGAAGGCAAGCGCATCCTGTTCGAAGGCGCGCAAGGAGCGCTGCTCGACATCGACCACGGCACCTACCCCTTCGTCACCTCGTCGAACACAGTGGCGGCGCAGGCCGCGACGGGCTCCGGGCTCGGGCCAGGCTCGATCAACTACGTGCTCGGCATCACCAAGGCCTACACGACGCGCGTAGGCGGCGGGCCGTTCCCCACGGAGCTTTTCGACGAAGCCGGCAAGACGCTCGGCGAACGCGGCCACGAGTTCGGCACGGTAACGGGCCGCGCCCGCCGCTGCGGCTGGTTCGACGCCTGCCTGCTCCGCCAGACCAGCAAAATCTCGGGCATGAACGGCATCGCGCTGACCAAGCTCGACGTTCTCGACGGCTTCGACGAGCTGAAAATCTGCGTCGGCTACCGGCTTAACGGCAGGGAGTTGAACCACCTTCCCAGCGAGCATGGCGAACAGGCCAAGGTGCAGCCGATTTACGAGGTGATGAAAGGCTGGCACGAGTCGACGCAAGGCGCCCGCTCCTGGGCCGACCTCCCCGCGCAGGCGATCAAATACATCAAGCGGCTGGAGGAGCTGATCGAGGCGCCGGTAGCGCTTCTGTCCACGAGCCCCGAGCGCGAGGACACGATCCTGGTGCACGATCCGTTCCAGGATTAGAACGAAGCGGCGCAAGCGCTTCCCACGGCATACTATTCGGGCGCCTGCGGCTTGATGGGCGTCGTCTCGTAAAGATTGACTGGCGAGAAGTCGTCGGTCAGCAAATCGCCGCCCTCCAGATTCTGGTTTTCGGGGCGCTTTCCCACGAGACCGGGCAGCGGATAGCGGAAGTTATACCGCTCCTGCAACGCAATGGCGCGCTGCTTCAACGCATCCGCGCTAAGGGCGCTTGAGGGCGTGGCGACGGCGACCGCCTGCGGTTCGCCCTCCGGCGCCCAGACGGGATAGACATCGACGGTTTGAAAGACAGCGCGCAAGGTAACCAGTGCGGAAACATACAGCTTGGTTCTGGCGTTGATGTTGATTGCCACGGCTCCACCTGGCGTAAGGCGCTCCTTGACGAGATTGAAGAACTCACGTGTAAGCAAGTGAAAGGGGATGCCCGTCTCCCGGTAGGCGTCCACCAGGATAAGGTCGTAGAGGCCATTGTGACGGTTGAGGTAAACCCTGCCATCGCTCTCTATGAAGCGAACTTTTTCAGTCTCACGCAAACCGAAATGTTCTTTCCCCGCCGCAATGACGCCGGGGTCGATCTCGACAACATCGATCTGCGCATCCGGCATGGCGCGTCCGAGATAGGTGGAGAGAGAACCGGCGCCGAGCCCGATCATCAGAATGCGCTTTGCCGTCTGCGGATAAACCAGCGCCGCCGTCATGATCGGGGCATACAGGAGCGGCATATCGTCGGGGTCTTTAAGATTTACCACGGATTCAGTGGCCCCTGTACCTTTACCGAGCCTCGTCGAGAGGGAAGCGAACGCACCGCGCTTGTGGATAAAGAGGGTGGCGTACTCAGTTTCGACGTGCGCGATGCGCCCATCGGCACGCTTGAGCATTTGGGCGCGCACCTCTTCGTCAACCAGATTTGCGGCTCCGGCCGGATGACCGGTAAGCACGTGCACGGCAAGTGCGAAAAGCACCGCCAGGGACTTTGCGCTTTTTGCTGGCGATTGAACGCGGCCGAGCATCATCAGGGAAAGTCCGCAAGCCAAGCCCGCAGCTCCAAGCAGCAACGTAATCGCCCGGGTTCCCATGGCCGGAATGAGGAAAAACGTGGTGCCGAGGGTGCCCACGATCGAGCCGGCAGTGGAAACGCCGTACACCGTGCCGGAGACGGTTCCTGAATCCTGTGTGGAGTGCAAAAGAAGCCTGATTGCGAACGGAGAATAAACGCCGAGCAGCGTCACGGGCAGGAACATGATTGCGAGCGCCGAGTAGAGGCTGCCCATGCGGACGCTATCGACAGCGCCGAGAACTGACACGGTTATGGTGTCGGCGAAGCTGGGCAATATCAAGAGGTATAGCGATGCGAGGCAGACGGTCCCGCCTAGCACCGTGGCCGACACCGTGCGGTCCGCAAGGGACCCGCCGAGAAAATAGCCGGTGGTGAGCGCCGCCAGCACCGTTGAGATCAGCGCCGCCCAGGTATAGATGCCGCTGCCGAAATACGGATTGAGATAGCGCGAGCCAAGCATTTCGAAGCTCATCACAATCGCGCCCGTGACAAACGCGGCGAGATAGATGACCGCCGGGAAGGTGGCCGGCCTGCCCTTGAGCTGCCTCGCCGTCGATTGCTCTCCGTTCTTCTTCACCTTGTCCTCCGCCATGTACCTGCCCGCGACCATGGTAGCACCTGTCTCGACCGGAACGGCACAATAGCCCGGTTTTCCTTCCTGGCTGCATAGCTATTCAAGCCGGCTTGGTGCTCATTTGCCGCCTCCGGCATCTGGATTGGCTCGCGCCCCCCGTTTTGCCAGCCTTCGTACCAGTGGTTCCCAGGTTGGCAATTGACCAGAATCTTCCCTTCATAGACGATTTGAAGGACGGCGCAGCCTGCCGGCCCGCATTTTTCACAAGATCGCGCAACGATGGGGCAAAGATTTGCTCCGGCAGAGCTGTTGAAACCGCAGCCGGGGGCATGCCGGCGAGGATCGAAAGGCGCCGGCGGGCAAAGGCTGTCTCGAAGCGTCAGCGCGGGACAAGCGGCTTGCTGCATAAGTTAACAGCAGCGAAGTCTGCGATCAGGAACTTGCGGGCAGCATCGACGTGAAACGGACGCAACGGCCCACGGCCAAACAACAGTCGAATATTTCCAGGCTCTTACAGGACGCCATAAGATTTCACCAGCAAGGTATTCTGGATCGGGCCGGGCACGGTTACGAACAAATCCTATCCGGGCAGCCCAACCACTTCGATGCCAATCATCTACTCGGCGTACTCCGGTTGCAGCAAGGCCGGAACGGCGAAGCTCTGGAACTCATGCGTGCCGCATTGAAGACGAATCCGGGGGCCGCGCCGGTCTGGTCGAACATGGGAACCGTCTTGAGCAAACTCGGCCGCTTCGAAGAGGCCTTGGAGAGCTATGCAAAAGCGCTGGCGATCAAGCCGGACTATGCCGAGGCGCTCAACAACCGCGGCAATGTGCTGAGAGAACTTGGGCGGCTTCAAGAGGCTCTGGAGAGCTACAACCGGGCGCTGGCGGTCAACCCGGACCATGCGGACGCCGCCTGCAACCGGGGCATCGTACTTAGGGATCTCGGCCGGCCCGGAGAAGCTCTGGAGAGCTATGCCAGGGCGCTGACGATCAAGCCGGCCCACGCGGAGGCTGCCTGCAACCGTGGCATCGCGCTCCAAGACCTCAAGCGGCTGGGGGAGGCCCTGGAGAGCTACGCCAGGGCGCTGGCAATCGAGCCGGCCTACGCGGAGGCCTGCTTCAACCGCGGTAATGCGTTGATGGACCTCAGGCGTTTCAAGGATGCTCTTGAAAGCTATGACAGGGCGCTGGCGATCAGGCCGGACTACGCCGAGGCGCTCAACAATCGCGGCAACGCGCTGCTGGACCTCAGGCGGCCTGGGGAGGCTCTGGAGAGCTACGCCAAGGCGCTGGCGGTCGAGCCGGACTACGCTCAGGCGCTTGATAATACCGGCTGCGCACTAAGGGAACTCGGCCGCCCGGAGGAGGCTTTGGAGTGGTGCGCCAAGGCGCTGGCAATCAGGCCCGGCTTCGCCGAGGCGCTCAACAATCGCGGCAATGCGCTCTTGGACCTCGGGCGTTTCGAGGAGGCTCTGGAAAGCTATGACAGGGCGCTGGCAATAGAGCCTGGCTACGCGGATGTCGCTTTCAACCGGGGGTGCCTCGCCTTGCTGCGGGGCGACTTTTCATCGGGGTGGATCGGCTACGAGAAGCGATGGGATCGCAGGGGCGCGTCCAGGCGCGAGCTATCCGCGCCCTATCCGGCCTGGAAAGGAGAGGACCTTTCGGGCAAGCGCGTCGTTATTTATGAAGAACAGGGATTGGGCGACATAATCCAATTCTGCCGCTACCTCACAAAATTGTCCGGGCTTGGGGCGGAAGTTACATTCATCGTCCGGCGCTCGCTGCATCGCCTGCTGCAATCCTTCCGGCCCGCCATCCGCCTAACCGCAGAGGCTCCGGCGAATGAGACCTTCGATTATCAATGCGCCTTGTTAAGCTTGCCGGCAGCATTCGGAACCTCACTCGATTCGATTCCGGCGGATACCGGCTATCTGTGCCCGGAACCGGAATTGGTTGCGAAATGGCGGGAATGGATCGGCGGTCATGGCCTGAAAATCGGTATTTGCTGGCAAGGTAATCCATCGGCCAGAATCGACATTGGCCGTTCAATTCCGCTGCGATGCTTCGAACCTTTATCCGCCATTCCGCATGTTCGCCCGATCTCGCTTCAAAAGGAATACGGCCTGGATCAGCTGGCTGAACTGGGCGGCGAGTTGAGAATCGAGACGCTTGGCCCCGGCTTCGACGCAGGCGGCGACGCACTTATCGACACGGCGGCCGCGATGTCATGCCTCGATTTGATCGTCACATCGGACACCGCGATCGCGCATCTGGCAGGCGCTCTAGGACGCCCGGTTTGGGTGGCCGTTCAATCGGTGCCCGACTGGCGCTGGCTGCTCGGCCGCTCCACCAGCCCGTGGTATCCCGCCATGACGCTCTATCGTCAAAGTGCAAGGGGGGATTGGCAGGGTGTTTTCGAGAGAATTGCCGTGGACGCCGCCAAGTTGAGCGGTCCTCTGGCGGGAGCGGACCATATCGCCTGTGCCGGTTCGCACTGCTCCGGGTGTTGAGCGTTATCGGCCTTGACGCAAGGCTCGCGGAGAACGGTGAACAGTGCGTGAAGCTGTTCCAGGAATGGCGCCCGCATCTCATCTGGATGGACCGGCGCATGCTGGTCATGGACGCCAGGAGGCGATGCGCACCATTCTGGAGTTGTAGGATGGTAAGGATGTCAAGATCGTCGCGGTGACTTTTCTTGTACGAGGCCACCGAAGCCGCGCCGGCTAGCCCGATAGTCGTCAAGCCGGCCGCATTGCCCACAGAGACCCGCGAAGATGCGGTGGAGGGCCTGGACAGCGAGCGCATCGCTGCCATCGTCAAACCGGATCGG
>Ga0182021_10005200_pt1 | contig 15376 bp, 10 predicted proteins | sample 612E3MmetaG_FD_120493 | JGI IMG/M metagenome (GOLD analysis project Ga0182021, IMG submission 120493) | Permafrost microbial communities from Stordalen Mire, Sweden - 612E3M metaG (Illumina Assembly) | ecosystem: Environmental > Terrestrial > Soil > Wetlands > Permafrost | place: Sweden... | reverse complement strand
GGGATCCATAGGGACGTGTACCTGGTCGTGACCGATCCGCTCCACGTCACGTGGTACGGCACCTTTGTCACCACGCCCACGGTTTCAGCGACTTCGGCAACCGTCAACGTCAAGACGGAAGTAAAGAACGAGAACGCGGCGCCCGCGAGCTGCAAAGTCACAACCACCATCGTCGACGCAACCAACGCGGCGGTGACGTCCATGGAGAGCTCTCAATCGATAGCTGCGGGGGCGGTGTATGTGTTCGACCAAACCAGTTCGGCCATTGCCAATCCGCATCTGTGGTCCGTCGCAACACCCTACATGTACAAGGTGCTTACCACCGTCTCGAATGGAAGCGGCGCGGTGGACAGCTACGAGAGTCCACTCGGCATCAGATCGATCGAGTGGACGGCTGACCAGGGGTTCTTCATGAATGGAACCCATGTCTTGATCGATGGCATAAATGCGCACGATGATCGCGCCGGCTGGGGCATTGCGCAGACCAATGCGGGCTTCCGCAGGGACGTGAAGCTTATGAAGGAGGCCGGCTTCAATCTCATCAGGGAATGCCATGACCCCCATGACGTTGCCTGGGATGATGCAGCCGACCAGCTGGGAATGATGGAATGGGCGGAAAACGATTTCTGGGGAGTAGGCGGCTATAGCGACAGCCAAGACGGCGGCTGGCGGCAAAGCTCCTATCCTGTCGTCGCTGCGGACGAGCAGCCGTTCCAAGACAATCTGAAGCAACAACTGACGGAATTCATTCGCGAACGAAGAAACCACCCCAGCATCATCGTATGGAGCATGGGAAATGAAACGTTCGATGTGACGAGCGGAACACCCATGACCAATTGCAAGGCCTTCTACAAGGTTCTGTCGGCTCTCGCCGAGACTCTTGATCCGTCGAGGAAGGCGGCGGTGGGCGGCGCTCAACGAAGTGGATTTGATCAGCTAGCCAGTGTCATCGGATACAATGGGGATGGGGCGACCATCGCTACCTATCAAAACCCCGGGAAGCCCAGTGTGATAACCGAGTACTACGACCATGCTGGCGTTGCGTCCTATCCCTGGCGAGCAGGACAGGTCCGATGGGTGGGCTATGGCTACGGCTCGTTCCTGACTGACAACGGCGGCTTGGGCGGTGTGGTTGACTATTACAGACTTCCTGGTCCGGAATGGTATCAATACCGACAGGAAAAGCTGGGGACTTCATATACGTTGCCGGCCGCGGGTACGGCCGCGAAGATCGTCTTGACCGCGGATAACCTCACCATTGGCAACGACGGTACGGATGATACCGAGCTCACCGCTCAAATAGTCAACGCAAGCGGCACGGCGATCGATAGCACTGCCCCGATTACCCTGACGGTAACCTCGGGCGGCGGGCTATTCCCCACTGGTGCTTCGATGACCTTTGACAACTCCAAGTGTCCCGATACAAGGTGCATCCGATACGGCATGGCAAAGATGACCATGCGGTCCTATACGGCTGGGTCCATCACGGTGACCGCCACCTCTCCGGGACTAACCAGTGGGACGGTAACCGTGACCTGTGTCGACAGTGGCGGCTTGGCGGCAAGCGTAGGGGGGAGCTAGAGCACCGAACGGTTGCTGCCCGCACCCACCTCGTCTGCGGTAACAAGAACAGCCTGCATGGGGTATGGTTCGGCCATGATTTGCAAGGCGAACCAGCGCGGATATCAGCCCGCCCTGCCAGGCATCGAGCGGAAGACCTTGGCTTACGGCGACCGCACGCTGATGACCGAGTTCCGCATGCGCAAGGGTAGCGCCTTGCCCAGGCACTCCCACTCCCAGGAGCAGACAGGCTATCTCATCAGCGGCTGCATCCGGCTGACCATAGGCCGGCGAAGCATCGAGGCTCGACCCGGGGATAGCTGGTCCATCCCCGGCGGCACGAAGCACGGAGCGGCCATTGTCGAAGACTCGGTAGCTATCGAGGTGTTCTCGCCGGCACGCGAAGACTATCTCCCGCGGGGACGGGCCAGGAAGCGAAACGACTGACCAATCTGAGCCAGTCTGAGCTCCCGGTGGCACGCCGTCGCGCTCGCGGTCGTCGCCTCCGAGTCAATCAGTGCGCCGATGCGTGATGCAGGATCGTGGCGGACGCGCCGACCGCCCACACGTCACCTGCGGCATAGCCCCTGAGGCCGGCCAGGGGCTCACCGAGCTGGAAAGGCGATTTGACAACCGAGGCGCTGGTACCGTCCCAATGATAGAGCCCCCGGCCAGAGACCCAGACGTCGCTGTCGCTGCCGACCCAAATCGCACTCGGATTGTCATCCATTTGGGTTGCGATGTGAAAGGTCCCCATGTCATCGAGCGGAGCTAGCGATCCCTGGTACAGACCGATGAACCCCTTTGCAATCGAATCGTCGTAGCCTGCGACCATGATGCGCCCATCCGCCGTACCCCAAAGCGCGTTTCCCTTTGCGTATGAGCCGCCGTTGAGATAGGTCCGCGGCGCCCAGATGCCGACCATGCCGTTTCCCGGCGGGAATTTTCGCATCGCCGACAGGGCATCCCCGTTTTGGCAAATAGCGAGCAGGTCGCTGCCATTGCCCCAAAGCGCGGTACAGTCGCCTGGGTACGGATCCATACTCACGGTCCAGTGCGCGCCGTCAAACCAGGCCGTGGTTGACTGCGCGCCAACCGCCCACACGTCGTTGGCTGCGTTGGCCCACACGCGAGTGAAATCGTTGGTGGTGCCAGTGCTGGTCTCGGTCCAGGTCGATCCGTCATAGTGGGCGGCGAGTCCCTTGGCCCCCACCACCCAGATGTCGGACGCAGAGCGCGCCATCACGTCGTTGATCGCACGGGCCTCCGCGGCCACCCAGCCGCCGACCGGCATTCCATCCTTCCAGTGCTGGACCGACATTGACCCGGGAGACGCGATCCAGGCATCGTTCGGGCCCACCGGCGCGACACTCCGATTGTTTGCGTTCGGGCGCGCCTGGGCGACATCGGTGAACGCGCCCTTTTGCCCGTGCAGCAGCGTTCCCGCCTGGCCAACTCCCCAGAAATCGTCCGACGAGGCCCCGGCGAGGGCTTGTACCCACCCCGCCCCTCCCTCGAAGGCCTTTTGCCAAGCGCCGGCGACGTAGTGAAAGATAACCTCTCCCCCGGCCGCCCACAGATCGCCAGCGATCGGCGACCAAAGCGCCCAGCAATCGGTCATTTCAGGGTTGGGCGTGCTCCAGGCGTGGCCATCCCACAACATCGGCACGCGCGCGGGGTCGCCCAGGTTCGTGCCGCAGATCCAAACCTTGCCCCGGCCGCCCGAGGCCACCGCCCCAGGCCCCGCGGGAGTATCGATCTGCGTCCAGGTGGCGCCGTCGAAATGCAGGAGCGATCCGGCAGAGTACGTGTTCGTGACCCATACGTCGTCGCTGGCGGAGCCGGCTATCGCATTCACCAGGTTGGTCCAGGTCGCCACGGTGAAGCGGCTGCCATCCCAATGCGCGGCCCCGGATCCTACCAGCCAGATGTCATTGCGGCTGGTGCCCCAGATCGCGAAAACCGATTGAATGGGAGAGGTCATCCATTCGGCCCATTGTGTGCCATCCCAACGAAGCAAGACGTCTTTGCTGGTGATGTCTGGATACGGCACATACGCCGCCGTCAGCACGAAATCCGACGAGGCACCCCAAATGGCGCTAATGAACCGATCCGTCACCACGTACGGTTCGAGGCGGGTGCCGTTCCAGTGCAGCAAGGTTCCTCCCTCCCCGCCCATCCACGCATCCGCGGGACCGCTCGCCCACACACTGGTGAGGGTGTTCCCTTGCGGGACCGGCGATACCCAGCACCACCCGTCGGAGCTGCAAAAGCCGCTGCCTGAGGCGCCGGATAGTCCGTCAGCCGTGGCGCCGTCAGTTGCGGCCACATCGGCGCCCTTGCTGTCGGACGCGCCGCCATCGGCACGACCGGTATCCATGGCCACCCCGTCGGCGCCGGCACGATCCGTTGCAGAATCCGGGGCTGTCCTGTCGGCCGCACTGGCGTCAGATGTGATCCCATCGGGGCCTGCGCGATCCGGAGCTGTCCCGTCGGCCGCACTGCCATCAGATGCAATCCCATCGGGACCTGCGCGATCCGGCGCTGCCGCGCTGGCATCGGAGGCACCAGATCCGGCGCGGTCAAGCCCGCCGTCAGTAGCAGCCGGCAGGTCAGCCGCAAACGCGGCGTCCGTCCCCTGCGCGGAATCCGGGCTTGCAGAGGGTCCGTCCATGGTCGGGCCACCGCCCTCTGCCCCGCTGCCCGCGAATGAGTCAGCGGGGATCGAATCAGTGCCAGCCTCTCCTGAGGCCGCCCGGCGCGACGTGCTCGAACATCCCGCAAACGCGAGTAGGGCCGAGATCGCGGAGACTGCGCACAGATTCAGGGCATTGCCGCGGCTCTTTCCGCCAGTTCCAGGTGCTGATGAAGCTGTATCGATCACGCAGGACAGTGTACTCCAATTGCGCCCGCCTCGGCTCTCCGTCATTTCAGCGACTCACTCGCCGCCAGCTAGACGTGCTGTCCCTTGCGTGTGATAGTTGAAGGTATGAGCCGTACGCGCAGCCTGCTGGTCGTTGCGCTGGTCTTCACAGGGGCGTGCAAGAAGACCATGTCGATGGGGGAGTTCGCGGAGACACTCCCAGGCGTCTATTGCGATCGGGTCTTCTCGTGCTGCAACCCCACTGAGGCACGGCGTCTTTTCGGCGTGGGAGGCTACGCCGTGTACGTCACCGACCGGTGCGGCCGCGCTCAGAGCGTGCCCCCCACGGTCGAGAGTTGTCGCGCGCAGATGAAGCGCGTGTATGAGACGAATGCCGAGGCCGTCGGGTACGGGTTCTACGCGTACGACGCCGCGCACGCCGCTGCCTGCGTGGCGAGCCTGCGCGGGGGAACCTGCGCCGATCTCGTGGCTATGAAAACGGGGCAATCAGGAACGGTTGACGATTGCGCGCTCAGCTATCAGTTCCGCCAGGGCGGCGAAGGGTTCATCTGCTTCTACGACGGGCAGTGTTTTGACGGACTGGTCTGCGCCTTCGAAGGGGACAGCGAGGCCGGAGTATGTCGGCCTGTGGCAGAGGTGCCGAACAGCTGCCCGCGCTGCCCAGCGGGGCAGTACCAGTACTGTGACTACAGTACCGGCGGCCAGTGTCTGCCCAAGCTCGCCGACGGAGCGCCCTGCTCATACGATCCGATGTGCTCCTCGTCGGTTTGCTGGAGCGAGAGCGTTTCGTCCACCCCCGCGTCGGGGAGCTGCGGGTTGCCTGCCGGCGTATGCCAGGGCACGCAGACCGACGCAGGGGAATCGACCGTGGATGCCGAGGTGTGCGAGCCCGACACCCCAGCGGCGCCCGATTCGAGTGGCGTGGACGCGAAGGATGTCCGGGAGGGAGATCCTCTTGTCTACTGTCGGCAGGGCGCCGCCTGCACGGGCGCCGAGACCTGTGTCGTCGATTGCCATGGTTCGATCGCCGGTCTGAATCTCTCGCCGCACATGGAGTGCTCGTGCGTGGATGGACTCTTTGCCTGTACGGTGCCGCCAAGCCTTGTCGACACGACCCCACCACCGGCATGCCCGGCTGACACGAGCAGTCCCTGCGATGCTCAGTGCCGCGTCTGTGTCTTCGCCTCCGACCCGAGCAAGGCCAGCCGGTGCTTCTGTTCGGTCGAGGGCACATGGGTGTGCGGAGGCTAATCGGGAGTAGACGGACCAGGAAGTCGAGTATCATGCCCGTGGGCGTGTCGCCCCCTCGAGGAGCATCTATGAACAAAAGACTTGGCTTCGTTACTGCCGTGGCGCTTGCGTGCGCCACCGGATGCGGAAAAAGCGATTCCGAGAAGTTCGCCGACAGCTACTGCGCCGAAATGGCCAAGTGCTGCGGCCAGGCGGGCCTACCCGCCGACGGCAATACCTGCCACGATTGGATGAACTTCGCGGCAATGGGCGGATCGTACAACTCTTCCGCGGGCGACGCGTGCTTGGCCGAGATGAGGTCGCAGGTCAGCGCCGGCACTTTTTGCACCGGCTCCTCATCGTCGCCGTCGCCTTGCGATTCGGTGTACGGCAGCTCGAGCGGCAACAAGAAGCCGGGCGAGACGTGCAGTTTCGACAGCGACTGCGCTCCGTCGAGTGAGGGCAAGGTGGTGTGCGCCAGCCTCTTCGTGAACAACACCTTCATCGACAAGTGCCAGGTGCAGATTGCGGGCAAGGCCGGCGACACGCCCTGCGTGGGCACGCAGGAGGGAACGGACTTCCTATCCTACCAGGCGAGCAACGCGACGGATGTTGTGTCCCGCGGCTACGTGTGCGATGTCGCCGATGCCGTGACCTGCCAGGATGGCACCTGCGTCGCGCTCAAAGCCCTGGGCGCGTCCTGCTTGATCTCTACCGAGTGTGTGCGCACGGCGTATTGCAGCTACCCGGGGGACGTCTGCACGACAAAGATCAGCGCCGGCGGCGCCTGCAACGGCATCGCCGGCTCGGAATGCGTCGACAGCGCCTACTGCGACACGAACGCCCGGCAATGCATGGCCAAGCTCGCGAACGGCGCGGCCTGCACCAGCCTGATCACGTGCCAATCACTCTACTGCTCGGGGGGAACCTGCCAAGGCAGCTCCACCGCCGGGCTGTCGATATTCTGCGGGTCGTGAGTTCTCAGGTGGTCGTGTTGTGGTCAGAAGATCGGCTGCGCCACCAGCGCGAGCAGCTTGCGTTGGGTGCGCGTCGCCAGGGGAGGGGAGAATCGGCTGGCCACAAGCGCACCACCGGCGGCCACGATCCGACGCGCGCAGGCGAGGTAGTGCGCATACTGTTCAAGGCCCTCGGCCACTGCCTCGGATTCCTGGCGCCAGCGCTCGTCGAGATCGCCGAGCTCGGCCTGCAGGGCAGCGGCTTCGTCCCGCACACCCCGGGTCTGCAAGTTCTCGTAGCGCAGGCGCACGTCTGCCAAACGCTCACGCAGATCCGAGAGCGGGGTCGCGGACTGGTCGAGGAATGTGCCCAGCTCGGTCAGGCGAGTGAAGACCGCGTTGGCCGCTGACTGCAAGATCGCGCCGTCGATGGGGCCGTGCAGATCTCCGGCGCCGGTGGGCCAGCGCTGCAGGTTGTAGGTGCGCCGGCGGGCCTCCAGATAGTCCGCCAGCGCCACCGCCAAACTGGCCCGTCGCGACTCGGCCTCTGCGGTCTGACGGCGGAGTTGCTCGAGCACCGGGGAGCCGACCACGGACCCCTGGGCCAAGATGCCCATGCGCGCCGAGGCAACCGCGCGCTGCTTGTCTGCAGCTTGCCATGTCACCCAGGCCTCGCGCAGGGCCGATCCTTGCGCCGCCATTATGTCGAGGTAGTACCGGCCGGGTGACTCCATGGTGCCTGCAATGAAAAGCCCAGTGCGCGTTTCCATGACCTGCCCGCTGTCGCGCGTGGCCAGCATGCGGCTCGACTGAAGAACCGTGGACAGGCCGGTCTTGCTGTAGTCCACGCCTACGCTGGCAGCAAAACGCAGACTGTTGCTGAGATTGCTTTCGGTCTCGAACGAGGCGCGGAGGGTGATGAAACGGAGGTGGAACGGTTGGCGGCGTTTGAGGAAAAGCCCCATCCGGCCGGTGAAGTCTTCACCCTGATAGTTGTCCCCCGTCGCAAGAACCTCGCGAGCGGCCAGTACGGCAAAACTGTCCCAGCCGTTGGCCGCGGTGAAGCGGTTGAGCCAGCTCTCGCGCAGCGCCACCTCGACCGCGCGCTGGACAGATCCGGTTGATGGACGGATCTGTTCCAGCAGGCCTGCAGAGAGTTCCAGCCCCGGCAAATTGGCCGTGAGCCCGCCGCGAAGGCCAGGCTGCAGGTGGTAGCCCAGGCGCGAAAACGCGCCATACCAGCCAAGCCGGTAGTTGTTGTCGCGCCAACGCTTGATGGTGCCCGAATTGCTCAAGGCGCCGGCCTCGAAAAGGGCGCCCAAGCCCATGACCCCCAGTGCAAGATCGACCCTGTGCGCGGCCAGGGAATGCTTGAGTGCTTGCCATTGCTCGTCGGTCTGGGGAAAGAAGGGCTGTTGCGCGAGCCCGAATACCGCCAAGTCGATGAGTTCTCGGCCGTCGAAATAGTGCACGATCGAGTTCAGGATCTGCGAACCGCTACGTTGGTCGCTGAGGATGACAAAGTCGCCAACCATGATGGGCAACGCAGTGGCATTGAGGTCGACGGCGATAAGCGGCAGCTCATCGACCGTCAGGTTCTGGATTCGGCGGGTTCGGATCTCGTCGAGGCGGGTCATCTGCGCGAGCAAGCGGTCGTACACCGGAAAGGCCACGTGTTGCGAGGCGAGCGACAGCTTGTAGCTGGTGGAATCCGACAACTCCCAGGGGTTTCCCACCAGACGATCGATTTCCCCCTCCACGTCAAAGAGCTGCAGTCTGTTGATGAAAGAAGAAATCTCGCCGCGCGTGTTTCCCCCAACTTGGGTGAACAGCTCGGTGAGATAGCGGCCGAAGACGGAGAAGTCGGACTCCAGCTGCTTCTGTCCCGGCTGAGCCAAAGCAGGCCGGCCGCCTGCTGGACCGAGCCCGGGTAGCCAAAGCACGGCCACGACAAAGATCGCGCAGGCAACCCAGCGCGTGCAACGCGTGTGAATTGCCCTATTACGGAATCGCCGCATGGCCGCCGGCTCGCGGTCCATTGTAACGCGTTTCAGGCCTTTCGTATCGCGGGCTTGCCGGGCTTGCCGAGGTCTGTCGAGGTCTTGCCGTGCGTAACCATCGGGACTACGCTCGCAACATGGGACCGCGGAATCTATGCGCCCACAGCAGTGTCGATCGCATGAAGGCGGCAACCGACGACGAGTCGGATCGACGCTAACGGCCGCGTTCACCTCACGGATCCCGACCCTCCCTATTTGCCGAAAGTCTTCGGATCGAGCAAGAGCTGCCAGAGACGCGCGGTGGCGAGAGCACCATCACTGCTGGTGACGAGCCACGCGGGACCGTTCACGTCGGGGAGCAGGGCCGGACCTGTCGTCGCATCGAAGCTGGCGGCTGGATCCTGCGAGACTCTCTGTACCGCGACGACGAACTCGGGCAGCGCGACCGCGAGGATGCTGACCTGATCGGCGGCTGTCGCGAGGTTCCGGATGTTCGGCTGCTGCGAAGCAATCAAGCGGCCGAGAGGGTTTTGCGGCAGGCTGGGAAGTTGCGATGACAGAACGTCGCCGGTCTGGTCGTAGTAGGCGCTCACCTGAACGAACCTAAACCGCTGCGCCACGATCCAGTCCGCCCAGGGATCCAGTTCACCGTTGGGCGCGCCCATTGTGCCACCTGTGGTCGATGTCGATCCGAGCGACGCGACGACCACGACCCGATCCACCACGCTCTTGTCGATGAGGTAGGCATCCGCGACGTCGGTGAGTCGTCCTCCCGTGACCACGACGAGCGGTCGATAGGGCAGGCTGAGCCGGGTCGATGCCTCCACGATCAGGCGGGCGCCTTCGGATCGATTGGCAACGGTGGCGTCAAGGTTTCCGTCGCTGGGTCGCACCAGCGGCCGACCCACGCTGGCGATAGGATCGGGAATGTTGCGCAGGCCGCTCGCGCGCGCCGCGATCACCAGATTCCTCCAACCCGCGCTGTTCCCGTCGAGATCGGGCCAGTAGAGACTCTCGTTGATGATGATGCCAGCGAGCGCGGGGCCGCCGGAATTCGCGAACAGCACGGCGTACAAACCCTGCCAGTTGTCGCCCGGGCTGTCGTTGCTGAGGATGACCGGGTTGCGTTCGTCGACGGGGAGGAGGCCGTGCGGACTGTCCGAACCGGCATCGAGCACGCCGCTGCTGCAGGCCAACGGGGTCAGGAGGAAGCTCCACGTCCACTGGGCCAGCAAAAAGGCGATGCGCGCGGACTTCACGGGAGCGAGGCCAGCATGTCGTCAATCTTGGCAAGCAAGACGCTGCGAGGAAACTGGCGATGGAATCTCGCGCCAGCGTGGCGCGCTTCGTTTCCGTGGCCGAGGCCAACCAGGGCTTTCACCCTCAGGGCTTCGCGTTCTTCCGACAGGCGCCCAGTGGGAAAGCCGTGTTCGTGTTCCGCCACGACGGCGAGGACGGAGCCGTAGTCGCCGCGTGCATCGGATTGTCGTGCCCGATCGAGAAGGCGAAGCTCGGCAAGTCCAACATCGTTTTCTGTTCCGGCCACCGTCCGGCGAATGGTCACGCCGGGCTTTGGCGACGCCGATGCTACGGTGCCCACGGTTCGCGCCGGAGCAGCCTGCACGACAACGGATGGTGCGGGCACCGGTGTGGCGAGAGGTGGCGCACCTGGCGTGGGGCGCCCAATCGTCCGTGCTGCTTCGTTGGTCGTCGGTACCGGCTGCCGCATCATCTGGAAAGCGGCGGCCGCGCCAGCGATGAACGCGATGCCGGCGGCCGCGGCAAGCACGAGCCGACGGGGGCGGGTGGACGTCACGCGCGGCAAAGGCATCGCGGTTTCGCAATCAGTGCGTATCGCCGCGCGTGCCCGTGCCAAGGCGCGCGCGCAAACGATCTCGGGCTGGGGAACGATGACGCGTTCGCTCGCCAGCAGGGCTTCGATCGGGGCGGGAAGCGGCAGCGTTCGGCTCGTGCTATCGGTTCTCATCGAACGGCGCTCCTTTTCTGGATGTGCGCGACAGCGGCCTGCAACTCGCGGTGCGCTTTGCGCAGGCGCGAATAGGCGGTGAAGAGCGGGATAGAAAGCGCCGAGGCGACATCACGCATGGGAACCTCGTCGAGGTCGTGCATGACCAGCACCGCGCGCCTCGGGAGCGGAATCCGCTCGAGTGCGGCCAGGACGAGTGTGCGGGCCTGGTTGGTCTCGAATGTCTGGTCGGGACACGGGGCGTGGTCTTTCCGGTCGATGATCGCGAATGGAACTTCGCGCCAGCGCCGCTTTCGGTGAGACGAGGCGATGCGGAACGCGATTCCAAAGATGTAGGGCCTGAGCGCTCGCGCCGGATCGTACTCGTGCCAGGTTCGTGCAAGGACGAGGAACACCTCGTGAGCCAAATCCTCGACGTCCGCGGGATTGACCCCCAGGCGGCGGAGCGTCCGAAACAGGTAGTCCAACTCGCGCTGATACGCCTCAAGGCACGCGTCATCTTCCGTGCTTCGCGACACGGGCCTTGGGCTCGACACGCTCGAAACAAGGCGTAGATGGCTCACCGGTGCACTTTCGCCATTATGACACTGTCCAGGTTGGCGTACGGATCATTGCCGCGACTGGGCCGGACTTGTCATCGAAAACGCGCGGTCAGGTCGATTCCGGCCAGGGCGCCGAGTCGCGGCATCTCCCACAGGCCAACTCGGTTCAGCTCGACCGTGTACGGCGTGAGCAAGCCGAGCGCGTCGAGGTGGGCGGTGGCGGACCATGGGCCACCGAACTGAAGGGTCGCGGCAAGGCGAAGCCCGGCTTGCCCCACGATACCGGCTGCCGATCTCGGCTGGTCCACCCCGAAGCCCGAGACTCGAACCTGGCCGACCTTGCCAAGGGCGCAGGCCGACATCACCCACCGGTGCGCGCAGGTGGCCACGCTTGCACCGACGAGGTTTTCGCGAAATCCGCTACTGTCCGTGCGGCGCGCGGTCGATGGCAGACTCGCTTCTGCGCCGATCTCCAGCGACAGGTTGTCCCTCCGGACGCCGAAAAACAGCCGCGCGCTGGCGGTCAGGGACGGCGAGATACCCCAGGCCATCGACGGTCCGATTCCTAGCCACATCGGCCAGCGCGAGGAGGACCGGGACACGGCAGGTTCGGCGAGAGAATCGGGACTATCGCCGGGGTTTCGCTCGGAAACCGACGGGACGACATCGGGCTTCTGCGCGGCCACGGGAACCGTAGCCGGCGGCATTGGGAGGTCGGTGCTTGCGGGCTTTTCCGAGGCGGACGACGCGACACTGCTGCTTGCGGGCGCCATCGTGCGCAGCAACTGGATCTGAAGAGCGACCGCAAAGCTCATCTCCGTCAGAAGATTCGAGCAGTTGCCGTTCGTTGCGAGAAAATGGCGCTCGCCTATCCCCTTACCAGTGGCGCTCCGCCATTCGATTTGGCCATCAACTCCCCGGGTCGTTCCGCCAACGCGCACCGAGATATTCGTCGTGGCGTCGATGCGAAATGGATCGTAGCCGAGCTGGCGCATGATGTCCCTTCGGAATTCCGCCTCGTCCGAGCACCCTCGCACCGACGAGTCGACCCCATAGTGCAGGGCGACGAAGAATTCCGTCTCGGCGGCCCTGGCCGCGGGGAGCCATATCGCCGCGATTGCCCCGAGGACTGCGGTCACGAACGGTTTTGACTGGCGGCGCATGGGATCAGCGCAGACCCTGGCGCTGACATGGCCAAGGTCCATAGCCCGAAAATCTTCGTGACAAGATTCCGCCTGCCGAGCAAATAGCAAACATGAGCATGCGCTCTCTCGCTCCAACCATACACCGCCCCGGTTTTTTGCTCTTGGTTTGGTTTCTTGCCAGCGGCATGAGCTGCGCTGGCGGCACGGGTTCATCTGGCGCAGGAGGAAAGGGTGGATCAGCCGGTAGCGCGGCGGGCGGCGCATCGAGCGCAGGAGGCTCGCTGGTGACCGGAGGCTCGGTGGAAAGCGGCGGTGCGACAGGAAGCGGAGGCTCGGTGGGAACCGGCGGGTTGACGACCGGAACCTCGGTGGGAACTGGCGGATCGGCGACCGGAGGCTCGCTGGAAAGCGGCGGTGCGACAGGAAGCGGAGGCTCGGTGGGGACTGGCGGATTGGCGACCGGAGGCTCGGTGGGAACTGGCGGATTCACCCTGACCGGCGGATCGCTGGGACGCGGCGGTTCGGCCACTGGCGGCACAGGGGTCGGGAGCAGCGCGACCGTGCGAGACGCTGGGCCGGGACCCGGAGGCACGGCCAGTGGTGGCAGCGCGGTCACCGGCGGGGCCACTCGGACTGGTGGCACGGGTGGTGCGACCAGAACAGGCGGCACGACCGTCATGTCCGGCACGGGTGGCTCCCCTGATGCCGCTGTCCCACGCGACGCGGGCAGCACGGGCGGCGCCGGCGGCAGCGGGGCTGCTGGTAGCAGTGCCACTGGTCCAGCCACGGGTGGTGGCTGCGGCTCAGGCACATCGAACAGCAGCGACGCGGTCGTGAATCTCAGCAGCGTCCAGCAGAAGATATCCGGCTTTGGCGTCTCCACCGCCTGGGGGTCGTCGATGAGCGCGGCCGACGCAGATTTGTTGTGGTCGACGACCAGCGGGGCCGGCCTGTCGCTTCACCGCATCCGCATTGCTCCCGGCGGAACCACCAGCGAAACCAACATCGCGAAATTGGCCGTGGCAAGAGGGGTGACGGTTTGGGCCACGCCGTGGACACCGCCGGCCGCCGACAAATCCAACAACAACATTGTGATGGGCACGCTCACCAACGGGCAAGACTTCGCGAACACGCTGGCGAGCTTTGTGACAACGATGAAGAACAATGGCGTCCCCATCTTCGCGGTTTCGGCCCAGAACGAGCCCGATGCGAACGTCACGTATGAATCGTGCGCCTATACCCCGGCCAGCCTGGCGTCGTTCATTGGGACGTATATGGGACCCGCTTTGGCCAGCTCCGGGGTGAAGATCGTGGGACCCGAAACCCAGAATTGGTGCAACTTCGCCAAGTACGAGACGGCCATCCTCGGCGATGCGAAAGCGTCATCCTATACCTCGATCATCGCAGTCCATGAGTACGGCTGTTCCCCCAGTGCCTACCCGGAAATACAACAGGCGGGCAAGGAGTTCTGGCAGACTGAGATCTACGACCAGGGCACGGGCGACAGCAACGGGATGGGAAGCGCCCTGCGCGTGGTGACGAAGATTCACAACTCACTAACCATAGCCAATGTGAATGCCTGGCACTACTGGTGGGTTTACTCGGGTGGCCAAGGCGGGTTGTGGAACGGGAGCACCGTCACCAAACGGCTCTGGATCATGGGCAACTACAGTCGCTTTGTGCGGCCCGGCTACCAACGTGTCAGTACCAGCGGATCGGTACCCTCGGGCGTGCTCCTCAGCGCTTTCAAGAACCCCAACGATGGGACAGTCGTAGTCGTCGCCGTCAACAACAACAGCAGCGCCAGTTCCATCAATGTCTTCATCTCCGGAGCGGCGCCTTGCAGTGTCACGCCCTGGGTGACGTCGTCCAGCGACAGCCTCGCCAGCAAGAGCGCCGTCTCTGTCAGCGGCGCGCGCTTCACCTACTCCCTTGGGGCACAGAGTGTGACGACGTTCGTCGGCAAACCGTGACGGCTACTGGTCTATTGCGCCGTGACCGTAGTCGACCCTGCGGTCAAGCCGGATGAAGTGGCCGAAACCACGATCGAACCTGCTGCGCCGGTCGACCGCACGATGGCCAGTGCCTTGCCGCTGAACGCGTTTCGGCTGGCGCCCTTGAAGGAGGTGGTATCGATGGCATTGCCGTTGTCGAGACCAACGATCTGGCCCGGCCCGGTCACAGAGAAACCCAGCGGATTGGCAGCCGTCGGGACAAGAATGCCATTTGCATCCTGGATGTCAGCGGTGACAAAGGCCAGGTCATTGCCATCTGCGCCGATGGTGTTGCGATCCGCAGAAAGCGCCACCTTCGCCGCTGCACCCGCGGTCTTCACTTCCTCGCTGGCGACCACGGAGCCACCGCGCTTGCCTTCAACCCGCAAGGTGCCCGACGCCCATGGCACACTCCATTGCAGATGCACGGCGCCGGATGCAAATGTCTTCGAGCCCTGCGAGACGCCGTTGAGGAATACTTCCGCGCTGTCGCAGTTGGTGTAGACGTAGACGGTGACCGTGGTTCCTGAAGTCCAGTTCCAGTGAGGCAGGATATGGACCATGGGGGTGGTCGTCCAGTGGCTCTGGTAGAAGTAGTAGATGTCCTTGGGGAAGCCAGCGGTGTCCACGATGCCGAAGTAGGAGCTCTTGGCCGGCCAGGGATAGGGGGTCGGCTCGCCGATGTAGTCAAAGCCGGTCCAGATGAACTGGCCGGCGACAAAGCTGCGGCTGACATCGTTCTTGTACGAACTCTCGGCAGAGGAGCCCCAACTGACGACGCTGTTGTCGTACGAGGAACACTGGTTGTCGGAGCTGGTCAAGATACTCGTGGTGGCAGGCGTATGATAGATCCCGCGGCTGCGCACGGCCGACGAGGTTTCACTGCCAAAGATCTTCCAACCTGAGTGGGCCGAGTGGTCCGCGTCGTAGCGCGATTCGGAGTAATTGTACCCTTGCAAGTCAAGCACTCCCGCCGCGGCTTGATTATTGGTGTCTCCCATATTCACGGATGCCCAGGTCACCGGACGGGTGGAGTCCACGGCCACCACCCAGTTCTTGAGTTTTGTGGCGGTGGCGG
>Ga0182021_10005199_pt1 | contig 15378 bp, 13 predicted proteins | sample 612E3MmetaG_FD_120493 | JGI IMG/M metagenome (GOLD analysis project Ga0182021, IMG submission 120493) | Permafrost microbial communities from Stordalen Mire, Sweden - 612E3M metaG (Illumina Assembly) | ecosystem: Environmental > Terrestrial > Soil > Wetlands > Permafrost | place: Sweden... | reverse complement strand
GGCAATCGAAAAGAGCGCGACGCTGGGCAATCCGGAGGTCGGCTGCCGGGTCCACGACCTGCCGCTGTCGACTGATTTCATTATCAGCGCCGAACCGTCATTGGCCATGCCGCACACCCACCCTGTGAGCGGCGACGCACCGCCAGACCCGGTGGCCTTCGGGGTGGCCTTCGGCCCGGCCAGTGCCGGCACCGCCAGGGCGACAGTGCAGCTCGACAGGAGCAGTGCAAGAAATACCAGACTCACGACGAACCTTTTCATCAGGTGCCCTCCTGGGGAGAGACGAGTTCCCGCAGTAACCCGGGTAGTCCCGACGGCACTATTCTATCCGATATTTCCCTGTGTCCGCCTCTCCACCTTGACCGGCGCACAAGTGTCGGGTCAGGCGCCCGCCCGCAGAGCCGCACCCGGGGTTCGTGGGAGGCCCAGGGGCCAATAACGGAACACGCGAGGTTCAAGGGAAGAAAGGAGAACCCCGATTCTAGTTGTCACCCAACTCAATAGTTGACGCTGTGCAGAAGCATAAGCATTTAGATATAGAACGATGAATCAGCCGCGTCACCTTCGTCAAACTCCTCTTTGATGCGTTTCTGCCAGTGCGGGTAGTTGTAGATGGAGTCTCCGAACACCTCGTCTCGGAAATGCGCCGAGAACGCCATCACGCCGAGTCCCAGGCCAAAGCACTGGTCTCGCGTTGTCTCGGCCGATTCCTTCTCGTACTCTCTGACACCCCTGACGTGTTCGGGGTTGCGCGCATCGAAGAGGATGAGCTCCTCCTGGTGTCCGTAATGGCCGGTCCCTTCGTAGACCCCTCCCCACGCATTATCGGCAAAGTCCTCGAACATGCCGCCGCGGTCGATATATTTCCGCTTGAGCCTGGCCGCTATTCTCGACTGGTTGACAGCGTTGTCGAACGACTCGCAAGTTCCAAACGATGTGCCCATTGTCCCGCCGGTCCGGAACGAGAGCGGTGGCAGTGCGCCGCGCACGAACCCCCACCAGACCATCCCGTGCATGGGCGGGACGAGGCTGAGGTCCACCAGGACGCCGTTGGTGCTGTCGATGATCTCTCTCAAGACCGTCTCCTGGTAGTCGAGCTCGCCGGGCGAGCTCGCGGCGATCATGAACTGGAACATGTGCTCGGCGCCGTTGAACAGGGCGGCGAGGTTGCCGAGGCCGTTGAGCTTCTTGATCAGGCGCGGCGCGAATATCGCGGTGACGAGCCCTATGGAGTTCTTGCAGAGCATGTACCCTATCTCGTTGTCGCCCACCATGTACGCGGCGTCCGCGTATGCCTCGAAGCTCGGAAAGATGCAAAGGTAGGTCTTGAAATTGTCCGGGACCTCCACCTCGAGGTCGTCTAGCGTCCCCACGACCTCGGGTTGCTCGGGGCCGGGCCAGTTGTAGAGCTTGACCGCGATCCTCGTGAATATTCCTATGCCGCTCCGCGCGCCGAAGAAACCTCGCATGATGCCGCGCAGGCTTGGCCCAGGTCCATCGCCGGAGAACCACCCCAGACCGGAGCCCGGCGACCCCAGCGTCAGCACCTCGCCTGAAGGAAGGACCCACTCGACCCCGAGAACGTTCCTGCAGTTGTAGCCGGTGGTGAGACCGGACCAGCCCGTGCCGTCCATGGAAGTGCAGCTTGCGAGCGGTGACGTGCCGCATCCCGCGCCCACGATATGCAGGTTCATTCCCTTTTTCAGGACCTCGGCCTGCACCTGAGCACAGATGGCGTACGGCTCGATTATCGCGTACATGTTCTTTTCGTCTATGTCTATGATGCGGTTCATCCTCCGCAGGTCTACCTGGACCACGCCGTCGGTCCCGGGTCCCGCGTGGGCGCCCCACCCCGTGCTGAAAGCCTTGAACTTGAGCCCGTTCCGGTTGCACGCCCTGACGACGGCCTGGACCTCCTTGGTCGAGCCGGGCAGCACGACCGCGACCGGGCGGTGTACCCACGGTGCGGTCTCCTCAATGTTGGAAAAAGACTGGAACGCGTAACAATCGAGCACGGAAGGCTCGCGCGTGGCGTTTTCAGGCCCGACCGCCTCTTCGAGCTCCTCGTAGCCAACATCGGTCAATGTCCCGGGCATCTTACTCCTCCTCGGGCTGCAGCCCCGCCGACCTCGCGACGAGTTCGGTCAGCTCGTAGACGGGAAAGTCCATGCGTAAATCATTTGCCGTGTCCCTGAATACCCTCACGCACCAGGGGCAGGCCGTCACCAGGGCTTCCGCGCCGGTGGCTCTCGCTTCCTCCAGCCTTTCCCGCGCCGCCCACGAGGCGAAGTCTTCAAACGCCTCGAGGACACCACCCCCGGCACCGCAGCACCATGAGTACTCTTTTATCCGCTCCATCTCGATGAGCTTCAATCCGGGTATGTGCCCCAGCAGGTTTCTCGGGGGCTCGTAGATGCCTTCTTTGCCCGCTCGCTTCATGGGCACGGGGCGCAGGAGCTTGTCTCCCTTCCAGTCGCCGAAATACGGCTCGCTCATCCGGCCCAGGTGACACGGGTCGTGGTAAGTGACGAGCATCGGCACCTCGTTCTTGAGCCGCAGCCTGCCCCCGGCGACACACCTCTCCAGGTATTGGGTGACATGCAGGACCTCGGCGTCGAGCTCCACGCCCATCCGGGGGTAAGCAAACCTGAAGGTGGAGTAGCCGTCAGAGCACGCCGTCACCAGGGTCGATGCGCCGGACGCCCTGAGGCGTGACTGCATGTCATCGGCGAAGTTCTTGGCCTCGCCCCTGTAACCCAGCTCGTATGCCCGGCCCCCGCAGCATCCCTCGGCGGCCCCGGCTATCCCCACGTCGACACCCGCCTCGATCAACAGCCTGACAATGCCGCGGACCGCACCGCGCAGGTCGGGGTCGTAGGAGAACCGGCAGCCGGCGTGGAAGAGCACTTCGGCTTTCTCGACGTTGACGTCCTTGAGCCCGAGCCCTTCCGCCCATTCGCCTCGCCTCGCCTTGGGCTCGCCAAGCACGTTGTTCTCTTTCTTGAGAGCGTCGATCATCGCCATGTGTTCGATGACCAGATATCCGGCGTTGACGCATTCCGCCCGCAGCTCGGATAACACCTCAGTGATATCGATGTCGTCACGGTAGACCTTGCAGGATGCGTCGCACGCCCCGCACAGCTGGCACTTGTAGATGATCTCCGCTACCTCGTCGTTGAGCGCGCTCCTTCCCTCGAGCATCGAGAGCCCCATGATCATCCTCCCGGAACCCGAATAGGAATGGAAGTTGAACCGCGATATCGACGGGCAAACCCCTGCGAACCGCCAGCTCTTGACCTGGTTGTAAGGGACCCACTTGCAACTAGAGCAGCGCGAGCACCCTAGCATGTCGTTTCGGTAATCAATGAGCGCCATTTTCGTCCCCCTGGAAACACAGATGCCCGCGGTTCATCACGCCGTTCGGATCGAAAATGCGCTTGACCTTTCTCAGCGCGGCCACCGTGTCGCCGCACCGCTCGTAAGCGACACGCGTCCACGGCTCGTACGGCCGCGAGAAGAACGCCCCCGCTTCGGCGAGCGCGGCACAGGCATCGGAGACCAGCCCGCTCATGCGCGCCGTCTCGGCCTCGTCGCGCGGGTCGTAAAAGAGCGTTAGCTCCACCTGGCACAACCGCCCGTGCTGGATGGGTTGAACGTACACGCCCTTCTCTTCCGGCTGGTACCCGGCCTGCGCTATCATGCCGTCTATCAGCTCGAGCATCGGGGGCACGCCATCCAGTGTGGTCAAAAAGAAGATATCGCGGTAGCCGCCCTTGGGACGCGTCTTGCAGTACGGCTCGGGTGAAGCGTCCTCGAGCAGTTTATCCAAGCTGTCGGCGCTCGCGCCGGCGATTGCGTCGGTGAGCTTCAGACCGAGTTCTGCTGCGTGTTCGCGGATATCGTGCTCCTGATAAGCGACCCGCTTCTCGGGCTGGAGCTCGTAGCCGGAGACCCCCAGTACGGCCGTGTACGGTGCCAGGTCCTCGGCGCTGACGGGTTCACACCCTTCCCCGGAAGCAAGGCACGCCAGGCACGAGAGCTCGAAATCGTTGAATATCATGAACTCATCGGCAAGTTTACGCCTGATCAGCCGGTAGGCGAGCTCGGCCAGCGTGGCGAAATCGCCAGCCGGAACGAAATACAACCGGTGGATGCGCGGTTTTACCTCGAGCTTGATCGAAGCCCAGGTCACTATGCCCATCGTCCCCTGCGCGCCCTGGATCACCCTGACGAGGTCCGTCTGCGCCGGGCCCATCGGGTTCTTCTGCGCGGCGCCCACTGCCCACTGCTGTTCGAGCGTGCCGGGGCCTGAAGCGCCGCCCGTACGAAAGAAATCGCCCGTGCCGAACACGACCTCGGTGCAGAGCAACGGGTCGGTCATGTCCCAGTGATACTTCGGGATGACAATAGGCTCCCTGTCAAGGCTGGACGCGACCACCGACTTGGTCGCACGCGGCAGGAGAGGCGACAGGACCTTAAGGCCGGCCTCGCGGGCCGCAGCGTGGAGTTGCCCGAAGGTGACACCCGGCTCCACAAGCGCCACCTTGTTCCGGCGGTCAATCCTCACTATGCGGTCCATTCGCGACATATCCACGACGACGCCCGGGGTACTCTCGGCCAGTATCGCGGTGCCACCTCGGGTGTGCGGCGGTCCTGAAGAGACAGGCACGAGATTGAGTCGCAGCCTGTTCGCCAGATCGACAAGCGCCTTGACTTCGTCGGGGTCCCCGGGGCGAACTATGGCGTCGGGCTTCAGGCGCTCAGCACCGTTCATCCCGACCTGCCCGCAAGCAAACGCGTCGAGATCTGATGGGTCGAGCAGGACGTTGCCCTTGCCCACGGCCTCGGTGAGACCATCGATGATCTCCTGCGAACCGCCCCCCGGACCCATTACCCCTCCATCGCTTTCAGTATTCCACGATTGACGGCGCGCTTCACCACGGGTAAGTCGAGAAGTCGGGAGACGACGCTCATCACCCTGTCGTTCCCGAACACGCGCCATAGCGGCGCCGACCAACCAAGTAGCATATCGACTTTTCGGAGGGGGCCCGGGCTCGTCCCTTCCACTCTGGCGGCGACGTCCCTGATGCCGGCGCTGTTTCCTGATGACTCCAGCGCCTCGCCGACCATGGAGAGGGCTTTATCGAGAGCTCCGCTGCGGTAGGCGGCGGAAAGGACGTCAAAGACCTGCTCCTGTTTAAGTTCTGGTTTCCTCATTTCAACCTCCCAACCTCGTGATTCTACCATGTTCAGGTCCGATGTCACGCTCCGAAACCAGGTTGCCACATAGCACCTGTCCTGGTGCAGGATAAAGGCGGTTGGATGGGCGAAACGCGGGCACCGTGGAGTTGGGTTATCATTGGAGGACGCACGATTCGATACCTGGAAACTTGCGGGAGGAATGCGTGAAGACCCTGCGCATGTACATTCAGAAAGCCCTGACCGCCGTCGGAGAACGGATAGCCAGGATCCTAATCGTCAACAGGAGGTTGCCGAAGGCGGTCGGTATCTTCACCGACATCCGCTACGGAACCGACTCGAGGAAGCAGCGCGTCGACGTCTACATCCCGTACGGTGAGCCGCCTTACCCTGTCCTCGTCTATATCCACGGGGGAAGCTTCCACTTCGTTGACAAGAAGACCTACAGGAGGCTGTGCAGCGTCTTTGCCAGCAACGGTTTCCTGGTGATAAACGCAGACTACCGCCTGGCTCCGAGAAACACATTTCCGAAGCAGTTCTCTGATGTGGGCAGGGCGGTTCGCTGGGCTTTCGATAACGCGGGCCGTTTCGGCGGCGACTCAAACAGGATGTTCCTCGGTGGAGACTCGGCCGGGGCTTGCCTGATATCGGCGTACGCTTCAGTCAACGGAAAAAGAGAGCTCATGGATGCCCTTTCCATCGACGAGGGGATTCCGCGCGAGAGCATTCGGGGTATTCTGCTGTTCTACGGTCTGTACGATTTTGAAACGGTCCTTGACACCGGCTTCTCCCAGATAGAGGTTATGGCGCACGGGTTCATGGGAGCCGATCCGCTGGTCTACGGGCAGAGGGCCAGTGTCGCGTCTTCCATAAGGCACCTGGACGCACAGTTCCCGCCGTCGCTGCTGGTCTCAGGCGAGGAGGACCTGCTGCATTCCGAGACGGTGGCGTTCGAGAAGGAGCTGGAACGGGTGGGAGTGGAGCACGAGACCGTCTATATCGGGAAGTCGTGGTACCACGGCGGATCCCACGGGTTCATTATGGCGTTCTTCCTCCCATCGGCGAAGCGCGCCACCAACGCCGCCGTGCGCTTCCTGAAGGCGCACAGCTGATCAGCGCGGCGCTGGAGCAGGAACCCCCCCGGGGGGGTAATCGGCCTGGTCGCCAAGACGCATGACATTAGACAAGTGCGCGATAATCCGTCTTATCGAACGCCAGGGCGTCTCAGGGATATCTGCTGATTATCTGTTCTACTTCTCACTTTGATACGAGCCTCTGCAAGTTAAAACAAAGCGAAGGGCCATCTCGATAAGATGACCCGTTGACTTCGGCTGATAGGCGGGTTAGCTACCGCGCGTCATCCTGGTCGGATTCCCTCAGAAGAGCCATTACTGTTTCATCTTCTCGCAAGCGCTGGGCAGCGTCTTCCTCCTGCTCCTGTTTGGACACCTCTTCCGGGGTGGGCATCCGGGTAAGGTCGATCTCGACCCCTATTTTTTCAGCCAGCTGTTTAAGAGCTCTATCTTGAGCATCGGCGGCCTTTTCCAGCTCGAGGATACGATTCTGAAAGCGTTTGAACTTAATATCCAACTGCACATCGTAAGCCATCTTTCCTCCTGTCCGCCGGGTAACTCGCGCCCGAACTGCTACCGAGAGGCATCCTCTTCGGATTCCCTCAGATAGGTCTTTACTTCTTCGGATTGGAGCAGCCGTTTAGAACTCATCCTTGCCTGCTCCATTGAATATTCCTCGTCGGGGGTGGGCATCCGGGTAAGGTCGATCTCGACACCCAGGCTTTCCGCCAGCTGTTTGATGGCTCTTTCGCGAGCCTCAGAGGCGTTCCTCAGATTGACAAGCCGTCTATTGAAGCGGCTAAAAGTCTTGGACACTTGTTTTTCTAAAGCCATCCTGTCTCCTGTCCGAACGGTGACTCGCGCCAGAATTTGGGTGTAGACACATTTCTATAAACATTATCGAACCAGAAACGGAATTAGATGAGTGCAGTTTATGGGTACGAATCTATGACCGCCTGGGTAATCCTGCGGATCAGTGCCGTACTCTGCGTATAGTCCGCCAGACCATTGCTTCTCGTATAGATCGCAAGCACGTAAGTACGGCCGTTATAGATTATGACCGCCACGTCATGGAGGTTATTGTTGAGATTGCCGTATTTGTGATACACAACGGCTCCTGCCGGAAGGGCGGCGGGAATCAAGGTTTCGTTGTTTGTGTTCTGCATGAAGGACAGCAGCAAGCCGGTGTCATTCTGGTTCAACAGCTGACGGCTGTACATTTCCCGCAACAGCAGAGCCATGTCAGAAGCCGTGATCGTGTTTGCGTTGACATCAAAAGACGCAATCCCGATCTGGTGGGCGTATCGCTCGAGATTGTCCCAACCCAGCATGTTCTTCAGAGTGTGCCACGAATCGTTGTTGCTCTGGTTAATCATCTGCTGCAGATGCCATCGCACGCTGTGACCGCCAACGGACGCGTCCAGGGAGACGTTGCCCTGCTCCACTTGCTGGAGAAGATAGCAGGCCGTCAGCACCTTGGTGGTGCTTGCCGCCGTGAATGGTTGCTGATAGCCGGCGTTCACCACAGACCCAGAATCCATTTCGACAAAGCCTATCCCCGCAGTCATGCCTGGATACCGGCTCAGTATCGAGGCGAACGTAGAACCCAGGTCCACTTCCTCGGGGCCCCCATACATTGCCCTCTCGGCAATAACGGGAACGCTGCTCGTGACCCTGGTCGCTACCTCGTAGACACCCGGGACCGTGTCTGCCACGTTGAAGGTCTTACGACTGTTGGCAGGGATCGTCTCGAATGGTCCTCCGACAAGCCCGGTTGGGGTCATGTATGTAAGCTGGATTCTTGCCGGCACGCTGTTCGGGTTCTGCACTAGCACCCATGTTTCGAAGCCGGTGCCGGTGCACCCCTCGGCCAGATACCAGGTCGCGGAAGGTTCGGTTGCCCCTATTGAGTCATGCCCCTCGATTCTCCCGTTCCAGTAAACGGCCCTCTCGGCTATGACCGGCTGCGTTGATTCGACCTTGGTGGAGACGGACCAGTCGTTTGGTACAGCAGTCGACACATCCACTGACCGGCGGCTGTGGGGGGCAAGGTTCAGGCGAGGTCCCGGCTTCTCTCCGGTCTCGGTCATGAAAGTGAGACTGACCGATGCCGGACTGTCTCCGGGGTTCTGGACCAGCACCCACGTCTCAAAGCTACCACCGGTGCAGCCTTCGGCGAGATACCAGGTATCATGAGGCGCAGTTACCCCTACAGAGTCATGGGCACCCTTTCTGCCGTTCCAGTAGACAGCCCTCTCCGCAACGACCGGCAACTTTGCCGTAACGACTGTTGACACATCCCAGTTATTCGGCACGACGTCTGCCACGTTGAAGCTATTCCTGGAGTTTGGAGGAAGTGTAGCGGACGGTCCCGGCTTCTCGCCTTCAGGAGTCATGTAGGTGAGCTGGATATCGGCATCGCTGTTGTTCGGGTTCTGCACCAGTATCCATGACTCGAAGCCCCCGTTGGTGCAGCCCTCTGCCAGGTACCAGGTCTTGGAAGTCTCCGAAGCTCCGATGGAGTTGGTTCCCCATAACCTTTTCGGACCGTACATGGACCTCTCGGCTACCACCGGCTTATCGGCCGAGACTCTGGTCGACACCGCCCACTGGCCGACGACGGTATCGCCGACGTTGAAGCTCTTCCTGGAGTAAGGGGGCAGGCTGGCGCATGGTCCAGCAACAGGTCCAGAAGTTGTCATGTAGGTGAGCTGGATATCGGCATCGCTGTTGTTCGGGTTCTGCACCAGGACCCACGTCTCCACCCCGCCGCTGGTGCAGCCCTCCGCGAGATACCACGTCTTAGTCGGAGTGGTTGTCCCTAAAGAGTCGTGGCCCCAGATCCTGTGCATGCCATCCCCGCTCAGATCGGGCGCCGCTTGCCGCTGGTCGGCTGACGCGGAAGCACAGAAGCCGAAGATGCAGACAGCACATAGCACCACGACGACCGCAATTGGACACCGGGTTAGAAAGCCGCGCCAGAATAAGGACCGCAAATAGAACCCCCCCAAAGGCTAGTCGAGAACGCAGTAATTCTCGAAGCCACTGCATCTATCGTCATTACCTTGAATCACCGTACACCGCCTGCTCGGCCACAACCGGCATGTCCGCCTCCTGGTGCCGCTTGCTACCATGCTGACAGCAAGCCTCCACCAGTCCCGAGCCTGCCGATCTCTAGCATCATGTTGCTATCATATGCTCGATTAAGCCTATTATCGAGCGCTCGGTTGAATAGATAATTGAACCTCACTGGGGCGCGATAAAGCGACTTATCGAACTCAAATTGAACGAATGTGTCTATTATCTTGCGCTCTCCCCCACGAGTCACAATCGGGCGGCGACGCGAATTAGAGAGTGATCCCCAGGACGGAATTCCCATGCTGAAAGAGATGCGTTAAGGCCGTCGCGCAGGTCGCGGTCTTTCACATTCACTCCTGGCACCAGGGGGGCGCCGGCAGACATCAGATCCTGGATCTTGCAGTCTCTACCCTTCTTTCCCAGTCCGAGCCCGGGCCGCCGGTTTCGCAGTAACCTGGCAGCTGCATCGCGGTCTGGGCCGGACCCCAGTAATGCAGAACAAAATCCGCGGCCTGCTGGATCGCGATTTCCCAGTCGGCCCAGGTACAGTACCCGTAGTTGGCGGGGATGCCTCCCGCAATAAGAGGTTGGGGACCTTTCATCCCCCACGCATTGTGATTTGTCCTGGAGTAGAGACCGGCAGTGGCACAGGAACTCTCAGCCTCGGTCAGCCCTGTCAGAAGTCTAGCGCTGACCCCCGTTCGCTGCTCAGCCTGCACGAATACTATCCCGTAGCCCGTCAAAGGACTACGCTTGCTGGCAAGGTACGCGTTTATCCTACTGGAGAGTTCAGTCTGGGGCTGAGCCATCACCTTCGCCAGAACAGGATCAGCGGAGGCCAGCTTCTTCATGCACTCGTCAAGTTTCTTCCCGAGGGAGCTCTTTTGCTCAATCGCCCAGCTGTACTTGGAGCGAAGTGTCCTTCCTTTCTCGACTATCGAATTCTCCTGCTCCTGTATCGTCTCCTCGGTGGCTTTTACGCCCCTGAAGGCCTCCGCGTCTTCTCTGGCCACGCGTTCAGACCAGGTGATCTTGTCGAGGAAGTCCAATACGTCCCGGGAGTCCAAAAGGCTGATGAACCATGAATCTCTGCCTGACTTGTAAAGTGCAACCAGCGTGCGATTCAATCTCTCCTTCTTTACCTCGAGGTTTCTCTCGGCCTTTCTGCGAAGAGCTGCTGCTTCGTCAGCCTGCGAATTGAACTCAGAGAGGCTCGCAAGAAGCGCCCCGTAGTCCCTGTCTATCTCAGCGAGCTTGGTGTTGATTGAATCTATCTCGTTGATCAAGCGTGTAGTCTCATTGACCTGAGGATTGTTCGCCGCCATCCGGGATGAAAACAGGCAAGACGAGAAGAGCAACGCAACCAATATAGTCAGTGTGGTCCTTAAAGTACCGTGCATTCTATTTCGCATTGATCTACTATTCCCCGTGAGCCTCCCGACATGACGTATTTTAGCACCCTTCCGGCAGGAGTACTGAAGAGCAACCTCTCCAATTCGGCAGCACCCAAGACCTTGACTGCTTCAGGAGCAACCAGAGGGGGGAGCATCGCCGGAATAGAATTCAGACTCGGAGGGGTTATGTCCCACCGGGAGTGGCGGTTGTCGGCTGGAAGACCTAATGACTGTCAAGGGAGTGGTCGTTAATGGCACAAGAGATTGAGATAACTGACGAGATCAGAAAAAAGATGGCCGCGGACAACCTCGAAGCGCTCAAGCGGGAGGGCTTGAACCCGGACCGTGTTGAGCCATGGGAGGACGGGCACCGTACAGCCGACAGGGACGACGCCTTCGAGTGGTGGTACTTCGACGCTCAGCTCGACGACGGTTCTGCCGTCGTCATCACGTACAGCAACAAGCCGAACACGAGGCCTGCCGGTCCGCTGGTTCCGACTGTCCTGATCATGAGGCGGTCTCCAACGGGAGAGAGCAAAAGAGAGACCTGGAAGGGTGAGCCTGACGACTTTGAAGCTTCGAAAGACGCTTGCGACGTGCGCATCGGCTCCAACTGGGTGAAAGGTGACCTCGATACCTACGAGCTGCACGCCGAGGCAGGCGACCTCAGTGCGGACTTCAGGATATCGAGGGAATCACCTTCGTGGCGCCCCGGCGCAGCGATAACATACCTGGACCCTGAGAAGAAGAAGTACTTCGCGTGGGTCGTCCCGGTGCCCTACGGGTCCGTGGAGGGCACCGTTTCCGTCGGTGGGGAGTCGCAGCAAGTCAAAGGTACGGTGTATCACGACCACAACTGGGGCAACTTCATGCTGGCCCAGATGCTAGACCACTGGTACTGGGGCAGGGCGCACATTGGGGATTTCACGATCATCTTCACCCAGATGACCACTGCCTCGATCCTGGGGTTCGGAGGGATAAAGCTGCACGTGTTCTTCCTGTCAAAAGGGGAAGACATACTTACTGACGATGGGTTCCCATTGAGGTTGACCACCTCTGATTTCGTCGAAGGCCCCGGCGGGCGCACCTACCCGTCGAAGCTCGACTTCAACTGGGACGCCGAGGAAGGCAGCGTCATCATGACCATCAGGAACCCGAAGATGATAGAGGCCCTCGATAACCTGTCTGACATCCCGGCGGTGCTGCGACCCCTGGTGCACCTCGTCACAAATCCCTACTATTACGACTTCGAAGCGGACATAGAGCTCGAGGTGGATCTCAAGGGCGTGAAGGTCAAAGAAAAAGGAAGGGCCATCTACGAGCAGATGCTATTCCACAAGAAAGCATCCCCGGATGAATGATTCCTGCTGCAGCTATGGATGAAGCAGACCGAGGTCGGGTACGTGTCAAAATGGAGCGGGAGATGCGGCTCGTGCCCCAGGACGACCCGAAGTAACCGTTGAATCCGCGCGAACAAATCTCCTCTATCAGTCTCGACGTTGCTCGCGTGCTCCTTGTCCACCGCTTTCCGGATGGTAGGAAGACCTTTCTTTGATCTCCATTTCCCAGTAGCCGACGTCAATCCACTTACCGAGCTTGTAGCCAATCTTCTCGAAGACGGCCACCTTGCGAAACCCGAACCCTTCAACTAGACGGACGCTGGGCTCGTTGGGGAGCGCAACACCGGCGATCAGGATAGCCGCAGGAGTAGTCTTCAGGGATTCGATCAGGTCGCCTAACAACCGACTCCCTGTCCCTTTCCCCCTGAGGTCCTTGTCGACGTAGACTGAAAGCTCGGCTGCGTACCGGTATGACGGCCGGTCCTTGTATTTCGAGGCAAAGGCATACCCCGCGACCCCTTCCTCCGTCTCGCAGACGAACCAGGGATAGCGTTGTCTGCACATTGTAATCCGCGTCATCATCTCCTGATGAGTCGGTGGGTCGATCTCGAAACTGATCGTGGTGCTCTCGACGTAGTAGCCGTAGATATCCGCCAGGCGCCCGGCGTCCGCTATTTCGACCGGTCGAACGAGCATCGAACCTCTTTCCGGCCTGCTGCATGACAACATCAGATTCTAGTTTAGTCCAGAACAGAAAGCTGACCGTGTCGGGATCAGCGCCTGCCGGAACTATGCGTTCCTGCTCTCGGCGAGCGCGAGGTCCTCCTCAGGCTGCTTCCTGCCTCCCACGAGCATATAAACCACGGCACCCAGCTTATCTGGTGATCCAGACCTGATTCGAGATTCTATTACATCAGGCATCCCCATCGAAGCGTACGGCCTCACCTATTTTGCGTCGATGCCGAACTTCTCCTCCACCATTTTCTTCAGCTCTCGGTAGTGGACCTTACCGGTGATGAGGCGGGGAAGTTCATCCACGAAGAGCACGTACTTGGGGGATTTGTAGTCCGCCAGGAATTCCCGGCACCAGGATACCACCTCAGTGTCCTCTAAGCTCTCGCCCGGCATCACCTGAACCACCGCTGTCACGGCAGAGCCCCAACGCTCGTGCGGCACGGAGGTTATCCCGGCGATCTCCACCTTGGGATGCCTGTTCAGGATCTCCTCCACCTCCTCGGGGAAGACCTTTTCCCCGCCGGTGTTGATGCATCCAGAGACGCGTCCGATGAGATGAATCCGCTCCTCATTGTCGATGGTGGCCATATCTCCGGTGAAGATCATAGGCCTGCCGTTGATCACCCGGTAGGTCTTCGCGGATTTTTCCGGATCCTTGAAGTATTCGGACGAGCCCTGATGGGTCCGGAAGATGGCGATCTCTCCGACTTCACCCACCGCCACTTCCTGCCCCTTCTCATTGATGACCTTCGTGGTCTCAGTCACCTTGAAGACGGTCTTCTGGATGTCCGTAGCCGACGCGGTGTAAGGGATGACCGTCATGTAATGGCCCTCCGAGGAGGCGAGGGTATCGAAGATTATCAGGTGGGGCATGTACTCCAGGAGCTTCTTCTTTACATCCACCGAGAGCGCCATACCGCTGGAGAGTATTACCATCAGGCTGCTGACGTCGTATTTCCTGCCCGCCGCCGCCTCCTTATCCAGCTCTTCCAACATCGGCCGGCACTGCCCGTCCCCTATGGCGATCATCACGTTGATCTTGCGCCGCTGGATAGTCTCCAGCGCCTCCCTGGGGTCGAAGCCGGGGCCCGTCAGGAACACGCTGGTAAATCCGCCTATCATGCCGATGATGGCATGGTTGTAGGCCCAGGCGTGCATCATGGGACTGGACTGCAACATCCTGACCCTGCCGCCCACCAGCTTTGAGAGCAGCTTCAAGTTCGCTTTCAACACGGGCTTCGGTGACTTGAGGATGAAGGGCCCGGCGCCCTTGCCTACGCCCACAAGGATCTTCCGGCTGATGGGCGCTGCCAGAATCTTGGGCAGTAGTCTGGCGGTCCCCGGGATGTGGAGCTTCTTCTGTGCTCTCTGCCAGATTACGTCGGGGGCTTTGGCCAGCTCGCCCAGCCCTCCCGCCAGGCTGGTGATCATGGCCTCCAGAGGAGAGGAAATAATCTGGTCGTGGCGGTAGACCACGCCCTTCGGATAACCCGTTGTCCCACCCGTGTACATGATGACCACGATATCGTCGCCCTCGAACTGGCTCCAGGACAACTCGGGCGCAGTGGACGGCTTCCCCTTGAAAAGGTCCTCGTAGTAGAACATATCCGGTTCCCGGCTATCGCCCTGGGCGCCCATCACCACATAGTTCTTCACCGTCTTGACGTCCGGCCGGATGTTCTTGAACCTCTCGGTCAGATCCCCGGCGAAGAAGAGCGCGCTCATCTCCGCGTCGTCGATGACGTACTTCAACTCCCATTCCTTGAAACGGTAGTTTACGGGCACGGCACGCGCCGCGATCTTCCAGGCTGCCACGGTCACCTCCAGAAACTCGGGCGTGTTGTACTCGCAAAGCCCTATGCTGTCGTTCTGCTTGACGCCCATTTCCAGCAGGGCGTGTGCCAGCTTGTTCCCCCGCTCCTGGAGTTCCCGGTAGGTGATCACCCGCTCACCGTAGATGATGGCAGGATGCTTGCCGAAGGCTTCCATGATGGAGGTGACGAACTGATCGAAGTTGGCCATGTGGCGACCCCCTCTATGTCTTGAAGACCTGATCCGCTGTCTTTACCGGGCCTTCATTTGCTGCCAGCGCCCGAATTTTACCACAAACCCAGGCCCTTCTTAGCTCAGGTGCCTTTAGCTTAGCGGAAGAGAATCTTAAGAGGGCGCTTGAGCCCTGTAAACAGTCTTATCGCGCGCATGCGAACCAGCGTCCGGACACAAAGCCTCAACGGCTTTCAAGCGGCCCCAACTGAGCCATGGGAGGTATTATGCAAGTCCTCGTCCCAGATTGGAGGGCAAACCAGAAACTACATTGCGAAGCTCAGCGCCTGTGGGACCGGGGAAGTGGACCCGACGTGGAACCCCGACGTGCAACCGGTTGGCGGTGGTAACGGAGTAGCGTGAAGAAACCCAACGCGGCCATGTCAGCCCTTGCTTCCGCTACGCCCATGCGCGTAGCCCTGCTATTGTGGGATGGAGAAGTACATCGGCCTTTCAGCGATTATCTTCTGGCCGTTGGTACACTCCACCACCGATGAGAAGTCGTGGGCGGCGTTG
>Ga0182021_10005198_pt1 | contig 15378 bp, 11 predicted proteins | sample 612E3MmetaG_FD_120493 | JGI IMG/M metagenome (GOLD analysis project Ga0182021, IMG submission 120493) | Permafrost microbial communities from Stordalen Mire, Sweden - 612E3M metaG (Illumina Assembly) | ecosystem: Environmental > Terrestrial > Soil > Wetlands > Permafrost | place: Sweden... | reverse complement strand
GCAGGGAAGACCCGCCGTAGCCGATGAAGGGCAGCGACACCCCGGTGAGGGGGAGCAGGCGCACGACGCCGGCCATGATGAAAAAGGACTGGAAACCGAGGATCGCGGTGAGCCCGACTGCGGCCAATTGCGAGAACTCCGAGCGGGCGCGGATCGCCGCCCGTATCCCGGCGCCTACGAGCAGAAGGAAGCCGACGACGACCGCGGTCGTGCCGAGGAGGCCGAGCTCCTCGCCTATGGCCGCGAAGATGAAGTCGCTGTACGCGACGGGGATGTCGTAGGGACTGCCGAGGCCGAGGCCCGATCCCGTGAGACCGCCCCGGGCGAGGGCGAACTCTCCTTGGACCGTCTGGTAGCCGTAGGAGCCGTAATGCGGCCAGGGGTTGATCCAGGCGCCGACGCGCTGGTCGATCAGGACCTTCGCGAACGGCAGATGCGCGGCGAGATAAGTGCCCGCGACGAAGGCGACGAGCCCTCCGACGACGTATGTCAATCGGCCCGTGGCCACCCACAGCATGGCGATGAACATGACGAACAGCAGCAGGGAGAAGCCGATGTCGTGCTCGAAGAGGATGACGAGGATCGAGACCACCCAGGCGACCGCGATCGGCCCGAGGGGGCGGATGTCGGGGAGCAGTCGGTTCCCGAAGCGCCGTGTCGAGAGGGACAGCATCTCGCGCTTTTCCACGAAGTAGGAAGCGAAGAAGATGACGAGCAGGAGCTTCGCGATCTCGACCGGCTGGAAGGTGATGCGGCCGACGTGGATCCACAGCTTGACGCCGTTCAGCTGGGCTTCCGGCGTACGGCCGAAATACGGCGCCAACGGCAGAACGAGCATGATCAAAGCGGCGAACATGAGCATGTACCGGTAGCGCTCGAGGTCGCGAGAGCGGCGGACGACCGCGAGCGTGACGACGTAGGCAACCATGCCGAACGCCGACCAGACCGCCTGGTAGTGCCAGGGCGCCACGCCGGCCACGTAGGGCGAGGCATCGAGGCGGTAGATCATCACGAAGCCGAGGCCGTTCAGCAGGAGGACTACCGGCATGATGACGGGGTCCGCCTCGGGGGCGAGGTACCGGTTGGCGAGGTGGACGACGAGAGCCAGGCCCGCGGTCACGCAGATGAACTCCAGGGCGTTGGCAGGCAGCACTCCGTAGGTGCCGAGCGACGCGAGCAGGTACGCCAGCGTGAGCACCACGATTGCGACGAGGAGCAGACCGAGCTCGCTCCGGCGCCGCTGTCCCACCCCTGGGGCGATTGCGAGGGGCTGCACGACTTCACGGTAGCGTCTGGGTCGTGAAAGTCGATGTCACAGCTCCTGAGAGCCTTCTCGCGAGCCCTGCCCGTTTCTTCAACCGGGAGCTGTCGTGGCTGGATTTCGCCGATCGCCTCGTCGATCTTGCCGCCGATACATCGCTGCCGCTGCTGGAGCGGGTGAAGTTCCTCGCCATCCTTTCCTCGGGGCTCGACGAGTTCTTCCAGGTGCGGGTCGGAGGCCTGAAGGACCACGTGGCCGCTGGCGTCCGGTCACGTTCGCCCGACGGGCGTACCGCCGCTCAGCAGCTCCAGGACATACGGGTCAAGCTCCTCGGCCTGCAGGCACGAAGCGACGACGTGTTCGAGGCGTCCATCGTGCCCGGTCTTGCGAAGGCCGGCCTTTACCTCACGAGCATCGACGAGCTCGACTCTACGGAGAAGGCGGCTGTCCTCGGGGTCTTCGAGAGGGAGATCTTCCCGGTCCTCACTCCGCTCGCGGTGGACCCGGGACATCCCTTTCCCTACATCTCGAACCTCTCGCTCAACCTCGCCGTGCTCGTCGTCGATCCCGGCACGCGCGAGCAGCGGTTCGCGAGGGTCAAGGTGCCGCCGCTCCTGCCCCGCTTCGTCCCCCTCGGCAGCGGCAGCCGCTTCGTCGCCCTCGAGCAGCTGATCGCCGCCAACCTGCCCAGGCTGTTCCCGCACATGGAGATCGGGCGCCACCACGCCTTCAGAGTCACGCGCAACGCGGATCTCGACCTCGAGGAGAGCGAGGCAGACGACCTCCTCGCCGCCGTGGAGACCGAGCTTCGCCGCCGTCGCTTCGGCCGAGCTGTCCGGCTGGAGGTCGACCGGGACATGCCGGCGTCCGTGCGCGAGCTGCTCTTGGAGGAGCTCGAGCTCGGGTCGGACGACGTGTACGAGAGCTCCGCCCCACTCGGGCTGGGCCAGCTCTGGGCCTTGCACGCCATCGACCGGCCGGACCTCCACGAGCAGCCCTGGGTGCCCATGACCCAGCCCCGCCTCGCCGCCGCAGGCGACGGGCCGGTGGACCTGTTCGCCGTGCTGCGAGACAGGGACGTGCTCGTCCACCATCCCTACGACTCGTTCACGACATCGGTAGAGGCCTTCATCACCGAGGCGGCCGACGACCCGAACGTGCTCGCCATCAAACAGACGCTGTATCGCACGTCCGAGGACACGGCCATCGTCTCGGCGCTTGTCCGTGCCGCCGAGCAGGGAAAGCAGGTGGCGGCCCTCGTCGAGGTGAAAGCGCGCTTCGACGAGCAGGCGAACATCGTCTGGGCGCGTCAGCTGGAGCGAGCCGGAGTTCATGTCGTCTATGGCCTGGTGGGCCTGAAGACCCACTCGAAGATCGTCCTCGTGGTGCGGCGCGAGGAGGACGGGCTCCGGCGCTACTGCCACATAGGTACGGGCAACTACAACTCCGAGACGGCAAAGGTCTACGAGGACCTCGGGCTGTTCACCTCCGACCCGGACATCGGCGAGGACCTGACGGACCTGTTCAACCACCTCACCGGGTACGGACGGCCGGTCACGCACCGTCGCATCGTCGTGGCTCCGCAGGGCATGAGGCCCTGGATCCTGGGTGAGATCGGCGCAGAAGCGGCCTTGGGGGAGGCAGGCCACATCACGATCAAGGTGAACGGCCTCACCGATCCGGAGGTGATCGACGCTTTGTACGCCGCCTCGCAGGCGGGCGTCGAGATCGACCTCATCGTAAGGGGCCTCTGCTGTCTGCGGCCCGGAGTGCCTGGCCTGTCCGACCGCATCACCGTGCGCTCGATCATGGGCCGGTTCCTCGAGCACTCCCGCATCTTCCGCTTCGGCGACCCGGAGGGCGACCGCCCTGTCCGCTACACGATGGGCTCGGGCGACTTGATGGAGAGGAACCTCGACCGTCGCATCGAGGTACTCGTGCCTGTGCTCGACCCCGAGCTGCAGGTGCGCCTGGCGGAGACGATCGAGCTCAACCTCGCCGACGACACGAATTCCTGGGTGCTCGGACCCGACGGTGACTGGGTACGGGTGACGTCGGTGCTCGGTCTGAGCGCACAGCAGCGGCTGCAGGAGCTTGCGCTGGAGCGCGCCCGCCGCCGCCGTTCCTCCGAGAAGCTGGGCTGAGCGCAGGCCGTGCGAATTGCTGCGCTGGACCTGGGCAGCAACTCATTCCATCTTCTGGTGGTCGAGGCGAGGCCCGACGGCAGCTTCCTCCCCTTGGCGCGGGAGAAAGAGATGCTCCGGCTGGGAGACGTGGTCGCCCGCGGGGGCAGTCTGACCGAGGAGTCCATCGAGGCGGCCATCGACACCGTCAGGCGGTTCAAGACGATCGCGGACCTGCAGCACTCCGACGAGATCGTCGCGATGGCCACAGCGGCGATGCGCCAGGCGCTCAACGGGCCTGAGGCCGCCGAGCGGATCGAGGCGGCCACCGGCGTCAGGATCCAGGTCGTCAGCGGGATTCGCGAGGCTCAGCTTGTGTTCGACGCCGTTCGCGGCAGCGTGCTCATCGACCCGAGCCCGGCGCTCTGCGCCGATCTCGGAGGCGGGAGCCTCGAGCTGTCGGTCGGGGACCGGTTCGGGCTCGTCTACGCGACGAGCCTTCATCTCGGCGTCGGGAGGCTGACCGCCGAGTACGTGCGGACGGACCCTCCCAGCAAGAAGGACCGGGCGAGACTGAGGGATCACATCTCGAAGTCGCTCGATGTCGTCCTCGAGGACATACTTGCTTGCGGACCGAAGCTGCTGGTCGGGACATCGGGCACCTTCTGTGCTCTGGCCAGGGCCGCCGCCGCCAAGCGCGACGGCATCGTGCCCTACTCGGTCAACCAGCTGACGGTGAGCGCACGCGAGCTCTCCGCGCTCAACGAGCAGATCAACTCCATGCCCAGCTACGAGCGCGCCCGTGTCGCGGGCATCGACGCCAGGCGCGCCGAGCTGATGCCAGCCGGGTCAGCGGTGGCAGAGGTGCTCATGGAAAAGACCGGGATGCGCGACCTCACGGTCTCGGAGTGGGGGCTCAGGGAAGGGATCATCATCTCCACGATCGCCAAGCACGACCGCGTCGAGTTCAGCGACGACCCGCGGGCGATACGTCTTGCGTCCGTCATGTCGCTGTGCATCAGGTCGAGATGGCCCGAGGCCCATTCGCGCCAGGTCGCGAAGCTGGCGATCGAACTGTTCGACTCGACTGTCGCCCTGCACGGTCTCGACGCGGAGGACCGGGAGCTTCTCGAGCTCGGGGCCCTGCTGCACGACATAGGCGAGCACGTGAGCCGCGACGGCCATGCTCGGCACACCGCCTACCTCATAGAGAACGGCGACCTGCGGGGATTCTCCCCAGATGAGATCCACATGCTCTCGTGCCTGGGCCGCTATCACGTTAGAGGACGGCCACGGGAAACCTTCCAGGCCTGGGAGGCGCTCGAGCGCAAGGACCGCGACCGGGTCACCAAGATGCTCTCGATGCTGCGCTTGGCCGACGGTCTCGATGCGAGCCACGACGCCGTCATAGGCCATCTCGGAGTCGAGTTGAACGGGCCCGCTGTGGAGATAGTCGTCAGCGCGCGGGGCGATGCGGAGCTCGAGCGGTGGATGCTTCAGCGCAAGAAGACCTTGTTCCAGGAATTGTTCGAGCTGCCGATCAGCCTTGAGGTGGTGCCGACGGGGCCGGAGGAGATGCAGGGCCTGGGCTCCGAGGAGGCTGGTCTCGCCTGACCAGCGGGAGCTCGACGGTCAACGGGATCGACGGGTGGCTCTGCCTTGTCATGCCGCCGAGGGCGTCGCGGCGCTCTTTGAGGCCGGCCCCCCGCCTCACCCGGAGTGACAGGTAAGCCCCGGCGCCGACAGGTATGGGGAGCCAGAAGTTGAACAGCCGCCAGGAGATCACGCCGAGCCAGGCGACGGCCGCGGGAACCCCGAAGCCCGTAAGTGAGGTTGCCGCCACGGCCTCGACGATCCCGAGGCCGCCCGGGGTGAGCGGCACCGCCGCCAGCACGTTGGCCACGCCGTAGGCCACGAAAAGGTCGATCGGCTCGCTGACGTGCCCGTAGGCGGCGACGAAGGCCCAAAGCGATGCTGCGTCGAACAGCCAGTTCGCAGCCGCCCAGGAGACGGCTTCTCGAAGCAGGTGACGATCCGAGCCGAGGGTCCGCAACCGGTTGGCGAGCCGCTGGACGAGCCTCTCCATCTGCTCCTCGGTGACCCGGGGCACGCGTCTCGCGAGGGATCGCAGAGCCCGGGTGGCGTGTGCCTCGCCCCGCGTCAGGCCGAGGACGAGGGCGCCGAATGCGGCCAGCAGCACGGCGCCGACGATGGCCACGGTGACATATGCGCTGTTGAAGCCGTGCAGGGGGATGGAGATGACAAGAGCCATCCAGAGCATGGCGTTGAGCACGACGGCGGAGCCGATGCCCTGAGTGGCGAGGGCGAAACCGGCGTCGGCCCCGGCAACTCCGTTGGCGGTGAGAAGGCGATAGCCGAGCCCGGTGCCCCCGGCCGTGCCGCCCGGGATCACGTGGCTCACCGCCAGGGTGGAGAGGTCGATCCGGAGCACCTTGGAGAGCTCGGGCCCGCCCTCGGGGAGAACCGACTTCGTGAGGCGGCCGTAGGCGACCAGGGCGGCCGCTTCGAGAGCGAAGCCGGCGAGCAGCCACGCGGGGTTGACGCGGCTCAGCTGGCTCAGCGACGAACGCGCCTTGGAGTGCAGGAAGCTCGGGACGGCGACGTACTCCACGAACACGAGGAGCACGAAGAGGGTTATGCCGTGCCGAAGCGGGCGCGGTACCCACCCGAGCAGCTTGTGGCGACTGCGCGGCGCGCCCGGGTCGGCCGGCGGGCCGTCGAGCTCGGGCGGGTCGGCCATCTCGTCCATGCTTGCAGGCGCGACCGGTCGAGTGGGAGAACGTCGACGCGAGGCGAGCATCCTGGTGAAAGACAAAGCGCCATCGCTTGTCGACCCGGGGCACCGGCGCGGCATCACCCTTCGTGGCCCGTGCATGGAGTTGACTTGAAGCGATGACCGAGCAGACCTTCCACCCGGAGCTCGATCCCCCCAAAAGCCAGCGCGCGTATGACGTTCGGGTGGCGAGGATCGCGCTCATCTGCACGAGCGTGGTCGTCGCGACAGGCATCGGCGTCGCACTCTTGTGGCGACTGCGAGTGATCGTCCTGCTCATCTTCGTGTCCTTGTTCCTCGGCGCCCTCCTGCACCCGGTTGTGAGCTTTGTCGAGCGACGGGGCGTACGGCGAGGCATCGCCACCACGATCGTGTTCTTCGTCTCGGCTGCGCTGGCGGGGTCCTTGGTCTATCTGCTCGTCCATCCCGTCTACACGTCGGCCACGAGCTTTGCCAAGGAATTGCCGACGCTCGTGCGGCAGGCACAGAACGGCAAGGGCCCGCTCGGGCACCTCGTGAACAGGCTGCACCTGGAGAGCTACGTCAAGAAGAACGTCCCGCGGCTCGAGTCACTCATCGCCGGTCTCGGGCGCCCTGCTCTGGCGATCGGCAAGACGGTCATCAGCGGTGTCGTCGCCCTCGTGACCGTCGGCATCTTGACCTTCTTCATCCTGTTGGAAATGCCGCGCCTGTTCAGGGGGGTGCTCGACTGGATGCGGCCGGAACGTGCTCTCCGAGTCCGCAAGATCCTCGGTGACGTGAGCCAGGCCGTCGCGGGCTACATGCTCGGCAATCTCGCGACCTCGATGATCGCCGGGATTGTGGTCTTCGCGACCTTGAGCCTATTGAACGTCCCTTACGCGGGGATCCTCGCCATCTGGGTGGGAGTCATCGACTTCCTGCCTCTCGTCGGTGGGCTCCTTGCCGGAGTGCCGACGGTCGCGGTCGCTCTCTTGCACTCGCTGCCGGCAGGCGTTGTGACGCTTATCGTCTTCCTCGTCTACCAGCAGATAGAGAACCACATCCTCAATCCGGTCGTGATGAGCCGGACGGTGCGTTTGAACCCGTTGTGGGTGCTGCTCGCCATCTTGATCGGCGCCGAGCTCGGCGGTCTCGTCGGGTCCACCTTCGGAGAGCTCATAGGCGCGCTCCTGGCCGTTCCGACGGCAAGCGCGTTCCAGGTCGTGGCGAAGGAGCTGTGGGGCGAGCACCAGGCGTCCAAGTCGGCCGACGAGAACGACGACACGCAGCCCATCGGGGGCGAGGGTGCTTCCGTCGGGTACGGCGCGAGCAGCGGGCCGTCAACACCGGCCGCCTGATCGTCTCCAGGCCGGTGCACGGCCCGGGCGGGGCGCCGTGCCCCAATTAGCCGTTTGGCCGTAGGCTGCAGCGGTGCGCCTCCTCGTCGTGCTCCCTACTTTCAATGAAGCTGCCACTATCCAGAGCATTCTGAGCCGCGTCCGCACTGCGCTCCCGGACGCCTCGATCCTCGTCGTCGACGACGGCAGCCCCGACGGGACCGCCAAGATCGCTGCAGACGTCGGTGACCGCTCGGGCAACGTGGAGGTTCTGTCGCGACCGGCGAAGATGGGTCTGGGCAGCGCTTACAGGGACGGGTTCTCGTGGGGTCTCGAGCGGGGCTACGAAGCCTTCGTCGAGATGGACTCGGACTTCTCCCACGATCCCGACGCCCTGCCGACGATCGTCGCCCCGCTCGCTGAGGGATTCGAGGTCTGCATCGGGTCACGTTATGTGCCCGGTGGTTCGATCCCGAACTGGAGCCTGCCACGGCGCATGCTGTCGCGCGGCGGGAACATCTATGCCGATCTGCTCCTCGGGCTCGGGGTCAAGGACTCGACGGCCGGGTTTCGCGCCTACTCGGCGACGGTCCTCCGGCGCATAGACCTGCGCTCGGTGCAGGCGGAGAGCTACGGCTTTCAGATCGAGATGACCTATCGCGCGATCAAAGCGGGCGCGAGGATCCGGGAAGTACCGATCCGTTTCGTGGACCGGGAGCTCGGGACCTCGAAGATGTCGACCTACACCGTCGTCGAGGCGCTGGGCCTTGTCACCTGGTGGGGCTTGAAGCGAGCCGTCCTCGGGGTGCGGGGCGCCAAGGCTGCGAGCGGCGCTGCGCGGCCTCCGTCGACTCGGTGACAGTCGGCGGGACGGGAGCAGACCGGGGCCGCGCGACGGCTGCGATCGACTCCGGTGCGGGCCCCGTGATCGTCCTCCTCCACGGCCAGCCGGGCGCGGGTGGCGACTGGGTCGCGCTCGCGACCTTGTTGTCCGCCGACCATCGGGTGCTCGCACCCGATCGCCCAGGTTGGGGGGCCGACCCTCGCCCGGCCATGGGCATGGCCGCCAATGCCGATGCGCTCGAGGAGCTCTTGGAGGTCGTCGATCCGCCGGGCCCGGTGACCGTGGTCGGCCACTCCCTGGGCGGAGGCGTCGCGCTCGAGCTCGCCCTCAGGCATCCCCGGCGGGTAGGGGCTCTGGTGCTCGTCGGCTCGGTCGGCGTGGCCGAGGCTCTCTCGCGTTTCGACCGCGTGCTGGCCTTCCCCGTGCTCGGTGGTGCCATCCTCCGGGCCGGTGTGGCCACGTTGCGGCGTGGCCTGATCACCGCCACGCGCTACTCCGAGCACCATCCTGACGCCCGGCTGGCGAAGAGGGTTGCGGTTCTTCCCACCTTGCAGGCGGCGATCGGAAGCGACAGCCGCCCGACGGTCGGCCGGGCGAGGCGCAGCTTTCTCGTCGAACAACGGGCGCTGCTGGCCGAGACTCCCCGGCTCGAGGACGCCCTGGGGCGCATCAGCGTCCCGACTGCCGTCGTGACGGGCACCTCCGACCGGATCGTGCCGGTCCCGGCTGCCCGGTCGCTCGCCGGGCGCATCCCCGGCGCTGAGCTGGTCGTGATGGCCGGGGGCCACCTGCTCCCGTTCCACCAGCCGGGAAAGATCGCCGAGATCGTGCGCCGCTACGCCGCCCTCGCGACCGGTGTCACGGACGGACTGCAGCGGCAAGAAACGCCTGAAGCTTGAGCTGGGTCTCGGCCAGCTCTGCGGCAGGCTCGGAGTCGGCGACTATGCCCACCCCGGCGAACAGCCTGGCGGAACTCCCGGTGACGATGGCCGAGCGGATCCCGAGGTACCACTCGCCGTCGCCGCGGGCGTCGACCCACCCCACCGGGCCGGCATAGCGGTCCCGGTCGAGCTCCTCGAGCTTGGCGAGGTACTCGAGCGCCACGCCGACGGGTGTCCCCGCCACGGCAGGCGTGGGATGGAGCAGCCCTACGAGATCGAGGGCGCTCGGGTAGCGGCCGTCGCGCATGGCGAGCGTCCCGGTCATGGACGTGCCGAGGTGGCTGACGTTGCGCAGCTCATGGATGACCGGCTCGTCGGGTACCTCGATGTGCTCGACGACAGGGCGGAGCGCCTCGGCGATCGTGTCGACGACGACCCGGTGCTCGGAGCGCTCCTTGGCGGATGCCAGCAGCGCAGCCCCCGCCCGGCGGTCGGCTTCCGGATCTCCGCTGCGGGCGGCGGTGCCGGCGAGCGGTTCGGAGGCGATCCGCGATCCGGTGCGGCGGATGAGGAGCTCGGGCGAGGCGCCGATGAAGCCGTCGATGGCGAAGGCGGTGCAGGAGGGGTGGAGGGCTCTCAGGCGCCCGAGCAGATCGGCCTGGCGAAAGGGGCGATTGGCGTGAACCGTCACCTCGCGGGCGAGCACGACCTTGTCGAGACGCCCACTTTCGATCTCGGCCAGGGCGGCACTCACCCGGCTCAAGAAGTCCTGGTGGGGACGCGCGGAGGCGAGGCAGAACTCGTCGGGGGGCGGAGCCGGCTCACCTTCGGCGGGCGGTGCGATGGTCGCCAGGCGCCCACGGGACAGCGCGTCGAGCAACTCGGTGACACGCTCGGGCGAACCGACGACGACGGCGATGGGCCCGAGGTGCTGGGCGCTGATGATGGTCAGCTCGGGTACGAGGAGGTCGCCGTCCGCCCGCTGGTCGAAACGGAGAGCACCGATCGCGACCGGGGAAGGCTCTTGGGCGTAGGCGACCGGTCGCGGCTCGGGGCGCCGGATGGCTCTCAGGTCGGCTACGACGCTTTCGAGGCAGGACGGGTCGCTCAGCCCTCCCGGGAGCTCGAGCAGGGCGGCCTTGCCGAAACCGAGGAGCACGAGCCCGTCACGCTCTATGACGAGGCCTGTCTCGTGGGCGCGGGTCCTCAGCTCGTCGAAGAGCCCGGCGTCGATGGGCCGGGTCTCGTAGCAAAGTTGCGCCGTCCGGCGGCTCACGGCGCGGCTCCCGTCGCGGACCGGGTCGCCGTCACGCACTGTGCGATGCAGCCGCTCATCGGATGGTGGCTCACCTCTGTGAACCCGGCCAGCTCGAGCATGGTGACGAACTCCGGGAACGTGGGCAGGTAGGCGACCGACCGGGGCAGGTACCGGTAGGCCGCGCCGTCGGAGAAGAGTGCCCCGATCAGCGGGACGGCGTGGGTGAACCAGATGCGGTGCCCCAGGCGGAGGAGGCGATTTCGAGGCTCTCCCACCTCGAGGAGCGCCAGCCTGCCTCCCGGGCGAAGCACGCGGCCGAGCTCGCGCATGGCTCCCGGGAGATCGGCGAAGTTGCGCACGGCGAACCCGCTCACGACCGCGTCCACGCCAGCGGTCGGGAAGGGAAGCGCCACGGCGTCGGCCTGGACGAGGGGGGCGCCTCCGGCATGAGCGGCGGCGAGCATTCCGAGCGAGAGGTCGACCCCGACCGCGCGCTGGCCCTGGCGGCGCAGACTGCGTGCCAGGTCTCCCGTCCCGCAACCGACGTCGAGCACCACCGATGCCGACGCCAGCCGCAGCAGCTCGATCGTGCGCCGCCGCCACGGAGCGTCCAGCCCGAATGTCATGAGGCCGTTGACGAGGTCGTAGCGGGGCGCGATCGAGTCGAACATCGACCTCACGAGCGCCTGTTTGTCCTTGCCCTCGGGGAGAGGTGTGGCGGCGTCGAAGACGACGCCCTTAGGAGACGGGCCGCCATCGGAGGTCTTGATCACCGGCAGCTCACGGCCCCGAGCCTAAACAAAATCGGCCGACGGGCGATCAATGGGAGGAAGTCGGCCGGGCCGGCGCGAGGACGTGCCCTCCCGGGAGGCCCGGCTGCTCGTCCCCGGAGGCGCGGCTACCAGGTCAGACCGACGACGTCGCGCATGGCGGCTTCGAACTCCTCGTCCCCGAGGGTGCTCCGCGCGGAGAGGATCAAGTTCGCGTCTTCGCCTACGCGCCGGCGTAACGGGCCCGCCTCGATCTCGATCGCTTCCACGATGGCCTCGGCCACGAGGTCGGGCCCGGGGCGGGCACCGCCTTGGATCTTGCGGGCGATCTCACCGAGCTGGGCGTCCAACTCGGCGTAGGGGCCGTAGCCCGCGTCGCGTCTCTGCTCTTTCATGCTGGGGGAGATGAAGCCCGGCTCGACGATCACGACGCGGACGTCGAAGTGGGCCAATTCGACGTACAGGGCTTCGGAGATCGCCTCGAGGGCGTGCTTGGTGGCCGAGTAGTAGCCGTCGAGTGGCTGCGCGACGCGCCCGGCCACGGAGGAGACGTTGACGATCACGCCGGAGCGCCGCTCCCGCATGCCGGGGACGAAGGCCTGCATCAAGCGCACCGGTCCGAAGACATTGGTCTCGAACATGAGGCGGACGTCCTCGATGTCGAGACGCTCTATCGGGCCGTCGAAGGAGACGGCGGCATTGTTCACGAGAGCATCGACCCAGCCGAGCTCCCGGCGCAGTCCCTCGACGGAGGCGGCGTCGGTGACGTCCAGCCGCAGCTTCGTCGCCACATCGACGTCGTCGAGGACCGAGACGTCTCGGGCGGTGGCGACGACCTCGTGCCCGCGGCTCGCCAAGAGCGCGGAGGTGGCCCTGCCGACACCGGAGCCGGCGCCCGTGACAAGGACCCTCATGGGCCCACTCTACCTGGGCGGCCTCGCGCGGCTTCCCAGGCCGCAGGCGCAATGTTTACCCAGAGTTAACCGTGGGGGAATCCACAGGTCACCTTCGATTCACCTGGTCACCGTACTGTCGCAGTGAAAACGGACTCCGCGAGGCGCAGCTTCGCGCGGGCGCGACTCGACGGGGACCGGTTGAGAAGAGCGGACAAACGACCATGTGCGGGAATGCACGGAGGAAGACACTCATATGAGGATCAACGTAACCGTCCGGCGTGCGCTGACTACGGCGGGGGTCGTCATCTCGGCCTGCTCGCTGGTAGCGGCGATGTCGTCCGCAGGTGCGGCCGCATCGACCAAGGGCCACGACCCCTATCTCTACGCCGACACTCGGCTCGACAACCCGGCGACCATCGGCGGCGCCGGGTCGACCTTCGCGGCGCCTTTGCAGAACGCCGCCCAGGCCTTCTACACCTCCCGTAACTCGCGGGCGAGCATCAACGGCTACCAGGCCGTCGGCTCGGGTACAGGTGAGGCCGACATCTTGAAAAAGGTCGTCGACTGGGGCGGCACCGACGTCCCGATGCAGCAGAAGGACATCATCAAAAGCGAGCCGTCCGGCGCGAATTACACGTTGTCGGACTTCTTGCAGGTCCCGATCGCGCTCGGTGGCGTGGCCATCGCCTACAACGTCCCCGGCCTGAAGGACAAGTCCCTCGTGCTGAACGCCAACGTCCTCTCGTGGATCTACGACGGACAGGTCACCTACTGGAACAGCAAGGTGATCCAGGGCCTCAACAAGGGCGTGAAGCTGCCCCACGCGAGGATCGTCGTCGTCGCCCGCGGCGACTCGTCGGGCACGACGTTCATCTTCACGAACTTCCTGCACGCGGCAGCCCCGAAGGCCTGGCAGACGATCCCCTCCAAGGTCCCGCTGACGCTCCCGACGGGCGGCGTCGCCGGTAACGGCAACGCCGGGGTCGCGGCCGACGTCCAGGGAACGCCGGACTCGATCGGGTACGTGGAGTACTCGTACCTGCTCCTCAACCCCACCCTGCTCAAGGGCGTCGCCTCGATCGTCAACAAGTCCGGGAAGGCCGTCCAGCCCTCCATCGCCGGCGTTGCGGCCGCGGCGGCCGCCAGGCCGGGCGTCTCCGCGACCGGTTTCTCGATCGTGTTCCAGTGGGGCTCGAAGACCTACCCGATCGCCGGCTACACCTGGGCCGTCATCTGGAAGCAGAACCAGACGAGCGACGCCGAGGGCACCCTCCTCGTTAAGTACCTCGACTGGCTCGCCCACTCCGGCACCATAATTGGAACGACCGCGGGCCAGGACGTCGCCGTCCAGCAGGGCTACGTGCCGCTTCCCGCCAACATCCAGCAGCTGGCGCGCACCACGCTGCTGCAGTGCACCGGATCGCATGGCCAGGCGCTTCTGACCACCACCGGCGCCTGATCGACGAGCATTTGGACAACGCCCATGCCTGAGGTGGCCGTAGCGTCACCCCAGGCAGCCCCGGACGAGCTCTTGACCGCGGAGCCAAAGCGCTTCGCGGTCAAGAGCGACTTCGCGCACTGGGGCATGCTGTACGGGGTCTCCGGTCTTTTCGCCGTGATCTGCGCAGTCTTCCTGATAAGCATCATCGTCTCGTCTATTCCCGCCTGGAAGCATTCGGGTCTGTCGATCATCTACGGGAGGACCTGGAACCAGGGGACCGACTCGTTCGGGGCGCTCCCGATTATCACCGGCACCGTGGCGACGACGGTGATCGCGCTCATCTTCGCCATCCCGATCGGCATCGGGACGGCCATCGCCATAGTGCACGTGCTGCCCGGAAAGCTGCGCATCTTCGCCTCTTCGCTCATCGAGCTGCTCGCCGCCGTGCCGAGCGTCGTCTACGGCCTCTGGGGGCTGTTGGTGCTCGCCCCCTGGTTCCAGGTGACGGTGGAGCCGGACCTTGCGAAGCTGACCGCGAGCCACTTTCCGTTTCAGGCTCAACGCGAGGGCATCTCGTTGCTGCTCGCAGGTTGCGTGCTTTTCATCATGGTCCTGCCGATGATCGTGGCCCTCTCCCGGGACGCCATCGCCATCGTCCCCCACGACCAGTTCGAGGGAGCCCTCAGCGTCGGCGCCACGAAATGGCAGGTGCTGCGGAAGGTCGTGCTGCCTGCCGCACGGACCGGCATCGTGGGCGCAGTCACGCTGGCGACCGCGAGGGCGCTCGGGGAGACGGTGGCCGTCGCCCTCGTCATCGGGCTCAATCCGCTCTTCCCGCAGTCGGTGTTCTCGACTGCCTCCACCCTCGCCTCGACCATCGCCGTGCAATTCCAGGACGCCACACCGTTGCAGGTGGCCGCGCTGGGGTCGCTCGCGGTGATCTTGATGTTCATGACAGCCATCGTGAACTGGATCGGCCGTCTCCTCATCAGGCGTGCCGCAGTGGGCACGAGGTTCGTATGACGACCGGTGTCATCGCGGGGATCCCACCGGACCCGATGCTGGAGCGACGCGAGCTGATCCAGACGGTCGCCAGCCAGACGCTGAGGCGCCGCATGCTCGTCTCCAAGGCGGTCGTGGGTCTTTGCGGCGTCACCCTGGTCCTCGCCCTCGTGCCCCTTGTGGCGATCCTCTTCTCGCTCGTGCAAAAGGGCGTCCACTACTGGCGGATCGACTTCTTCACGAAGACCCCCGAGTTCCCGTCGCTCATCAACCCGAATGCCATCGGGGGCATATCCAACGCCCTGATCGGCTCGCTCGTGATCGACGGGCTCGCGGCCTTGTTCGCCATCCCGATCGGGATCATCGCCGGGCTCTTCCTGGCGCAGTCCACTTCCCGTTTCGCGTACGCCCTGCGCTGGACGGCGGAGATAATGACCGGCCTCCCTTCGATCCTGCTCGGCATCTTCGCCTACCAGATGATCGTGATCGGGTTCCACGAGTGGGGCATCAGCATGCACGGCATCGGCTTTTCCGGGTACGCCGGCAGCTTTGCCATCGGGGTCCTGATGATCCCCGTCATCATCAAGGCATCCGAGTCCTCCCTGCGCAGCGTGCCCAACACCATAAAGGAAGCCGGTCTTGCCCTCGGGGCCCGGGACGGTGTGATCGCCCGCAGGATCATCCTCCCGACGGCGCTGCCAGGACTGATCACCGCGGTGCTCCTCGCCCTCTCGAGAGCCGTGGGAGAGACCGCCCCGATCCTGTGGGTCATCGGAGCCTCGAACGTCAACACGTGGGACCCGGGTCACG